>Ga0272446_1006656_pt1 | contig 11917 bp, 9 predicted proteins | sample YNPCB0061_FD_194587 | JGI IMG/M metagenome (GOLD analysis project Ga0272446, IMG submission 194587) | Hot spring microbial mat communities from Yellowstone National Park, WY, United States - YNP-CB-006-1 | ecosystem: Environmental > Aquatic > Thermal springs > Hot (42-90C) > Sediment | place... | reverse complement strand
CTAATCAACCTGCCCGAAATGCTTTGATTATTATTTCCGAATATTAATAGTTAAATCAGTAAGTATATAAATTCAAGTATAACAACTTAGTTAGGGGCATTTCAAAGCAGGCGGGCGAATTGCGAATGTTTATTCGTAGATTAGTGATTTGTAGATTAGCATTCATTTGTTGATTGGCATCACAGCTTTATTCGTTGATTCGCATCACATTCAAAAACTAACCTTGTCATACTGCGTTTCCGTCAAAACATCTTTCAGCTCATCAAGATGCTCCAGGATAATTCCTGTCCCACGGACCACTGCCGTAAGCGGATCGTCCATAACTTTCACCGGCATATCGGTTTGCTCGGAAATGAGGCGATCAATTCCTCGAATAAGACTTCCCCCACCAGCCAGCATTATCCCTCTTTGCATAATATCGGAAAGGAGCTCAGGTGGGGTTTCTTCAATAGTTAATTTGATATTATTGACAATTATTTTTATTGATCGAAAAATAGCTTCCCGAATTTGAGCATCATTTACCACTACTTCCTTAGGAAGTCCGGTAACAAGATCTCGTCCCCGCATCGGCATTTCCAAAACTTCATCCATTTCATAGGCACTGCCAATAGCAATTTTGATATCTTCGGCTGTCTTTTCCCCCAAAAGAAGATTGAACTCATCTCGGGCATAACGAATAATGTCCTCATTCATCTCATCTCCCGCTACTCGCAAACTGCGACAAACTACCACTCCGCCCAAAGAGATGACCGCAATTTCAGTTGTTCCACCGCCAATATCCACCACCATATTCCCGGCCGCTTCTTGAACCGGCAAACGGGCGCCAATTGCGGCTGCCATTGGCTCGTCAACCAAATAGGCTTTACGCGCCCCGGCGCTCACCGCTGCATCCACCACGGCCCTCTTTTCCACCTCCGTTACTCCCGAGGGAATTCCAATAATCACTCGAGGACGAGCCAAAAGCGCTGAACTTCCTTGGTGAACTTTCTCAATGAAATAACGAAGCATCTGCTCCGTCACTTCGTAGTCCGAAACGACTCCGTCCACCAGCGGCCGCGTCGCCACAATATGAGAAGGAGTTTTTCCCACCATCTTTTTGGCTTCGACGCCAATAGCCAAAACTTGACCTGTTTTTTGGTTTACCGCCACCACTGAGGGTTCGTTGATAACAATTCCTTTATTGCGAACATAAACCAAGGTATTAGCCGTTCCCAGATCAATTCCAATATCTTTTGAAAATTTTCCGAAGATTTTTGATAGCATTGAAAAAAAGCAATTAGCAATTTGCAATTAGCAATCAGGACGACAGCGCAATCCTAATTCCAAATTACGAATTACCAATTACTTGAATTTTTGTTTTTGCTTTTGGCGTTTGGTTTTGGCTTACAACTTTCGCGGTTTTTTGGTAAAAATTTATGATTTACTATGAATCTCCCAGAGTTTACGCTCGGGGTTTCATCCCGTTGCGAGCGTTACTCGTCCGCCTATCGGCGGATATACTCAATCCCACGAGCTTACGCTCGGGGATTTAAGTTAGGAGTTGTTAAACCACTTCCTTAGCTACATTATTCTACAAAAGAAAAACAGGCGTGTCAAAACGGCTTAGCGGTAGGCAAATTAGGCTGGAGGCATATGCGGTAGGCGTTCGATAGCTACCTTTAATTATACTGTGTAATTATACTGTGTAATTCCCGTTGATCTTTTTCTTAAGAATCTTAGAAAATAAGTGCCATTTACTCACTACCGTTATCTGGATAACGGTAGTAAGACTTGACGGGATTTCAATACCACCAGACAGAGACTGGCAGGGACTGTCACCAATTCAATTTTTTAGCTTATTTAAGCCAAAGGGATTTTAGAACAAAAGAAAATAAAAAGCCATTTATAAGCTAAAAATAATTTTTTTGATTGCTGTTTGGCGACAAGCCCTAGCATTGAAGATGTTCAATACTTACATCTTATAAAAAAGCGATGTTTTTTTAACATCGCTTGAAATTAATACCTTTTTCTTTCTAGCTTTCTAAAAAAATTTTTAATTTTATCAGATAAAAAGAGCCAGAGCCAAGCCACTAGGACTATAGCCAAAGCTAGCCATCTTTTGAAAGACTCAAAAGCTTTTCGCATCATTTTCCTCCCTCCTCAGGTTGGTATTTTTTGACTTGCAGTTATCGGGTGTTCGATAACTTGCGACACCCACAACCCGAAATTAAGCCCTTGGAAAATTTCCTAATAACTTTCGCTAATTTCGAAAAATCAGAATTAGCTAACAAGGTTCCCTTTCTATTCCAATTACAAATTACCAATTACCAACTACTGATTACCAATTACCTCAAAAAATATTTTTTATCTTTTCGACGATATCAAACCTTGCCACATCTCTTGCCGTTACAACAACCATTAGAGTAATAAGCAAAGCAAATCCAATATTATGAGCGCGTTGTTCAAATTTTTGGCTCACCGGCGAACCTTTGATTTTCTCAATAAGGACAAACAAAATTCTTCCCCCATCCAATGCCGGAATAGGAAGGATGTTGATGATAGCCAAATTGACGGAAAGCATTGCCGCAAAACGCAAAAGATAATCAAGTCCCAATTGCGCCACCTGACCGGTCAACACCGCAATTCCAACCGGGCCAGAAACGTCAAGGCTCACCGGTTCGCCAACAAAAAGTCGCCAAATCAAAAATCCTAAGAAAGAAATAAAAGTGACCGTCAAATTAAAAGTATATTTAAGCCCCATAGCTATGGCTTTGTACCATGGATATCTTGCTATCACAACTTTGGCAAGCCCAATTCCCAAAGGACCCTCCCCTTCCGGAAAATCAACTCGGGGCATACCGGAAACTTTCAACCTTTCTTTCCCCCGCTGAACTTCCAGAATCACCTGATTTCCCTTATTCTCCCTGATAAAATTCTGCACTTCTTCCACCGACGCAAATTTCACCACTTTGTCTTCTTTCACGGCTCCTAAAATTTCGTCTCCGGCGCGAATGCCCATAGCCTCAGCCGGCGTTCCTTTCCCCACATCCACAATTTGAATTTTTTCATTCCCTATTCTCGCGCCTTTGACCTCATCAGCAGCTTGAGGAACTCCCCACCAAAAGCCAAAGGAAAACAAAACGACTGCCAAAAAAAAATTCATCGCTACTCCCGCCGCCAAAATTTTCGCCCGGACCAAAGGCGGTTTTGCCGCAAAGCTTTTGGGGTTATTTTCTTCTTCTCCATCTTCGCCTTTTATCTTTACAAAACCCCCGAGGGGAATCCAATTGAGAGAATAAACAGTTTTTTCCTCTCCAATTTTCCTTGCTTCCCGAATCTCTTCAATTTCTTTTGATCCCCAGACTATTCTCCTCTGACCTTTTTTATTGAAATAGACACCGAGTATTCTTGGCGGAAAACCAAAGCCAAACTCCTCGACCTCCACACCGTTTCTTCGCGCTGACAAAAAATGCCCTAACTCGTGGACAAAAACCAAAAGACCCAAAACTAAAATGAAAATCAAAACGGTAATCATAAGTATCAAATCTTCCTAAGATGCCATCTTAGGAAAAAAATTTCCGCTAGATTTCTCTTATCTCCTTTTCTTTTCTTTCTCTTATCTCCTCAATTTTTTCATTATATTCATCTACCAGTTCTTGCAATTGCTCTTTTCCTCTGAATTTTTCGTCTTCGCTCAACTTTCCTTCTTTTACCATATCTTGAATTTCATCCCAAACTTCTTCCCGCGCCTGCCTAATTAATACGCGAGACTCTTCGGCATATTTCCCTAAAATCCTAATCAACTCCCTTCGCCTTTCCTCATTAAGAGGAGGAATAACCACTCGGATTACCTGGCCATCATTGGTGGGATTGAGCCCCAGATCCGATTCATTCAAAGCTTTCTCAATATCAACCAGATTATCCTTGTTCCACGGAGAAATAACCATAAGGCGCGGCTCCGGAACAGTGATACTAGCCACTTGTTTCAAGGGACTTTTCGCGCCATAATAATCAACCAGAATATTTTCCAGTATGGCCGGGTTGGCTCGCCCAGTCCGCAGTTTGGCAATTTCTTCCTTGAAACGCTCAATTGCTTTTTCCATTTTAGGACGGGCTTTTTGGACAATTTGCTCAAGCATATGTTTTACAAGTTACGAATAAGCTATGATGCCAATCTACGAATGAAGCTGTGATGCGAATCAACAAATAGATGCGAATCTACGAATCACTAATCTACGAATAAACATTCGCAATTCGCCCGCCTGCTTTGAAATGCCCCTAACTAAGTTGTTATACTTGAATTTATATACTTACTGATTTAACTATTAATATTCGGAAATAATAATCAAAGCATTTCGGGCAGGTTGATTAGCATAAGATTCATAGATTAGCATCACACCTTAATTCGTGATCAGTAAAAATAAATTATCTTTTATTAAGCCCCACAAAAATTTGGGCTGGATTTTGAAAATTATACTGAACTGTTTCCAGCGTCCGATTAGTGTTGAATTGAACTGGCAGCCAATTTATTCCTCCATCAACAGATTTATACAAAGCTTGGGCTGCCGTGCAAACAATTTCATCCGAATTTTGAGGATTGATGGCAACCGACCAGATACTGAGCTTGGCAGGATCATTCAAAGTTTTTATAACCTCCCAACTTTCTCCACCGTCTCGACTGCGCAAAAGTCCTTCAGAGGTGCCTACATAAACCCAGCCTTCACGGTTTGGATCTGTGGCCAGAGAAACTGCCCCGCTAAGCCCGCCCCCGGCTAAAAAAGATTCGTCTTTTCCTCGACTCAGCTTTTCAAAATTTTTCCCTTTATCGGTCGTTTTCAAAACTCCCGTTCGAAACAAAATAAAATAAACCGTGTTGGAATGAATATTATCAAAAGCAATCTTTGAAATAGCTTCTTTATTTTCTGCCCAATAAACACTTCTCCAAGTTTCACCGGCATCTTCGGAAAAAATTATCTGCCCCTGATCCGTTCCGGCAAAAATATTTGAAGAATTTTGGGGATCAATAGCCAACGAAAGCACCAGGGTGCCATTGGCCGGCTCCGTATAAATATCTTTCCAGGTTTCTCCCGCGTCAGTGGACTTCAGGATTTTTCCTCTTTTTCCAATTACTGCCACGGCATAAACTACCTTGGGATCAAAATAATCAACTATAATTGAGTATATCTTGGAGGGAGTAAGCTGAGAAACTCGAAGTGGCTTCCAAATCTCTCCTCCATCGGTTGACTTGAAAATGCCGCTGGCTTTTGAGCCGGCATAGATTTCATTTCCATTTTGGGGATTGATTGCCAAGCTCAAAACATCCACTCCGCCGATTGTTCGGTTGTTCTCGGCTTGATTTTTTGGAGCAAAAGTCTTTCCCCCATCGTCTGAACGAAATATGCCTCCATCATTTCCACCCCCGACAAGAGAACAACCCGAAAAAAATAACACTAACCAAATCGGAAGAATAAATTTTACTTTGTTTTCCATAAGTGAATTATAACATATTGGTCTGGCTGTTGGTAGCTTTATCAGAGACAGCTGATCCAGCTGTTGGCCGCCAGTTACTAGCTTAATGCTCCAATCACTAAAGACCACCGAATTGTCCTAAAGTCCACAATTCCGTTACTAATGGCTAGCCTTATTATTTTTCATCTATTTCCAAAACTAATTTTTCCCCTACTGCCCGAGAACTTGCGTTTGAATATTCCAGTTGGTTTATTGATTCTCTCACTCTTTCGATGATTTTCACAACTTTTTCTACTTTACTCTCAGACTCATTTTGCAAAATCAACTTTCGCAAAGCTTCCGCCGCAACTATCTCCCAATTCTTGAGAGATTCAATAAATTCATTTTTATCCCGGCAAATCCTTTCTATATAATCAAATTTTTCAGAAATATCCGCTCTGAGAAGATGTTTGAAACCCTCCCGATTCTCTTCTTTCCAGTCAGGAAGTTTTGTTTGAGGGAAACGCAAAATAGCGCAACGCGACAAAATAGTGGGCAAAATCGATTCAACATCTTCCACCAAAAGAAAGAAAAAGGTATTAGCGGTTGGCTCTTCAAGTATTTTGAGAAGAGCATTGGAGCTTTCCTCATTCATTCGGTGAGCTTTTTTTATAACACAAAATTTTCCTTGAAGTTCATAAGGAAAATATCTGAGTCTGTGGTGCATTTCGCGAATTTGTTCAATAATAATTTCTTTTTCTCGGATTCTTCCTTTTTTATCCTCAACTTTTTTCGGTTCCAAAATGACAACATCCGGATGAATTCCTTTTTTGGCTTTTTCCAAAAATTCACCCTTGCCAACTTTTGGGAATAATTTTTGGATAAAATAGAAAACCGCTTCCCATTTTTCTTCCTCATCTGGTCCGGAGAACAAAAAAGAATTCAACTTCTGCGAAGAAGCCGCTAAACGATCGAGATAAATTCTTATTTTTTCATTCATATATTGTTTTCTAAATTCTAGACTTGAGCTTAAAGAAGCCTCACTGCGCATAATGACGATCGTCTGTTAAGTGTAATCCCTTTTTGTCAATTTCAATTATCCAAAAATTTTTAACGTTTATGTTTTTACCTCCCTTCCTGAAATATATCATTAAAATAAGCCAACCAAAGCTTTTACCCAGAGGCAATATTTTTCTCTATTCCCGCCAAAAAACATCAAATTTTTCAACTGCCTTCTGGAGAAAAACCCATTACTTCCCTCAGCACTCTCAAAAAGTTTTCCTGAAATTTTTCTTTTGAAAATTTTTTTGCTTGGGCATATATTTTGATTGGATCATAAAATTTTTCCTTTTCCATAAAACGACGTATCGCATCGGCAAAAACTTCAATAGTTGGCTCATTGAAAAATTCCCCGGTTATGCCCTCAAGGACAGTTTCTCTTGCTCCTCCTCTCCGCAAAGCAATGACTGGCTTCCCAAAAGACATCGCTTCCACCGGCGCAATGCCAAAATCATCTTCTCCCGAAAACAAAAAAGCCCGACAGCCAGCATAATATTCTTTTATCTTCCCTTCCGACAGCCATCCCAAAAATTTTGTTTTCGGTCCCGCAATTGATTGGAGATACTTCAAATATTTTGGCGAACCTTCTCCAATCACCAAAAGCGGCAAACCGAGCTTATTCATCCCTTCCACTGCTATTTCTATTTTTTTATACGGCGAAAGTCGGGAGACGATGAGAAAATAATCCGCAGTTGTAGATGCAGTTGTAGACGTCGGACTTGTTGTAGACGTCGGACGTCTACATTCGCGTCTACATTCGCGTCTATATTCAGATTCGCGTCGACATTCACGTCTACCGGAGGATAGACTACCACACTTTCCCGACCGTAATATTTTTTCAGACGCGCTTGGGTATACTTTGAATTAGCCACAAAAAAATCAACCCGATCAGCCGCCACCCGATCCCAAACCCGAATATAATTAAGAAGAAACCGCGCCAAAAGTCGCCTCCGCGAACCCAAACCCTGCTCGTCAAGATATTTTTCATTCCAGTCCCAGGCATATCTTAAAGGGCTATGGCAATAGCAAAGATGAATGGTCTTCGGCTTGACAATTATTCCTTTGGCAAAAGCGCTCGAAGAAGAAATTACCAAATCGAAATCTCGCAAATTGAAAGTTTCCGGCGCTGTCGGCATAAGCGGCAAAAGCCACTTGTGGCGTTTTCTCAAAAAGCGAGGAAATTTTTGCAAAAACGAAGTCCTGATATCCGCCTTTTCAAACTCCCCCCGCATTTTCTCGGGATCATAAAGCAAAGTATAAATCGGTGCCTCGGGAAATAACTCATGCAGCGCTTTCAGCACTCTCTCCGCCCCACCATATTGGTTGAGAAAATCGTGAACAAGCGCGACTTTTAATTCTTGAGGAAGGTTATTTTTTATATTAGCCTTATTTGAATTCATATTGCTTTTTAGTTAAGGAAAGATGAAAAGCAGGAAGCGCAAAGAAGATGATTGCAGAAAGTTTGTTAGCGAAAGACCAACTATTGAAGTGGTGATCGGATGCCAGGTTTATTTCCCAGCTTGTTTTTTTGAAAAATGCAAGCGAATATACTGGCTAAAAGGGATTATCAGTTTTCCCAAACTACGATATATCATTGCGCCCACCCTTTCATACATAATACACATAGAAAAGAAAGTATTCAAAAAACCAACGGCTAATTACAAATTACAGATTACAGATTACAGATTACCTCCGCAATTTCCTCCGCGCATTTTTCCCACGAAAATCTTTTTACATTCGCGAGCCCTTTTTTTATTATATCATTTCTATACGATTCGTCCGAAATTATTTTATATGCCGCTTCGGCAATCGCGCCCGGGTCTTTCGGATCAACCAAAACCGCGCTGCTTCCGGATATTTCCGGCATTGAGGAAATATTGGAAGTGACAACCGGCGTCCCAACACTCTGGGCCTCAAGAATCGGCAAACCGAAACCCTCATAAAAAGTCGGGAACAAAAATACCTCCGCTTTTCTCATCAGCTCGAACTTTTCCTCGTCGCTGATATGTCCAGTTAACAGAATATCCTCTTTATACTTGCTTTCTTCTATCTTATTCTTTATTTCTTCTTTACCATATCCGAATTTTCCGGCCAACACCAATTTGTGCGGCAAATTATATTTATCTTTCAAAATCTCAAACGCTTCAATTATCCCGCAAATATTTTTACGCTCTTCTAGCCGTCCTATGAATAACAAATATTTGTCGTTCAAAAGGTTCGACCTTGAGGAATTTCCCGACAAATAGTCGAGAAAGGAAGAGGTCGAACCTTGAGAAGCCAAAAGCCGAGCTTTAGACGAAATCCCTTCATATACAACTTCAATCTTCTCCTCTGGTACTCGGTATAATTTCACTAAATCCTTCTTCGTGCTCTCACTCACAGCAATGATTCGCTTTGCCCACCGGCACGAATTTTTGATCACAAATCGCATATAAAATCTTTGCCAGAAAGAATAGGCTTTCGGACAAAACTCGTATTCAAGACCGTGAATGGTAACAATTGTATTCTTGGGCCCGCCCGCATCGCTATGCGTTTTAATCGCTTCTTTGCTTAATAAACATAACTGTGCAGATAACCAAATTAATATTTTTTGAAATCGCGAAGCATTGCGGGCAGGGTGAATCAATGGCACAGTGTGCGCTGGAACAAACAAGACATCCACTGGATGAAAAAGCATCTCCAGCGACAATCTCGCCTGCGTCCAGAAAATCGGTGCTCGAAGAAATTTCACTTTCCAATTTTTTGGCAATTCAAAATCCGGACAATCATTTACCGCCGGATTACAATACAAAATGATTTGTTTTTCTTTTGAGGCTTTGGTAAAAGAAGACTCGTCCTTCAACCTATCCCGCAAGTGCTTGATAACCTGATAGGAATATTCTTCAATTCCAGTCCTTTCTTTTTGAAACGCGCGGGAAGCATCAATTCCGATAAGCATAACACGGCAATTTGCAATTTAGTTAATTGTATTTCGGATAGAAAAAATGCCAATTCCAAATTACAATTTACAAATTACAAAATTATTTACTCAGCGCGATAGTTCGCTTATACATATCCAAATGCTCGAGCGCAATTCCCGTCCCTTTGGCAACACAAAGAAGGGGCTCGTCCGCTACATAACAGGGCACTCCGGTAGTCTTCGTGATTAGCTGGTCTAAATGCCGAAGCAAAGCTCCACCTCCGGAAAGAATCATCCCTTTGTCAATTACATCCGCTGCCAGTTCCGGCGGAGTCTCTTGTAAAACTTTTTTGATAGCGTTGATGATTTCTCGAAGTTCGTCCTGAATTGCCTCTGTGATTTCATTAGCGGAAACCCGAATATTTTTAGGAAGTCCTGCAATGAGATCTCGTCCTCGAACTTCAACGTATTCGTCCTTGGCTTGAGGAAGAGCGCTCCCAATCGCGATTTTGATTTCCTCGGCTGTTCGCTCTCCAATCGCCAAGCCATGTTTCTTTTTGATAAAATCCGCAATAGCTTGATCTATCTTATTGCCTCCTACTCGAGCGCTGTGAGCCGCTACCACTCCACCAAGGGAAATAATGGCTACTTCACTTGTTCCTCCACCAATGTCCACAATCATATTTCCTGCCGCGCTGTTAATCGGAATGCCTGCTCCAATTGCCGCCAAAATTGGTTCTTTGATAACATAAGCTGTTTTAGCTCCAGCTTTCAGCGCCGCATCAACGACAGCTCGACGTTCCGTTGAAGTAACCCCGGCTGGGATAGAAACCATAACCTCCGGTCTCACTAAGCGAAAACTTCCGCTAACTTTATCAATAAAGTAACGCAACATAGCTTCAGTAATCCGATAATCCGCAATTACACCATCTTTTAGCGGCTTTTGAGCAACAATAGATTCGGGCGTTCGGCCTATCATTTCCTTGGCTTCATTCCCAACGGCTAAAATCTTATTATCCACCAAAGAAATAGCTACCACCGAGGGCTCATTAACCACAATTCCCTCGCCTGGAAGATAAACAAGCGTATTAGCCGTTCCTAAATCAATTCCGATTTTTTTGATAAACAAAGCTTTGTAATTAGTAATTGGTAATTGGTAATTAGGGATAATGAAGATTCCCGAGCTTACCTGCCCGCAGCGCTAGAAGCATTGCCGGCAAACCGCACGGAGCGCCCGAAGTAAAAAAGGAAGCCTTTCACTCTACGGGTGATCACTCGCCAGGTGACAGCCGATCCCGCCGAGGCGCTTGGAGTATTTTGCGCAGGGAAATAAAAAATCCTAATTACAAATTACGAATTACCAATTACGAATTTTTATTTTTCTATTCGTTTGATATCTGCTCCCAATTTCCTCAATCGTTCTTCAATGCGTTCGTATCCTCTATCAATTTGATAAATGTTTTCAATTATCGTTTTTCCCTCGGCAATAAGCCCCGCCAGAAGCAAAGTGATTCCAGCCCGCAGATCGGGACTGGCAATTTTTCTTCCCCGCAATTTTGTAGGACCATAGACTGTGGCTCGATGAGGGTCATTGAGAACAATATTGGCTCCCATTGAATTTAAGCTATCCGTGAAAAGGAGCCGACCTTCAAAAATCGGATCATGAATTTGAGTTATTCCCTGAGCTTGGGTCATAAGGAGAGTAAAAGGCGGTTGAAGATCAGTAGCAAATCCCGGATATTCATGAGTAGTCAAATTAACCGGCTTGATTTTTTTTGCTCCCCAAACAACAAGTTCCTCTTTTCCTTCTTTAATTTTCACTCCGGCTTTCTGGATATTTTCAAGAAGCGCGCGAATATGATCGGGACAACAATTTTTGATTTTTATTCTCCCCCCGCAGAGAGCTCCCAGAATAACAAACGTTCCTGTTTCAATTCGATCGGGTATAATTTTCATCTGACCTCCTTTTATTTTCTTCACTCCTTTAATTTTGATAGTGGGAGTTCCAGCTCCTTGAATTTTTGCTCCGCACTGATTCAAAAATTTTGCCAGCGCTGGGATTTCCGGCTCCATAGCCGCATTTTCAAGAATTGTTTCTCCTTCTGCCAAAACAGCGGTTATCATCATTGCCTCCGTTCCTGTTACTGTTATTCTAGGAAAAAATATCTTGGCTCCTCTCAGTTTTCTAGCCGATAAACTGAAATAATCATCTTTCCAGACAACTCTGGCTCCCATTTTTTGAAAGCCGTCTAAAAACAAATCAATCGGACGCTTTCCAATCACGCATCCTCCTGGATAAGGCATAGAAACTTTTCCTTTTCGCGCTAAAACTGGTCCCGCTAGAATTATTGAAGCTCGAAGTTTGCCAGCCAATTTTTTGCTCAGTTCGGTTTTTTGAATACTGCTGGCTTGAATTTCGACTTTATTTGCCCACTCTTTAGTTCCCTCTTTCTGCTTAACCTCAACCCCCAAATCCCCAACCATTTCTAGAATTCGCTTTACATCTTCAATTTGGGGAAGATTAGAAAGAGT
>Ga0272446_1006655_pt1 | contig 11919 bp, 14 predicted proteins | sample YNPCB0061_FD_194587 | JGI IMG/M metagenome (GOLD analysis project Ga0272446, IMG submission 194587) | Hot spring microbial mat communities from Yellowstone National Park, WY, United States - YNP-CB-006-1 | ecosystem: Environmental > Aquatic > Thermal springs > Hot (42-90C) > Sediment | place... | reverse complement strand
CGACCACAGAGATGCGGACCGAACGAGCCACGAAACCGCCGCCCGCGGTGGCCTGGAGGTCGGCTCCGACGAGCCGCGCCTCCTCTATCCGCATCGCTCCGCCGGGCCAAATGCCCCGGAGCCGAAGGTCGGCCGCCTCGACGCGCAAGTTCATGGGTTCCCTCGTGCCGCGCTTGTGTGCGCTCGCAAGTTGCCGGAGCCCGCTCTGGGCACAGCCCCTCATGTCGCGGCATGCGCCGGGCCTGGAGCGCCGGCCTGCTTTCGTGCTACTATGATACCGGCACCGTTGCTCGCCCTCGCGCGGCAACGGGGGCTGTTGGCGTCCGTCCCGCGAAACTCTCCCCAGCAGCTCGCGACAACAGGAGCATCTGCTACCCGATGAGCATACTCCGCGGCTTCCTCGGCCGTTTCTCGCGCGACATGGGCATCGACCTTGGCACGGCGAACACGCTTGTCCATGTCCGGGGCAAGGGCATCCTGTTGCGCGAGCCGTCGGTGGTCGCGATCGAACGCGACTCGGGCCGTGTTCTCGCCGTCGGCGAGGAAGCCAAGCGGATGCTCGGGCGCACGCCGGGAAGCATCGTAGCGATCCGGCCCCTCAAGGATGGCGTGATCGCGGACTTCGACCAGACCGAAAAGATGCTGCGCTACTTCATCGAGAAGGTTCATCGGCGCAGCATGTGGGTCGCCCCGACGGTGGTCGTCGGGATACCGTCCGGGGTAACCGAGGTCGAGCGCCGGGCGGTGATCGACGCGACGAAGAAGGCCGGGGCCAAAGAGGCCTACCTTATCGAGGAGCCGATGGCCGCCGCCATCGGGGCAGGTCTGCCGATCGATGAGCCGACGGGTTCGATGATCGTCGACATCGGCGGTGGCACGACGGAGGTGGCTGTCATCTCGCTGTCGGGCATCGTCACCAGCCGCTCAAGCCGGGTCGCGGGCGATGAGATCGATGAAGCCATCATTGCGTACGTGCGCCGGACGTACAACCTGAGCATTGGCGACCGCATGGCAGAGGAGGCCAAGATGGAGGCCGGCACGGCGTTCGCCGGAGAGCCGGAGCGCCGGTTTCCCGTCCGTGGCCGTCACCTCATCTCCGGCTTGCCCGGCGGGGCGGAGATCAACTCGGCCGAGATCCGCGAAGCGATCCAGGAGCCCCTGGGCGCCATCGTGGACGCCGTCAAGGTCACCCTTGAGACCTGTCCTCCCGAGCTCGCCGCCGATATCATGGAGCGCGGCATCGTGGTGGCGGGTGGCGGCGCTCTCCTCCGCGGCCTTGACCGTCTCCTCTCTCAGGAGACCTCGATGCCGGTGCACATCGCCAACGACCCCCTCTCGTGCGTCGCCATTGGGACGGGACGGGTGTTGGAGGAGCTGCACACGAATCCCGCGCTCCGCAAGGTCCTGAAGAGCGGCTGACAGCGCTTCCAAAGGGGTACCTTCGTACACCGCCCAGGGAGGTCGCGTTGCTGCGCTCGAACCCCAAGCCGCTGATCGGCAACCGGGCCGCGCTTGTCGGCCTGGTCCTGGTCGGGGTCTGCCTAGGTGTCTTCCACAACCGAGCCCTCGCCCGCGGCGCGCCAAGCCCACTGACCACCGTCGTCCGGACGGTCACCCTGCCCCTCGTTGGCGCCATCACGAGCGCCGGTCGCTGGGTCTCCGCTCGATGGGCAGCGCTCGTGGACGCCGAGCGAGCGGTGCGAGAGAACCACGTGCTCCGCGACGAGAATGCACGTCTCAGAGCCGAAGTAGCGCGTCTGCAGGAGCTGGGCATCCAGGCACTGCGCCTGCAGAGGTCCTTGGGGTTCGAACTACCAACGGCGCACGGCAAGATTGTCGCACCCGTCGTTGCGCGCTGGCCCAGTGCCGGTCTCCACACGCTCGTCATTGGGCGAGGGTCTCGCCATGGCGTGAGAGCGCAGAGCGTCGTGGTTGCGCCTGGCGGCGTGGTCGGTTACGTCTACGATGTGGCTCCGACGAGCGCCGCCGTGCTCGCGCTCACGGATTCGAACTTCGCCATCGGAGCGCTTGTCCAGCGCCCTGAGTCCCGTACCACCGGCATTTGCCGTGGGACTGGAACCGGCCTGCTGCGCATGGACTATGTCGCACGTGATGCCGACATCCGGAAGGGCGACCTCCTTCTGTCGTCCGGTCTGGGAGGACAGGCCGGCATCTTCCCCAAGGGGTTGCCCATCGGCACGGTCGAAGACGTACGCGACGACGTATCGGGTGCGCTGAAGCGAGTGGTGGTGCGACCCGCTGTGCAACTGGACCGGCTCGAGGAAGTGACGGTCCTTCGGTGAGCGGATCGTGGCGAACGGCAACGACCGCACTCGCGCTCATCGTCGCGTGCGCTGTGCACGTAGCCCTGGGCGGTTCGCTCCACTTCGCTGGATGCCGTCCGAACCTGGCCGTGGCGTCGTTGCTGGTCGTCTGCCTCTTCGCCGGTCCTTGCGGTGCCGCTGGGTGGGGGCTGTTGGTGGGCACTTTCGAAGCGGCGTATGCCGCTGACCTCGCCGGGAGCTACATGGTGAGCCGCACGCTGATCGCTTCTGTGGTCGGCTCGCTGGAAGCTCGCGTTTTCCGGGACAGCGCGCTGGTGGCGATTGGCGTCGGGCTTCTGGGCACGCTGGCCGTGGAGAGCGTGTTCGCCGTGTTCGCGCCTCCCTCGGACGGGCTCGCGTGGCTGCGGCGCATCGCCGGCACGGCGTGCGCCAACGGCGCGCTCGCTCCGATCCTCTACTACAGTCTCCGACCGCTCGCCTCGCGCCGCCCGGACCTGTGATTCCCTCACAGCGATCACGCCGCGCTCCCCGTGAAGGGGGAGCCCGAACGGCTCCATCACCGTATGACCGCACAGTACGGAAGCTTCGAGGGGCCGATGACGCAGATCGGAAGTGGGACCAGAGCGACCATGCGTGGCTTCACGCTGGTCGAAGCTCTAGCGGTGACGGCGATTCTGGCGCTGCTGGGGGCGGTTCTGGCGCCCGTGCTCTCCGCCGCCCGCGAGCGCGCCCGGCACTCGGCCTGCACGTCTGCGCTTCGTCAGGTCGGCCAGGCCATGTCCCTGTATGTCGGAGACTGGGATTCCCTGTTGCCTGACCGGCGTGATCTGAAGGGCACATTGCCGGGCGGCTACCGCCCCTGGTCTGGATGGCCGCCCTCCGACCCGCGAGCCGGCTGGTCGGCCGTCGTCCTCGAGCCCTACATGAGAGCACCGGCTCTCTGGTCATGTCCGTCGGTGGAGTCGACGTCACTTGGACATGCGATCGCCGTTGCGCAGCCGTGGCCCGGCGGCGTGGCGAGATACTGGATGTGGCGCTTCGACCGCCGCGACGAGCCGGTGCCTCTCGACAACCTCTGGGGCAAAACGGAAGAACAGGCCGTTGCCGACCTGCGGGCCGCCAACAACCCCGTGGTCGGCTCCCCCGACAGCCCTTCGGACGTTGAGCTGGCCACGGACCCGTACTTTCCGCGCGACCGCTTCGCGGACTCACCCGACGTTCGCGGTCGATCGGCGCACTTCGGAGGCCGCAACCGGCTATTCCTCGACGGTCACGTGCGCCACCTGCGGGACGGTCGCACGCAGTAGGCTTCCTCAGCCGACCACGGAGTCGATGAAGTCGTAGGCCCTGGCGCGCACGCCGACCGGAAAGGCGTGTCCCCCGGCGTAGGCCTCCACTGCCAGGGCGTCCGGCTCCCCCAGCACGCGGTAGACCTGTCGAACCTCGGCCTCGATCCAGCCGATGTTGGACGTGTTGGGGAAGATGTCGTCGTCGAGTGCGCACGCGATGAACTGAGCGCGCGGGGCGACGAGTGCCAGCAGATGGTGGAAGTCGAACGGGGCCTCCCGCAGATCGCGCTCGAACCATCCCAGCCGCGGCAGCAGAGCGGTACGTCGCCACCAGCGCTCGGGGGCGGGGTCGCTCCGGAGCGCCGTGAAGCCGCAGCTCTGAACGCCAACGCGGATGCGCGTGTCCCCTAGCATCGCGAAGAGAGTGCCATAGGCGCCGTGCGAGTGCCCGATGCAGCCGATCCGCGTCGGGTCCACCTCGCGCAGGCTACAGAGAGCGTCGATGGCCCGCGATGTGTCCCAGGCCATCTTGCCCATCACCGACCACTCGGGGTGGCGGCCGAAGAAGGCGACGGCGTCGCCGTAGTGCGCGTAAGGTTGGCCTGCTCGGTATCGCTCCCCGAAGCAGATGGCGTCCGGCGCGAGGCAGACGTACCCTCTTCGCGCCAGCTCGTCGGCCAGAGCCAGTTCGGGATCTCCGTCCAGGCCGCACGGCTCCCTCTTTCCCCACGGTACGGTCTGGTGCAGGCAGAGCATTGCGGGCGCAGGGTTGCGGCGCGGCGAGTGCGGGACGAGCAGGTAGGCTGGCACTCGCTCGTCTGGCTCGACCCCGTAGCTCACCTTCAGGCGGCGGTAACTGGCCGTCTCTTCGTCTTCCTCGACGCGCAGGTCTGGCTGCGGCGGGTCCAGCCGCCCCGCTCCCAGCACCGCATCGAGAGCTCGCCGGATCTGCGCGGCCTGCTCATCCCATGCTTCCGTCGTGCGGGAGCGCAGCGGCTCGAGCTCGGCAAGGCCCGACTGAGAGGTCCGAGCGTCGGATGGGTCCCACGAGAAGTCGCTGCGGTACCGGTCGAAGTCCCATCCTCCTCCGCTCGTTAGCCAATAGTCCATGTTGTCTCCCCGGCGAGCCAGGCGGTCGGTGAATGGCCTCAGGGCTGGTGACGCTCGTGAAAGAGCGTGTCGTACAGCGCCTTGCCGATGCCGAACACGGCGAAGAGAATGGCAACCACCAGGCGCCAAGGCGTGGCGGGATCGCCAGGGCCAACGGGAGCAAAGGCGACGATCGAGGCAAGGACGAGGACCAGCGCGATCCGTCCCACGACGTCTACCAGCATGGGCCACACACCTCAGAACCGCAACCGCACCGGCGGACAGCCTACAGCCCGAGACGCTTGCGGAAATGTGCGATGGTCCGGGTCAGGCCCTCTTCGAGCGACACTCGCGGCTCCCAGCCCAACGTTCGGCGGGCCAGGTCGATGTTCGGCCGGCGCTGCTTCGGATCGTCAGCGGTGGGCAGCGGTCGCAGCACAATCTCGCTCTTGCTACCGGTGAGCCTGCGGATCTCCTCGGCGAACTCCAGCATGGTCCGTTCTGTGGGGTTGCCGATGTTCATCGGTCCTGTCTCGTCCGATTCCATCAGACGCCGGAAGCCCTCGATCAGATCGCTCACGTAGCAAAACGACCTTGTCTGCTGTCCGGTCCCATACACCGTGATCGGCTCGCCGCGCAGGGCCTGCCCGATGAAGTTCGGAACCACGCGTCCGTCATCGAGGCGCATCCGTTCGCCATACGTGTTGAAGATGCGGACGATGCGGACCGGCACGTTGTGGAAGCGATGGTACGCCATCGTCATGGACTCGGCAAACCGCTTCGCCTCGTCGTAGACGCCGCGGATGCCGACCGGGTTCACGTTGCCCAGGTAGTCCTCGGTCTGCGGATGCACGAGCGGATCGCCGTACACCTCTGACGTCGAGGCCAAGAAGAACCTGGCGCCTTTGGCGCGAGCCAGCCCGAGCGCCTTGTGGGTGCCGAGGGCATTGACCTTCAGGATCTGGATCGGCTTCGTGGGAAAGTCGACGGGGCTGGCTGGAGATGCCAGGTGGTAGATCTGGTCCACCGGTCCGTCTAGAAAGAGGTACTCCGTCACATCGTACTTCAGAAAGCGAAAGCGCGGGTTGCCGAGATGGTGGCTGATGTTGTCGGTGCTGCCCGTGATCAAGTTGTCTAGGGCCACGACCTCGAACCCATCTGCGAGAAGCCTGTCACACAGGTGCGACCCCAGGAAACCTGCCCCTCCCGTCACGACCGCTCGTAGCATCCTCCAACCTCCCTGCCGCTCGTGAAGCGGCGGCATCTCACGCGTCCGATGGGTCGCTCAAGAAGAGCGTGGCGGCTCGACAGAAGACGGCGACACCCGCCGCAAGCGCATCGTCGGCGAAGTCGAACTCCGGGGTGTGGATGGGCGCCACTTCGCCAAGACCAAGCCGGAAAAGAGCCCCCGGCGCTCGCTGCATGAACTCCGCGAAATCCTCTCCGCCCATGGACGGCGCTCCGATGGGATGAACGCGGTCCGGCCCGAGCATGTCGGTGGCGGCCCGCTCCACCAGAGCCGCCATCCTTGGATCGTTCACCACGGCGGGAGGACCGTACGAGTAGGCCACCTCACAGGTCGTTCCGTGCGCCGCGCACACGCCGTCGCCGATCCGCTGAAGCAGCCCCGGCATCTGCGCCCGCAAGTCTCCCGAGATCGTGCGCACCGTTCCCTGCAGCCAGGCGCCCTCCGGAATGATGTTGTGCGCGGAGCCGGCAGCGATCCGCCCCACCGTGAGCACGGCAGGCTCCTGCGGCGGTACGTGCCGGCTCACGATGGTCTGCCAGGCGAGCACGACGTTCGCTGCCGCCACAATCGGATCGCGGGCCTCGTGGGGATAGGCTGCATGACCGCCTCTTCCCCGGATCTCGCACCGGAACATGTCGGCCGCCGCCATGTTCGGCCCTGGGCTGATCGCCACCGTTCCGAGGGGCAGCCCTGGCCAGCCATGGAGTGCGAGCGCACCATCCACGCCGTCGGCGGCGCCCTCCGCGCACATTGCGCGGGCGCCATCCACCGTCTCCTCCGCCGGCTGAAACACCAGCCGCACTCTCCCCCTAAGCCTGTTTCGCAAGGACATCAGAACGGTCGCGACTCCCAGCAGGATGGCGGTGTGGCCGTCGTGCCCGCACGCGTGCATGACACCCGCGCGACAGGAGCGATAGGGCTTCTCGCCGGCCTCGTGGATCGGCAGAGCGTCCATGTCGGCGCGGAGAAGCAACGTGCGTCCGGGCTGGTCACCGTGGATCTCGGCGACGACGCCGTGCCCGCCGACCTGCGAGCGCGGCTCGAGACCCAATCTGCGCAGGCGGCCCTCTACGATCTTCGCGGTCGCCGCCTCCGAACCGCTGAGCTCTGGCCGCGCGTGCAGACGATGCCGGATCCGCACCACCGTGGCCTCGACAGAGCGCGTCCGGCGCCAGATCTCACGCACGACCGAAGAGGCGCCCTGCCGGCCCGATGAGCCGGCCCCAGCGTCACTGCGCACCCAGCTTCTCCACAAGCTCTGGCAGATACGAGAAGCGTCTCAACACGTGGGGAAACGCTGGTTCCCGGGAGGCAGGGAGGAGACACGCCTGCACGACCTTTGCCCCAGCCTCCTCGGCCCAGCGCAGGCATGTCGGAAGATCGTCGAGTACGATGGCGCGCGAAGGCTCGACGCCAACCTGGTCAAACATGCGCTGGTAGAACTCCGGCCCTTCCTTGGCGCAGTCGATCAGGTCCGGTCCAAACTTGCTCTCCGTGTAGCTCTCCAGACCGCTGCCGATCAACGCCGCCAGCAAGTACTCCGAATCCTGGGCCGACGCCACTTGCGTGCGCACCCCGCGGTCAAAGAGCGTCCGGAGGGCGTCCTCCGCGCCTTCGATGGCGGCGTTGCACGCGGCCAGCGCGTCGAACTGAGCTCTCTGGGCCACCTCACTCAGGGGAACGCCCGCTGGAGCGGCCACACCGGCGCCCGTGAACACCTCCGCAGCGATGCGTGCCATCTCCTCTGGTAGCCAGGCGCAATAGCCCGCGAGCGGCCTGCCCTCGAAGGTTGCCACATACCGAGCCATGCACGCATCGAGGGCTGGCGGGATGGCCGCCGCCCATCGGTTCTCATCACCGCCGTAGTCCGAAGCCAGGATGCGCGCCAGCTCCGCCGTGTAGAGCGACCGAAGCCGCTCGGTGTCCACCATCGTGTTGTCGAAGTCAACGAAGAGGAACGTCTCTTCCGCCATTACATGCCTCCCGGGCGCCTTCTCACCGTCCGCCACCTTCCGCCGATCCGATTACCTCGTCCCAAGCCACCTCGAAGGCGTCCACGGTCGGTTGATCGTACAGGCAGAGCCTGATCTCGCTCAAGGCGCCTCGATCCGTGCCTGAGATGCAGTCCCGCGCGACGGTCAGCAGGATCCGCGCGCAGCGATCGCGGGGAAAGCCAAAAATGCCGCTGCTGATGGCCGGCATGGACAGACTGCACAGGCCCAACGAGGCCGCAACGCGCAGCGCGCTCATCGCGGCGCTCTCCAGCTTCGCGTCCTCGTCGCCCTCGCCCCAGCGCGGTCCCACCGCATGGATGACGTGACGACAGGGCAGCGACCCGGCCCCCGTGGCGACGGCGGAGCCCACCGGCACGAAGCCGATCGCGTTGCTCTCCCGCTGTATCACCTCGCCGCCCCGCCGGACGATCGCGGCCGCAACCCCGCCCCCATGCTGCAGTCGCTCGTTGGCGGCATTCACGATGGCGTCGACGTGCTCATCCGTGATATCGCCGCGCACCAGACAGATGGCCCCGCCTGTCGGCGAAGTCCAACGTCGGATCTCCTCATTCATGGGCGCCATCTCCCACCAACGCGCGGCAGCGGTTCAGAGCGACACCTTCTGGCACGAGACCGTGCGCGATGCAGCGCCGCTGGAACTCCGCCAGCGCGGACCAGTGCTCGGGTACCAGGTCATACCACATGATGTCGGACAGGTACCGTCGCACGCGGTCGCCCGGCAGGCCGGTGGCCGCCGACCATTCGGAGGCAATCCTATCGAGATGACGAACGCCCCAGTCCTTCGCCGACTGAACCAGTCGACCGAGCGCCTGCCGGTCGGCGTCCTCACGTGCCAGCCACGCGGCGTAGACGAAAGGCAGGCCGGTCAGATCGTGCCAGGCACGTCCAAGGTCGAGCATGTGAGGCGCCGCGTCCTCGAAGAGACGCAGGTCACCGATCAGCAGGGCCGCGTCGCATCGCTCGAGCATCGCCCCGATGTCGGGCGCCATCGTGACGTAGGCCGGGTCCAGTCCGTACGCGTCGGACAGAACGATGCGCGTGAGCGCCGCTGAACTCAACGAGCTGGCGTCCAGAGCGACGGTGCGCACGTGAGCGATGGGAACCTTCGAGAACAGACGAACGGACATGACCTCCGCACGAGCGGAGATCGAGATGCCTGGGAGCGCAACGAGGCCGGGGGCCCTGAGCATCTCGAAGCTCGAGGCCAGCGCGGCGTCGAACTGGCCCGCGCGCACCGCAGCCGCGAGTTGCGAAGGAGGCGCGAGGGCAACCTCGACACCGTCCGGGCACTCTAGGGCGTCGAACCATGCCACCAGAGGCCGGCCGTTCAGGTACGGCACCGCTCCCAGGCGGAAAGCGCTCACGCGCCCCGCACCCGGTCCGCAACGAGAAACGCGAGCCACAGCACGCTCACCCATCCATTCACCGTGAAGAACGCCGTGTTGACTCGTCGGAGGTCGTGGGGCGACACGATGGACTGCTCGTAGGCCATCAGCACCGCCACGATGCCGACGCCCACGTGGTATAGCATCCCAAGGCGAGCCGACAGGCCCGCAGCAACGAGGGCCGCCACCGCCGCCACGTGAAACGCCCGCGACACCCATAGCGCTCGAGCGCCCCCCAGCAGGACGGGCAGCGAGCGCAGTCCTTCTCTACGGTCGAACCCTTCGTCTTGCAGGGCGTAGATGATGTCGAAACCGCCGATCCAGAACATGACGGCCATCGAGAGCAGTACCGGCGTCCGCTCCAGCTTCCCGGTGACCGCGATCCAGGCCGCCGAAGGCGCGATGCCGATGGCCGCACCCAGCACCAGATGCGACCACGACGTGAAGCGCTTCGTGTACGAGTAGCCGAGCACGATGGCAAGAGCGAGCGGCGACAGCGCCAGACAGAGGGCGTTCAGCTGCCCCGCAGCAAGCACCAGAAGCGCCCCAGACGCAATAGTGAGCACCCACGCCGAGCGGCGAGACACCACGCCGGCCGGCAACGCCCGCCTCGCGGTGCGAGGGTTGCGCGCATCGTACTCGAGGTCGACGAGACGGTTGAAGGCCATCGCGGCGCTCCGCGCTCCGACCATCGCCGCAAGGACCCATGCGGCGGTTCGTGCGCTCGGCAGTCCGCCGGGGAGGCCCGCAGCCTGCGCGCCAAGGACGGCGCCCCCAAAGGCAAACGGCAGTGCAAACACCGTGTGCTCGAACTTGATCATCTCGAGCAGCGTGCCCACGGTGCGAACCGCAGATGCGGCGCCGACCATCACTCCTCCACGAACTGCCATTGCGGCACCATGCGCTGGTCGACGCCAACCTGCTGCAGCGCGCGAGCCACGACCGTGTCCACCAGGTCGTCGATGCTCGCCGGGCGGCTGTAGAAGGATGGCGCCGCGGGAAGCACGGTGGCGCCGGCCTCCGCAAGGACGGTCAGATTCCGGAGGTGCACCAGGCTCCACGGGGTCTCACGCACCACGACGATGAGCCGGCGACGCTCCTTCAGGCACACGTCGGCAGCGCGGGTCACCAGGTCATCGGAGATCCCGTGCGCGATGCGTGCCGCGACCCCCATCGAGCATGGGATGATCACCATCCCGTCGTGTCGGTACGAACCACTCGCCGGGGGCGTGAAATAGTTGCGCCGGTCGACGAACGTCAGGTTCGGATACTCTCCACCGAGCAGCACCGAGGCCGATGGCGAGGCGGCATCGACCCTGACATCCAGCTCGGCGGCGAGCACCTGGCACGCGTGCTCCGTCAGGATCACGTGCACCAGCTCGAAGCTCGCCGCCGCGCGCCGCAGAAACCGGATGCCGTACACCGCGCCGCTCGCGCCCGTCATCGCGACCACGAGACGACCGGTCCGCTCAGCCATTTTCCTGAGCCTCCGGCGCAGAGTTGCCCGGCTCGCCGATGCGCGCCCAGACGCGGCGCAACAGGACCACCGATGCGACCGCTCCGGCAACGCCAAAGGCCGCTCCACCGACGATGTCGAGAGGCCAGTGGCTCGCCAGATAGACCCGTGAAAAGGCGATGGCTCCCGCGCCGATCCAGAGCGCTGCGAGCACGCGGCGGCGCAGACCAAGACGTCGCCGCAAGAGCTGCAGCGTGCACGCGATGCCGACGCTCGTTGCCGTGTGCCCCGACGGGAAGCCGCGCACCTTGCCAGGGTATTGCCCCGGGACCAACCGCACTTGGACATCCACGAACCGGCCGCGCCGGTGCTCCAAGTGGTAGAACCACCAGGGCCGTCGACGCTCGTCGGCCTTCAGGGCGTTGGCCGCGAGGCCACTCAGAACGACAGCCGCCACGGTGGGACCGAGCCACGCGCTCCGCGACAGGAGCGCGCGGGCCACCGCAGCGGCGATGCCGTGAGCGGATCGCAGCTCACCAGCCCGCCACGCGGAGGCTACGGCGACGAGCAGCAATAGAAGCACCTGAACATGGCCCAGCCCCAGGTCCGTGACGTACGGCATTACGGCGTCGAGGACGGGATGGTGGACCCGCTGGTTGATGGCCAGAAAAACGGCCCGGTCCCACTCCGCGAGCGAGAGTGCCAGCATGGGGACGATCTCCGCGCCGTTAGGCTACAACCCGAGGCGGGGCCAGAGCGCGTCGATGCGCGCCTTCACCTCGGGCGACATGCGTATCTCGGACGGCCACTCCCGCGCGTACCCCTCCTCCCGCCACTTCCGCGTGCAGTCGAAGCCCACCTTCGAACCGAAACCGGTCGCGCGAGCTCCATGGTCGAGCACATCCACCGGACCGCGCGTCAGCAGCAAGTCGCGTTCCGGGTCGAGGTTGTTGCCCATCCGCCAGACGCACTCGGCCACGTTCTGCACATCCACGTCTTCATCGAACACAAACACCATCTTCGTCAACATGAGCTGCCCGAGCCCCCAGATTCCGTTCATCACCTTGAACGCGTGACCAGGATAGCGCTTTCGAATGGACACGAGGGCCACGTTGTGGAAGCAGCCCTCCACCGGCAGGTTCATGTCCACG
>Ga0272446_1006654_pt1 | contig 11919 bp, 9 predicted proteins | sample YNPCB0061_FD_194587 | JGI IMG/M metagenome (GOLD analysis project Ga0272446, IMG submission 194587) | Hot spring microbial mat communities from Yellowstone National Park, WY, United States - YNP-CB-006-1 | ecosystem: Environmental > Aquatic > Thermal springs > Hot (42-90C) > Sediment | place... | reverse complement strand
CGGCACATCGGAACTCCGCCGTATGGCGCACGCAATCTCCAGCACCGTGCGCAAACACGTGCCGGCGCGCAGCGCGCGCTCAGACGCCCGCTGAATCACCGGACCGTCCGCGATGGGATCCGAGAACGGCGCGCCCAGCTCGATCAAATCGGCGCCGCCTCTCACGAGCGCCGCAACCAGCTCCGGCGTCCGCTCGGGCTGCGGATCTCCCGCCGTCAGATACGCGATCAGTCCCGGGCGGCCCTCTCGTTTCAGCCGCTCGAACAGCGCGCTAATCCGGGTCATTCAAATCTCCCAGCATTTCGCGGTAAATATCCATGTCCTTGTCGCCGCGCCCGGACAGATTTACGACGAAAAGTTGACCGGGCGCACCGGGCGCCCTCTTCATCGCCTCGGCCAGTCCGTGGGCGGATTCCAGCGCCGGAATGATGCCCTCCATCCGCGATAATGTCCTTGCGGCGTCCAGAGCCTCCTGGTCGCTGATGGAGACGTATTCGGCGCGGCGCAGGTCGTGCAGCCAGGCGTGCTCCGGTCCGATGGCCGCATAGTCCAGCCCCGCGGACACCGAGTGTGTCAGCGCCACCTGCCCGTCATCGTCCTGCAACAAGTAACTGTACGTCCCCTGCAACACGCCCGGCGCGCCGCCGGCAAAGCGCGCCGCATGCTCGCCCAACCTCAAACTGCGCCCTCCGGCTTCCGCGCCGATCAGCTTAACCCCACGGTCTTCGAGAAACGGATGAAAAATGCCGATGGCGTTGCTGCCGCCTCCCACGCAAGCGAAGATGGCGTCCGGCAAACGTCCCTCGCGCGCCAGAATCTGCCTCCGCGCCTCCACGCCGATCACACGCTGGAAATCGCGAACCATCATGGGGTAGGGATGCGCGCCCAGAGCCGAACCTAGTAAGTAGTGCGTGTCGGCCACATGGGTCACCCAGTCCCGCATGGCTTCGCTGATGGCGTCTTTCAACGTTCGGCTGCCGGCGCTGACGCCCACCACCTTGGCCCCCAGCAGCCGCATTCGGAAAACGTTCAGGCGCTGCCGGTGCATGTCTTCTTCGCCCATGTACACCACGCATTCCAGCCCGAACAGCGCGCACACCGTCGCGGTGGCCACGCCGTGCTGTCCAGCCCCCGTCTCAGCGATGATGCGGCGCTTCCCCATGCGGCGCGCCAGCAAAATCTGGCCCAGACAGTTGTTGATCTTGTGCGCGCCGGTGTGAAGCAGGTCTTCCCGCTTCAGATAGATCCGCGCCCCGCCCAAATGCTCGCTCAGGCGCCGCGCGAAATAGAGCGGCGTGGGCCGCCCGGCGTAATTCTCCAACAGCTCCCGCAGTTCGCTTTGAAACGCCTCGTCCTCGCGGGCTTCCAGATACGCCTTTTCCAGTTCTTCCAGCGGAGCCATCAGAACTTCCGGCACGAAACGCCCGCCGTAAGGTCCGAAATGTCCCCCCGCATCAGGTTGTGAAATCACCATGTCCAAGCTGACCTTGCCGCTTTTAAAAACGCTCTCACCTTCGCCGGATCTTTGCGCCCCGGAACGCTCTCCAGCCTCGAGGACGCGTCCACCCCCCACGGACGCGCCGCCCGCACCGCTTCCGCCACGTTAGAGGCGTCCAATCCCCCAGCCAGAATCGCTCTGGCCGGGAAAGTGCGCGCCAGTTCCCAAGGAAAGCTCCGCCCGGTGCCGCCGAAAGCTTCCCCCGCCGCGGTGTCTAACACAAACGCCTCAGCTTGTTCGAACGGCCAGGGGGTCTCCACCCCGCCGCCGCGAACCCGGACGGCTTTCCACAAGCGCACGCCCCGCGGAGCCGCCTCAGGCGGTTCGTCCCCGTGCAATTGCGCCACATCCAGACCGCACTCTCTCACGATGCGTTCCACTTCCTCCGCCGCCCGGTTCACGAACACTCCAACCTTCCACACCTCGCGCGGCAGTGCAGCCGCAATCGCCGCCGCCGTTTCTTCGGCCACCGCCCGCGGGCTCGGCGGGTAAAACACAAACCCCAGCGCCGTGGCGCCCTCTTCAGCCGCCAGCCGGGCGTCCTCCAGATTCGTGATTCCGCAGACCTTGATCATCATGACAGCAAGGCCCGCAACGCAGCCTCCGGATCGGCGGACCGCATCAGGCTCTCGCCCACGAGAAAGGCGTCATAACCGGCTTGCCGCAAACGCCGCACGTCGCCCGCCGAGTGAATGCCGCTTTCCGCCACTCGTATGGCGTCCGCCGGCAGCAGCGGAGCCAAATCGATGGCCGTCTCCAGCCTCACCTCGAAGTTGTGCAGATTTCGGCTGTTAACCCCGATGATTTCCGCTCCGGACTCGACCGCCGCGTCCAGCTCCCGGCGGTCGTGCACCTCCACCAGCGCAGCCATCCCGAACTGCGCCGCCAGTTCGCGGAACGCGCGCAGCCGCTCTGCATCCAACACCGCCGCAATGAGCAGGATCGCGTCGGCGCCGTGAGCGGCGGCTTCCACCACGTGATACTCGTCAATGGTGAAATCCTTACGCAACACCGGTATGGCCACGGCTTCGCGGGCGGCGCGCAGGTCCTCGAGCGATCCCTGAAAAAAAGCCCGGTCGGTCAACACCGACAGCGCCGCTGCGCCTCCAGCGGCGTAAGCGCGCGCGGTCCGGGCCGGATCCAAATCCGCCGCCAAAACCCCCTTGCTGGGCGACGCGCGCTTGATCTCGGCAAGAATGGCCGGGCCCTCGCGCTTTAACGCCGCCTTGAAATCACGGCGGCTGCGCGCTTGCACTTCGGCCAGACGCTCCAACTCTTCACGCGGCAGCGGAGCTGCCGCAAGCTCCTCGCGCTTGTGGGCGACAATACGGGCCAGAATATCGGGAACGGAATCCAACATCCGGGATTCCCTTCATCCTAACATCTCGGCCGCCACGGTTCTCACTTGGCGGGAGGCAAGATCTTCAGCCGCCCTTCCACTTGAAACAACGCCGCCGGCAAACGCTGATTGATGGCGACCGTTTCCGCATACATCTCAAACGTCTTTTGCCCGTCGCGGTTGCGCTGAATGGCGAAGGGCCACTGCACGCCTCCGCCCACGTCGCGGTACTTCGAATAGATGGTCACTTCCTCGCTGCGCTCTCTCGTTTTGAGGTCGCGCCGCACATACACCTGGCGCACTGGGAGCTTGGTGGAATAGTGCAGATAGACCGTCACCGTCCGGTTGTCCGGGTCGATCACGTCAACCACTTCCACCGGCTGATTGTCCAGCACCTCCGTACCCCGGTGCTCAAAAATCATCCCCGGTTCCCTCAGGCGGTGGCGCAGAATGTAAAACACGTTACGCAAGGTAGAGTCCGTCCATCGCAACAGCACCTCCGGTCGCGCCGGGCGCGCCCCCCGGAAGCTGAACTGCCACGCTTTGCCTCCGGCGAAAATCATGCCGAAGTCCTCGTTCTTGCCGAACGCCTGCCGCTCTTCGATCGCCGGCAAGCCGGCCGAGGGCGGCTCCTTCAGGTGCCGCACGGAAATGCGCGCCCGCGCCAGCCCCGATAGTTCTTCGTTGTAAAACGAATACGCGCGGCCGAACTCCACCCGGTCCTCCATGCTCATGTACTTCGCGCCGCCCATCGCCTCCAGGCACCCTTCCATCGCCTGGCGGCCCTTGTCTTCAACGGATTGAGCCCGGGCAATCCAAAGGTATGGCGCCGCACAAATCAGAAACCTTCTGGTCATGGCTGCTTGGCCAGGTCCTCTGCCCTTAATCCCTGGTTAACCAGTATCTCCTGCACCGTTGCGTCGGCGAACTTCCGCCCGTCCTGCGTGATGGAAACTTTATAAGGAAACTTGACGCCGCCCGCTTCCCGCCAATCCGAATAGCTCTCCTCCACCATCGACCCTGTGCCCGCCATCTGAGCGGATTGATAGCTGGCCTTGAGCGGCAGCCCGGTGTCCGGATCAATCTCCAGCCTCAGGCTCGGACCGTGCTTTTCGGCGATCTCAATCACATTGCCGCCCACCGCATTCACGATGCGGTTCGGACTCCGGTCGCTTAGCGGCAACCTCACCCACAGCCGCAGCAACTCCGTCTGCACCTGTCGGATGACCGCCCCCGACATCGGCATCTGCCCTTGCGGCGTGTGCAGCCAGCCGGTTGCGCCATCCGAGTAGGCGGTGATCTTGCCGAACGGCAGTTGCTGCTCCTGGCGCAAATGCGTCGGATCCACCCAGTACACCTTCTGGGACGCTTTCATCGCCCCTCCTCCCATCTGCAAAACGACCTCGGTGGTCTGCGTCATGTCTTTCACCGCAGCCAGCTTCTCCGCTCCGCCCAAAGCCTCCTGCACTTTTCGAAGAAGCTGCCGCCCACGCTCCAGACTGCCGGCGTCCGCCTTCGCCGTCTCTTTCTTCGGTTCCGGGATCGTTAGATCGATGTTGCGAACCTCCCCCAGGGCGCTTAGCGGCGGGTCCAGTTCCTTAGGATTCGCTACCGCGACGATGGTGAAATGCTCCGGCTTGAACCGCTCCCGCGCCACCCGCAGCACGTCCGCTTTGGTGACTGCGGCCACCGCCGCTTGGTATTGAAACAAGAAATCTCTCGGATACCCGTAATACTCGTACGTCACCAGCCGCGACAATACTTTGCCCGGGCTGTCGAAACGGAATACGAAACTGTTCAACACGGTGTCCTTGGCCGTACGAAGCTCCTCGTCCGTAACCTCCGCCGTCCGTATCCGCTCCACCTCCTCGCGGATCACCCGAATGGCGTCCACCGTGGAAGCCGACTTGGTGCTCCCGCCGATCCGGAACAAGCCCGGCGCTTCGTATCCTGCGCCCCAGGAAGCGCTGATGTTATACGCGTAGCCCAGCTCTGTTCGAACCTTCTTGAACAAGCGGCTCGAAAAACTGCCTCCCAATATGTCCGCCGCTACTTCCAAAGCCGCATAATCCTTGTCGCGCAGCGTTCCCCCCAAATGCCCGATGCGGAAAAATGTCTGGTTGATGTCCGGCTTGGCGGCCAGATAAATCCCCGGCAACGGCTTGGCAGACACCGCAGGGAACGGTGGAACGGCGGGTCGAGTCACCCTCCATTCGGAGAACAGCTTTTCCACCAGCGCTTTCATCTCCGCGGCGCTGAAATCGCCTTGTATGGCCAGCATCACGTTTGCCGGAAAGAAATAGCGGTCGTGGAACGCCACCAGGTCCTCCCGCCGAATGTTGTCCAAATGGACATATTCGATACGGCGGCCGTAGGGCGTGTCTTTCCCATATAACAGCTCGGCAAACTCGCGAGAAGCAATCGATGAGGCGTCGTCGTTGCGCCGCGAAATCAGCCCCCGCATTTGCGTCTTGGCCAGATCGATCTTATCCTGCCGGAATTCCGGACTGGTTAGCACATCCCGGAAAATCTCCAGCACTTCGGCCGCATTCTCCTTTAGCGCGCTGAAACTCACCGTGCCCACCGATTCGCCGATCGAGCTTTCCACGCTCGCCGCCCGGTTCTCCAGCTCGACATCCAGCTCGTCGCCCGTCTTCTGCTTTGTCCCGCCCGTGCGCATCACCGTTCCGGTGATCTGCGCCAAGCCCACCTTATCTGCCGGGTCAAACAGATTGCCCGTGCGGATGAGCGCCGTCCCAGACACCAGCGGCAGTTCCCGGTTCTCCACCAGGTAAAGCCGCATCCCGTTGCTGAGGGTGTGCGTGACCACCTCCGGAATCTTTACCTGCTTGAGCGGCGGGTACTTCAACTGCTGGTACGGAGGGGGTGTCTTGGCGGGCGCGGCCGCCCACGCCACCGAGCCGGCCAACAGCAGCATCAGGCTTCGCCGCGTCATTTCTTTTCCTCCTTCGCCTGCTGTTCGGGCCGCACCGTATACGCCACGGTCCGGTTCCGCTTGGTGAAGTACTCCACGGCCACCCGCTGCACGTCTTCCGCGGTCACCTTCTCGATGTCCTCAATCCCGGTGAAAAGCACCTTCCAACTCCCATAATTGGCGTGATAGGAGGCAAGCTGCGCGGCCAATCCCGGATTGCTGTCCAACTGCCGGATCAAACCGGCGCGAATCTTGGTCTTAACCCGGCTCAGGGCCTCTGCGTCCACCTTCTCCTTCTTCAGCCGCTCCACAATCTCATAAATGGCTCTTTCGTTTTCCTCCACCGTTCGCCCCGCTCCGGGCACGCTGTACAGCACGAACAAATTGGGAAATTTGCTTCCGGGGATGCCGGACTGAGCCCCCGCCGCCAAAGCCAGCTTCTTGTCCCGAACCATTTCCTTATACATCCATCCGGTGCGTCCGCTCGCAAGCACCGAAGCGATGACGTCGAATACCGGATCGTCTTTGTGCTGCTGGTCCGGACGCTTGTAGCCTACAATCAGAAACGGTTGCGCCGGGGTTTCCACCTCCACCCGCTTCTCGCCCTCCTGGGGCGGCTCCTCGGTGATGACCGGCGACGGCAGCGGACCAGCCGGAATCGGCCCGAAATACCTCTCGGCGAGCCGCCGCGCCCGCGCCGGATCGATGTCGCCGGCTATGCCAACCGTGACGTTGCCCGGCACGTAGTAGCGCTTGTAGAACTCCTCCGCATCGCGCGCCCGCAAATTCTCGATGTCGCTCGCCCAGCCGATAAGCGTCCGGTAGGGATGGGCGGCAAACGCCGTGGCCATGGCGGCTTCAAACAGCTTTCCCTGCGGGCTGGATTCGATTCGCATGCGCCGCTCCTCGCGCACTACGTCCCGCTCGCGGTAAAACTCCCGGAAAACCGGCTGCCGGAACCACTCCGAGGCCAACAGGAACCATAGCTCGGCGCGGTTCTCCGGCAGGCTGTAAAAATAGACCGTGCTGTCCGCCGATGTCCCGGCGTTGAAGCCCACGCCTCCGTTCTCTTCGATCACCCGCACATAAGCGTTCGGCTCCACGTAGGAGTTCGCCTTCTCGATGGCCTCCTTCAGCGCCGCTTCCAACTTCTTGATTCGCTCCGCCGACGCTCGGGCGCCCTTCCGGCGCTCCTGCTCCAGCCGGTCGTAGGCCTCCTCCACCGCCTCCAGAGCCTTGCGTTCCGCCTCCCAGTCCTTCGTGCCCACCGTGATGGTCCCCTTGCCGATCATGTGCTCGAACATGTGCGCCAGCCCGGTCTTGCCCCTCGGATCGTTGACCGCGCCGGCGTTTACATGGGCGTGGAAGGAAACCACCGGAGCGTTCGGCCTCTGCAAAACAATAAAGTGCATCCCATTGCCGAGCGTGAACTCCGTCACCCTCTTTTCGAAATCTTGCAGGCTCTGCCCCAGCGCCGCCAGCGGCAGCCACAAAAACACCCACACCATTAGGCGCCCTCGTAACATGAGATACCGTCTCCCGAGTTTGAGACTCAAATCCTTATTCTTCCAGTGTACCCGCGATTGAGAAACGCCACCGCCGCTCGGGCAGGGACGGATACGGGGTAGGGAAGCGGCTTCCCTCTGCTTTCCTCAAGTCACTTGCTGAGCCGCGCCCCGGGGCGCGGCGGCTTCTCCGGCGCCCCTCCGGGCGCGAGCGACGGCCAGCGCGTGCTACAGAAGGACTGCCAGGCTTCTTTCCCCGATGGATCAGCCCCGCGGATCACTGCCTCCCAGACCAGACGCGGCGGATGCGTGTGCGTGTACTCCCGAATGCGGGTCCAGCGCCCGGCGCCGCTTTCCCATTTGTCGCCGGGACGCTCTAGCAGCGCTCCGTAGGACACCAGAATATTGCCCGTGCGGGGCATCTTCTCGGCGTTGCCCATGGCCACCGAAACCACCGAATCCGGCCCCGGCCCGCTTTCCGATTCCCAAATCTGTCTGGCGGTGCGCTTTTTCTCCTCCAGCCGGTATTCCACCGCGCGCGAGTAAGTCTTCGACGGCGGTAGCGGTGGTTCAAACGGCGACGCCTGGTAGTTGCCGTTGTCAAACACCAGCATCGTGCCACCCGGCGTGGGGAATGGCGCATGCTGATGGTGGAACCAGCGGGTGTTGCCGACCGCCCGGAAGAGTCTGTCTTGGAAGCGCTCGGCCCAGCCCTCCGGCTTGCCCAAAATCCAGACGACGCGGCCGGTCTTGTGATCCACCTTCACGATGGCGGACTGGTACCGGAAGGAGATCAGAATCGAATCATCGCGTTCGTCGTAAAGAAGGTTATTGGCGTGCGACCAGTCAACTACGCCCGGAAATCCTCGCCGCTCCCAGTACCCCGAGAACGTCTCGTAGCCGATGCGAAAGGGATCCAGATGATCGAAAGCATCCCACTTCCAAACCACTTTTCCGGCGCGCGTGAACTCCACCACCTGGTCGCCCATCACCCTCTGCGCCTTGCGCGGCGCGCCGGCGTCGGTTTCGCTGGTGTAGTAATCCGCGATTTCCCGCACACTGGTGCCAAGCGCCAGCAGGTTGCCGTTGGGAAGTTCGTCGATCTCGTGATGGAAGGTCATCGTGTCCACGGCGATGCCCTCGCCTGCGCCTTTGGGGCGGCCTCTGGCATACCACCGGGCGACCGTGTTGCCGAGCATGTCGATCTCAAGAATCTCAAAATCCAGCGTGCACAGCAGCACGTTGCCGTTCCGCCGCCGCTCGAAATCCGAAATCCGCGAGCCCGTGCGATACAGCCACACGATTTCGCCCTCGGCGTCGATCGCCACCAGCAAGCCCAGCGTGGGACTGAGCGTCCGCACGCTGATGATCGTGAAACCCGGCTCCATGCGCTCTTTGAGCGGAGCCGAAACCCGGATGGGAGGCATGCCCGGCGGCAACGGCGGCGGCGTGTATTCCAGCGCCGCCGGCGCTTTGGTGACGCGCCCCCGCGCGTCGCGAATGGCGACCTCGATCAAGTGCCGCCGCCCGGCCCGCATCCCTAGCACCGGCAATCCCTCCTGCGGCTTGCGATCCATCCCGTAGCGGAGCTGGTGCGGCGCCCCGCCGCCCGAAACCGTGATCACCGTTTCCACCGGTTCCGATGCCGCAAAGCGCAACACGGCGGCCAGCGGCGCTTGCGGATTCGGGTTGGGCGCGATGCGTGGCGGCTGGGTGAAGTCGGCGGCGCCGGCGATCGCCCCGGCCGCGAGCAGAAGACTCAATCGTGCAGGCATGGCGAAAGCTCCGCGGAAATTCGCTCTGGCTACTATTCTGGAAAAAAGCCCCCGCCCCGCCAAGGTGATAATGGGAACACCCATGGTCAAAAATAGACACAGCCCCCCCGAGCAGGCCTCACCCTTCGGCGGCCCCATCCGTGAAGTTCGATTCCGCAATCCCCGCCTGGAGACTCTCGGATTGGACACCTTGACCGTGGCCCAGTTGCGCCAAAAAGCCTCGCCGGAGTACTTCGCCCGGCCGGAACGGCTGGAGTTCCATCAACTGATCTATTTCACCGCGGGCACAGGCGCGCACCAGGTGGACTTCCGCCGCTACGCGGTCAAAAAAGGAACCCTGATCACCGTTCGGCCGAAACAGGTGCAACAGTTCTACCTCAACCCCTCTCTCCAGGGGCGTTTGCTGTTGATCGACCCGGTCTTTCTGGGAGTTCCCCGCCACAAGCCCGCCGAGGAGTCTTTGGCCATGCAGAACTGGCCGGCGTGCCTCGATTTGCCTCAGCAACTCCGCGCCGATGTGGCGCACACGTTCGAGATCGTCGCCCGCGAAACGGCCTGCTACCAAGGTGACGCGCTGACGGCGAGATTTCTCCGGCATCTGGTGCTGGCTCTCCTGCTGGAGATTCAGCGCTTCGCCGGTCGCTCCTTACGATCGGCGAATGCCCGGACGGCCGGAAGGCGGTCCGATGTAGCGCGATTGTTGCAAGAAGAGGTTGAAGCGGCCTTCTGCCACCAACGGTCGGTCAAGTTTTACGCACGGCGTCTGGGTTACTCGGAAAAGACTCTTACTCGCGCCTGCCTGGCTGCCGAAGGACGCACCGCCAAAGCGATGATTGCCGAGCGCGTGGCTCTTGAGGCCAAGCGCCTGCTGGCGCATAGCGATGCCAGTTGCGCTGCGATCGCAGCCCAACTGGGGTTTAGCGAAGCGACGAATTTCGTTAAGTTCTTCAAACGGGTGGCTCGCCTCAGCCCTTTGGCTTTCCGGTCCCGGTTCCTCCCCCCTGCCACCCTGCCGCCATCCCGCAGCATGGCGCGGTAGCCCCGACATGGGCTGTTTCTCCCTCGCCGTCTGGGCGCCCCTGCTTCACCCCCATTGGCGCCCGCCCAATCGGACCTATAAAATGGAAGCGAAATCGTGGAAACCCTATGAATCCTTCTTACCCGGCTACGTTCTCCCGTAGAGAGTTCCTCGCCGCCTCCGGCATGGCTGCCTCCGCTTCCCCGGCGGCTCGCGCCGCCGCGGCGCGGCCTGTGAACGTCGTGCTGATGATGGCCGACGACGCCGGCTACGAGTGCTTCGGCCCCTACGGCTCCACCCAGTACTCGACGCCCGTGCTCAACCGTCTGGCTCGCGAGGGCGTGCGGTTCGATCACTGCTACGCCACGCCCCTGTGCACCCCCACTCGCGTCACCCTCATGACCGGCCAGAACAACGTCCGCAATTACACCGATTTCGGCGCGCTTCCGCCGGAGGAGTACACCTTCACCCAACTTTTCCGCAAGGCCGGTTATGCCACCGCCATTGCGGGCAAATGGCAACTGGACGGGTCCCCCAACGCCAAAGGGGTGGCGCCGGAAGCGGCCGGGTTTGACACCTACTGCTTGTGGAATACCGCGCGAACCGGCCGCGAGCGCTACTGGAAGCCCTCCATCGAACGCGACGGACAACTCATCCAAGGCGGCGAAAACGACTACGGTCCCGACCTGTTCGCGCAATTCCTCATCGAGTTCATCGAGAAGAACCGCCGGCGTCCGTTTTTCGCCTATTACCCTATGGCCCTCACCCACTCCCCATTCGTCCCCACGCCCGATTCCAAAGACCGTAACTCCACCGACCCCCACCGCAATTTCGCCGACATGGTCGCCTATTGCGATAAACTCGTGGGCCGCATTCTCGCCGCGCTCGAGCGCTTGAACCTGCGCGAAAACACGCTCCTTCTGTTCACCGCCGACAACGGCACCCACCACACCATCACCTCGCGGCTCGGCGGGCGCCTGATCCGCGGCGACAAAGGAGCGCCCACCATGGCCGGTACCCGCGTCCCGCTGATTGTCGCTGGCGCCGGCCTCAAGGGCGGACGCGTGGTGAACGACCTGGTGGATTTCACCGATTTCCTTCCCACCCTGGCCGATGCCATCGGCGCACGCCTGCCGGCCGGAATTCCTTTCGATGGGCGGAGCTTCTGGCCCCAGCTCACCGGCGCCAAGGGCAACCCTCGCCAAATCATCTATAACTATTACTTCCCCCGTCCGTACGCCAAGGAGTTCAACACCCCCAACGCCCATCCGGAAATCCACTACGCCTTCGACCATCGCCATAAGCTCTATAGTGACGGCCGCCTTTTCGATCTCGCCGCGGATCCCGAAGAAAAGCGTCCCCTCTCGGGCCTCGACGCCGTCCGCCGCAAACTCCAGGCCGCCATCGACCGCATGCCCCCGCACGGACTGAAGATCCCACGCCAGCACTGGGAACGCTCCCGCGGCCTGCCCCCGCCCGTGTGGCGCTCAGAAATGCCGTAAGTCTGCCTGGGAACAGGCCGGTCGCTTGGCTCGGCCGACCCGGCCCTCTGCCTTGTAAGGCGAGCGAATTCACTTGACTGCCCAGAGCGCCTGATAAGCTTCTGAGAGGATTCTCTGCTGGCTACTTCCGGAAATGTAGTCGAGTTTCAGAGCTTGATCTCTTCATTACTATTTAGTACGATAAGGCTAGTTGTCTAATTTTCGAGACTCCCGCCCGAATCAAGGATGGTCCACTAATCTATGCGTCTGCGCGTCTTACGCTTTTTTACAATCGCTGCCCTCTGGGCTGCTTCTGCAGTCGCCCAAGTGCCGGTGGTTACCGGGGTTTTGAATTCCGGGGACTACAC
>Ga0272446_1006653_pt1 | contig 11919 bp, 6 predicted proteins | sample YNPCB0061_FD_194587 | JGI IMG/M metagenome (GOLD analysis project Ga0272446, IMG submission 194587) | Hot spring microbial mat communities from Yellowstone National Park, WY, United States - YNP-CB-006-1 | ecosystem: Environmental > Aquatic > Thermal springs > Hot (42-90C) > Sediment | place... | reverse complement strand
CCCGCCTCGCTTGTTGCCGGGCGTCGGGTTGGCGCTGCGATCGGCGCCTCCTTGGGCGAGGTAGTCGTCGTACCAACGCATTTCGCGGATCAGCGCTCGGGCCACATCGGGAGTGGCGGCGCGCGGCGTGAGAAGGTGAATGGCGTCGCGAACCTCGGTAACCTCGGAAAACATTACCGTAGCGCCCGCGCGGACGAACAGGTCCGCGGCATAACCCACCGCGGGGTTGCAGGTGACGCCGGAAAAGGCGTCGCTGCCCCCACACTGCAACCCGACCACCAGATCCGAGGCAGGACAACACACCCGGCGCCGCCGGTCCAAACTTGCCAGCATCTTCTCGGCGGCTTGCATGATGGCGGCCACCATCTCCGAAAATCCGCGGATGTGCGGGTCTTGGAGCCGGATAACCGGCGGCAATTTTTCGACCGGAAGAAGGCGTTCCGGCTGGAGCTTTTCGCACCCCAGGCTGACGATCAGAGGCTCCCCGCCGATGTTGGCGTGACGGCTGATATGGCCCAGCGTCCGTATTGGAATCGCCGCAGCCGGGGCGTCGATGGCCACCCCACAGCCATATCCGTGGGTGACAGCTACAACGTCATCGACGTTGGGAAATCGAGGTAGAATCTCTTGCCGGATGCGGCGGACAGCATATTCGACCGTGGGCGCAACACACTGGACCGTGGTGACGATGCCCAGCACGTTGCGCGTCCCGGCGCTGCCGTCCTCATTGCGGTATCCCTCGAAAGTATAGCCCTCCAAGGGTTCGGGTTCCGGAGGAACTGCGGTCGCCAGGGGCAAGGAATCGAGCGGTGGGGGATCCGGCAATTGCAAGGAGTCTTCACCAACCACTTCGCCTTCCCTCAAGGCGGCCATTGCGTAGCCGATGGTTTCGCCGTAGCGGATCACCGGTTCGCCCGCCGCAATGGACCGCAAAGCCACCTTGTGAGGGCGCGGTTCCAGCACCACGCCGACATTGTCACGTGAGTGAACTCGAATCACCATGCCGAACCACCTGGAGCTGGGAAAGATAAACGCGGCAATGACCTTAATCTCTAGGGATTGCGCTAGTGGACCTTCTGAGGCCTTTCAAAGTCCCGTTTCATGCTCACCGGCAGCCGCCATACGGCGGTCCCCTCACGATCGGTGAAATACAGGCTGGACTCGGAAGGCTCAAACGCGTTGCCGTCAGCCCACAAAGCGTAAAACGCAGGATGGGCGTTCCACGGGCGCCTGGGATAGTTGTGATTGAGTTTGCTATTACGGGTGATCTGCTTCATCTGCCAACTGGCCCCCTGATCGCGGCTCACATACATCGCCACCTCGCCTCCAGTGCCATATGGCTGCGGCCCGGGCAGTGTAGTTCCGATGACGCGCCACACACCGCCCGGCTCCACATAGAACGAAGCGTAATCATAGTTGTGATCGGTACGGACCACCGGACGGATCTCCCATTTGGAGCCGGTCCAGCGGGCCGTCTCTAGCCGGCGCGGATCGTTTTTAGGTCCGGATTCATACCCGCGGCTGGTTAGATACAGGATGACCGGACGCCCGGCGGAATCGAACTGAAGATCTTTGAGGTACACAAGCTCCCCGCGGGCCTGGAAGTCATCGACCAAAGCGGGGTTGTTCCGATCGCTGAGCGGCGCCCGCAACGGCGTGCCGTCGACTGAGAGCCAGGTCTTGCCCATGTCGCTGGTCTCCGCATAGTAAAGGTTGGTGCGGGCGTTCAGACCGATGGGCTTGGGATGGTAGTTGAAGGCGGTGGCCACACGTTTGCCCTGCGACAGGCTGATCTGATAGTGCCCCAGATCAAAGCGGGACAAAAGCTGGGGCTCAGTCCAGGAACGCCCGTCACGGCTCATCATCCAGAACAGACTGCGGCCCCCATCCCGGTACCGCGTGTGTAGGAACAAGAAGCCCTGACCGGGCAGAAAATGGGGCTGCGGGTAGGAAAAGTTGGTCTTGTCAACCTGCTCGAATTCGTCAATCGAGTACGGTTTCCGGCTCCGGCTGATATACGCCGGGCGCGAAGTGCCATGCGCGGGGGAGAAGACCCAGATGTAGCCCTGATCGTCGATGGCCATCACCGGGTTGTCGTGCGCGTCATCGGTCTGCTTGTTCATGAGAATGCGCGGACGCGGCACTTGGCCGGTGGCGTGATCGTAGTAAGAGACCATGTGTAACAACTCGCGCTTCCCCTTCACCGTGCCGCCGTAAACAAAGAAGGTCTTGTTGGCCTGCTTCGAATAAATGGCGATGGGGGAATGTTGCTGCGGGTAAGTGGCGAAACCGCCACTATATTTGTACTTGTATGGGTCTTTTGATGGCTGATTATAGTACCAGATACCCCGGTAGCCGTCGTCGACCGGCAGGGGCTGGGCGGAGACGGAGGCCGCGTAAATGAAGGCCATCGTGACGGATCTGAGTTTCATGGCGTGCACCACTAAACAGTTCCCTCATTATAAGGGGTAAAAACTGCTTGTGCCCGACCTCTCCCTGTGATATAAAATCACGACGGGAGGTGGGAGCCTATGAAGCTCCGGGCTATCGCTATTGCGATTTGTTTGGCCGTTTCGATTGCCGCGCCTCTGGCGGCGCAGAACGTCTCGGCCACCATTAATGGAACGGTGCGCGATTCTTCGGGCGCAGTCATCCCGGGCGCGACCGTTACGCTTACCAACGAACTCACCAACGTTTCCCGGTCAACCAAGAGCAACGCCGAAGGTTATTTCGTTTTTCCGGACCTTCTGGCGGGCACTTATGCGCTCAGTGTCGACATGACTGGGTTCCGCCCTTACCGCCAGAGCGGCATCCGCTTGAATTCCGGCGACATCCGCGCCTTGGGCGAGGTGACGCTGGTGGTTGGCGAACTGGCTGAGGTGGTTACCGTGGAAGCGACCGCGGCGCCGGTGGAATTGGGCAGCGGGGAAAAATCCGGCGTAGTGACGGGCGAGGAGATTGACAGTCTCGCCATTCGCGGGCGCGATTTCCTTGATGTGTTGCGGCTGTTGCCCGGCGTTGTGGATGAGAGCGAAGGACGCGAGGCCCCCGGTCCGGACGGCATTCGCAGCATCTTCATCAACGGCGCGCGGGAAAACCAGAAGAACATGACGGTGGACGGCGTCACCAACATGGACACCGGGTCAAATAACACGACCCATACCGCGCCTACCATCGACATGATCGCCGAGGTGAAGGTTCTTACCAGCAATTACCAGGCCGAGTTCGGCCGCGCCATTGGTGGTACGATTATTGTAGTTACCAAAGGCGGCACTCAGCAGTACCGGGGCACGGCGTCCTGGTCCCACCGGCATGAGAGTTTCAACGCTAACAATTTCTTCAATAACCAGCGAAGCGTCCCAAAACCGCCTTACCGTTACAACATCGGCGGCTGGTCGCTGGGCGGTCCGGTATGGCCGAAAAACCGTAAGCACTCGCGGCTGTTCTTCTTCTTTTCGCAGGAGTTTATCCGGCAGCGCGTGAACTACGACGCCCGCACCATTCGGGTGCCGAACTTGTTGGAGCGCGAGGGCAACTTCACGCAGACTTTTGACGTCAACAACCGCCTGATCACCGTCTACGATCCGCTAACCAACACGCCATTCCCGGGCAACATCATTCCTAAAGACAGGCACCACCGGACTGGTGTCGCGATCCTCAACATGTTCCCGAAGCCCAACTTTGTGGACCCGAACCCCTCGCGAGTAAACCAGTGGAATTACATTTCGCAGGTGACTGGCGCGTACCCGCGGCGGCAGGAAATGATCCGCATCGACTTCAATCCGACTCAGCGCCTGCAAACCTATGTGCGCTACACGCAGGACGCCGATGAGCAGCACCCCACCTACGGAGTGTGGATTACCGGCAGCCTGAACTACGATTTGACGCCGGTCACCTTCAAACAGCCCGGACGAGGGTTAACCATCAACGTCACGCGCGGCATTGGGGCGTCGTGGATGAACCAGTTGATTCTGGGCTACAGCATGAACCGGCTGACTTCGGCGCCCGATTACCCGGAGCGAATCATCAAGAAGAACCTGGGCATCGATTTGCCGCAATGGCGCCCGGAACTGAATCCGGCGGGTTATATTCCGAACATTACAGCCTTCGGCAACGTGCCGAACGCAGTGAATCCTTCGCTGCACAATGCCATGCCCTACCGCAACGTGAATCATATTTTCAGCATTGTGGAAAATCTCACCAAAATTCACGGGCGGCACACCCTGAGGGGCGGGTTCTACATCGAGCGTACGCGAAAGGACCAAAAGCAAGGGACCGTAACCCGAGGCGCTATCAGCTTTTCGGACGACGCGAATAATCCGCTCCGCACGCGTTACGGCTTCGCCAGCGCGCTGCTGGGGATCATGACCAGTTACCAGGAAGCCACCAACCAGCCATACGGACTGTACCGGTTCACGAACTTCGAGTGGTACATCCAAGACAACTGGCGGGTGAACCGCCGGCTGGCGATCGATGCCGGCGTGCGGTTCTATCGCAATTTGCCGCAAGCTGAGATCCGTGGGCAGACTTCAGCGTTCGTTCCAGGGCTGTGGGAACTTGCCAAGGCGCCGGTTTTAATTCAAAATGGCCGGGACTCCCGGGGCAACCGCGTGGGCATCAACCCGGTGAACGGCCAGATCTTTAACGCCGGGTTTGTGGGCACCTTCGCCCCGGGCTTCGGAGATCCTGCCAACGGCATGGTGACCGGGGGCGCGAAAGGGTTCCCAAAGTCCCTTTATGTGGGCCCAGGCTTGGCCTTGGGGCCGCGGTTCGGTTTCGCGTACGACCCCATCGGGAAAGGCAAAACGGCCATTCGAGGCGGCGCCGGCATCTTCTATGACCGAGTGCAGGGCAATCCGACGATGAACATGGTCACCAATCCTCCCACCGTATTCACCCCCACCCTGTACTACACGACATTTGACGAACTGTTGGCCAGCGCCAACAGCGCCTTGCTGGCGCCCTCCACCATCGACCATTCGCTGTACGGCAAGGGCTTTTTGCCCACCGTGTACAACTACAGCTTGGGCATTCAACAGGCGATCTGGCGCAACGGCAAAATCGACGTTTCCTACGTCGGCAACGTCGCCCGCCACCTGCTGTGGCGGCGCAATATCAACCCCGAACCCGCTGGGGCGCGTTTTTTGAACCTCAACCCCCAGAACCGCGACCCGATTACCAACGCCGTCTATTCGCCCAATTTTCTACGAGCGTTCCGCGGTTTTGGCGATATCCGAGAGTACGAGTGGGGCGGCACCTCGAACTACAACTCGCTGCAAGTGGCCTTCATGACGCGGATGCGGTCCGGTTTGCAGTTGCGTGCGTCGTACACCTTCGCCAAGACGCTTGGCACCGCCGCTAGCGACACCACCGAAGTGAGCCCGTTCTTGCCCCCGCGAGTGCGCAACTACGGAAAGCTCAGCTACGACCGCGACCACGTCTTCACCATGAATTACACCTGGGGCATCCCGCGGCAGTGGTTGCCCCGCAATCGGTGGCTGCGGATCCCCATCGAACGCTGGGAGTTGAATGGCACCACGCAGATGTCTCGCGGGCAGCCGTTTACGCCTGGCTTGGCTACTGTGGACGGCATGAACTTCACCGGGACCGGCGCCGAAGGCGCGCGCCCGGACTGGCTGGGAGGCAAGGAGTTCGCCCGCCCGGCGCTGCCGCGTGTCGCAGGCGTTCCCGAAGAAATCTATTGGGGCAATGCCGGGGTGGGCATCCTGCGGCGTCCTGGCATCAACAACTGGGATCTGCGGGTAACGCGGCGTTTCCGCCTGTTCAGCGAGCGCCGCACGCTGGAATTCCGCTCGGAGTTCTTCAACGTGTTCAACCACACGCAGTTCTCCGACTTGGACACCACCGCCCGCTTCGAGCGCGACGGAACCCAGATCAACCCGCTGTTCCTGGAGCCCACCGCGGCTCGCCGCCCGCGCCAGATCCAATTCGCCATCAAGCTGTATTTCTAGCGCTTTAGCGGCCACGGGACCGCTTCTGGCGGTCCCGTTTTTTGTGTCTTAGGAACGTTTCCTAGTTCTTGATGGACAAATGGGTGATTCTGTGGTACAGTATCGGTATCGGCATGGAGCATCCCCGAATTACCCGTTTGCGGGCTTTAGAAGCGGAAAGCATCTTTATCATCCGCGAAGTGGTGGCGGAATTCGCCCGCCCGGTGATGTTGTACTCGATTGGCAAGGATTCGTCCGTAATGCTCCACATTGCGCGGAAGGCTTTCTATCCGGGGCGGATTCCGTTCCCGCTGTTACACGTCGATACGACCTTCGAATTCCCCGAAGTTATTGAATTCCGAGACTGGTGGGTGAAGCAGATTGATGCGGAATTGCGTGTGTACACAAACCGGGAAGCAGTGCAAAACAACGCCAATCCGATCGCTTTGGGAACATCCAAGTGCTGCTCTCTGCTGCGAACGCGAGCCTTGGTGGACGCGCTGGCGCAAGGGGGCTATGACGCAGCCATGGGTGGAGGGCGCCGGGATGAAGAACGCGCCCGCGCCAAGGAGCGGATCTTCTCCTTCCGAGACGGAAAAGGCCAGTGGGATCCCAAGAACCAGCGTCCGGAGCTATGGAACCTGTATAACACCCGCGTCGACAAAGGGGAGAGCATGCGTGTTTTTCCGCTATCGAACTGGACGGAACTGGACGTCTGGCACTACATTCACGTGGAAAACATCCCGGTTGTGCCGCTGTATTTCGCCAAGGAGCGGGAGATGGTGGTGCGCGGAGATACGCTAATACCGGTTGGCTACGCCCATGCGCCGCTGCTTCCCGGCGAGCGCCCGCAGAAGGTGATGTGCCGTATGCGCTCGCTGGGCTGCACGCCGTGCACGGGAGCGATCCGCTCGGAGGCGGACACAGTGCCGAAAATCATTGAGGAGCTGCTCGCCATGCGGCGCTCCGAACGAGAAAACCGTATCATAGACCATGATCAGGACGGCTCGATGGAGCTGAAGAAGCGGGAGGGTTACTTCTGATGTCCCGCGCTCTAAGCATCGAAGAATTCCTGGAGCAAAGCCGGCGCCAAGACATGCTGCGGCTGGTGACCGCCGGAAGCGTGGACGACGGAAAGTCGACGCTGATCGGACGCTTGCTTTATGACGCCAACGGGCTGTACGAAGATCAGCTTGCCGCGCTGCGCAACAGTAGGCTCAACCGGTCCACCGGCCCCATCGATTTTTCCCTGTTGACTGACGGGTTGCGCGCCGAACGCGAGCAAGGCATCACCATCGACGTTGCTTACCGCCACTTCGCCACGCCGCGGCGAAAGTTTCTGATCGCCGACACACCCGGACACCAGCAATACACGCGGAACATGGCGACCGGCGCTTCCACCGCGGATGCGGCGGTGATTCTGGTGGATGCGCGCAACGGAGTGCTGCCGCAATCCCGCCGCCATGCCACGATCGCCGCGCTGCTCGGCATTCGGCGCATCGTAGTGGCGGTGAACAAAATGGATCTCGTGGGCTGGCGGCAGGAAGTATTTGCAGCCATTCGAAACGAATTCGCGGAACTGCTGGAAAAGCTGGGCGTGAGGGAAGCGGTCTTTATTCCGGTGAGCGCGCTGGAAGGCGATAACGTAGTGCGCCGGGGATCGGCCATGCCCTGGTATGAAGGACCGGCGCTGTTGGAGTATCTGGAATCCATCCCGCCGGCAGCTCAAGGACATGCAAACTTCCGCTTTCCAGTCCAGTATGTAAACCGCCCGCATCTCGATTTTCGCGGCTATGCCGGTCAAATCGCCTCCGGCGCCGTGAAGCGAGGCGACTTGGTCGTGGCGTTGCCGTCAGGCAGGATGAGCCGGGTTAGATCCATTACTACATTTGACGGAGATCTGGAGGAAGCAAGTGCGCCCTTAAGCGTCACCGTTTGCCTGGAAGATGAACTGGACATCAGCCGGGGCGACATGCTGGCCCACCCGCACCACGCGCCTCAGGTGGAACGGACTTTGGAAGCCGATCTTGTCTGGATGTGTGGCAAGCCGGTTCAGACAGGCCAGGAATACTTGCTGAAACATACCACTCAGACCGTCCGCGCTACGATTCTGGGCATCGCCTACCGTCTGAACATGGAGAATCTGGAGCGGGAAGCGGTGGAGGGGTTAGAGCTAAACGACATCGGTAGAGTGAAGATCGAAACCAGCCGGCCGCTTTTCTTCGACCTATATCGGGAGAACCGCGCCACGGGTAGCTTTATCCTCATTGACCCTCTCACGAATGAGACAGTTGGGGCGGGCATGATCGCCGCCGCCCCCAAAAACGAACGTGCGGCTGAGAGCGCACGGCGGGCGCTGCTGGAAGTCGAATTCGAGACTACCCGCGTCACCCCAGCCGAGCGGTTCGCCCGCTCTGGGCATTTCCCCGCCACCATCTGGCTCACGGGCCGGCGCGAGCTCGCTTACCGGTTGGAGCGCCTGTTGTTTCACCGCGGGTGCGCCGTCCATGTGCTGGCGGATCGGGAAGACAGCGGCATCCTGCCGGAGCTGGCCGAGGTGCTGCACGCGGCAGGCATGATCGTGATCTGCTGCGCCGCCCGAGAAGCGGAGCAGGAAAAGGAAAGGGCCCGCGTTTATGCCGGAGCGGATCGTTTCTTAGCGCCCGAACCGGCGGACCTTCCGCCCAGCGATGCGGCTGCCGCCAGGGTCATAATCGGTTTACTGGAGCAGCTCGGCGTGCTGCGGCGGGAACGCTTCGATCTTGGAGAAGGAATCTGAGCCTATGAAAGCGAGCAACCCATACTGGAAAGAGGCGCTGGCAGAGCGGATGCCGCAGAAGCTGGCCGGCGAAATCGATACCTTTGAAACCGACATCGCGCTGCGCAAACAAGGCAAGATCGACGAGCGCGTGTTCGGCGAAACCCGTCTCCGCCGCGGCGCTTACGGGCAGCGTTACGACAGCGGCCAGCGGTTTGACGGGCGCACGGTGCGAAAACTGACCTACCCGTGCGGCGACCTGACCAAGGGGCCTCACACCCTTTGGGATGCTCCCGGCATGCAGCGGATCAAAGTGCCATTCGGCCGCGTGACGCCCGAACAACTGGAAGTGGTTGCCGAACTAGCCGAAGAGTATTCGACCGGTGTAGCGCATGTTACCACCAGGCAGGATTTCCAGCTCCACTTTGTACACATTGAGGACACCCCTTCATTGATGCGGCGTCTGGCGGCGGTGGGCGTCACCACACGGGAAGCTTGCGGAAATACGGTGCGCAACGTCACCGCCTGCCCGATTGCCGGAGTTTGCCGGACCCAGGCATTTGATGTCACCCCTTATGCCAAAGCGCTGGCTTACTTCTTGCTCGGACACCCAGACACGCAGGAGTTCGGCCGCAAGTTCAAGATCGCCTTTTCCGGATGCCAGGACGAAGCGTGCGGTTTGGCGCAGATGCACGACATCGGCGCGGTGGCTGCCATTCGCGAAGTGGACGGACGCCCGAAACGCGGTTTCAAGCTCCTGGTAGGCGGGGGCTTGGGAACGGTGCCGCATCAGGCCAAGCTGTTCGCCGAATTCATCCCGGAAGAAGAGCTGCTCCCCGTCGCGCAAGCCATTTGCCGGGTGTTCGCCCGTCTGGGCGAAAAGAAGAACCGCAATACCGCACGGCTAAAGTTCCTGGTGGCGAAGCTGGGTATCGAGGAATTTCGCAGGCTCGTGAGCGAAGAGAGAGCGAAACTGGCGCCGGACGCCCGCTGGACGGAGTATTTGAAAGACATTCCAGGTGAAGACCCGCCGGCAGAGGAACCGGCGTTGATTGCCATTGGCAGCCCCGCCAACGGAGAGTTCGAGCGGTGGAAGGCGTTCAACGTCTATAGGCAGCGACAGAGTGGATTTGCCGCAGTGACGGTTACACTGCCGCTCGGGGACATATCCGCGGCGCAGTTGCGCGCCCTTGCCGACATAGCCCGGCGTTACGGGCGCGAAGATCTTCGCCTCACCGTGGAACAAAACATCGTGCTGCGCTGGGTGAAGGAAGCCGATCTTCCCGCGTTGCATGCGGAACTCAAAGCCGCGGGATTGGGAGAACCGGGCGCCGGAACCATTACCGATATCACGGCTTGTCCCGGCACGGACACCTGCAAGCTGGGCATCGCTTCCTCGCGCGGTCTGGCGGCGGAGCTGCGGCGGCGTCTGTTTGAGCGTGACTCGAATCTGGATGCCGCGGTCCGCGGCCTGCGCATCAAGATCAGCGGCTGTTTCAACTCTTGCGGACACCACCACTTGGCTGACTTGGGGTTTTACGGCGTCAGCCGAAACAAAGACGCTTACACGGTGCCGCATTTTCAGGTGGTCATCGGCGGCCAGTGGCGCGGCAATGGCGCTGCGTATGGGCTGGCTATCGGAGCGGTCCCTTCCAAACGGATCCCGGTGGTGGTCGATCGTTTTGCGGAACTGTACCGAAGTGGGCGAATGGAAGGCGAGAGTTTCCAAGCCTATGTCACCCGCATCGGTAAGGCGGCTTGTAAGAGCGCGATCGAAGACCTACTGGAGATTCCGCCGCACGACGAAGAGCCTTCGTACTACTCCGACTGGGGCGACCCGCGGGAATTCACCACGGGGGACAGGAGCACGGGCGAAGGCGCAGGCATGCTGGTCTCCAGGTTCGATTTCCGAATGGCGGCATGCGAGCGCGAAGTATTCGACGCCCAGCTTCAGTTTGACAAAGGTGCGGTGGAGCAGGCCGCTAGCACGGCATTGCAAGCCATGCTCGCCGCTGCCGCCGCTTTGCTCGAGCTTGAGGGCGTAACGGTGGATGCGCCGGAGCGGATCGTGGCCGAGTTTCGCGCGAGGCTGTACGATACCCAACTCTTCTGGGATCCGTTCGCCCATGGCAAGTTCGGCCAGTATTTCTTTCAGGCCTATGCTGAAGCCAGGGCACAGAAAACGCCTGAGCGCGTGCGGCGCCTGATTGAAGAATCCCAACTGTTTTTAGAAGCCTGTTACGCGTGCCGCACCAGAATGGCGGCGGCGGTGAAGTCATGAATACGGAACGGATCGAGCACATTTGCGTCAAGATCTTCGCCGACTGGAACGGGGCGAATGCCGAGGCGGCGGTGCCTGTTTTTCATCGCTGGATTCAAGAGGACGCTTGCGAGGAACTGCTGATTGACGTGGTCGAATACCTGCATGTAGAGGGTGGACCAGGCGTCATTCTGGTGGGACATGAGGCCAACTATAGCCTCGATTTCGCCGGCAACCGTCCGGGTATCCTCTACAATCGCAAAACTGCGGTCGGTGGGCGGTTCAGCGCCAAGTTGACACAGGCTTATGAGGCCGCCAAGGGTGCGGCGGCGCGCTTGGAAAAAGAGCCTGAGTTTGAGGGCCGTGTGCGTTTTGATCCACGCTCGTTCGCCATCATCGTGAACGACCGTTTACTGGCCCCTAACACGGATGACACTTGGGGCGCCTTGCGGCCGGAGATCGAGCAGTTCGTGAGAGAATTTGTGGGTCTCAGCGCGTTCACCTTGCGCCGGAGCGAAGACCCGCGCGAGAGGTTCGCCGTGGAGGTGCGGCCGGCGTGAACTGGAGCTACCCGGTATTTCTCGATCTCACCGGAAAACCCTGCTTGGTGGTGGGCGAGGGCTGGTCCGCCGCCGCCAAGGTACAGGGTCTGCTTGATGCCGGGGCGGAGGTGACGTTGGTGGCTCGCTCTGCATCTCCGGAATTAGCGATTTGGGCCGAAGGAGGACGGATCCGCTGGTTGCGCCGCGAATATCAATCCGGAGACATGAATGGCTTCTTTTTGGCCATTTCCACCCACGAAGACCGTAGCAAGAACCGGCTGCTTTGGCAGGAGGCGCGGCAAACCAAAGTCTTGTTCAATGCCGTGGATGATCCGCCCCACTGCGGCTTTTCGTTTGGCGCCATCGTGCGGCGCGGCGATCTTCAAATCGCCATTGGGACCAATGGGA
>Ga0272446_1006652_pt1 | contig 11919 bp, 14 predicted proteins | sample YNPCB0061_FD_194587 | JGI IMG/M metagenome (GOLD analysis project Ga0272446, IMG submission 194587) | Hot spring microbial mat communities from Yellowstone National Park, WY, United States - YNP-CB-006-1 | ecosystem: Environmental > Aquatic > Thermal springs > Hot (42-90C) > Sediment | place... | reverse complement strand
AAAATAGTGATATTATTACTAATAATTCCAGACTGATGAGGAATTTGAATAGAATTAAAAAAGCCTCCGATCGGATACTAACCACGATCGATAACATGATGACTATTTATCAAATTAAGACGGATTTTTTTGTGCCTGATTGGCAAGCAATTTCCATTAATGATTTCTGTCAAGAGATAATTCAAAATATAGATGTTGGGTATAGAGCAATCAATTTTTATCCTGATGAATTGCACTCTAATCTTATTACTTGTCGCCGCTTGCTGAAATGTATCTTGGAACAATTGTTAAATAATGCCTTGAAATACTCCGATGGAGAGGTATTCCTCAAAGTAACTAGACGGGATAATACTATGGAAATTGTGGTGTCTGATTGGGGAATTGGTATTCCAGAAGGAGAGGTTTCCCATATTTTTGAACCGTTTTTTCGCGGTAGTAATGTAGAAGGAATTCATGGTTCGGGCTTGGGCTTAAGTTTAGTGCAAAAATGTGTGCAGACTTGCCAAGGCACGATCGATGTGGTGAGCAGACCTGAAGGTGGCACTACTTTTCGCTTAAATTTCCCTTTAACTCCCCAAATATGACCTATTCTCCTCCCTACTTTTTGCGCAACGGTCTGGCAATGACCATCTGGACTGCCCTGGTGACCTGTGAAGGGTGGCGCTCTACAATTCGGGTGGAGGAGCCGGAATATCGATCGATCGTGTTTAGGGGGGCGCAGGGGGTGCCCATCTACGGTTGGGTAGCAATCCCGCCAGGGGCTAGGGGGACGATCATTGGCACCTACGGCATCACAGGCAGTCTGGCAAATCAAGGCTATCTGCGGGCGTTAGGGGCGAAGGCATACGATCGGGGTCTAGCGGTGGTACTGTTTGACTGGCGTGCCCACGGCGTGACCGGGCTGCTTTCCCCTACCCTCACTTCCGATGGCATTTTTGAAGGGGCGGATTTTGTCTGTATTGCTCGCCAAGCGATGGCTTACGGCTGTCCTGCTCCTGTTTTTTGCACTGCCTATTCCTTGGGGGGACAATTAGCCCTCTGGGCAGCAAAGGAAGCGGCTGATCTACCGGAAATTGCAGGGGTAGCGGTCATTTCCCCTAACCTAGATGCCAATCGCTCCCTTAAATACCTCTGCAGTAGCCCTTGGGGGCGCTGTTTAGAACAACGGATTGCCCAAGACCTCAAAGTTTTAGCTTGGCAGCTTTACCATGCCCATCCCGGCGCTTTCGATCGGGCAAACATCGATCGGGCGAACAGCATTTGGGGCTTTGACCATGAATTGGTAGTGCCCCGCTTGGGACTGGCTAGTGTGGAAGAATACTACCAGGTGAGTAGTCCCCTCCCCTTTTTGCCCCACCTGACTAAGCCTACCCTCATCCTCTATCCTCAAGATGACCCCATGTTTGACCCCACGATCGTGCCGGATTTGATCAATGCCTGTCAAAATAATCCCCACATTCAACTGATAGTGACAGAGCACGGTGGTCATGTTGGTTTGATTAGTTCCCCTGAATGCCAAAAAGCATATAATGATCCAGATTGTTGGTGGGGGTGGAATCGTATTTTAGATTGGTGTTTGCCATGAATTACCGCTTTTTTCTAGCTTCCTTCATTGCCTTTGGTTTTGCCTATTACTCTTATTTTGAAAGAAAGTTTTTAGGCTTCCCAGATGGATTTTTAACTAATACCGATCGGTGGCACAAAATTTTTTTAACTGGGGCAACAATTTGGCATATCCTCTGGGGATTAAGGTTTATTAACTTAGCCCTCTATCCTTCCCTTGGTAGCAATTACAGCTTTTTTGTTTACCTAACAACGATCTTGATCTGCATCACTCTAGAAATTTATTTTCGGTATAATTCCCTTCAAACTATTGGCACAATATGACCACTATTTCCATTGAAGTTGCAGCTAAAATTAACCCCTTCCTTCAAATTCTGGCAGAACGTCCGGACGGCTACCACGAACTTAGTTTAGTCTTCCAAAGTATCAGTATTTGGGATTCTTTAGAACTGACTTGGAGCGATGATATTACCCTTATTTGTGACCATCCAGAATTGCCCACCGATCGGACTAACTTAGCCCTCCGAGCTGCCTATTTGTTGCACAGTAAATTTCCCGACCGGGGGGGAGTAAAAATCCAACTAACTAAACGCATCCCGATCGGGGCGGGGTTGGGTGGGGGGTCTGCCGACTGTGCCGCTGTGCTGGTGGGACTCAATCACCTCTGGGAATTGGGACTGTCCGTTAGTGAATTGCAAAACCTCGCCAGTCGGTTGGGTTCCGACATCCCCTTTTGCATCACGGGGGGGACGGCTTGGGGCAGAGGACGGGGGGAAATGCTCACGCCCCTACCTACTCCCGACTGGTGGGTATTGGTCTGTAAGCATCGGAATTTGAGTATTTCTACGGCGTGGGCATACCAGACTTACCGAGCGGGGCGATTTGTCCTAGAGGCAAGGGCAAAATCCATGGAAAATTGGCAAGAACACCTGGAAAATGACCTAGAACGGGCAGTTTTACCCCACTATCCCCAGATTGCCCGTCTTAAGGAAACTCTAATCGAGCTGGGGGCAAGGGCGTTGATGACTGGCTCTGGGGCTGCCGTTTTTGCCATCATTCCCACGATCGAATGGGGGCAACAGCTAGCCGCCCAAATTACCGATCGGTTTCCCGATGTAGATACCTGGCTGAGCCAAACCATAGCAAAGGGTATTAAATTAGCTAAAATCCCTGTAAAGTGATACTGGGGAAACAAGGTTTTTATGAATGCCGAAAAAATTCTCAGGGAATATGCCACAGGCACAAGGGACTTTAGCCGCACCAGCCTAGTTGGGATCAATCTCTTTGGGGCAGACCTCCTCGGTGTAGACTTCAGCCGATCGGATATTAGCAGGGGCAACTTTGTCCTCGCCTTCTTAAGTAAAGCCAACTTTACCAGTGCCAAGCTAAACGGTGCCCGGTTGGGGGGTGCCACCCTCAACCAAGCCGAAATGACTAACGCCAACCTGAGCGAAGCCGACCTCCACGGTGCCAGAATGCAGCGGGTGAATCTGTTTGGTACTAACCTGAGCCTTGCCAATCTCATGGATGTGGACCTGTCCCACGCCGATCTAAGGAACGTCAATCTGCGGGGTGCCAACCTCAAGGGAGCGATCCTCAAAGCCGCCAACCTGCGGGAAGAGCGGGGCTATCCCACCACCAGCCTAGCGCGGGCAAACCTGCAAAAAGTCGATCTGCGGGGTGCCAACCTCACCGGCGTAGATTTAACTGGGGCAGACCTCAGCGGTGCCAATCTGAGTGATACCACCCTCGTCCGTGCCAACCTCAAGGGGGCAAACCTCCTCAATGCAGAAATGAAGGGAATCCAACTCGCCGAAGCCGACATCAGCGAAGCCAACCTCACTGGGGCAAATCTCATTGATGCCACCCTCACCCGTGCCAACCTGAGTCAATCCAAACTAGACAAAGCCATCCTGAAGCGGGTTTCTGCCAATCGTGCCAACTTTAGCAGTGCCTCCCTAGTGGAAGCAGACCTGAGTATTGGGATTTTTAGCGGGGCTGACCTCAGTCGTGCCAACCTCACCCGATCGGTTTTACGGGAAGCCAGCTTTGTGGATGCCTATCTCGCCAGGGCAAACCTGACTGAAGCAGACCTGACCCGTGCCGTTTTGGAAAAAGCCGAAATCAGCGGCGCAATTTTAATGAAGGCTATCCTGCAGGGTGCTACCATGCCCGATGGCAGAGTCAATAGTTAGGGGGATTTATGGATTTTTGGGAAGAAATATTTGCCGACCTCGAACAAAGGGAAGACATCCATCGCATCAAAAAGCTCATTTTATTTACTTGCCATGATTTTTGGGCAGATGAAAGTTACGACCTCGATGCTACCCCGATCGGGGATTTAATTACCGAAATGGTAGATATTATTCCCTCCCTAGAAAAACTAAAAGAGCTACTCAATACCCACGTTAAAAAATTAAATAAACAGGCAGAATACTATCTTGCTGCCGACATGATTATTGACACGATCAGTCCTATTTATGCTAATCGGGAACCAGAAGAACAAACCACCGAAAATGGACCACTAGAAAGCACTCCCGATGAAACCAGCGCCGAAATTATCTACTACGAAGATTCAGAATATGACTATCATCAACTGGCAGCCCCCGAAAAATTAAACTACATTCCTCGCCCCTTTGATGTCAGAGAAGAAATTGCCCGCCAAGTCAGTCCCCTGCAAGCCAAAATTCTCCTATTCTCTGCATTACACTTCCGATTTAATCCCCAAGACCGGGACTGGTCACAACTCAGCGCCTACATTTTAGATGACCTTTTACTCCAGCTTCTGCGTAAATGTGACACTCTACAAGTCCTCGAAGCAAAACTGGAAGATGCAGCATCTAAGCTACCAAATCCTGAAGAAAATCGCTATGTAGGGGCAGTAATTGCTGGTGCTATGAAGCATCTTTATGAAGGAACTTAAATAGGCTTTCTTAGAAATTTAGACTAAGGAATTAGTCTCATTCTTATTAGTAAAAATAAAATAATTAGACTTATATTAAATGCAAGAGAATTTGTTGATTTTAGTCGATCAACTCGATCGGGAAATTGGTGTGGGGGAAAAAATGGCTGTCCATCGATCGGGGCAATTACATCGGGCTTTTTCTATTTTTGTCACCAATTCCCGAGGGGAAATTCTGTTACAACAGCGGGCATGGAGTAAATATCATTCTGGGGGGTTATGGACAAACACCTGTTGTAGTCATCCCCGTCCAGGAGAATTAGTCATAGAAGCTGCCCATCGCCGCTTGCAGGAAGAAATGGGTTTTGATTGCGAATTACAAGAACTTTTTAGTTTTATCTATCATGCCAAACTAGAAGGGGGTTTAATTGAACATGAATATGATCATGTATTATTAGGTAAATTTGATGGCACGCCCATAGTTAATCCTTTAGAAGTAGCAAACTGGCGCTGGATTGATGCTAAGACTTTAGAGAAAGAAATTAACGATCGTCCCGATCGGTTCACCTATTGGCTACGCAACTGCCATCAACAATTCCTCACTTACCTATGAACATTGCTGAAATTGTCACCAAACAAAGGCAGTATTTCGCTACTGGTATCACCCAATCTTTGGACTACCGCCTGAGTCAACTAAAATTGCTTAAACAAGTGATCCAGGGGCATCAAAACGAAATTATCACAGCCCTACAACAAGACTTAGGTAAACCCAAGTTTGAGGCATATACTAGCGAAGTTTTAATTCTGTTAGAAGAAATTAACTTTGTCATTCAACATCTGCGGGAATGGATGAAACCCCAAAGGGCTAAAGTCTCCCTCGGTCAATTCCCTGCCCATGGTTTAATCTATCCCCAGCCCCTCGGTGTGGTGCTCATTATTGCCCCCTGGAATTACCCCTTTCAACTATTAGTTAATCCCCTCATCGGTGCGATCGCAGCTGGTAATTGTGCCATTGTCAAACCATCGGAATTAGCTCCCCATACTGCTAGTTTGATTAGTAAATTGATCGGGGAGAATTTTAGTCCGGGTCTAGTAACTGCGATCGAGGGTGGTGTGGAAGTGAGCGAGGCTCTATTAGCAGAAAAATTCGATTATATTTTCTTTACCGGTAGCACGAAGGTAGGCAAAATTGTGATGGCAAAGGCTGCTAATCATCTCACGCCTGTCACTCTGGAATTGGGGGGTAAAAGTCCCTGTATTATCGATCGGGATGTGGACATTAAAGTGGCGGCTAAGCGGGTAGCATGGGGTAAATTTTTTAACTGCGGTCAGACTTGTATTGCTCCCGATTATGTGTTGATCCATGCCACAATTTATGACCAATTTAAGGAAGCTCTCCAAACAGCCGTTCGTGAATTTTATGGCGAAGACCCCCAACAAAGTCCCGACTACGGTCGCATTATTAACCAGCGCCATTGGGATCGATTAGTCAATTTTTTGACGGATGGGGAGATAGTAATCGGGGGAAAATACAATCGGGAAAATCTCTACATCGCCCCCACAATTGTAGATAAAATTACTTGGGATAGCCCCATTATGGCAGAGGAAATTTTTGGTCCAATTTTGCCCCTATTGCCCTATAGTGACCTATCGGAAGTGATCGAAAAGATCAACGATCGGGGTAGACCCCTTGCCCTCTATTTCTTCTCCGAAAATACTAAAAATCAGGAGAGAATTATTAACTCTATTCCCTTTGGCGGCGGCTGTATTAACGATACGATCATGCACCTGTCTAGTCCCTATTTACCCTTTGGCGGCATCGGGGACAGCGGTATGGGTAGGTATCACGGCAAATATACTTTTGATACTTTCACCCACTATAAAAGCATCTTGAAAAAGTCCTTGCGATTTGATCAACAGTGGCGCTATCCCCCCTACAAAATTAATTTTGATTTTCTCAAATGGCTGATCTAAAAATCGACTATTCTGCCCGCTTAAATGTTTCCCTCATTCCCTTGGAACTAAAACTAACCCACTATGATCTTGTAACTTAAATGATGTTTTAGGTGCTCTATGAATCGATCGTGTTTTGCTTTGGCTGTTAGTGGTTGTTTGGTGCCTGGCTTAGCCCTTGCCCAAACTGGTATGGAAATTTGGACTGTTACTAGCCCCCTCAATCTTTCCCAAACAGAATGTATCCGCCAGGCGAATATATCCCTACGGGCGCAGCGGTGGCGCACCACCTGGAGTGATGGTAATTTGACCAACGGGCAGGCGAATAACTACGCAGCACAAATTGTCTGTAATGCCAACGATCGGCGGGTGATGTTTATTGTGGCGGGTCCTTCCCGTACCCGTGCCCGCAGTCTGGCAGAGAGTCTATACAAGGGTAACAACGTCTGGGAGGGGGGAAGCACCAGCGCCCTTTTGCCCCAACCGCCCACCAATACCCTGTTTGACGAACAGTTTTATCTGATCAATAACCCCGATGTGGCAGAGGCAGTCCAGCAGCGCACCTTTCCGAGTGGGGCAGCCCATTACCAAGAATTTGGCAAAAATGAAGGGCGGGCACCCCGCTTTGACGAACAGTATTATCTCTCCCGTAATCCAGATGTGGCTAGGGCAGTACGGAGGGGAGAATTTAAGAGTGGGCGCGACCACTGGGACAAGTTCGGCAGATTTGAAGGTCGTCCAGGAGGCGTAGGCACTCTGGGTCAGCCCGCTGGTCAACTTTCTAACTAGGAACAACTATGCTGACAATGCCTGAATTAAATTTAACTAACCCGCCTGAAGTTCGGGCATTGCTTCGCCTCGAAAATGTCACCAAGGTCTACGGCAGTGGGGAAACAGCGGTGCAGGCGTTGGGGGGCATCACCCTGGAAATCGCCAATGGGGAACACTGCGCCATTATGGGTCCATCTGGTTCCGGTAAGTCTACGGCGATGAATATGCTGGGGTGCCTCGATCGTCCCACCTCCGGTTCCTACTTTTTGGATGGGCAAGATGTCGCCCGCCTGTCGGAGGCAGAATTAGCGATCGTGCGTAATCAAAAGATCGGCTTTGTATTTCAGCAATTCCATTTGTTGCCCCAACTGACGGCGTTGGAAAATGTGATGTTGCCCATGGTCTATGGAGGAGTAAAACCGCAAGAACGGAAGGAACGGGCTATGCACGCCCTAGAGCAGGTGGGACTAGGGAATCGCTTGCATAACCGTCCCAATCAACTGTCGGGGGGACAACAACAGCGGGTGGCAATTGCCAGAGCGATCGTCAACCATCCCATCTTACTACTAGCTGATGAACCAACGGGAGCGCTAGATACCCGCACCACTCAAGAAATTCTCAATATCTTCAAGGAGTTAAATTTACAGGGGATGACAGTTGTGATGGTCACCCATGAACCGGAAGTAGCAAAACAAACCGATCGGATTATTTGGTTCCAGGATGGTAAAGTAGCTAACGATCGTTTACGTCCGACGGATTTAGGTTCAATTTTGTGAAGTTTCGGGAATTTTTCAGTCCATTTCAACAGGAAGTCATCAGTCAAATTAGTTCGATCGCTCCCCATCAGTTATATGCCGTCGGGGGCATTGTGCGGGATTTTTTATTAGGTAAAAACCGATACCCGATCGATTTAGATTTAGTGATTGAAGGAGATGGCATTGGTGTTGCCCAGGCATTACATTGCCTTTATCCAGAGACAAAATTACAGACCTATCCCAAATTTTTAACCGCCGAATTGTTGTTCCCCCATTTCACCCTGGACATTGCTACAGCCCGGCGGGAAGTGTATCCCCAGGGGGGAGCTAACCCGATCGTGACTCCCTATAGTTTAGAGTTAGATTTAGAGCGGCGGGACTTTACCGTTAATGCCCTTGCCCTTGCCATTCAGCCCGGTTTTTACGTAGAAGATGGGGCTATTATCGATCGATTTAACGGCATCCAAGACCTAAACAATAAAACAATTAGATCAATCCGTCCGGATAAGTTTATGGAAGACCCCAGACGCATTTTTCGGGCGGTTAGATTTGCCATCAAACTTGATTTCACGATCGATACTGATACCCTCACAGAAATTAAAAACACGATCGATTCTGGTGTGTATAGAAATTTTGGCGGCAGTCGCTTCCGATCGGAGTTGTTATACATTTTGCATCCCGACTTTTTCCCCGATCGATCGGTGCAAATTCTCCAAACCCTAGAGGAATTAGATGCCCTCAGTTGCATTCATACTAATCTCAAACTCTATCCCGATTTAGGAATACTATTAAGGCGCTTAAAACACTGGCATTCCTACTTTTTACCCGACTACAATCTGCAGGAATTAGCCCTAGAACTAATTGCTAGTAACCTACCTCTGGATGAAGCAATCCAAGTAGAACTAATTAGGGGAGAAGCCATCAAACATCTATCTAAATTGCCTAAATTGTTAGCAGTTTTAGCATCCCTTCATAACCCCTCCCCTAGCGTTGTATTTGACCTTTGCCAGGGCTATGAATTACCTACCCTCCTGTTAGCAGGAGTGCTCAGCCCCCACCGCCGCCTCATCTGGGATTACCTGACCCGCTGGCGCAAATTTACCCCCCTCATCACCGGCGATGACCTGAAGGCATGGGGCTGCCCCAAGGGCAAAACGATCGGTCTTTTTCTCAAACAATTACGATCGTTGCAATTGGATGGTAAGTTAGGGAACCGCTCCGAAGCTCAAAATTTAGTTAAAACTTGGCTCGGTCAAATCGATCAAACCAGCTTATTTTCTACTCTGGCATAGTCATCATGGAAACGCACGATGTCATCTTCTCCCAGATATTCGCCATTTTGCACTTCAATGATCACCAAAGGAATAACGCCCGGATTAGCTAGCCGATGGGCAGTACATTGGGGCACATAGGTAGATTGATTGCTACTGAGCATAATCTCCTGATCGCCGCAGGTCACCTTAGCCGTACCAGAAACCACGATCCAATGTTCGCTGCGGTGGTGGTGCATTTGCAGACTTAAACGATGCCCTGGCTTAACTTCAATGCGCTTAATTTTGTACCCCTTCCCCTCCTCTAATACCGTAAAGGAACCCCAGGGGCGGATAGTAGTGACACTCACATTATGTTGGGCTTCGGGAAGGGCGTTCATAGTTGTTAATCTAGTTTTTCCCTATGATACCGATCGGGTTTAGGATCGTCAAACCCAGACTGATAAACCTATGGCGCTCCAGCGTGTCACCCTTCCCCTAGACCCCGACTGCCAAACTTTTTTGATACCCCCCGATCGGTTGCACTACCTCCAGCGGGTTTTGCGGTTGCAGGAGGGAGACCGGTTTATTGCTATGGACGGCAGGGGCGGCAGATGGCTGGCACAACTGGAGGGGGACCAGGGGAAGATTGTAGAGCCTTTACCCCAGTCGAGGGAACTGGGGAATCCAATCCATTTGGGGGTGGCGATGCCCAAGGGAACGGGGATGGAAATTATCATTAAGCAGGGGACGGAATTAGGAGTAAGTCGCATTACGCCAGTGGTTTCCGAGCGCACCCTTTTGCGCCCTAGTGAGGGGAAAATCGATCGGTGGCAGAAAATTGCCCAAGAAGCCGCTGAACTAGCTTGCCGTAGTTGGATTCCCCAAATCGATCCCCCTGTGCCTTTAGCTGAATTCCTTTCCCTCGACTGCTCCCCCAGGTATATTGGAGTCACTACCCCTGCCCCTTCTTTGCTGGAACTCCTACTGCCAAATCTTGCAAATAAGGGGGTCATTTTATTGACTGGACCAGAGGGGGGCTGGACGGAATTAGAACAACAAACCGCTGTGGAGAGGGGGTGGCAACCCATTTCCCTGGCACCGACGGTTTTATCTGCCACCACAGCACCGATCGTAGCCCTCGCAATTACCGTGGCGGTATTGTACTATTAACCCCGATCGGCTGGAAAAAAATGCCCAAATATACATCACGGAAATCTACTGGGGTAAAGCGTCGGGTAGCCCGCTTTTTTAAGTGGCTCCGCCCCGGTATTTTAGTGAAGCGCTGGTTTGTTGTGAGTGTCCTTGGGGTATTGCTCATCGTCTTGGGCTTGGCAATTTCTGCCCGCCTGACTCCAATTCGGATGATTTTGGACTTTTTTAGCCGCACGATCGATGTCTTAGTTACTCTCCTACCCCGGCAGGTCAGTGGTCCCCTGGCGATCGGGCTGGGGCTAGTGCTGTTGTGGCTGGGGCAAAGACGGCTATTTATGGGGCTGATTCAGGCGCTCATGCCCGGACGAAACCCCAGGGAAGCGATCGTGGACCAAATCATTGCCCACCATACCCTCAATCGGGGACCCAAATTAGTGGCGATCGGGGGGGGGACGGGTCTATCCAATTTGCTCAGGGGCTTGAAGAAATACAGCGCTAACATCACAGCGATCGTGACCGTGGCAGATGATGGGGGGTCTTCCGGTAGACTGCGGCGGGAACAGGGAATGTTGCCACCGGGGGACATCCGCAATTGCTTGGCTGCCCTGGCGGATGAGGAAAGATTAGTAACGGAGTTATTCCAATACCGGTTTGATACGGGGGAAGGTCTGGCGGGGCATAGTTTCGGCAATCTCTTTCTCACTGCCATGACCCATATTACGGGGGACCTGGAACGGGCAATTCGGGCTAGTTCGGAGGTGCTGTCGGTGCGGGGTCGGGTACTGCCTGCCACGATCGAGGATATGGTACTCTATGCCCACCTGGAGGACGGGCGCTATGTGGAAGGGGAATCCCAAATTACTAACGCCAGGGGTAAGATCGTCCGCATTGGCTGTAAACCCGATCGTCCTAAAGCCGTGCCCCAGAGCGTGGCGGATATTTTTGAAGCGGATTTGCTCATCCTTGGTCCCGGTAGCCTCTACACCAGTATCATTCCCAATTTGTTGATTCCCGAAATTGCGGAGGCACTCATTAGTCGCCAAGCCCCCTGCATCTACGTCTGTAACATCATGACCCAGCCAGGGGAGACGGACGGCTTTACCGTAGCAGACCATGTCCACAGCATCGATCGGGTGGTGGGACAGGGCATTATCGATCTAGTGATTGGGCAAAAATCGCCCCCTTCTGCCCCAACCCAAGACCTCTATAGGCGCAATGGCTCTACCTTTGTCTACCTCGATCGGGAGCGGCTGGAGTGCCCAGTGCTGGCAGTGGATGTCATGGCAGAAGAAAATGGCAAAGTGAGCCACGATCCCGATAAACTGGCTAATGTAATCATGGCTTGGTTTAATCACCAGACCTAATTTTACACATTTTTTGCGATCTTTTTCCTAAGTCATGACAAATGCGTATCGTTTCACTGTCAATAGCAACATTTATGAGTTAGCCCAGGTTCGCAATTGGTTTAACCAGTTTAAGACCATACCTAAAAGCCTACGGCAACAGTTAGACCTTGTTTTGGCAGAGGGTTTTAGTAATGTGGTCTACCATGCCCACGAACATCTGCCGG
>Ga0272446_1006651_pt1 | contig 11920 bp, 5 predicted proteins | sample YNPCB0061_FD_194587 | JGI IMG/M metagenome (GOLD analysis project Ga0272446, IMG submission 194587) | Hot spring microbial mat communities from Yellowstone National Park, WY, United States - YNP-CB-006-1 | ecosystem: Environmental > Aquatic > Thermal springs > Hot (42-90C) > Sediment | place... | reverse complement strand
AGCGAATCCCCGAGGTACGCGATCACATGCTATTGGACACGGGTCCATGCCGCATCGAGCTCGATGACCAGCGAGGCGCTATCCTGTCTGTCTCGAATGGGCGCCGCGAGTTCATCCATCGCGGCAGAGCGGACCGGCCGCTCTGCGTCGTGCGTCTGCGTGATCCGGGTGGCCGGCCCACCGATCTCCACACCGACCAGGCCGTCACGACCTCCATTGACCGCACTGCCGACGGAGTGAGCTTGCGCTTCACCCGCCTGGGAGGAGCACCTGTCAACGTGGAAGTGCGTGTAAGGGCGCCACAGGGAAGCGCCCTCACCTATTGGACCGCGATCGTCGAACACGACCTCGACGGCTATGTGGACTGGATCGACTTCCCGGACGTCGTCGTGCCAGACCGGCTGGTGGGGAACGGCGGGGACCTTCGCATCCTCTGGCCTGCGATGGAGGGCGTCCTCGTCGAGGACCTGACTCTGCGCGAGAACAGCTGGCTCCGCTACGAGGGGGTCGAGTACCGGAACCGCGGGTGGGAGGGGTACTACCCGGGGCCATGCCAGAGCCAGTGCATGGCGTGCTACGGACCCGACGGCGGCCTCTACCTGGCCGCCCATGATCCGCTCTGCAACGTGAAGGCCATCGAGTTCCACCGGTGTGGCGAGGGGATCCGTCTCGAGTTCCGGCTGTTCACCGGCGGTGCGCGCCGCGGGCGCTTCGAGATGGGTTACGAGATGGCCCTTGGCGTCTTCGACGGCGACTGGCACGACGCGGCGGAGATCTACCGCGGGTGGCTGGACTCCTCGTCGATGTTGCGGCCGCCCCTCCTCGCCGAAAACGATCGCCTCCCGGACTGGATGCGCGATTCCCCCATCGTGGTGATGTACCCGGTGCGCGGCACACACGACGTCGGCGATATGACGCCCAATGAGTACTTCCCGTATACCGCTGCGCTGCCTGCGCTCGAGCGCCTGTCGCAGGACCTGGACAGCCGGTTGCTCGCCCTCCTCATGCATTGGGAAGGGACGGCGCCCTGGGCGCCGCCCTACGTCTGGCCCCCCTTCGGCGGCGAGGAGCCCTTCCGCGACTTCGTCGATGCGCTCCATGCGCGCGGGCACCTCGCCGGCGTCTATTGCAGCGGCATCGGGTGGACCCAGCGAAGCAACCTGGTTCCCTACTGCCGCGAGGAGGAGTTCGAGCGCGACGGGCTGGCCGCCGTCATGGTCCGCTCGCCGGAAGGAGCCCTGGAGCACTCGCTCATCTGCAACGGTGACTCCGCCCAGCGGTGGGGCTACGACATGTGTGCGGCGCACCCTGTGGTCGAGCGCATCGTGTGGGAGGAGATGCGCAAGATCGCCGGCAGCGGCGTAGACTACGTGCAGTTCTTTGACCAGAACCTGGGCGGGGCCGCCTACTTCTGCTACGGGCAAAGACATGGCCATGGGCCGGCGCCAGGCCGCTGGCTGGTCGAGGCGATGGTACGGCTCAACGAGTCGATTGCGGATGCGGTGGAGCGCGCAGGACGGCCCGTTGTCATCGGGTGTGAGGCCGCCGCCGCGGAACCGTTCCAGCTATGGCTGCCCCTGAACGATCTCCGGTATCAGATCAACCTGTTCGTGGGCACCCCGGTTCCGCTCTATGCCTACCTCTACCATGAGCGCGCCGCGAACTTCATGGGCAACCAGTGCTGCGTGGCGGGCAACGTGGACTTCGAGCGCTCGCCGGACAACCTTTACCAGCGCATCGCCTACTCCTTCGCCGCCGGCGACCTGTTGTCCGTGACGCTGAAGGAGGGGGGCAAGGTGCATTGGGGCTGGCAGTGCGGCTGGGATGTGCCTGAGCCTGAGCAGGGGCCGGTACGGGCGTTCCTGCGCCTGTTGAACGCGTGGCGGCGCGGCGCCGCCCGGCCCTACCTGAGCGAAGGCAGAATGCTCAAACCGTTGCCCGTCCTCGATGCGGGCGAGGCGCCGCTCGCGCTGACGGGAGGGCGTGGCGAGATCGCTCTGCCCGCCGTGCTCGCCACTCGCTGGCGAGCGCGCAGCGGGAGGGAGGCGCAGGTACTCGTCAACCCCACCCGCCAAGCTCGTGCGGTGCGCGTCGAGGCGCCAGGACCCTGCGAGCTGTTCCTGCGCCCCTCGGGCGAACCGCACCGTCGCTTTGCGCACGGCGGAACGGTCGGCGTCGACCTGCCGTCTCGAACCGTCGCCATGCTGGTGGCGGATTGAGCGGGCCGTCACACCGATGAGCGCCCGCCGGGTCGTGGTCGTCGGTGGCGGCGTGGCCGGCATCGCCGCCGCGGTTCGCCTCGCAGAGAGCGGCATTGCCGTGACGCTTCTCGACAAGCGCCCCTTCCTGGGGGGACGCGCCTCGTCGTTCACCGACCACCTGACGGGTCTGCGACTGGACGCGTGTCAGCACGGCACGATGCGCTGCTGCACCGCGCTCGACGATCTCCTGACGCGGCTTGGCGTCGCCGATCGCATCGTCTACCACTCCACCCTTCACTTCCTCGACGCAGCAGGCCGGCGCTCCACCATCCGGCGCTCGTCGCTTCCGGCGCCGCTCCACACGGCCCCCTCCTTCCTGGCGTTTCGCTCGCTGGGGTGGCGGGACAAGCTGTCGCTGGCGCGGGCGTTCCTGGCGATCCTCCGCGCGGGCGATCGCCCTGAACATGCCCATCAGGATGCCGAAGGCTGGTTCCGCCGCGCTGGCGTCACCGAGCGAGCCATCCGGCAATTTGTGGAGCCGGTGCTCGTCAGCGCCTGCAACGAGTCTCTGTCGCGGATCGCCTGCACGCACGCCTTCAAGGTCTTCCGCGACGGGTTCCTGGTCAACGAGCGCGCCTATGAGTTCGGCGTCCCGAGCGTTCCGCTGGCCGCCCTCTACAACGAGCCCGCGGAGCGCTTCCTGGTCCAGCGGGGGGGTCTGGTGCGTCACCGTGCCATCGTGGAACGGCTGTTGTTGACCGAAGGTGGTAGGCCCGCTGGCGCTCTGCTCGTGAGTGGCGAGCGAGTGCACGCCGATGCCGTCGTGCTCGCGACGCCCTTCGACCTGCTGAGAAGCCTTCTACCTGCCGAGATCGTTGAAGGGCTGACGGCTCTGCGCGGGATCTCGGAGATCGAGTGGTCGCCCATCGTCGGCGTGCATCTCTGGTTCGACAGGCCTATCGAGGCGCCGGATGCGCTCGCGTTGCTGGACCGCCGCTCCGACTGGGTGTTCCGCAAGCGGGGGGCGGAGTGGCCCGTCGCCGAGGGCTCGGAGTACCTGAGCGTGGTGATCAGCGCGGACCGCGAGCTCGCCGACCTGCCGCGCGAGCGTGTCGCGCAGATCGTCGCCGACGAGGTGCGCGCGTGCCTGCCGGAGGCCGGGACGGCGCAGCTCCTGCGGTGGCATGTGGTGAAGGAACGCAAGGCGACCTTTGCGCCGAGGCCCGGTGTGGACGATCTGCGCCCCCCACAGGATGTTGGCGCGCCGGGGCTGGCGATCGCGGGCGAGTGGACACGCACTGGTTGGCCCTCCACCATGGAGAGCGCGGCGCGCAGCGGCTACCTCGCAGCGGACGTCGTCCTCCGGCAGTTCGGTCTGCCGGCTGGCGGCCTCCCGGCGGACCTGCCGCCATCGTGGCTGGCGCGGCTGCTTGCCGGCGGCCCTCGGCGAGTGCGGGAGGGCTAGCGCGATGCGCCGGCACACGGCCACCGTCCTCCACCGAAGGGATGCGGGGCACGCTCCCTCTTCGGGGAGCGCCGCGACATCCTCCCCGCCCCCGACAGGGAGACGCGCGGCAAGGTGCTGCTTCGGGTGCTGCGGGGGCGCGCTTCTGCTGTTCGCGCTGGCGGCCTGGCTCTTGCGCCCTCCGCCGGCCCCGCCGCTCCCTCCGCCATCGGAGATGGCGCGCGGGCGCGAGCGGATCGAGCAGGCACGCCGAGCGGTGGAGCACATCGCAGCGGCGGGAGAGAGAGCCGAGCACGTTTCGCTCGAGCTCAAGGAGGCCGACCTGAACTCCTTCATTGCGACGGACCGCGGCGCTCGCGACGCGCTCGCGGAGGCAGGCGTCACGCAGGCGTTCGTGCGCATCCGCGACGGAGTGGTCGAGCTGACCGCAGCTCGTCAGGCCGGCGGACTTCCGATCGGCGCGACAGCCCATCTTCGCCCCCGGCTCACAACCGACGGACGGTTGCGTTTTGAGGTGGAGCGCGTTACGCTGGGCCGCACCGGCGTGCCGATCGCTGGCGCTCGCCAGTTGGCGGAGCGGCTCGCGTTCCGATTCGCGGAGGGCCGCCTCGATCCCGCTTTGCGCGCCCAAGAAGTGCAGGTCGCGCCAGGTGTGGTGCGTCTCCGCGTGCGTCCGCTTCGGGAAAACGCGCTGAGCGGGCTGGCGCCATCGCGACCGACCGGAGAAGCGCCAAGATGATCCTGCCCCTCCTGACGGCCCGTCTGCGCATGCTCCGAAACAGCCTGCTGCGAGCAGACGCCCGCGATCGTCGCCGGGCGCGATCGGGCATTCTCGTGTCCCTGGTGATCGTCGTTGCGCTGGGCATGATGTCCTACAGCTTCTTCGAGCCCTTCGTCGAGCTCGCACGAACGGACCGCTCGATGGCGGTGGTGCTGGTCCGCACCCCGGCCTTCGCCTTCTTCTCGGCCTTCTGGATGCTCCTCATCTCGGCGATCACCGTCGGCATCCAGGTGCTCTACCTGAACCCCGAGATGAACCTGCTCCTCGCCGCGCCGGTCAGGCCGCGCACGGTGTTTGCCGCGAAGTTTCTGGAGGCCACAGCCGCCAACGCCACGCTCTTTCTCACGATAGGGGCGCCCTTGCTGCTGGCGTACGGTCTGGCTCATGGCTACATCACTCAGATGTACGTCGTCTATCTCGCGCTGACGCTCACGGCCTTCTGTGCCCTGCCAACCTGTCTCGGGCTCCTGCTCACGCAACTCCTCATGCGCGCCCTGCCCGCCGGCCGCACGAGGGACTTTCTCGGCGCCGCCGGGATCGCCGTGTTCGCGCTCGTCTACGTGGCGATGTCCCTCAGCGTGCGCAGCGTGGGCGACAACGCGGCCATCCGACAGTGGACGGCACAGGCAGCAGAGGTGCTCTCATCGCCGATCCTGTACGCTGGCCCCTGGGCGTGGGCCGGCGACGTGTTCGCGGGGCGTCTGAGCGCCGAGGAGATCTGGGCGAGGATCGCCGCGCTCTGGGCGCTCGCGGCCATCTCCATCGGCATCACCTCGGCCGTCGCGGAACGCATCTTCTGGCCGGGATGGAGCGCCACTCAGGAGGCGGCGACGCGCCGGCCCGGCGCCGCATCCTCCGCATCGACGGGCGCCTGGGAGCGCCGGCTGCGTCTCATCCCCCCGCCGGTGCGCGCGGTGCTTCTCAAGGACCTGCGCTGTCTGAAGCGCGATATTCGGCAGCTCTCGCTCTTCATGATCCCGCTGGCGGTGGTGGTCGTCTTCCTGATCAACGTTCAGCACAGTCCGCGGATGAGCGACCTTCCGGCCGGCCTGCTTGCCTTCACCATCTACCCCATCCTCGCGATGATCTCGATGCGCCTGGCGATGTCGGGCATCGTCACCGAGAACCGCGCGATGTGGCTGATGATGGCTGCCCCGAACGACGCCACTACAGTGCTCGGCGGGAAGCTCTTGTACGCGTGCGGCCTTTCGCTCCCCGTTTCGGTCGGCGCGACCGTGCTCTACGGACTAATGCGCGGAGGCATGGCTGGCGCCGAATGGGCTGGCCTGCTGCTCCACGTCACGGCGGCGACGGTGGGCTTCTCCGGCATCGGAGTCGGCACGAGCGCCTACTTCTCCGACTTTCAGGCGGACAACCCGCGCTTCACCATCTCGGGCGGCGCCCGCATGATCACGTTTCTTCTGCAGATGGCCTATCTAGTTGTGCTGGCGGTGGCCGCGGCCCTCGGCTATGCGCTCACCGTCTGGCGAGTGGTTCCTGAGAGCATCGGCGCGCTTGCGAGCGTGCTGGTCGCCGTAGCGGCCACGGTGCCTGTCGTCACGGTCACGCTGGCGATCGGCGCGCGCCGCCTGCGCCAGCTCGAGTGGTGAAGGATCTGGAGGCTGCCGGATGCACACCGTTTCGCTGCCAAGCATCCATCTGCGCGACTTGGCGGTTTCCAGGCTGATCGTCGGCGGCAACCCGTTCAGCGGGTTCTCGCACCGGTCGGCCGAGCTGGACACCGCGATGACGGACTACTTCACCGGCGAGCGTATCCGCGACACGCTGCTGCACTGCGAGCGGCACGGGCTCACCGCGATGGTACTGCGGGGCGACCGGCATATCCAGCGCGTGGTCCGCGAATACCGAAACGCAGGCGGCCAGATGCACTGGATCGCGCAGATCGCGTCGGAGCTGGCCGACCTGCCAGGCCACGTCCGGCACCTCGCCTCGCTCGGCGCTGCCGCCATCTATCACCATGGCTCGCGGACCGACAACCTCTGGCATGCGGGACGGCTCGACGAGGCGCGTGAGTTGCTCGCCGTGATGCGGGCGACCGGACTGCCGGTCGGTCTCGCGTCGCACCTACCGGAGGTGATCGAGCGGGTCGAGGAGGAGGGCTGGGACCTCGACTTCTATGTCTGCTCCGCCTACAACCTCAACCGGACCGAGCGCGAGAGCCAGCTCGTAAGCGGAGTGCGCAACGACAACGGCGAGGTATACGACCCCGCGGACCGTGACCGCATGCTCGGCGTCGTCCGGACCGTCGGAAAGCCGTGTCTGATGATCAAGGTGCTGGCAGCGGGCCGTCACGGAACGACCCCGGAGGCGACGCGCGCGGCCTTCGCCTACGTCCTCGAGCGCATCAAGCCGGAGGACGGTCTGGTCGTTGGCGTCTTCCCGCGAGACCATGACCAGGTGGCGGAGAACGCGGCCATCGTTCGCGAGCTCTGCTCGGATCGCGCCCTCCCGTAGCGAGGCCGGCCAACCGGCGAGACCGACTCGGCTACTCCAGGTCGATCCAGAGCGCAGCCGGAGGCACGGCCAGCTCCACGCGCCCGCCGGGATGGCGTTGCACATCGACCTCCCCGATCGGACGGCCCGCCCCGTCCGCGGCCTTCGCGCGCGCGACGGGCTCGTCGAGAGCCACGCGCGTGGTCCGGTCCAGAACGGAGAGGCGTCGCCCCGTGGGCCCTTCCCGCTTCAGCACCACCTCGCCGTCCGTCGCGATCGGTCCGAAGTCGTGCCAGCGCCCGCCTGCGTCTGCAAAGGTAAGCTCCGGCGTCCGCGCCCAGCTCACGCGTCGCCCGTCCACGACCGTGCAGTACTGGCGGAAGCCATCGCCGCGCGCGGCGGCCCAGCTGTCCGGCGCGAGCTCGATCTCACGTCCCCGGCTTCGCACGCGCCAGGCGTCCGAGCGGCTGTAGTTGACGAACACCTCGAGCCCGTTCGCGTAGCGCACGCGAACCTGGCCGCGCCGGTGGGCGCCCGCCGGCAGAGCGCGCGAGACACCGAGGAAGGCGCTTCCATCCCAGTAGCCGATGTCGCGGACCGGCGTCAGCAGGTACTGCTGCTGCATCGTACCGATGAGGAAGTAGTACCGCGCCGCGCGAGGGACCGCGTCGAACGGGAAGAAGCCCCCGTGCCCGTAGGCGATCGTGGCCGCCATGCACGGGTACTCGGTGCCTGGCCCCCAGTCTGCCGCCGGGGTCATGGAGATGTCCGCCGAGAGGGTGTGGAGCTTGCGCAGGTCGAAGTCGAGCAGCAGCGGCTGGTTCGGAGCGTCGGGCAGGCCCATCTGGCCGTAGCTGCCATCGATCAGCCCGGAGTAGAACGCGTGGTGGGTGCCCTCCGAGAAGCAGGGGCCGCCGTAGACTTTGCGCTGCAGCTGCAGGATGCGGCCGTACGACTCGAAGGTGGTGCGCAGCTTGGCGGCGCCGGGAGTTCCCGCCTGGTAGTCCACGTACCCCCACGGCACGACTGCCGTGTGGACGTCGCAGTAGGTCGCGTCCACGCCGTACTTGCGCACCTGTGCAGGCCCGTAGCGCTCGGCCACCTCCACCGCTTTCAGAGGCTTGATGCTGTACGTGGGAGGCCAGGCGCGCTGCCACGAGCCATCGGGCAGCTGCGTCACCCAGTCCTCGCGCCACGAGCGGCCCAGAGGCGAGAAGTCGCAGTAGTTGTTGTACGGCCCGACCCGGTACCCGAGCGCGCGGACCGCCTGGTAGTACCGCGCGATCCCGGCGTCGCCGCCCGCGTCGGGCGGACCTGCCGTCGTCATCGTGTACTCCTGTGGGCCCTGCCCGACGTCGCCGCCCTCCGTCCAACAGTCCTCGTGCTGGGTCACGATCAGCCGATCGATGCCGTGCTTCCGGTACACACGGAGCTGCTCCAGCCACCGCTCGAACCGGTCCGGCGAGATGCCGCCCAGATGCGTATACATGAACCGCCGCAGCACGTCGGCCTCAGGCGTCGGCGGGTTGGGGATGTTCGGCAGCACCTCCTCGAAGCGTGGCGAGACCGTAAGAACGCACCGCTCACGGAGGGGGTTACGCCGGCCAGCCGTGTCCGGGTGGTAGTGCGCCACGCCAGCATAGGTGATCGCGGAGGGCGACGCATCGGACACCACGCCTTGCAGGGCCGACGCGTCGGTCACGTACCAGTCCACAAGGTGGCTCATGAAGAGACCGCCGTCGTAGGCGATGCCCGCTCCTCCGTGCCCCATCAGCGTGTAGTAGGGGACCCGGAACAACCGCCCTGCCGAGAGGCCGGTCGCGCGACCCAGATGCAGCGCCGGCAGCGCACGCGACGAAGATCGCCACGTGTGGACGATGGAGCGCCCTCGCGCCTCGAGGTCGAGGTCGAACGTGACGGAGCGACCCGACCGCGTCCAGCGCCAGCGCGTCGACACCCCGCGCGGCAGACGCCGCACGGACATCAGGCGCCGCACGATCCGTCCGTCGGTCGGTCCCAGCCGCTCACCGCCCGCCATCCACTCCGGACCCGCGCCGTCCGCCGGACGGAAGGTCCGTCCTCCCACCCGGCACACCAGATCGCCGAGCGTGCCAGTGGCGGGCGTGTACTGCCACACCGTCGAGCCTCCGGGCCCGCTCGCGCTCAGGCGCCACGTGCTCCCCATGCGCACGACAGCGTTTGTCACCGGCGACAGCGTGGAGGGAAGGATGGTCCCCGCGCGAGTCGGAAACGGCAGCCTGCAGGGCCGTGGCCTGAAGGTGACGCGCGGCATGGCGTCCCGGTAGAACGCCAGCGAGTCGAGGTAGAGGATGCGCGGCTCGGGGCTGCCTGCGTTGCGCAGCTCGATCGCGGCAAGCCGCGCCGGTTGGTCGAGCGCCCCGTTCCCGTCTCCGCCCCATACGGTCCGGCTCGGTCCTCGCGCCAAGGCAGGTATGCGCGCCTGCAGGATGCCCCAGTACTTCCAGTTCACCCGCCCGAGCGAGATGCGGTGGAACTCCCCGGAACGGTCCACCAAGCGCACCATCACCTCTGGCTGAGGAGTGGTCGGATCGGGCACCCAATCCCAGTTGTTGCCGAAGACCCACATCTGGACAGCGTTCATTCCGCGTGGCAGGCCGACGGCCCGTGGGGGCCGCAGCTCGATGCGGCCCTGCCCACCCTCTCCGGTGTAGGTGAGCCGCGCGGCATAGCGCGAGAAGAGCGGCTCCTCGCGGGCGCGGGCCAACTCCGCCCGAACGGGCCCGATGCACCGCACCGTCCAGCCTTCCATGGAGTCGAAGGTGACCTGAGGATGGTGAGCGCGCCGGCGCCCCACGAAGCCGCGAAGCGGGCCCCTCACGCGCGTGGGCGGGTCCGCTTCGACGACCTTCGCCACGAACGGCGGGCAAGGCGCGACGTGCGTCGCCTCCACCTGGTCGACCCACACGGTGTAGGGGGTGGTCTCGTGAGGAGACGCTTCCTGCTGCGCGACCCAGAGCAGCCTCGTCACGTGCGTCGGGTCGAGCCTGCCGTCGGCGTCGACCGACCAGTCGGGCTGCGCGAAGGCAGACAGAGGCGGCATCTCGACCATCTGCCATCGCTCGGCTCTGTAGACCTCGCCAGGGATCGGGGCCATCCAGTGCGCGTCGCCGCCGCCCTGCCGTCCGCCGGCCTCCACCGCGATGATCCCGCCATGCGGCTTGCGGGCGCGGCGGTTGCCGAACAGCCGGAACCGCAACCGCGTCTCCAGCGAGAGACGGCGGTCGCTGACGTCGGCGAACCACGCCGCGCGCACCATCGTCGGTGACTGCCGCTGCAGCGTGACGGCGAGTGACCGCTTGCCGCCCCAGGCGCGGTAGCGCGAGACAATGGCGCTCTCGGGCGGACCCGCCTCGACGCCCCACTCGACGGGGCGACCCTCGAAGTCGTCGAGCAACGTCCAGCCGGGGTCGGCCGGACCCTTGCCGAGCAGGGCTCCAAGCGCCAGCAGGATCAGCGCGCCGCTCATCGGGCCGTGGGCAGGAGCCGCAGGCAGACCGGCATGGGGACGCTGGCTCGGTTGCCCGTGTCCTCGAGCGCGCCGGTCTTCTCGTCGATGCGAAAGACGGCGATGCTGTCCGAGTCCTGGTTCGCAGCCAGCAGGAACCGCCCCGAAGGCTCGACGATGAAGTTGCGCGGCGCCTTGCCCCCCGTCGGTACGTGGCCGGAGGGGGTCAGACGTCCCGTGCGACCATCCACCCGAAAGACCGCGATGCTGTCGTGCCCGCGGTTCGACCCATAGACGAACCGGCCGCTCGGGTGGACGACGATCTCCGCCGTCGTGCTCGAGCCGCGCCATCCGTCCGGCAGCGTGCTTACGGTCTGAACCGGGGTGAGCTTGCCGGTGGCGTCAGACCGGCGGCAGACGGTGATGGTGGAGTCCAGCTCGTTGATGACGTAGGCGAGCCGTCCGTTCGGATGGAGCGCCAGGTGCCGCGGGCCCGCCCCCGGCGCCATGCTCACCCATGGCGGCTCAGCCGCCGACAGGGTACCCGCGTTTCCGTCGAACCGGTACACGAACACGCGGTCGAGGCCCAGATCGCAGACGTAGGCGAACCGCCCGTCCGGCGAGAGGTTCACGGAGTGGGCGTGCGGCGCCTCCTGCCGCTGCGGGTTGGGGCCTGATCCCGTGTGCTGCGCCAGCGCCGTCCGCGGCCCGAGGCGGCCATCCGGGTCAATCCGCACGACACTTGCGCTCCCGCCGCCATAGTTGGCGATTAGCGCATGGCGCCCGTCACGCGTGACCGACAGGTGGCAGGGGTAGGAGCCGCCCGTCGGACAGGCTCCCGTCAGGGTGAGCGCGCCGGTCCCTGGCTCGACCGCGAAGGCGCTCACCCCGCCGCCCTTCTCGCCCCTGAAGTCGCCGGTCTCGTTCACGACGAGCAGCCTCTGACCACCGGGCGCAAAGGCGAGAAACGAGGGGTTCGGCGTCTCCGCGGCAAGGTCCGGGATGCCAAGCTCCCCGCTCGTCGGGTCGAAGTCGAGAAGGTAGACGCCCAGGCTGCCGCGCTGTGTGTAGGTACCGACGTAAAGCATTTGATTCCCCCTGGACGCCGGCGCTTCCGGGCGCGCTTCGGCCCTGATCCGCGCGAAGGCGCGGGCCAGCAGCGCCGCGATCCGGTTCGGCGTGACGCCATCGGCCTCGAAGATGAAATGGGAGTGTGTGTAGTCCAGGCCCATCATGCGGTTCTGCACGACCACCCTGGCGAGATGCAGCGGATCGGCGGCCGCGCCGAGCACGCCAGCGTTCTCCGCCCACATCTGCAGGCCGGCGTACCCGCGCGCATCGGCGTAGCGGCGCAGCCGCGCCGCCTCCGGGGCGTTTTCCGCGCCCGTGTACTGCACGCGGCACCCTTTCGCCGCCGCCAGATCCACGAGATGAAGGTTGTCGGCCATCATCAGGACACGGTCGTTGCCGCATCCCGTCCGCACCGCCTCGCGCCAGTCGGCCTCCGACAGAGCGGTCCCGGGAAGGTAGAG
>Ga0272446_1006649_pt1 | contig 11922 bp, 6 predicted proteins | sample YNPCB0061_FD_194587 | JGI IMG/M metagenome (GOLD analysis project Ga0272446, IMG submission 194587) | Hot spring microbial mat communities from Yellowstone National Park, WY, United States - YNP-CB-006-1 | ecosystem: Environmental > Aquatic > Thermal springs > Hot (42-90C) > Sediment | place... | reverse complement strand
ATGTATGAGTACGCTCATCCGTAATGCTTGCGTAATTTTGGCGATGCTGTTTCATTTGCAGTGATGATAAGTAAAGCATTTTTCCACAAATTTACTCATTTCCACGTTATCATAGATAATGTCTAATCTATATCACCGTCGTTATCGAAGTCAGCTGCAGTAATGTGGGAAGGTCGAATTCCACCGGAAGTAATCGTTGCCATCGGCGTAAACGTGCCGGAAACACTGCCTTGCAGCAAGGTAATGTTGTTTGAGCCGTAATTTGTAACGGCAAGGTCTAGATTGTTGTCGGCGTTCAAATGCGCTAAACATGAACTGAAGCCGCTTGTTCCCGTTGCCGGAGATTGCACATTTTCAAACGTACCAAATCCCGACGGCACTGCTACACGGAAATCAAACACATACGGACGAGTCCGAATGCCCACGCTGTTGTTCGGCGCAGCAACACTGCTCGAAGCATTCGTTACCGTTACCGAGACAAGTTCGCCCGGACGGAAATTGGCGGATGGTGTGAAGGTCATCGTGGCAGCACCACCGGAATACGAGCCAAATGGCGCGAAACCCGATGCCCGTGTGCGGCTGCCCGTAAAGCCGCCATGTACTTGGAAGAGTTGCTGTGCGGGCGGTACGGTGAAGGTGGCAGCGGTGATGTTGGTCGAGAAATTGACCGTTACGGGTGCGCCCACGGCGGCAATGTTCGGGTTCACCGTGCCGTTGCCGTTGCGGGGTGGGGTAATACTCGTGAGCGTAGGTTGAATACCGTTTTTCAAAATTGAGACGTTACCGCTAATGCCATTAGAATTTGCCACTGCCAGATCAAGATCACCATCACCGTCGAAGTCGCCACTGGTGACCGAACTCGGAGTTACCCCCACACTGTAATTCATCGCTGCACCGAACACTGCCGTACCTGTATTCAGTAGGATGCTTACATTAGTGCCGGTATAATTTGCTACGGCAAGGTCGAGGTCGCCATCGCCGTCGAAGTCTCCGCTTGTAACAGAATACGCATTCGCCCCAGCACCATAATTCACTGCCGCGCTGAAGGCTCCCACACCTGTATTCAGGAGAATGCTGACGTTGTTGCTACCCGGGTTCGCCGTGGCGAGGTCAAGGTCGCCATCGCCGTCGAAGTCTCCGCTTGTAACAGAATAAGGACCCGAACCAACACCGTAATTTATCGCCGTGTTGTACGTTCCCAAACCCGTATTTAGAAGGATGCTGACGTTGTTGCTACCGCCATTCGTCACGGCAAGATCGAGGTCGCCATCGCCGTCGAAATCGCCAGTTGTGACGGAAACCGGAGTAGTCCCCGTACCGTAGTTGAACGCTGTAACGTATGTCCCTGTTCCTGTATTCCGCAGAATACTTACATTATTGCCACTCTGGTTCGCCGTAGCAAGGTCGAGGTCGCCATCACCGTCAAAATCCCCCGTTGTGATAGAAATCGGTTGTGCACCCACGCTGTAATTCACCGCTGCGGCGTACACTGCCGCGCCTGTATTCAGTAAAATGCTGACTCTGTTACTGCTTAAATCCGCGGTGGCGAGGTCGAGGTCGCCATCGGCATCGAAGTCGCCGCTCGTGATAGAAATCGGTTGCGTACCGGCACTGTAATTCACTGCTGCGCTGTACGCGCCCGTCCCTGTATTCAACAGAATGCTGACGTTGCCGCTACCGCTATTTGCCACTGCAAGGTCGAGATCACCGTCCCCATCGAAATCACCGGTAACAACTGAGCGAGGAAATACTCCCACTGCCGGTGCCGATGTTTGGTAAAACGTTGCAGGAGCAAGCGGGACAGTAGCAGCACTTGCACGGAAGCCCATCACAAAGGGGCGCGTACTTGCGCCGCCCGTGCTTTGTGCATTGGTAACGCTCACAAATACTTGTTCATTCGGTAGAAAACTTGTAGCAATACCCGTCAGCGTAGCAGTATTCGCCGGAGCAACACCGTAGGTGGCAGTCCGCAAGCCCCGCAGAGAGCCATGCACGCGGAAGTTCGCAGCGTTCACCGTTGCGGGGTTGAGATTTGCCGAAAACGGAATGGTGATGTTCGTTGCCGGCGGTGCGTTCATCGTGTTGAACACAGGCGTTACAGGCGGTACACCGAAGGGCGGCACGTTGTTTTGGACGTTCATCGGAAGAGTATTGAACAGCACCGAAAGGGTTGTCGTGCCGTAATTTGGCGTTACGAGGTCAATATCGCCGTCGCCGTCAAAATCTCCTGCTGCAATGTGATACGCACCGGCACCCGCTGCATAGTTTATGCCCCCAGAAAACGTGCCGCCGGAATTCAGCATAATGCGCACAGTCCCTCCACCACCGGAGTTTGAGACCGCAATATCGAGGTCGCCGTCGCCGTCGAGGTCATTGAGCGTAACGCCCTGCGGCAGCGAAAACCCCGGATAGTCTGTTCTACTGAATGTTCCCGTGCCGGAGTTCACAAAGACGCTGACACTATTCGGTGTTCGATTGGCAGACACAAGGTCAATATCACCGTCGCCGTCAATATCGCCGGCAGCAAGCCCCCACGGATTTGCCGGAGCGGCATAATTCACCACTGCACCAAGCGTTCCCGTGCCGTTATTCATCAGCACACTGACGTTGGGGTTGATTTGGTTGGACTCTGCCACATCCAAATCGCCGTCGCCGTCGAGGTCGGCGACGATAACGGTGTTCGGTGCTGTGCTTGCGCCGATAAAGTAACCGACCGACGCGCCAAATACCCCCGCGCCGTTGTTGAACCGTATGCCAATACTATTGACATTGGGCAAGGTAAACACCATATCAAGGTCGCCGTCGGCATCCATATCACCAAAAGCATATGAACTCACGCCGGTTCCGTGATTGTAAAACACCCCGGGGAAGAATGTTCCCGTGCCAAGATTTTGGTTGAGAAAAACATATGTGCCGCCCGTACTATTTCCGGCAACAATATCCGGCGCGCCGTCATTATTCAAATCAGCAACACCGACAGAATACATACCCATAGCTCCGGTGTATGTTGTGGGTGCAGCAAACGTACCGGTACCGGTATTAAGATACACGTAGATATTGCTCGTGCCTAACACTGCCGCAACGATATCCATATCACCGTCACCGTCGAAGTCTCCTGTGGCAACACTATACGGGTTCGTACCTGCGGCAAGCGTTGTTTGCGCGGGGAACTGCGCCGGTCCCGCGCCCGCCCGCGTGCGGAAGCCCATCACAAAGGGGCGTGTCGGTGTGCCTGCTGTGCTTTGGGCGTTGGTAACACTCACCCACACCTGCTCGCCACGCTTGAAATCCACGACAGGATTCACCGTTGCTGTTGCGCCTGCCTGACTATATCCGGCTGTTTTTAATCCCGTGAACATCGCATGAATACGAAAGTTTGTGGCGTTCACCGTTCCGGCATTGAGGTTTTGACTAAAGGGGATGACGACATTTGTTCCCAAAGCAATATCTATCGCATTCAGAAGCGGCGTAGTCGGCGGGCGCGGCGTGAAGGGCGGGACGTTGCCTTGTACGGTCATGAGTGCTGTTCCGACGGCAAAATAGGTCGGCACGGCAAGATTGTCCGTTACCGTGCGTGTAAGCGTGGGCGGCGTGGGAACGCCGTTGTAGGTGTTTATGCCATTGGAGGCGTACGTTCCGGCAAGCGTTGTACCGGAGCCGATAGCGTTTGTGGCTGCCAGTCCTGTGCGCCCTACCTGCACAAGCCCGCTATTGAACGTTCCGCCAACTTGCTGTGCAAGCCAGTAATATGCTCCCAAAGCACCTGCCAGCGTTGCGCCGTCGCCCGTTCCGCCCGAAGCAACGTTAAACGCCTCTGCTTGAATGGTCGCGCCGCCTGTGGTGTTCGGGTTTACAATGGCGAACGGCATATACACCCCGCCTTTGCTCACGGGGAACAGCCATGTTCCCACGCTTGCTCCCGAAGGCAGGGCGCGGCGCATAGGACCCCGAATTTCACCTGCACCGCTCTGTACAACGGCTCCGGCGGCGGTGTTGCCAACGGTCAGCATATTTGCGGCACTGGTAATAAACACATCGCTTACCGACAATACGCCGTTAAGAGTCGTAGGTGCGCCGAGCGTTACCGGTCCGGAAATGGTATTGGCAATGTAGATATTACCGTTCATCGTTGAGGGCAGCTCTAAGCCTGTGGTTCTGCCGCCCATCGGGGTGAAGTCGTAGTTCAGCGTTGCCCCGGCAGCATAGGAGATAGCTGTTCCCGTTACAATCATAGGATTCGTGGCGTTGTACACACTGAACGCGCCACCGCTTTGGATTGTCAAACCGCCGTTATTTGCCAGTTGTCCCGTACCGTTGATGATAAGATTTGCGCCGTTTTGTACCGTACTTCCGCCACCGGTCAGCGTTAAGGTAGAAAATATCGTCATGTTTCCACCAGTCTGCAGGGTGAAATTTCCGCTCAAATTCAGAGGATTACCAAACCACCATTCGCCGCCTGCCGCCAAACTGAGCACGGTCAGATTATTCGCCTGCGTAATGGCGGGTTTATTGCCTGCCGCACCATTCCTGCTTTGTACGGGCGCGGAGACACTTCCCATCACATAATTCGCCGTAGGAGCATAGGTAATGGTAACGGTCGCCGGCATTGCTGCGGTAATTTGTATTGCCCCAGACACGTTATCCACGCCGTTAAACCCGCCGCCGTTACTGGTTTGCAAGGTCGCGCCGGCTGACAACGTAAAACTGCTGCCGTTGCCTGCAAACTCTACCTCAAACGTCGCGGTATTCAGTGTTCCGCCGCTTTGTACGGTGAGTTCAACGGCATTCGTCCCTGCGCCAAAGGCAAGATTTGCCGTCAGCGTGGCGGTGCGTCCGGTGGGGATGATGAATATGTCGCCGTTGGTAGTGAAGTTTGTCGCATTGACACCGGCACCACTCAGAAGCGTGTTCCAACTTGAAGGGAGGTTCGGGTTTGGGCTTCCCGTTTTGTAGTAATACGTTGCGGCGTGGATTTGCTCGGTGAACAGCAAGCCAAACACAACGCAGAGCAGCACCGTGAGCAAAGACTTCAGACACGAGCAGATGTGCGATAACGGAACAAGCCATTGCTGGGAATGTGCCTGTTGAGCCGCAAGCAACCGTGTGTGGGCGGTAATTCCCGATGTGGGAATCATAGAGGCAAAGCGTCGAAATGGTGTCATTGCTGGCGGTAACGCGTGTTGGTAGCAACACGGGTGATAAAATGTGATACCAAGAGTTCTAAGGCGTTCGCAAAAAGGCACTTAACATCAAGGAGCGCGTCCCCTGTTGCTGCATCGTTGTCTTGGTTGCCTGGTTCGTATCGCGTGAAGTGCTTAAAAGTAAAAGACCGTTGCAGAATACCGTCGCTTAAGCCCAACATCAATCATCGTTTTTTTGCCATTGTGGACATCCTCTTAAGGGTAGAAGAACGGGGGAAGAACTTGCACCCAAGCACTTGTTTTTTAAGAAAAACACTTCTTTGCATTGTGCCACAAAGATAAGATTTTTTTCCTCAAAAGTCGTCCGACTTTCTTAAAAACACGTCCGACTTTCTTAAAAAAACAACAATGTAGCACGGCAAGCGCACGGTAAGCACAAACGATGGACTTCTTTCATAAAGTGCTAAGACGTTTGCATCACAACAAGGAGTTGCAACCCCTTTTCCCTCCTGTTGCGAAAGTCCTAAGCAATAACCTTTTGCGAGAGAAGAGCGTTATTATATTGACATGTCGGCAAATGGCACTGTATGGAAGGCATAGAAGGCATCGCCACAATCAGCGCGGCGCGTAGCGTTCTGTTGATGATTTTTGGGTTTATTGGGCATTGGGGTCACGCAGGAGCTGGAAAAACCGCCGTCCGTACAGCACAAATGACAGTGTGAGCAATGCAGTAGAAATCCAGATTCCGGGCAGCACAACAACGGGCGGGAAATCGGCAACAGTGCAGAACATGGTGTACACTATCGTAAAGACCGCAATTTTTCCCGGAACATTCGAGGGCAGCACATACCCCACACGACGACTGATGTACGTTCCAGCAAGCAAAATAACAACGTCTCGTGACAGCACCAACACCACAAACCACAACGGCATTCTGCCCTGTATCACTAATATTGTTGTAATCACTCCAACAAATAGTTTGTCGGCAAGTGGGTCAAGAATTTTCCCCAACTCGGTGATTTGATTGAGCTTGCGTGCAAGCCATCCGTCGAGCAAATCCGTTGCGTAACACGTTACGCCCACCGCTAAGGCGGTGATGTTTTCTCCGTGCCACAGATACCACGCCGCAGGCAGTATCAGCACAAGGCGTATCATGCTTAGAATGTTCGAGATAGTCCAGATGTGGCTGTGTCGGCTATGATTGCTCACGGCATTGAGTAGTAAGGTGATTGGTGTATCATTAAGTTCAGCCTTTCCCCCTCATCCCAACCCTTCTCCCAAAGGGAGAAGGGCAGGATACAAAACCGTTTTTCACCCTCGCCCTTTGGGAGAGGGTCTCGCGTAGCGAGGGGTGAGGGGCTGAACTTAATGACATTGTCTCTTAGACTTCTTCCAAAAGTACGTATTGACAATGCCCTCACCCGCTTTCCACCTCGCTTCAAGCACCCTCTACCAAATGGGAGGGGGCGCAGGGGTGAGGGCACTTCTGAAAGAAGCCTATTCTACTTGGTCATAGTTGGGAAGGTACTTTTACATTGTGACCTTATGATGACCTCATACACGCCTGTAACAAGCCGGCTTCAGCCCCTCGTCGGCGATGACAAGTGAGGCAAGGGGTTGAAAACCCCTTGATGCAACTTGCTACAAAGAGTGCTTCATTCCTTGCGTTTGAGCTGCTTACACTGATGTTTCCAACTACATCCGGCGAGAACCTATTTTTTCTTGGACTTAGTTGCCGGAGCGGCGACTGGTTGTTTTTGCAATTCTGCTTGAAACCACTCTACCGTTTTAGAGAGACCTTCCTCAAGCGTGAGCGACGGTTTCCACTGCAACAGGGCTTTCATTTTGTCGAACGAACACACACTGCGTTTTTGTTCACCTTTTTTTGCCGGGGCATGAGCTTTTTTGCAATTGCTTCCCGTGCGGAATTTGAGGTATTGGAATAGGGTATTAACGCTGGTCTCTATGGCTGTTCCAACGTTGTAAATGCCCTTTGCTGCGTCGGTCAAAGCCAACAGATTTGCCTGCACAACGTCGCCCACAAACACATAGTCCCGCGTTTGTGTGCCATCGCCGTTGATAAAGGGCTGTTCGTTCTTGAGCATTTTTTCTATAAAAATTGCCACCACGCCTGCCTCGCCGTGCGGGTTTTGGCGCGGACCATACACGTTGGTATAGCGAAAGATGACATGCTCAATACCATACACCGCACGATAATAGCCCAGATATTTTTCGTTTGCCTGCTTGCTGACACCGTAGGGCGAACACGGGCGTTTGGAGTGCTTTTCATCGGCAGGAAAATAATGCTGCTCACCGTAGATAGCTCCGCCGCTGGAAGCAAAGATGATTTTTTTCACGCCATTGGCGCGACAGGCTTCGTAAATGTTCAACGAGCCGAGAATATTGACCCTTGCATCGAACTGCGGGTCGTCCACCGAAACACGCACACTCATTTGTGCTGCATGGTGACTGACTATATCAAAACGCTCGTTAGCAAAAATATCATGGATACCGGGGTCGGTAATATCAATAGTGTACACTTTTGCTTGAGGATGGACGTTTTCTTTGCGACCACTGGAAAAATTGTCCAACACCACGACTTCATGCCCTGCGGCTATGTAGGCATCAACAATATGTGAACCAATAAATCCCGCTCCACCTGTAACTGCAATTTTCATAGTGAACCCAAGAAGTTAAACTGAAGGTTTATGGTATAGGGCTTTCGCAACAGTAGGAAACAAGGGGTTGCAACCCCTTGTTGTGTCAAATCCTGCATAACAAAGGAACATACTCCATTGTCGAAAAAATGCCATTTTGCGAAAGTCCTATGGTAAAAGTTGTCTTTGGAAGTAACCACGTACCATGAGCGCGTATGATACACCACAGAAACGTACTCTACGACGTAAATGCAGTGCGAAAATATCACTTCGAGCGATACTGACAAAATAAGTTCTCGCAAGAAAACGGTGGATTTGTGTTTTTTCTTGGTTCACGCACCGACGGGCATTTGTGAAAACTCTCGGGGCATGACGTTTATGCAGGCTTTGCTATTTCTCTGCTTTCTTTAGGCATCAACTTTCTCGATATTTTCTTATATTGCTCCTTGTCCTAGCAAAAAATCAACGCTCAGAATCACATAGATTGATACCGCTACTGCATAGCTCATCCTCAACTACTGTTTATCATCTCTGTATCACAGCATCTATTCTTCTATGGAGCCATTTGCACTCAACACCATCTACATCGTTCGTCATGGAGAAGCCGAAGACGGGTTCGGCAGACCTGATGCCGAACGTCAGCTTACGGAAAAAGGCAAAGAAAAACTTCACGAAATTGGGAAAAAACTGCATAAACTCCACGTGTCGCCAGACTTGATAGTCTGCAGCCCCTTTGCCCGTGCTGTGCAGACGGCAACTATCATAGCCGAAGAGCTTGGCTACAAAGCCGAGTTGTTAAAAGACCCTCGTATTATTCCGATGGGACGGTACGAAGAGTTTTGTGACCTCTTTTTTGAACTCACGCGGCATCGCACTATCATGTTTGTCGGTCATGAACCCAGTGCAAGCGAGTTTGTGGCGGCAATTTGCGGTAGCAAAAACTTCAAAATGGATTTTCGTAAAGGTGCTGTGGCGTGCATAGCCGTTGAACGCTTGCGTCCCGTTCAGGGTTCGCTTTTGTGGTACGCTCCGTCAAAAATTCTGCGTGCATAAACGCTTGCACACAACAGCGGTTGTACACAAAACGGTTGTGTGCCTCTACTAAGCATCTATTATCCCATCTGGCGCAGAGCCTCTAAAACCTCTTCCCATGAATCCGCACGGCAATCAGCTTGCGTGGGCTTGTCTTGGTGTTCGGCATTCATCTGTCCATTTGGGTCGCCCGCAAATAAAATAGCTTTCATGCCCAATGCTTTAGCTCCAACAATGTCCGTGCGTTCAATATCGCCAATATGCACACAGCGTTCTAACGGCACATCTACACCAGCAAGCGCAATGGTGTATGCGTGCGGATGGGGCTTAGACACGCCCGTCTCGTCGCTAAAACTAAACGCCGAAAAATACTCCGCAACGCCGTCGCGCTCCATGAGTTGCTTCAGCACGCGCCCCGGAGAAAACGCTGTGTCAGAAATCAGTGCGATATGACCAATACGATGCGTGCTGGTAAGTTCCGATAGCACTTCTTTCACCTTCGGCAGAAGTTTTGGCGGATGCGCCAACACTCCCTCACAAAAGACCGTTGTAACAGCTTCAACTGCTTGAGCATCGGCACGCACGCCCAATGCTTGCCAAAAAAATTCCACCATAGTGCGCGTCTGCGGCGTGCGCTGTTCTTCACGCCACACTCGATTAAAATGCTTCCACGCTTGTTGCTGTGCTGCTTTGAGCATATCGTGCGTAAGCCCCACGCCGAGCCTGTGCGCCTGCTCCAGCACCACACGCCCACGCTCCATTTCCCGCCCTTCGCCGCCGGACGAATCGTAGAGCGTATTCCAAAAATCTATCGTTATAGCCTGTATGGTCATGGATACCTCGAAGTGAACAATGGTAGCAATAATGCGGTCATCATACGACTGATACCAAAAAGTACTGGTAGCATAGACGAATAATGCTATGCTACCAGTATCATTCCCGAATATCATCGTTGCAAGTTGTTTACGAGCCTGCCAACGGACAATATTATTGGGACTTTCGCAAAATGGCATTGTTTTCTACAAGGGAGTACGCTCCTTTGCTGCACAAGATTTGGCGCAACAAGGGGTTGCAACCCCTTGTTCCCTATTGTTGCGAAAGTCCTATTTATTTCAGGCTTGCTTGGACTTTGCTGTGCTTTGCGCCATAAAGGAAGTACACCGCAATACCAAGTGCCATCCATCCCATCAGGAGCGTCCATGCAAAGGCATTAACAAACGCCATACACCCAAGACATGCCAAAATACCTGCCAAGGGAACAAAAGGACTAAAAGGGGTATTGAACGGACGCTGTAAATCGGGTTCGCGGCGGCGCAGCAACAACACTGCCAAGCACACCATGGCAAACGCTAACAATGTGCCAAGCGATACCAGCTTGGACAGGATACCAATCGGGAACACCCCCGCCAATACCATAGCAACAATACCCGTAATAATCGTCGAGATATATGGCGTTTTGAAGCGTGGATGCACTTTAGAAAAAGCCGGCGGAAGCAATCCGTCATTTGCCATCGTAAAGAAAATGCGTGGCTGCCCGAGCAACATGACCAAAATCACTGAACTCAAACCTGCAATAGCACCCAATTTGATAAGCGGCGAAAGCCACGTTAAGCCTGTGGCATCAATACCCACAGCAATTGGGTCTGGCACGGCGAGTTTTGGATATGGCACAAGCCCCGTGAGTACCAAGCCGACTAAAATATACAATACCGTACACACCGCCAGCGAACCCAAAATGCCGATTGGCAAATCTCGTTGAGGATTTTTTGCTTCTTGGGCGGCAGTAGAAACGGCATCAAACCCAATGTAGGCAAAGAAAATTACTGCCGCTCCGCGAAAAATACCCGTCCAGCCAAAATGCCCGAATTCGCCAGTATTTTCGGGAATAAATGGCACCCAGTTTGCCGTATTGATGAACGAAATTCCCGCAACCAAAAACAACACAATCACGGTGGTTTTAATGGCAACAATGATGTTATTAAACCGGGCAGATTCTTGCACGCCAAAGACCAAGAGCGTTGTAACTGCCAACACGATAAAAATTGCTGGCAGGTTAATCAACGCACCTGTGGCGTGAAATCCTACGCCATCGGTATAAGCAACGGGAGCATTCGTTAGGGCGTCGGGAATGCTGATGCCAGCACTTTTCAGAAAACTCACAATATACCCAGACCAACCCACCGAAACCGTCGAAGCAGCGAAGAGATACTCGATAATCAAGTCCCAACCAATAACCCACGCAAAAAACTCACCGACAGTGGTGTAAGAGTACGTGTAGACACTACCAGCAATCGGTATCATTGAGGCTAACTCCGCATAGCACAACCCAGCACAAGCGCAAGCAAATGCCGCGACAACAAAAGAAATCACGATTGCCGGACCTGCGTACTGCGAAGCGACTTCACCCGTAAGAACAAAAATCCCAGCACCAATAATTGCCCCAATGCCTAAAAAAACCAGATTCATCGCTCCGAGCGTCCGCTTGAGTTCTGAGCCATGCGCGGCTTGGAGTAGTTCGTTTAACGGTTTTCGAGCGGTAAGGTTTGCCATGCACGTTCTCCCAACAGATACAATGTGAAGTAAAATCTATGGATTGTCGGATTGTCGCCACTACCAGCAAGCATTATGCGCTTGCAGGGCGGAAAATACAATGTTTTTTCATTATAGCGCAACGGATTTCACAGATTTTTTTTCTCCAGCACAATTGCTTATGGTGGTCATTGCTCATGGTGGTCAATGTTGAAGAAACAGATGTCAGAAAAACGAATCGCCCGAAAAACCCTCCTGACATACTGTTGTCAGTGGAGTTGTGTAAGTTTGTTGCTGGTTAGGTACGATGCAGAACACAAGCACAGTGAATGGCGGCGGGCGCATCCCGCAGCCACACAGACGACGTAGAGAGAGCGCAAAGATATGGTGTGGGTTTTCAAAGGCTTTCTTTGTATTTTTACCGCCGCTGGACAACATTATTAGACATTATCTATGATAACGTGGAAATGAGTAAATTTGTGGAAAAATGCTTTACTTATCATCACTGCAAATGAAACAGCATCGCCAAAATTACGCAAGCATTACGGATGAGCGTACTCATA
>Ga0272446_1006648_pt1 | contig 11924 bp, 9 predicted proteins | sample YNPCB0061_FD_194587 | JGI IMG/M metagenome (GOLD analysis project Ga0272446, IMG submission 194587) | Hot spring microbial mat communities from Yellowstone National Park, WY, United States - YNP-CB-006-1 | ecosystem: Environmental > Aquatic > Thermal springs > Hot (42-90C) > Sediment | place... | reverse complement strand
AGACCCGGCGCTCCTTCCCCGCCAGAGATGAACACCTCGCCGGGGTGACTGGCACTGGAGCCATACGCCCTCACCGCCAACGGGGCTCTCACGTGGGGGCGGCTGCATTTTCACATAAATGGACATGGCGGTGGGCTTTCGCCGCCCCCGGGGATGAAAATGGGCCTGATGTTAACTGCCGACTGCCGACTATTTTCACGATCAACTTCATCACCCTAAAAGGAGGATACCCATGACCCGGATGAAACATCCCTTCACCATTTCAACTCGTTTTCTGCTGATTTTCATGTTGGCTCTCGGTTTCTTTGGATGCGCCACTTCATCCTCCAACAATCCCCCCACGTCTCAGGCAACGGTCCAGAGGGATGCGAGCAGCACGCCGACCTATTATGATTTTGGTGATGTGATGATTCCCAGCGAATTAAAACTGAATCGCAAGGAGTCTTTCGTTTATGCTACTGGAGGGGCGACTGCCGGTGTACTGACATTGAAGGGGAGGGTGGATCGGGATTCCCTCATTGCTTTCTTCGAAAACAACATGATCAAGGACAACTGGCGTCTGATCAGCTCCTTCCGAGCACCCAAGGCGGTGATGCTCTTTCAGAAGGAAAACCGGTGGTGCATCATCAGTATCGAAGAAGACTTGTTCAGTGAATTGGTCAAAATCTGGGTGGCGCCTACCATCAACGCGCCGGCGATGGGAATGAGATGATCCTGCGTCCATGGATTACAGATATTGACAGGTGAATCGATGCCTGAAATCGACTTTACCCAGAAATCGGCTGTGGTGGGTGTTTGCGGGGGAATCGCTGCCTACAAGAGCGTTGAACTGGTTCGGCTCTTGAAAAAGCTCGGGATGCAGGTTCGGGTGATTCAGACCCGGAATTCCACCTGGTTTGTCGGTCCGATGACCTTCGAAGCATTGACAGGGCTTCCGGTTTGTCAGGATTTGTTCAGCGGATCGGACCGGGAATCCATCCGGCACATCGACTGGGCACGGTCTGCAGATGTCGTCGTTGTCGCCCCTGCTACGGCCAACATCATCGGCAAGCTGGCCGGGGGGATCGCAGACGATGCGCTGAGCACGTTTCTCCTGGCTGCGGCATGTCCGACCTTCATCTGTCCATCCATGAATTCACAGATGTACCTTCACCCGGCCGTTCAGGAAAACCTCGAAACGCTGCGTCGCTTCGGCTATTTCATCGTCGAGCCGGAAGCCGGAGAGCTCGCCTGCGGGACGAGCGGCCCAGGAAGGCTTCCCGAGCCGGCGGATATTCTCGAGGAAATCCTAGCGGCGCTGACGCCCAAAGATCTTTCCGGAAGGCGGGTCCTGATCAGCGCAGGTCCCACGCGTGAGCATTTCGACCCGGTGCGCTTTATCAGCAACCCATCCACCGGAAAGATGGGGTTTTCCCTGGCGCGGGCAGCACGCCATCGGGGTGCGGACGTTACCCTGGTTTCGGGGCCTACCTATCTGCCCCCCCCCAAACACGTGCGATCGATTCCGGTCGTGTCTGCCCTCGAAATGGCGGATGCCGTTTTTGAGGAGGCTCCGTCTGCGGATATCGTCATCATGACGGCAGCCGTTTCCGATTATCGTCCTGTCAGCCAGGCAGAGCAAAAGATCAAGAAGGGACCGTCCGGCATAACGCTGGATCTGACGAAAAATCCGGATATTCTGAAATCCCTTGGTGAACGCAAGCGGCCGGGTCAGATATTGGTCGGATTCGCCGCCGAAACCGAGCACCTGAAAACCCATGCAACCCAGAAGCTTCTGGAAAAGCGCCTGGATTTGATTGTCGGCAATATCGTGGGGCAAGCCGACTCGGGTTTTGCCTCGGAAACCAATCGGGTCAGTCTCTTCGATGCTTCCGGCAACGTCGAAACCCTGCCTCTGATGGAAAAGCGGGTTCTCGCTCACCACATCCTGGATCGCATCGTCGGGATGATCCGAGCATCCGGAGATCGCACGGACCGTTCATGAACGCCACCGACCCATCGCTGATCCATCTTCTTCGGATGGTTCAGGATACGTACGCTCAATTCAAGGAATTCGGCGTCGAAGTCGTCGGTTGCCGTCCGGAAACGATCCTGCGCCTCGACCGGCTGATTCACCCTGCTCCGCAAGCGCAACAACCCGGTAGGGAAAGCCTCGATGACATCCGGGCCGATATCGGGGAATGCACCCGATGCCCGCTTAGTTTGAAGCGAACGCACATCGTTTTCGGGGAAGGCAACCCAAAAGCGGTGCTGATGTTTGTCGGGGAAGGTCCCGGCCAGGATGAAGACCGCACGGGAAGACCCTTTGTCGGGCGATCCGGCCAGTTATTGACGAAAATCATCGAGGCGATGCAGCTGAAGCGCGATCAGGTCTACATTGCCAACGTCGTCAAATGTCGGCCTCCGGGAAACCGAACCCCCCTTCCGGAAGAAATCGAAATCTGCAGGCCCTTTCTCGAACGGCAGATTCAGGTCATCCGGCCGACCTTTTTATGTACCTTGGGTGCAGTGGCCACCCATGCCTTGCTGCGAACCAAGGAACCCATATCCCGCATGCGGGGCAAATTTCATCTCTATCGGGGCATTCGACTCATGCCGACCTTTCATCCATCCTATCTGCTTCAGAATCCGGAGAAGAAACGGGAAACCTGGGAAGATATGAAGAAGCTCATGGCTGCGATGGAAGAAGCGTAAGGGCGTGAGATCGGGAGGACGTGTAGGGGCGCATGGTCATGCGCCCGATACCGATAGGAATCGCCGGGGGGCATCATGGGCGGCGATCCATCAAGGAATTCCCTCATCCGGAGGGCCGCCTATGCATGCGGTTTTTTGGCCTGTGAGGCTGCGGCTTCTTTCAACTTCTTTTCGATCTCGGCGAATCGGCTTTTCTGCTTTTCGGCTTGCTCCGCCAAAATGGACTGTGCCTTGGATTCTATTTCCAACCTGGCGCTCTTGAATTTGGCCAACTCCTGATCGAGCTGACTTTCTGTAGACTGCCTTGGAAGGGTTTCGATTTTCAAAACATCTGCCAGGAAATACCGCGTGATCGCCCCTGCTGTCACTTCCGTAACGATGTCGTTGGTTGCCAGGACATGAAGCATCCAGGCAGTTTCCTCCTGCGAGATGCCAAGCAATTCCGAGATGGATGAAAGCGTTGGGGCCGTCTTTTGCGTATGGGTAAGCACCCGAATCGCTGCAGCGATAAGATGGGCTTTGTCGTAAAGAGATGGGGCCATCGTCATCCTTTCGTGAACATGCAAGATGTGTCGTTTTAGGGGGGCGTTGCGCGAAAAAGCGTTTTCAATGAACCGCCACCCCGGCCGTCTCGGGGGACTCGCCGCTCGTTCTTGACAAAAAATGGCAAGAAGCGTAACAGGAAGTCCGCTTTGTCGAAAAGAACCGAATCGATGGACCGAAAGGCCGTAGGCACTATATCCCGTTTTCATTCGACTGACAACGGCCTGATGAAGCGGCCGCCAACCCGAACCATGAAGGAGAAACGATCATGACGGAAATTATCGATGTTCAGGCAAGAGAAATTCTGGATTCCAGGGGAAATCCAACCGTAGAAGTGGATGTCACCCTGGCTTGCGGCGCCGAGGGCCGGGCCGCCGTTCCATCCGGCGCATCCACCGGAAGTCGGGAAGCCTTGGAGCTTCGCGATCAGGATTCGAAACGGTATGGCGGCAAGGGAGTGCTTTCGGCTGTCGGAAACGTGATCGAGGAAATCGCTCCGAAAATTCAGGGGATGGATGCCACGGATCAGGCGGCAGTCGATCGAACAATGATTGAACTGGACGGAACACCCAACAAGAGTCGATTGGGGGCAAATGCCATTCTGGGCGTTTCGATGGCCGTCGCTCGTGCGGCAGCCAAGGCTTACGGCATGCCTTTGTATCGTTATATCGGCGGGCTGAACGCGCGATATCTCCCCATTCCTCAAATGAACATCATCAACGGTGGGGCGCATGCCTCCAACAACCTCGATATTCAGGAATTCATGATCGTTCCCTTCGGCGCCAAATCCTTCGCTCAGGCCGTTCAGATGGCTGCCGAAACCTTCCATGCTTTGAAAAAGTTGCTCAAAGAAAAAGGATTCAGCACGGCCGTGGGTGATGAAGGCGGTTTTGCACCGAACCTTCCCTCACACGAAGAAGCGATCCGAAACATCTTGGCTGCCATCGAAGCGGCCGGATATGTGCCCGGCGAAGACATTGCGATCGCTCTCGATCCGGCTGCCAGTGAATTCTACAGAGACGGGAAATATATCTTGAAAAGCGAGAACAAATCCCTTTCTTCAGAAGAAATGATCGACTATTACGAACGGCTGATCGAACAGTACCCGATTCTGTCCATCGAAGATGGGCTTGCAGAACAAGATTGGGAGGGTTGGGAAGAGATGACCGGAAGACTCGAAGAGGCCATTCAGATCGTCGGAGACGATATTTTCGTCACCAATCCCAAGATTTTTGCGGAGGGCATCGAACGGGGCATTGCAAACGCCATTCTGATCAAACTCAACCAGATCGGAACGGTTACCGAAACACTCGAAACCATCGAAATGGCCCGACAGAACGGATATCAAACCGTGATTTCCCATCGCTCCGGTGAGACCGAAGATGCCTTCATCGCCGATTTCGTGGTCGGCGTCAACGGCGGTCAGATCAAGACGGGATCGATGTCGAGAAGCGAGCGCATCGCCAAATACAATCAGCTGATGCGTATCGAGCAAGAGTTGGGAGAAAGCGGTCGGTTCGCGGAAGACCAGATTTGAGAGAAAGAGCTCTTGCGCTTCTGCTTTCCGACTTCTCTTGGCCTCGCCCCTGCGTGCAGCCGGATGAGACCGTCCGGTCCTGTGCCTTCATGAACGAAAGCTGCAGGGGCGATCTTCGAAAGAGCTGGCTTCATCCGCTGTTCTTCTGACTCCTGTGGATATGACCTCATTTGGAAACATCCAGCAACCATCTCTCGGCAGCATCATGTGGAAGAGGATATCATGGGCACTTCTCCTAAATTCATCTTTGTAACCGGCGGCGTTCTGTCTTCTCTCGGCAAAGGACTGGCGTCGGCCTCCATCGGCGCGTTGCTCGAAAGCCGCGGGTTGACGGTGACTTTTCAGAAATACGATCCGTACATCAACGTCGATCCCGGTACGATGAATCCGTTTCAACATGGGGAAGTGTTCGTGACGGATGACGGCACGGAAACCGATCTTGATCTCGGTCATTACGAGCGTTTTACCAGCGCCCGGATGGGAAAGAACAACAATTTTACGACCGGAAAGATTTACTATTCGGTCATCACCAAAGAGAGGCGAGGGGACTACCTGGGAGGCACGGTTCAGGTGATTCCCCATATCACCGACGAAATCAAGAACTGTATTCGGCTTGGAGCACGGGATGCCGATGTGCTGATTGCCGAAATCGGAGGTACGGTCGGCGACATCGAAAGCCTTCCTTTCCTGGAGGCTATCCGACAATTCAAGGCGGATGTCGGCAAGGAAAACGTGCTCTATGTTCATCTGACGCTCGTTCCTTATATGGGAACAGCCGGAGAGTTGAAGACCAAGCCGACCCAGCACAGCGTCAAGGAATTGCGCAGCATCGGGATTCATGCCGATATCCTGCTGTGCCGAACCAACCGCTATCTCCCCAAGGACATCAAGGCCAAGATCGCCTTGTTTTGCAACGTCAGCGAGGACGCCGTCATCACGGCCAAAGACGTCGACTGCATTTATGAGGTTCCGCTTGTTTTCCACAAGGAAGGGCTTGACAGCAAGATTGTCGAACTGCTGCACATATGGACCCGGGCGCCCAGACTGGAGGCTTGGCAGGAGCTGATCGATCGGATTCACCATTTCACCCGATCCGTGACCATCGCCATTGTCGGAAAATATGTGGATCTGACCGAATCCTATAAAAGTCTGAACGAAGCCCTTCATCATGGGGGGTTTGCGAACGACTGCAAGGTGGAGCTTCGATTCATCGATTCGGAGACGATCACCGAAGAAAATTGTGCATCGCTCTTGGCGGATGCCGACGGAATCCTTGTGCCGGGAGGCTTCGGACCAAGAGGGGTGGAAGGCAAAATCCAAGCGGTCCGATATGCCCGTACGCGGAAAATTCCTTATTTCGGCATTTGTCTGGGCATGCAAATCGCCGTCATCGAATTCGCCCGAAACGTTGTCGGCTTGAAACATGCCCACAGCCACGAATTTGACGAAAACACGCCTGATCCCGTCATCTACTTGATGCTCGAATGGTTCGACGAGCGAACCCAGACCATCCAAAAACGCGATGCCAACAGCCAGAAAGGAGCGACGATGCGCTTGGGTGCATACGACTGCCGCATCGCCGAAGGGACCCTCGCATGGAAGGCGTACGGCAGGGAATCGATTTCGGAAAGGCACCGACATCGGTATGAATTCAATGCATCCTACCGCTCCACCATGGAAGAAAACGGGCTGGTCATCAGCGGGATTTCTCCCAGCGGGGAGCTGGTCGAAATCGTCGAGATTTCGGACCATCCTTGGTTCCTCGGTTGCCAGTTCCATCCGGAGTTTAAATCCAAGCCCATGAGTCCGCATCCCCTGTTTCGTGAATTCATCGGCGCCGCTCTCACCTATCGGGAAGGTAACTCCTAAGCAGCGCCTGAATGAAAACCGAAACATTTCATCTCAATCCCCCTTTGGGTCTCAAGCGGGATCAAGGGGGATTCCTTCCATCTGCTTTTTTCACTTTCCCCGGCCTCCTCTTGAACGGAGCGGGGTGCTCAAACACGATGTCGTGTCTAAACGAAAACCGATTTTTCGCCAGATCCGAGACGAAGGCAGCGAACTTGCTCGTACCAAGTTTTTCGTTTAGGCACTATGTAAAACGAATGTCATGCCATTCGTTTTCGCTGTTCCTGCTTCTTTCGTTGACGTATGGTTGCATTCGAATCGATCATGAATCGTTTCGATCCAACACCCAACGAAAGGAGTTCGACGATGTTCCCAACCCATCCCCTCGGAAAACACGCCAAAATTCTGCTCTCGAGCGTCTTCGGTCCCTATGCTCAGGACGATGCCTTCGGCTCCCGTACCATCAATCCCATGGAGCTCTACCACAATCAGGTCACCCGGTTTCAGGGGGTGTTTTCCCTTCGAATGTTTCATCGAAGTTTCGGCCTGCTGCTGATGCAAGCGAACATCGATGCGCCATGCACCCTGCTCGATTTTCCGACGCGGGAGCGGTTCATCGCGGAACTTCAGGAAACCTCCTATGACATCATCGGCATCAGTGGAATCATTCCCAACATTCGAAAAGTGGCCGAAATGTGTCGACTGGTTCGCCTTCATCAGCCAAAGGCCACGATCGTTGTCGGCGGCCATGTTACCAACGCCGTTGACGTGGAACGAATCGTCGATGCGGATCATTTCGTCAAGGGAGACGGCGTGGCCTGGTTCCGCAGATTTCTCGGCCAGGATCCGAAGGCTCCGGTCCGTCATCCTGCCGTGTATTCCGGCTTCGGGATGCGCATCCTCGGCTACAGTCCGAAAGAAAAACCAGGAGATACGGCTGCGATCCTGATGCCTTCGGTCGGTTGTCCGGTGGGTTGTAATTTCTGCTCAACATCTGCGCTCTTCGGAGGAAAAGGGCATTTCATCAATTTCTATGAAACCGGTGATGCCCTCTTCGATGTGATGCACCAGATCGAGGGAAAACTGGGCGTTCAATCCTTTTTCGTTCTGGATGAAAATTTTCTCCTCCATCGCAAGCGGGCGCTTCGACTCCTCGAGTTGATGCAGCAGCACGACAAAAGCTGGTCCCTCTATGTATTCAGCTCTGCCCGGGTGCTCGAATCCTACGACATCGAACAGCTGGTCGGACTCGGAGTCTCCTGGGTCTGGATGGGACTGGAAGGCGACAACGCCGCCTATCCCAAGCTGCGCCATGTGGATACCCGGTCCTTGGTCAAAAAACTTCAGTCGCATGGCATCCGCGTGCTGGGATCGACGATCATCGGTCTCGAAGAACATCGGCCCGAAGACATGCAGGCCGTCATCGATTATGCCGTATCCCATGCAACGGATTTTCATCAGTTCATGCTCTATACCCCGAATCCGGGAACCCAGCTCTATGAAAAGCACAAGGCCGAAGGTTCCCTCCTGTCTCCAGATGAAATCGACATCGCAGATACCCATGGGCAGTACCGCTTTTCCTTTCGGCATCCGCACATTCCGGCCGGATGGGAAACCCAATTTCTGGCGGAAGCCTTTCAGCGGGATTTCGAGGTCAACGGCCCCAGCCTTGCCCGGTTGATTCGTACCCAGATGGAGGGATGGAAGCGTTACAGAAACCATCCGGATGCCCGCATTCGCCGCAGGATCGCCTGGGAAAACCGATCCATGGCAACCACCTATGCCGGCGCCGTCTGGGCCATGCAACATTGGTTCAAACAGCATGGAAAATCCGTGCCGCAACTCGAATCTCTGCTTACGGAAATGAAGACGCTCTTCGGCTGGCAGGCGCGGGCACTGGCGCCCGTGGTGGGAATGCGGCTTCTGCTGTCGATGCGTGCGGAAGACAGGAGACTTCGGGAAGGAAAGACCTACGAACCGACGACCTTTCTTGAAAAAAATCCGCCGGCCATTGCCTTGGAACAGGCTCAGGCCGTGAAAAGCAGGGCCGGGTCCGAAATTCGCCGCGCCTTACCGGTGGTCACTCCGGTGATGGCGTAATTGCGTCGCTGTCCTGCGGCTTCGTCTCGCCGGTCTTTCGAAGATCGAGCATTTCGGTGAGCCGCTCGATCAGGGGAACGAGGGTCGGCCTCTGGATAGCGCTCACGGGAATTCCGCCGTAACGGTGTATGTACAGGCTTACCGTTTCGGGGGGGACGCGATCGATCTTGTTCCAGATGCGAAGCATCGGAATATGCCGCAGACCGAGTTCTTCGACGATGTGTTCGACGGATTCGAGCTGGGATTCGCACCGTTCGTTCGAAATGTCGATGACATGCAGCAGAACGGTGGCGCTTTCGAGCTCCTCGAGGGTGGCTCGAAAGGCTACCTGCAGGTCTTTGGGCAGGTCCTTGATAAAACCGACCGTGTCGGTAATGATGGCCTCGATGTCCTTCGGAAAGCGAAGCCGTCTGCTCGATGGGTCGAGGGTGGCGAACATACGCTGCTCGGCAAGGACCTGGCTGTGGGTCAAGGTGTTGAGGAGGGTGGATTTTCCGGCGTTCGTGTAGCCGATGATCGAGATGACCGGTAGTCCGATCCGGCTGCGCTGGGCTTTTTGCTGCTTGCGCTGTCGGCTCACTTCCACCAAGGCCTGTTCCAGTCGATGAATTCTCTCCCGAGCCCGCCTCCGGTTGATTTCCAGTTTGGTTTCTCCCGGCCCCCTGCCTCCGATTCCACCGGTAAGCCTCGACATGGCCGTGTTCTTGGTGACGAGTCTCGGCAGCATGTACTTGAGCTGGGCCAGTTCCACCTGAAGTTTGCCTTCCCGGGATTTGGCTCGCTGTGCAAAAATATCGAGGATGAGCTGGGTGCGATCGATGACCTTGATGGGAATGGCGTCCGTAATAGAGCGCAGTTGCGAGGGGTTGAGCTCCTGATCGAAGATGAGCAATCCTACCCCGTGATGAAGCGCCTTCAGGGAGAGTTCCTGAAGTTTTCCGGTGCCGAGCAGAAATCGGGGATCGGCTTGGCTGCGCATCTGGATGAACCGATCCACGACACGGATGCCGCTCGATCGGGAAAGCTCCTCGAGCTCATCGAGGGATTCGAGTGCCGCACGTTTCGGGCCGGTAGACACACTGACCAGAATGGCTCCTTCGGCCTGTCGCTGACCTGCCGCATCGAGGCGCTGTTCCGGCTCTTCCCGACGCCATTCGGCCTCGATAGCCAGGATCGTCTCAAGACAGTCCCCTCGTTCGAAGAACGTGTTGACTGCCGGTTCGATCGGCAAAAGACGATAGGGCTTCAGCGGATCTTCGGAACCTGGGAGAATATGGGCCATCTGGGCGCGATGGGGCAGGGCGGTTTCGGGCCGAACGGTGATGGCAACGATCAGATCGAGCCGCAGTAAGGACAAATCGGTCAAATCGTCCGTCGACAACCCACTGGAAGAAAGGTGGGTATGAACGAAACGCAGCCCGCACAGCCTTCCGGACAGTTTCCGATACCCCTTGAGCTCCGGAATGAAAATCCGGTCATGATCCCCGATCAGGACGAAGGCGACACGTCCCTGTCGATCGATGAGCAAGCCAGTCTGACGGCCGGTTTCGGCTGAAAGGCGGCACATTTCCAGGGCCATGTCCCATCCGAGCAGGTGCATCGGTGGGACACGCCTTTTGTAGAAGGCCTCCAATCGCTTGATTTGACTGGGCTTGAGTCCTGTCGTCTGACCGAATACCGATTTCATCGTCGCTCTGCCGGATTTTCGAAGCGGGTGTAGGCTTTGAGAAACACGAGCGGCACCATTCCTGTGGGTCCGTTGCGGTGTTTGGCAACGATGATCTCGGCCTGTCCTCGGTTCGGGTTGTTTTCTTCCCTGTTGTAAACCTCATCCCGATAGATGAACGCCACGATGTCAGCGTCTTGCTCCAGCGCGCCGGATTCCCGGAGGTCGGAGAGCTGCGGCCGCTTGTCGCTTCGCTCCTCCAGTTTTCGATTGAGCTGCGAGAGCGCAATGATGGGAATGTCAAGCTCCTTGGCCAGGGACTTGATCGATCGTGAAATGTCCGAAATTTCCAGATCCCGTCGTTCTGCGGAAACCGTGCTTTTCATGAGCTGGAGGTAATCGATGATGATCAGGCCGAGATTCTTTTCCATTTTCAGTCTTCTGGCCTTGGCCCGGATCGTGAGTGCGGAGATGTCCGCCGAATCGTCGATGAAAATCGGGGCTTCCGACAAAACGGATGCAGCATGGGTGATTCGTTCCCAGTCCTCCTGACTGAAAAACCCGTCCCGAAGCCTACCGGTATCGATGCGGGCTTCCGCACAGAGCATTCGCATCGAAAGCTGTTCCTTGGACATTTCGAGGGAAAATACGGCGCAGGGTACATTCGATTCGACAGCGACATTCCTGGCAATGTTGAGGGCGAGGGCCGTTTTCCCCATGCTCGGCCTTGCCGCAAGAATGACGAGATCCGCCTTTTGAAGTCCTGAGGTGAGCCGGTCGAATCCTTCAAAACCCGTTGGGATGCCGGTATAAAGCGCCTTGTTCTCCTCCCGCTCCTGAAGACGATCAATATTGCCGTCGATGAGATCTCCGATGTGGGTGAAGGCCTGTTTCACCTTGTGCTGGGAAACCTCAAAAATGGCGGCCTCTGCAAAATCCAGAACTTCGTCCACTTCTCCCGTATCCTCGAAGCAGCGCTGAACGATCTGGGTGGATTTTTCGATCAGCCTTCTCAGGGAGGCCTTGTCCTTGATGATTTTGGCATATTGGGGCGGATTGACGGCAATGGGGGCATTTTCAAGAATATGCAGCAAGACGGATGGGCCGCCGATCGCTTTCAAATGCCCCTTCGCTTTTAGGGCTTCGGTCAGCGTGATGAGGTCGACAGGTTCATTCCGATTGAAGAGCTCGAGAATGGCGGCATAGATTTTTTGATGGACGCCTTTGTAGAAATCTTCGGGTCGAAGCACTTCGACAATGTCCGGAAGAACCGAATTGTCCATAAAAATGGCACTGAGAATCGATTCTTCGGCTTCGACGTTCTGCGGCGGAAGGTGGCTCAGGGATGGATCGCTGGAAGCTGTCGTTGTCGTACTGCGTCTGGGGCTCATGGTAGCATATGCTTCGGAAAAACATAGGAGTCAGAATTCAGGAGTCAGAAGAAAGCGGTTGACGTCTGCTTTTGTGGATGGGGGCGACGGCCCCCCGCCATGAGCATTTATCGTGAAAATGCGCTCCGCCCCCGCGTGAGAACCC
>Ga0272446_1006646_pt1 | contig 11931 bp, 11 predicted proteins | sample YNPCB0061_FD_194587 | JGI IMG/M metagenome (GOLD analysis project Ga0272446, IMG submission 194587) | Hot spring microbial mat communities from Yellowstone National Park, WY, United States - YNP-CB-006-1 | ecosystem: Environmental > Aquatic > Thermal springs > Hot (42-90C) > Sediment | place... | reverse complement strand
CTTATGGCTACCAGAATCCGCGCCCGGTTAGCCATGTAAAACTCACTTTCCCAGTGATGCCTGAATTTAGTTTCCAGCGGATGCATGCGGATAGGATTTTAAAACTTCAAAGATAGCAGAAGCTTTTAGCAGGCACTCTCGATATTCTTCCGGGCCACTGGCCTGTGAAGTGATGGCACTACCGGCACTAAAACTTAGGCGTTTTTCTCCGGCATGATAAAACAGGGAGCGAATCAACACACTGCAATCCATATTGCCTTCCGGATCAATGTATCCAAGTGTGCCTGAAAATGCACCACGAGCTGCTGCCTCATACTGACTGATAAGCTGCATGGCCCTAATCTTCGGAGCGCCCGTCATGGAACCCATGGGAAATAACGCTTCTATGATTGATGAAAATGATGTGCCTGAGCGAATTGTTGCACTTACGGTAGAAATCATCTGGTGAACCGAAGGGAATGTATATACCCCAAAAAGCTCTTCAACATTTACGGACCCTTTCATCGCAATTCGTGCAAGATCATTTCTAACCAAATCAACAATCATTACATTTTCACTCCGCTCCTTGGGATTGTTTTTCAGTTCTAGTTGCTCTTCCTGAAAATTAGATATTTCACTTCTCCGAAGGGTACCTTTCATGGGTTGTGAAACAATACGCGACTGGTGAGTATAGAAAAATCGTTCGGGGCTGGCACTCATAATATGCAGGTCGTTGTATGTAAAATAGATGCTGAAAGGCATTGGCTGGCGGGTAATCAGTTGTTGCCACAAAGAGTGGGGATCCAATATTTCAGCTGCTGCCAAAAAAGGAATGCAATAGTTTATTTCGTAAATATCTCCCTGCTGAATATGTTGCTTTAGGATTTGAAAGGTTTTCAAATAGACCGATTCATCAACCAGTGCACGTGGGTATTCAATTTTGTTTATAAGTTCATTCAGTTCATTCCTGCTATATGATGCTTTCACATCTACCGAATCTGTAGCCATCAGTATTATTTGAGGAACAGGAAACAAAACAGTAGCAGCAGACTGAACCGGTAAATAATGGCTGGAATAGTCATAAGAAATAAAGAAGAAAATCCACTTACCGCGATTTCGCAGAATAAAACCGTCGATTTCTGAAGGGGAATATTCCGTTTGATCACCAACCCAAACATCGTCTGCCTTGTATGCTGCAATGTTATTATATCGAAGGTGATACGGCTTATTCCATCCGGCCTGCGGATCTGGATTTACCCAATGAAAATAGGGCCTGTTCATACTACAAAAGAATGAAAAAATGTTTGATGGGTATCCAGAGAGCTTATTATGGAAAACAAAAAACCCGGCGTTTGCCGGGTTGAGATTTTTTATCCACCAAAGTCGTCGAATGCAACGTGTTCTTTGGGTACTCCCCAGTCTTCACACATCTTTACAACGGCTTTGTTCATCATCGGTGGTCCGCAGAAATAAAATTCAATTTCTTCCGGATCAGGATGTTTGCTCAGGTAATGATCAATGAACGCCTGATGCACAAATCCAACAAAACCATCTCCGTTATCATCCAGGGTTTGCTTGGCATTCCAGTTATCTTCGGGAAGAGGCTCTGACAATACCACATAGAATTTAAAATTGGGGAATTCCTTTTCAATCTTACGGAAATGATCAATGTAGAACAATTCACGCTTGGAACGACCACCGTACCAATAAGAAACCTTACGGGTAGTTTTTAGGGTGTGAAACAAATGGAAAATATGAGAGCGCAACGGAGCCATACCGGCACCGCCGCCAATATATACCATTTCCTTATCGGTATTTTTGATGAAGAACTCTCCGTAAGGACCTGAAATAGTAACTTTATCACCCGGTTTTCTGGAAAATACATAGGAAGAACAAATACCCGGATTCACATTCATCCAGCGATTGTTTGCTCTATCCCAGGGTGGTGTGGCTATACGGATATTCAACATGATGATATTTCCTTCTGCGGGGTGATTCGCCATTGAATAGGCACGGAATATCGGCTCTTTACTAACCATTTTTAAATCCCACAGATTAAACTTATCCCAGTCTTCCTTGAATTTATCTTTTCCGGCAGGATCATCGGGAGCAGGAGAAATATCAATATCTTTAAAATCAACTTCAACAGGTGGTACATCCAATTGAATGTACCCGCCCGACTGAAAATTCAGTGTTTCGCCTTCCGGTAATTTCACCACAAATTCCTTGATGTAGGTTGCTACATTATAGTTTGATACAACTTCGCATTCCCATTTTTTAATACCAAATATTTCTTCGGGAATACGAATACTCATATCGTTGCGAACTTTAACCTGACAGGCCAGACGCCATTTATCGGCAATTTCTTTACGGGAAAAATATCCCACTTCAGTCTGTAGAATTTCACCTGCGCCTTCCAGTACCTGGCATCGGCACATGGCACAAGTACCACCACCTCCGCAAGCTGAAGGAAGAAATATCTTTTCATTACTCAGGGTAGATAAAAGTGTATTTCCTGCATTTACTTCAATGGTCTTTTCACCGTTGATGGTAATTTTTACAGGACCCGACTGGGTCAATTTGGCTTTGGCAAACAGCAGCAGAGCCACCAGCATAAGAATAACAAATAGGAAAACTGCTACGGCAACTCCGATTTGCAATGCACTGATTTCAAGCAAAATCATGATATACTTAGTTAAAGTTTAATACCCATAAAACTCATAAACGCAATTCCCATCAGCCCTGTCAGGATAAAAGCTATACCCAAACCTCTGAGTGGGGCAGGAATGTGTGAATAGCGAATTTTTTCGCGGATTGCTGCAATAAATACAATGGCCATCATCCAACCTATACCTGATCCTAAACCAAATACAGTGGCATGGGCCAACGAAGGATAATCGCGCTGCTGCATAAACAAGGCACCACCTAAGATAGAACAGTTTACAGCAATTAGCGGCAGGAAAATCCCAAGGGATGCATACAGGGATGGAGAGAACTTCTCTACTGCCATTTCTACTAACTGTACAAAAGCAGCTACTACGGCAATAAACATCAGGAAGCTCAGAAAACTTAAATCAACAGACTTAAAATCAGGACTAAGCCAAGTCAATGCACCTTCTTTCAAAAGATAGTTTTCAAGAATGTAGTTGATGGGTACAGTAAGTCCTAGTACAAAGATTACAGCCATACCCAACCCGAGAGCCGTTTTCACTTTTTTTGAAACGGCCAGATAAGAACACATGCCCAGGAAATAGGCAAATATCATGTTCTCAACAAAAATAGATTTTACAAATATGTTTACCAGTTCCATAAAATCTCAAATTATTAGTTTGCTTCAATGAGTTTTGTATTTCTAGCACGTTGTATCCAGATAATAATACCCACAACAATCAATGCCATTGGGGGCAAAATCATTAATCCGTTATTAACATACCCTACATCGTACAATGCCTGTGGTATTACCTGATAACCAAGAAAAGTACCACTTCCAAAAATTTCTCTGGCTGTAGCCACAAGTACTAATATTAATCCGTAGCCTAGTGCATTGCCAATACCATCTAAAAGTGATGGCCACCATTTATTTCCCATGGCAAAAGCTTCCAAACGACCCATTACAATACAATTTGTAATAATCAATCCGACAAATACCGAAAGCTGCTTACTCATATCATAGGCATAGGCCTTTAGGATTAAATCCACAATAATTACCAGGGCAGCAACTATTACCAGCTGGGCTATAATACGAACCCTAGAAGGTATTAAGTTACGAATCAGCGAAACAATAACATTGCCTAAGGTTACTACAAATAAAACCCCGCCAAACATAAATAGAGAGGGTTTTACTTGAACGGTAATAGCCAATGCTGAGCAAATACCCAAAACCTGAACAGTAACCGGGTTGTTATCATTGAGTGGATCTGTAATAAGTTTTCTTCTTTTGGCGGAAAAAAGAGGTTCTTTTTCCTTTTTCACCACCTGTGCCGTAGTGTTTTCAGTACTCATGGCTTTCTGGTTTATTTAAATTTAAAGTATAAACAATTATTCTGCTAAAACGGTTGCTGAATCTGTTGCCAAACTATCAACAGGCAATTCTTCCACTGCCGGTTCTTCAACAACCGGCTGTAATACGTTATTTTTATCAATGTAATTTCTGAATGCCTTTAAATATTTCATCAACATATCATTTACTCCATTACTGGTAATTGTACCTCCTGAAATTCCATCCACGCCATGTTCATAACCTTCGGGGTTTTTCCCGGCTTTAGCTACTTCAATTCCAGTAAATTTACCAGAAGCATCCATAATTTTTTTATTAGGAAACTGATCCTGGAAGGGTGATTTTGCAATTTCTGCACCCAAACCTGGAGTTTCACCCTTATGATCAAAAACTGCTCCGGCCACTGTTACTGCATCGTCTTTAATGGCCACGTAACCCCAGATAGCATCCCAGAGTCCTTTACCCCGCATGGGAATAATAAAATACTTGCCATCTTCTTTGGTACATTCATATAATGGAAAATACTGTTGATCTTCCGGTTTTTTTAATTCTTTTGCCAAATCAACTTGTTCAAACGCATCCACACCTTCAACCAGTGATCCATCTAATTTATATACTACACTACCGGTAATATATTTTTCATAGGCTGCTTCTGCTTCAGAAGGAGACACCTGGATATTTACAGAAGACAAGATATTCTGCATTTTCTCCAGACGTTGATTTTTAACAAAGTTGGGCTTGGTTACCTGCGCAATCAGGGCCAAGCTCACACCCACCACTACCACCATTACTACTGAAAAGAGTATGATGTATGCATTACTTTCTCTGTTCATGATTTAGGCTGCATTAACGGTTACACGTTTCAATCTTCTCTTGATATTGGCCTGAACCACATAATAATCAATTAGCGGAGCCGCCACATTCATAAATAATATACTGAGCATCATTCCTTCGGGGTAAGCCGGGTTCAGTACGCGAATAATAATAGTGAATGCACCGATCAGGAATCCGTAGATTACTTTTCCAACAGCCGTTTGTGCAGCTGTAACCGGATCAGTAGCCATAAAAACAGCACCAAAGGCAAATCCGCCAAACACTAGATGCATATGAGCCGGAACGGTTAAGTAAGGATTATCAGGGAATGTAGATGACAACAGATTAAGCAGAGTAGCCATAAAATATCCGCCCACAAATACCGAAGCCATGATTCTCCAGCTACCAATGCCTGATAAAGCCAGAATAGCTGCTCCAATCAGAATTGCCAATGTAGAAGTTTCACCAATGGATCCAGGAACTAGTCCGATAAATCCTTCTATGAATCCCATAGGCTGACCAACCGGGTTAGTAATATTGGCCCCCTGACTGGTAAACTGGGCCAGCGCAGTTGCTCCGCTAAATCCGTCAACTGCTTTTTCGCCACCCAAGCTGATCCAAACTTTATCTCCGGACATATAGGCCGGATAGGCAAAAAATAAAAATGCACGGGCAGTGAGTGCTACGTTTAAAACATTCATTCCGGTACCTCCAAACACTTCTTTTCCAATTACCACAGCAAACACTGTAGCAACAGCCACCATCCATAGCGGTATATCAGGTGGACAAGTGAGTGGAATCAACATTCCGCTTACCAAAAATCCTTCGTTGATAGAATGTTTTTTAATAATGCAGAATCCGAATTCTACTCCAAGACCTACTGCATACGAAACAACTACCAGTGGTAAAACTTTGATCAACCCATAGGTAATGATATCGCCCATGGACGCAGTTCCCAGTTGACCGATCGCCTGAAAATGTTGATACCCTACATTGTAGATACCAAATAACAGGGCTGGCAACATGGCAATCACAACGGTAATCATGGTACGCTTTAGATCAATTCCGTCGCGAATATGTGCTCCTTTATGGGTGGTATGACCCGGCACATACAGAAAGGTAGCAAAACCGTCGTAAACCGGCCAGAATTTGTGAAGCTTTCCTCCTTCTTTAAAGTGAGGTTCCAGCTTTTCCATCATATTTCTTAGTGGCTTCATAACGAAGAAAACAAATTTTAGTGATGTACTTCTTTTTGAGATTCAATTTCTTCCAAATACAGTGCTTCCAGTCCTTTACGCACAATCTCCTGGGAATCTATCTTAGAGGTGCACACAAATTCGCATAAGGCAAAATCTTCCGGAGCAACTTCATAAATACCCAAATTTTCCTGTGCTTCAATGTCGTTTGTGATAATGGCTTTAAGCAACTGAACTGGGTATATATCCATGGGGAATACTTTTTCGTATTCACCGGTAACTACAAAAGCTCTTTCTTCTCCATGCTTATTAGTATTCAGCCTGAAACGTTTGCCGGGCATAGCCCAGGTAAAAAATGTTTTGGAGTTGCTGAACTTATTAAAGCCCGGGGCCAGCCAACCAAAAAATTCCGGCTCATGACCTTCGGGGATTACGGTGATTTGAGTATCATAAAATCCCAGGAAACCATCTGCAGGAATTTTTTTGCCTGTTAAAACATTTCCGCTGATGAAACGATTATCAGAACCCTCCACATTGTCGACCCCAAGTATCGATTTCAGGTTTGCACCCTGAATGGTACGTACATACCTACGTTTTTTCACCTGTGAGCCGGTTATAGCTACAATGCGGTGAGTATCGAAGCGGCCTTCCAGCAACAAGCGACCAATGATCACCAAGTCCTGAGGATAAGTGTACCAAACGATTTCTCCTTTGTTGATTGGATCAATGTGGTGAATTTGAACGCCCACATTACCTGACGGGTGCGGACCGGAAAATGTATTAATTTCTACGCCCTTAGCCTGAAGGAATAACGGAGATTTTACCTTATCGGCATGTACATTCAGATGAACAGCAGGACAAAGTTTCTTCAATGCAGCAAGACCAGCTTCGAAATATTTCTCGTTACCCTGCATCACAAAATCGGCATCAGGAGCTAATGGAGAAGAATCAAAGGCTGAAACAAATATGGCCTTCGGAGTCTTTTCAGGATTTGCCACTGCACTGTAGGGACGCTGGCGTATAAAATTCCATGCACCGCTTTTGCAGAGCAGATCAACCAGTTGTTCCCTTGAAAGGCTATCAGCATTCCCTGCATTGAAAGGAAGGTATGAGATTTCCTTATCTACCAGAATACGAATTTCTTCCAGCACCCGCTTTTCACCACGCTTTACTTCCACTATCTCACCACTTACAGGGGCGCAAATCATCACGTGCGGATTATTCTTATCGTACATCAGCGGAGTACCGGCCTTTACTTCATCACCGGGATTTACCAAAACCTTGGGCTTTATGGCCACAAAGTCTTCCGGGCGAATGGCCACGGTGTCTGGCATCTCAGCATTTACCAGTACTTTTTCGGCTTCACCATCCAACCGGATGTCTAGGCCTTTTTTGATTTTAATGTTCTTTCCCATCAGATTTTCGTACTTTGTGGAGGAAACGGTCGCAAATTTGATAATTTTTAGCAATTACTTACTCAAAAAAACAATTTTTTTTCATCTAAGTTTACACACCAATAATTTCCATGAATTCTAAATGTTTAAATATCTTATTGGCAAGCTGTTTCGTCATTGCCTTTTTATTCGTTTTGAAAGCAACCTCGCAGACTCCTATCCGGCCTGACTATGTTTATGTTCCTTACATCCGCTTCCCTGAAATATACAAAGACGGGGCAGTTCAAAGCATGCCCATTCTTGAATTAAATTCAAGCCAGAGACTTCGGATTGGCTTTGATGATCTGAATCAGGGTACTGAAAGGTACAGTTACCAGGTAATACACTATAACTATGATTGGACACCTTCTGACCTGGTTTTTCTACAATACATGAACGGATTTGAAAATTACGAGATATTTGATTACAAGTTCAGCACTAATACCACACAACCCTACACTCATTACTGGTTTTATTTTCCCAATGAATTTATGAAACCCACCATACCGGGAAACTATATTCTACGGGTATTTAAAACAAATAATCCGGATGAAACCGTTTTTACCCGCCGGTTTATGGTAGTAGAACAACGGGTGGGAATAGACGCTAAAGTACGGTATGCCAGCGATGTACAAAAAAGAAACACTCATCAGGAAGTATATTTTACTCTGAACACCGGCGGACTAACCGTTCAGGATGCATACAATGATCTGAAAGTGGTGATCATGCAGAATAATCGCTGGGATAATATAAAATACGATATTCCCCCGCAATTCATGAGCCCCGGTAAATATGTTTATAACTATGCAAGCGGAGAAACGGCCTTTCCGGCCGGAAATCAATACCGGTTTCTGGATCTAAAAACCCTGATGCTGATTATTGAACCCATCAATAAAGTATTGATTGATCAGGGGAAATATCATATTTTACTACGTCCCGACATTGTAAGGGCCTTCAGAAACTTTCAAATGCTGCCAGATATCAACGGTCGCTTTGTCATATACAATCAAGACACCTATGGTACGTCTATTGATCCTGATTATGCCTATGTGTACTTCAGCCTACCTGCAGATTTTCCATTTGAAGAAGGAGATGTGTATCTCACCGGAGGTTTTACCATGGGTCAACTGCTTGAACAGTATAAAATGCAGTATAATGAAAAATACCGGATGTACGAACTGGTAACCCAGCTAAAACAAGGATATTATAACTATATATATGTGGTAAAGAATAAAAAAAACGGTGAAAGTATCACCTTCCTCACCGAAGGCGATTTTGCTGAAACTGAAAACGATTATACCATTTTTGTTTACGTTCGTCAACCCGGTGATTTGGCTCATAAACTATACGGAGTTACTCACATCAATTCGTTGAAAGACCGATAAAGATTTCATGAGCTTACCAACTGACATATTACGCTCAACGCAGAAACGGTTTGTTCTCGTTTTGATAAGTTTATTGCGAACCGCACTCCCCTATTTTTTTTCCATGGCATGGCCATACTTAATATTCATAATTTTAGGAAAAGATATTTGGGGAAAATGTGTGGATACATTATTGATTATTCACCTTACCTCTTTAATTATTGGATGGGGTACCCAAAAATATATGCTTAAAAAATTCGACCTCCTACCATTAAAAATTAATGAGTCATGGCTTGAAAATATACATACACGTCTTTTACTTGTTATCCCGTTTTATTTTCTTTTTATTGTTTCTCCCTATTCCACATTTATGAAAGTAGGAACTTTATTGATGCTTACAGGTAAATTTATTTATGAAAGCTATGAGCCTTTAATTGAATATAAACAAAAATATCTTCATGCTATCATATCAGAAATATTAGGTTTTGGTATAGGATTTAACTTGTTTATATATCAAATTGATCATATAGATTTTGAATGGATTATATTTTGTAAAGGGATATCAGAAATAATAAGAGGAGGTGTTTTAATTGCCCAATTTCCTGAAATTAATTATAGATTTAGTATAAAATATTTTAATGTAAATTATATCGTTCAAGCTTATCCATACTTTATGGTTGGATTTTCAAACATCTTACTTTTTATAGCTGATAGGGTCTTTGTATATATCAATTTCAACAACACCATTAAAGCTGAATATCAGATTTTTATGAATTTTTTAATATTTATTATTTCTGTTCCGAACCTGTTGCTTATTCCATTTTTTAAAAATTACTACAAATCGCGTATTAAAATTAATCTGAATTTGCAAATGAACATTATACTTTTAGGTGTTATTTTAACTCCTGTATTTATTTACACAGTTACCATTTTATGCCGCTACATCTATTCTATTGAGCTACCCTTTAGTTTTATAGTTACCGGAATGTTATTTATCTTCCCAACATTTGTTTACTCTACCTATGTATTAAAGTTACTGAACAAGAACAAACATCTGAATATTGCTAGTGCTACAATTATTGCTGCTGCTGCTGTTGCGCTGGCTTGCAGTTATCTGGTAAAAATAAAGGGTGTACAAGGAGCATTAATGGGAGCTGCTATGGGACAATGGATTTTGATGGGGATAGTGCTTATCTTAGATTTTCAAAACCAATCTGAAAAAAAAATAAAACTCATTAAATGATATGAATTCAATGAAACTTTTTTTCCTATTGATCTTTTGTAATTTATTGATTTTTGCATCATGCGATAAAAGTAAAAAGGGTTGTACGGATCCGAATGCATTTAATTTTGATCCATTGGCCGAAAACAATGACGGGTCGTGCAGCTATCCTGAAAACGAAAAAAAAGTTTTAATGATTCTATTTAATAATTCTCAAAACAGTACCTGTGGCAGCTTTGGAATTCCCTTGTTTAATAATGCCCTTTCTGTTAACACATCTAAAGTAATCCCGATGGTTGTTCATCCTACATCAACCGACACTTTGTTTAGCGGAAGTGCGGTGAATATTGCATCTGTTTATAACCAGACCGGGTATCCAGATATTGCAGCCGGGCTGCAATCCAACTTACTTACATTAAACAATATTAATCAGGCAGTAGATGAATCTTATAATATTTCACCCATTGCCAATTCCGGCACATCTTTTACTATCCAGGGCGACAGTATCATTGTAACGCTGTATGCAAAATTCTTCGGAGATGCCATCGGAGAATACTATGCAGCCGCCTATATTCTTGAAAACAATATTAATCTTCCACAGGCTGGTATAAATGATCCAGCATTCCGTCATAATTATGTTTTAAGAACTTCCACTTCCTCTTCTACTTCTGGTGATTTAATTGCCAGTGGCAGTATTTCATCTACAACTTCCTTCAAAAAAAGATACGGTTTATTTAAACCTGCACACTGGAATTCTTCTAATCTTAGAGTTATTTCAGTTATTTGGAAGCGGGAAGGAACTAATTTTATATTTATCAATGTAAATGACTAAGGCTTTGCTTCGTCTTCAAAGAATACATACACGTCCTCATCTGGGCGCTTCATAAAGTACTTTTCTCTTCCATATTTTTCCATGGCATGGATGCTAGAAGTGATTTCCTGATATTCTTTTTTCACCTGTTCAATTTCACGAATATACCAGGCACGATCGGCTTTTTTTTGATTTGCTTCTGCGGTTAACCTTTCCAGATAAATCCAATTGTTATTATCAAAAAAAGCCATCCATACAATGAAAAAAGCGGTAACTATGAGGTATTTGTTGCGAATAAAGCGAAGCCATATTCGCGAACTGCGGATTTCTTCCAGTGACTCGTCTTCCAGTTCTTCCTGACGCATGTTCAAAAATACGAAGCCCTGTGATGTATACTACATACAGGGCTTCAGAAACTATTAACTGTGGAATGTTAATCGTCAGGATTCCATCATGAACGGATAACGATAATCAACCGGAGGAACAAATGTTTCCTTGATGGCACGGGGCGATACCCAGCGTAACAGGTTAATCATGGAGCCTGCCTTATCGTTGGTACCTGAAGCACGGGCCCCGCCAAAAGGCTGCTGACCAACCACCGCTCCGGTAGGCTTGTCGTTGATATAAAAATTACCGGCAGCATTGCGTAGCTTGTTAACCATGTGATTTATAACATACCGATCTTGAGCAAAAATTGCCCCGGTAAGGGCATAAACAGAAGTTTTATCTACAATTTCAAGCATCTGTTCAAACTCATGGTCTTTATAAACATAAATGGTGAGTACAGGCCCAAAAATCTCTTCACACATGGTAACATAGCCCGGATTGTTGGTTCTGATAACGGTTGGTTCAATAAAATATCCTTTCGTTTTATCGTAATTGCCACCGGCTATGATCTCAACCTCTGGGTTATTCTTAGCTGCATCTATGTATGCAGCTATTTTATCAAATGCCTTTTCATCAATTACCGCATTGATGAAATTACTGAAATCATCTACCACACCCATTTTAAAGGAAGCCAGGTCTTCGGTAAGATATTTTTTTACTTCTGGCCAAATACTTTCAGGTATGTAAGCCCGTGATGCTGCTGAACATTTTTGTCCCTGATATTCAAAC
>Ga0272446_1006644_pt1 | contig 11933 bp, 10 predicted proteins | sample YNPCB0061_FD_194587 | JGI IMG/M metagenome (GOLD analysis project Ga0272446, IMG submission 194587) | Hot spring microbial mat communities from Yellowstone National Park, WY, United States - YNP-CB-006-1 | ecosystem: Environmental > Aquatic > Thermal springs > Hot (42-90C) > Sediment | place... | reverse complement strand
GCGCCACCCGTGGCGTGCCGCCCATGGCATACACGTCGCTGAGCGCATTGGCGGCGGCAATGGCTCCAAAGTCGGTTGGGTCGTCCACGATGGGCGTGAAAAAGTCCGTTGTCAGCACGAGCGCCAGCTCATCGGTCAGGCGGTACACGGCGGCATCGTCGGCCGTGGCGCTGCCTACCAGCACCTGCGGATCGCGGAGCGGTGGAAGCTGTCCCAGCAGGGAAAACAGATAGCCCGGCGGTTGCTTGGCGGCGCAACCGGCCCGTTTGGCCAGCCTGGTCAGGCGAATGGGCGAGGTCATGACAATCCGCGAAAACCTCCATAACGTGTGAAACTTTTTCGGCACATTCGGCACATGCTCCATGACGGAGCAACTTTCGCCAGGAGCATAGCGTATGCCGTCGGAGTCAAATCGTTTTGGGAGTCACCGCACTTGTCATGGACGATGCGTGTCCACCGGCTGAAATTCCACCGCTCCCGGATGCGGAAACCTTCCGTCACTGGTTCGATCGGTATGCCCGTTCGGTATTCAATTTTCTGTGTGCGCTGGTCGGCCGGCGGGAACTGGCCGAGGAGCTGACCCAGGAGACTTTCGTGCGGGCCTATGAGCAGCGCGCCACCCTGCGGGATCGCGCCCGTGTGGCGGCGTGGTTGTTTGGGATTGCACGCAATGTGTCGCGTGAGCATGTTCCGTGAATATGCCCGCTGGGATTCGTTGGATGACATCTTTGACGGCGAGCGCCAACCGGAACCGACGGATGGCACAACCCCCGATGCGCAGCTTCTCGATGCCGAACTGCGCTTCGTCGTACGGGCAGCGCTGGCAAAGCTTGAACCCGACAAGCGCATGGTGTTCGTCCTGCGAACGTTCGAGCCGTACAGCTATGAGGACATTGCCGCGATCACAGGCTTTTCGGTTGGCAAGGTCAAGACGGACCTGCATCGCGCGCGGTTGGAAATGCGCCGCCACGTCCGACCGTACCTGTCGGCAGGACAGGGAGGTAACTGATGGATTGTGAACGTTGCCTCGAACAACTTGATGCCTATCTGGATGGTGAACTCGACGCGCCGGACGCCAGCCTGCTGGCCGCGCACCTGCGCCAGTGTCCGAACTGTCAGGCGGAATACCGCGCCCGCGAATGGGAAAACCGGCTGTACCGCGACGTGGCCGCCGGGGTTTCGCTCCCGGAGGGGTTGTGGCCGCACATTGCTGCCGGCATGGCGGCGGTGGACGAGCGTGAACAGCGTCGGTCAAGTGGGGGGCGCACAGACTGGTTCCGGCCGGAACGGTTTGGCTGGTGGCGGTTGGGGTTGGTGCTGGGCTGTTTTCTGGTGTTGGCCGTTGGACTCTGGTTCTGGCTGCGTCCGGCCGTTCCTGCGGAACCGCTTCTGGCTCAGGGGCCGACTCCGCCCAGCCTGTCGGATACCGGCGGCTTGCCACGCATCTCGCCGCCCGCAAGCCCTCCCCCGTCGGGTTCGGAAACGCTGGCGCCGGCGGATACTGTCATCATTGAGCCACCCCGGCGGCGTACGGGAATGGCCAGCCCGCCACCCATACGCGAGCGCCCGCCCTCCGAGGCGGAGCAGGTTCTCGCCCAGGCGGAACAAACCTATCTCGTGGTCATCGAGCGCCTTCAGTCCCAGGCCCGGTTACGGCGCATGAAACTCGATCCGGCGACACGGACGGCCATGGACCGGACCCTGGCCGGACTGGATGCCCAGATTGCGCAGACCCGGGAGGTTGTCCGCCAGTCGCCGACCGATCCAGCCGCCCTGCATTTTCTGGTGACGGCCTATCGCAGGAAGGCGGAAGTGCTGAGTGAAATCATTGTCATGACCGAAGGGGAAGGTTCCTGAACCTGCCCGTACGGAAACGAAACGGATTGGCCCCGAAACGGGTTGGCTCGTGAGGGTAAGGAAACGACGCATGCGGGGGAACATCGCTATGAAATCTGTTGTTTTGGTGGTGCGCATCCTGGCGCTGGGCTGGCTGCTCGGCAGTCTTCCGGCGTTGGCGCAGGAAATCCGGCAGCCCATCGAGCGCAACGCCCGGGTCACGGTCATGTGCCAGGTGGGGGAAGTCGCCATTGCCGGCGGCGATGAGGCTGTTTTGACGGTCACGACGGATGGCAATCCGTCCACGGTCAAGGTCAAACAGCTCGCCGGTGGAGGCTATGGTATTTCAATCGATCCGCCAATGACGCCACATCGGCTACGTATCACTGTCCCACGGGAAGCCTCGCTGCAGGAGGTCAGGACGCGCAGCGCCAACGTGACCATCCGCGCTGTGGCGGCCGCCAATGTGGCGACGGTCAGCGGCGGGGTCCTGGTTGAACAGGTGCCCGGTCCGGTCAATGTGGCGACGACGAGCGGACGGGTCCGTTTGACCGGGGTGGGGGCGGTACAGCTCCGTACCGTGAGCGGCGACGCGCAGGTGCAGGCGGTGACGGGCAGCGTGGCGGTGAGCGCCGTCAGCGGGAAGCTGGAAGCGTCCGACATTGGGGGCGATCTGACGGCCCAGCTTGTCAGTGGCAATGCCAGCATCCGGTGCAGCCGGGGTCGGGTTGATGTGATGACGGTCAGTGGGGAGGTCAGGCTGAGCCGACTGGAAAATGAAGTGGCTGTCGAGACGACAAGCGGGAATGTGTTTTTTGTCGGGGCGCTGACGCCGGTCAGGCGGTGTACCATCAATGCGTTTTCGGGTGACATCAAGCTGGCTGTGCCCGAAACCTGTGGTTTTGAGACGCGGTTCAAGAGCTTCAGTGGAACGTTGAAGTCGGATTTTCCGGTGGGCGGTGCGGATGCCAGTGGGTCAGGCCCGGATACGGAACCGCTGCCGGGACCCGGGGCGCCGCCACCGCCACCGCGTCACGGCCGTTTCGTTGTCTGGCGACACGGGGATGGTGCTGCCAAGGTTCTTTTGAGTACCTTCAGCGGGACGGTCTCGCTGGTACGGGCGGACACCGAGTCTGAGCCGCCCTGCCGTCGGCCCTGACGGTTGGCCTGACGGCTGGCGACGCACCCGGCGCGGACTGCCCTTCTGTCCTTGCGCGGCCGGCACTAAATTTGTGGCTTCAGCATCGGATGTGGTGTATCACTGCGACAGAGATCAGAAATCAGCCATTGGAAGCGTGAGGTAGTGACCGCCGCGCTCGGGAACTGCCGGTTGCCCGAACGGGCGCTTTCACCCAGTGCGGTTTTGGCTGCTGTAGCTTCGGGTTGCCAACGACAACTGAGAGGGTCCCATGCTGACAACCGTCAGGCAGGCCTGCCGATTCAATCCTGCCATCCACGATTACCGGATGAGCCAGGGCGTCGAGAATCTGGCCGGGTTGATTGAAGGCGAAGGTGACGGGCAGGCGTTCTTTGAGCGCAACTATGTCACGCAGGGCATGGAGCAGCTTTTCCGCGAGGGATTGCTGCGTCTGTCAGGCAGGTCCGATCAGGCGGTCTTCGAGCTGACCCAGGCCATGGGCGGCGGCAAGACGCACATGATGATCGCTCTGGGACTTTTGGCGCGTCACCCGCACCTGCGGCCTGCCGTGCTCCCTCCAGACCTGCTTCCCCGTGTGGATTTCGACCAGGCGCGCCTGGCCGCCTTCAACGGCCGCAATAACCCGGACCATTACCTCTGGGGCGAGATCGCCAGCCAGCTTGGCGCGGCGGAAGCCATCAGACCCTACTGGGTCAACGGCCCCAGGGCGGTGGATCAGCGGCTATGGAAAGACATCATTGGTGATACCCCCACGCTCATCCTGCTCGACGAACTGCCGCCCTACCTCGACTATGCCAGCACCCAGGTTTTCGGACAGGGCACGCTGGCCAACATGGTGGTCTATAGCCTCTCCAGCCTGATGAGTGCGGCGCTGGAACTGCCGCGGTGCGCGGTGGTCATCTCCAACCTGTCCGGCAGTTACCAGGCCCAAACCAGGGCGCTACGCGAAGCCATCTCCAACCTCCAGCAGGAAACGCGCCGGCAGGCGATGACCATCACGCCGGTGCAACTGGCCGGCAGCGAAATCTACGAGATTCTCAAAAAGCGCCTCATTGATGACCTGCCCGGTGAGACCGTCGTTGCCGGGGTGGCTGAAGCCTACGCCCGGCAGGTCAAAAAAGCCGAAGATGGCGGCTACATCATTGCCAGCAGCCTTGAGCGCCTTGCCGAGCAGATACGCGAAACCTACCCCTTTCACCCTTCCTTCAAGTACCTGGTGGCTCTTTTCAAGGAAAACGAGGGCTTTCGCCAGACGCGCGGCCTGATGCAGTTCACCGCCCGGTTGCTCAAAAGCGTCGCTGAGCGCCCGACGGATGATGTCTTCCTCATCGGCGCCCAGCATCTGAACCTCAACGATGACCAGGTCAGGGATGAAATCGAGCGGATTGCACCCAACCTGATGCCGGCCGTAACCCACGACATCGCCGACCACGGCAACGCCGTTGCCGAACGCCTCGACGCCGAGGGGAACGGCGACGCCGCCCAACAGACCATGACCCTGCTTCTGGCTTCCAGCCTGTCCCGTGCCGTCGGCGGCCGGATTGGCCTTTCCGAAAGCGAAATCGTCGAATTCCTGATGGCTCCCACGCGCCAGCCCGACGAATTCGTGCACGCCCTGCATCGGCTGCGCGAAACCGCCTGGTACCTGCACCGCGAGGACCAGCGGTTCTTCGTCAGGGAAACCGAAAACCTGTCGCGCCAGATAGAGCGCAACGCCAGGGAAATCCCACAGCCCAGGATTGACAGCGCCCTTGTCAACCGGCTGTCCGGCATCCTGCAACCGGTGCGCCGGGTTGCCTACCAGGAAGTTCATGTCCTGCCCCGGCTCGACGAACTCAGACTGGGTGGGCCCCGAACCCTCATCGTCATCAAGCCCGATGGCAAGGTGCCCCCGGCCGAGCTGCAAAACTTCTTTGACCAGCAGCAGGAGAAAAACAACCTGCTCGTGCTGACCGGTCAGGACAGCCTGCTCGCCGATGCCGTCGAAGACCGTTTGCGCGAACTCTACGCCATCGAGCAAATCCACAAACGGCTCAGGCCGGGCGATACCCTCTACGAGGAAGCCCGCGACCGCCTGGAGGACGCCGAACAACGCTTCGCCAAGGCACTGTCAGCCGCTTACAACCGCCTCCACTTCCCGGCGCAGTCCCCGGATGGGAAAAACACCCTGGCGGCTGTGACCATTGATCAGGGCCTCAAACTCGGCGAGGGCGACCAGTCGGCCGAAATGCAAATCGAAAACCTGCTCGCCGGCCCCCGGGCCGACTACAAACTCGTCCGTGAACTCGGCCGCGATAACCTCGATGAATACTTCGCCATGGCCGAAACCTACCTCTGGCCCTCCGGTGCCAACAACCGCCGCACGCCGTGGAAGGATGTCGTCACCCGCGCCAAATGCCTGCCGGTCTGGCCATGGATGCCCGGCGCCAACGGCCTTGAAACCCTCAAGGCCGAGGCCCTCAAACAGGGACGTTGGCGGTTGGGCGAAGATGGCTACATCGAAAAGGGCCCCTTCCCCAAAGACAAGGCGACGGTCAACGTCTCGGTCATCGCCGTCAAGGCTGACACAGGCGAAACGATACTCAGCCTGACACCCCGCCACGCCGGCGACAGCCCCGTCATCTACTGGTCAACCCGGGGGGATGTCGCCGGGATGCAGCCGGTCAGCGACCCCGACAACTTCATCACCACGGAAGGAACCCTCTACTTCTGGGTCAAAGACACAACCGGCCAGCACGAAAGTGCGCCGCCCGTACGGTGGCTCGCCGACCTGAAAATCCGCCACCAGGTTGAACCTGCTGGGGACATGCGGCTGGTTCATCTCGAAGCCACGCCACGGGCCGAGCTGTACTTCACTCTGGACGGCTCCAATCCCAGAGACGGCCGGCGCTACGACGGCCCCTTCGAGATCGGCCCCCAGGCGTGCCGCCTGCTGGTCTTTGCGCGCGCCGGAGAAGCGACCGGAACGGCCGACTTCCAGATTCCGGCGGGCAGCGACCGGACGGTTGTCATTGACGATGCAAAGCGGGCGCGCCTGCACAACAAGCGCATCATGCTCGACACCACGGACCGCGTTTTTGGCGTCATCAAACGCTTTCACGACCGGCCGGATGTGCGTTTCAGGGGGGTCCGCATCGAGATTGGCACCGGGGAGCATACCGTGACCGTCCGCTTTCAGGCGCGGGAAGTCACGGCCGCCATGATCGAAGGCGTCGTCAACAGCCTGCGCGACATCCTGGGCGACCCGGATGCCATGGTCAATCTGGCGATCACGGATGGCATTGAGTTCGGCGACGGCTTTGCGCTGAAGGACTTCGCCAGACTCGCCAGCCTCGAACTCAAACCGGGTGATGTCGTGCAGGATGAAGCCGGATAAGGCTTCAAAACGGAAGCCGGCCATCACGCCGGGAGAAAAGGAGCCGGACAATGCCACAAGCCTCGTCCCTGGATGCCCGCCCCGACACCGACCAGCCGGCTCCGGCACGGCATACCCTGGGCTTTGGTGTGCCAGCAACCTCTGACCCGCATCACTTCCGGGTGATCATTCCCAGAGGCAGCGCGGGCAAGGTGAGCATCCACGAGCACCTTGGTTTGCAGGCCGCGCTGGGCGCCAGCGCCGTCATTGACCGGGTGGTTCTCGACCGTTCACGCTGGACGGCCATCCGCGCCGAAGTGCAACGGGCCTTCAATGCGCGGCTGGTTGCCCATGGTCTCAGGCCCAGCGCATGGAAGGTTGGCGAAAACCCCGTGGATCGCCTGCTCGGCAAAGAACTGTGTGTCCTCGCCTGGGCCGTGGAGCGGATGAACCCCGACCGCATTCCCGTTGCCGTGCGCAACTGGGTGGCGCTGCGGCCTGAAGAACGCTGGTGGTTGTTTGGCATGACCGCCATGGGCACGGGGGGAGTGCTGGATGCCGGCAGGGGCTGGCGCGCCGCGCTGGAGCATGCGCTGGGGGATGTCGTCCAGAGCGAGATGCTGGAAATCCGTGCCCACCGCAGCCAGCGTTTGCATGAAGACAGCCAGCCCCGGCTGAACCTGTTTGGCGATGACCCCCTATGACCAACGTCCACGTACCATTTCACTCCAAGCCTTGTCATACCTGACTGGCACTACTGTAAAAAACCGGATGAACCCATGAACCCGCTTCCCAAACGTCTCAGGAAAGAACCCCTTATCGAAGTGCTCTGGCAGTTGCAGTTTCAGGGCAACCAGGGTGTCGGCGATCTGTTGTCGGGCATTCTTTTCAGCCAACTGAAAAAAGAGCATCCCCAAATCGAGTGGCGACGCCTCGCTGCGGCAGACATCCCGGCACCCATTGCGCAAAGCGACCCCAACCTGCGGTTCGCACCCAAAATGTTGATGGAAGCCCCCCACACGCCGTTTATCTGGCAGATCGGCAACCGCGTCCTCACCCTCAACTGCTGCAAACCATACGTGGGCTGGGACCGGTTCAAAGAGGCTGTCCTGGCGCTGACGCATATCGTCGAAGACAGTGGATTACTTCCAAACCCACAGCGTCATTCGCTGCGCTATATTGACTTTTTGCAAGGTGAACTGGCAGCGAACCTCTCGGCGCTGAAGTTGTCCCTCCGGCTCGGCGATTTCGACATCAACGGTGACATACAGTTGCGTCTGGAAATACCTGATGGAGAATACCGGCACGTCGTGCAGGTGGCCACTCCCATGCCACTCAATCTGCCGGGAGAGAACTCCACCGGCACCATTATTGACCTGGAAACCCTGCCGGCAAATGCGCCGGCTGACTGGGAAGCTCTACGCGCACAGCTCGACCATCTGCACGACCACTTGAAGTCCCTGTTTTTCCGCCAGGTATTGACCGAAGCCGCCATCCAGAAGCTTGAGCCGGAGTATTGACGATGCCTTACTACACCTCGCATGTCCCGGACTTGAAGACACTGGTCACTGTCCCTCGGGATAAGACCGTCGCGTACCCTTCGGAATCATCACATTCCTATGGCTTGGCTATTGGTTACAAAGCCGGCGATGCCCGAATAATTGCCTGGACGCATTCCGAGCAATATCCTGACCGGCTGCCTGACGATGAACTACAAACCGAATTCGCTCAGAAATTGCCCGCACCGAGCCAAGCCTGTATCGAAAGTGGCAGTCAACTCGAAAGCTTCAAAAAAGCTGAGTTGGAAAATGCTTTCCTGATCCTGTCAGAAAAGAGCCTGGCACAAGACTGGCTGCGCCCCGAGGAGGACGAGGCATGGGCGCATTTGCAGTAGGGAATGTCGTTCTGCTGCCTTTTCCTTTTTCCGATCTCTCAGGGCAAAAAAAACGTCCGGCACTCATTCTGGCTTATTCTGGTTCTGAGTACAGAGACTGGGTGTGCCTGCAAATCACAAGCCAATCCTATAATGACCGGGATGCGCGGCAAGCCCCGCCGTTCAGGGCGGGGAAGGATAGCGCAGACGGCGAAGCCGTCCAAACGCAGTTCATAGTACAATCAAGACCATGCTGCGACTTCAAGCCTTCAAGTACGAACTGATACCCAATGGCCGGCAGGAGCGATTGATGCGTCGCTTCGCCGGCTCATGTCGGTATGTCTATAATAAGGCGCTGGTGCTACAGAAAGAACGGCACGAGAAGGGCGGGAAGAAGTTGGGTTACGCCGGGTTGTGCAGGTTGCTTACCGAGTGGAGGCACAGCGAGGAAACGGCCTGGCTGGCCGATGCCCCAATTCATCCGCTGCAACAGGCGCTCAAAGACTTGGAGCGGGCTTACACCAACTTCTTCGCCAAGCGGGCCAACTTCCCGCAATTCAGGAAGAAAGGCCGGTCAGATAGCTTTCGTTACCCCGACCCAAAAGGGATCAAGCTTGACCAGGCCAACAGCCGTATTTTTCTGCCCAAGCTTGGATGGTTGCGCTACCGCAACAGCCGGGAAGTGCTGGGCACAGTGAAAAACGTCACCGTGAGTAGGGGCGACCGGCCGGTCGCCCGTACTGGCAAGTGGTTTGTGTCAATTCAGACCGAACGTGAAGTTGAGACGTCCCGACCAAAGGGAGGCACGGTTGGGATTGATCTGGGTATTGCCCACTTTGCTACGCTTTCGGACGGCACGTTCTTTGCTCCGCTCAACAGCTTCAAGCGGCATGAGGTAGCCTTGCGCAAGGCACAACAATCGCTCTCCCGTAAAGTCAAAGGCAGTAACAACCGAAAGAAGGCGCTAGCCCGCGTCCAGAAGATTCACGTTCGTATTGCCAATGTCCGGCGCGATTTCCTGCACAAGGTCTCGACGGCGATAAGCAAAAACCACGCGGTCGTAGCCATCGAAGACCTGAAGGTGGGCAATATGTCCCGGTCGGCGGCAGGTACGGCCGATGCTCCGGGGAAGAATGTCCATACCAAGTCAGGGCTGAATAAGTCCATCCTCGACCAGGGTTGGTACGGGTTCCGTCGTATGCTGGAGTACAAGCTGTCCTGGAAGGGCGGACGCCTTGTTGCCGTGCCGCCGCAGAACACCAGTCGCACTTGTCCAGGCTGCGGCCACATGTCGGCGGACAACCGCCAGACCCAGGCTCGGTTCGTATGCGTGGCGTGCGGCTGTAAGAATAATGCCGACGTTGTTGCTGCCATCAACATCCTTTCCCGCGGGATACAACGATTGCGGGACGAAGGGCAGGACACGGCCAACGCTTTGGTCGGGATGCAGGTGGACTGGCTGCCTGTGTCAGCCCGGATGGCCTGTGGATCGAACTGCATAGGCAGTCGGAAGCAGGAACCCGCCGAGACGACGGCGCGTGGAGCGATCCGTGCGTAGTTGTGGTAGGAATCTCCGCCCTTTAGGGCGGGGAGGACGTCAAAAATTGGCATTGCCGCTCGCCGAGAACGAGTTTGCGCATGGCACACTGCACCGGCAAAGTTACATCCGCCCCGGAAAAATTTTCACCGCCCATGAATCACTTTTCACCCAAGTGCTGGGGCAACTGCGTCCCGATAAGCTTGATCAGGTCAAGGAAACCGTCATCCGTATCATTCAGCAGGGAGGAACTGAACCTTGACGTACTCCCTCACCCCGCTGGCGCTCAAGGATGCCCCGGCGCTGATTGAAACCGTCTTCCCGGCGCAGAAGGTTTCTTTCGAGGCCCAGCGCGAACGCAAGGCCAATCTCGGACAAACCCTGACCGGACTCGGTTCCTACTGGAAGGGCAGAAAACCCCTGATCCTTGTACGCGCCATCGTACTGGGCTGCCTTCTGCCCCCTACGGACGACACCGAAGCCGACCTCAATGTGTTCGAGCGGTTGCTGGCCTTCGATGACGAAGGGCTGGCCCGCCGGGCGCTCGCCGCCAACGCCTTCTCCGCCGCCAGACTCCAGGAAATGCTGACCATCCGCGACCCGGAACGCTACTTCAGCGGACGCGGCTGGCGACGGGACATCACGGATGACGACAAACTCACCCTCTACCGCCGGGCGCTGGCCACCCTTGGGAGCTACGAAGCCAAAGCCAGCCTCGGCAAGCGCCCCGAAGAAGTCAATCCCGACTGGCTCTACGCCCCGGTCTGGCCCGTCGTCAACCGCCACTACGCGCACCTTGGCATCGAGGCGCATTCGTTCCCGGAACTCATCGAACAACTGGGCATCCTGCGCTACGGCCATCGCCCGCGTGTCGGCGACACCTTCTGCGGCGGCGGCTCCATTCCGTTCGAGGCGGCGCGGCTGGGCTGTGATGTCTATGCCAGCGACCTGAACCCGGTAGCCTGCATGCTCACCTGGGGGGCGCTCAACATCATCGGCGCCAGTCCCGAACGCCGGGCCGAAATCGAGCAGGCGCAACGCGAAGTGGCCGCCGCAGTGGATGCCGAGATTACCCGGCTGGGCATCGAGCACGATGAGCAGGGCAACCGCGCCAAGGCCTATCTCTACTGCCTGGAAGCGCGCTGCCCCGAAACCGGCTGGTGGGTGCCGCTTGCGCCCTCGTGGGTCATTTCCAGAACGCGCCGCGTCATCGCCCGCCTCAGACCCGATCACGCCGGCAAACGCTTTGACATCGGGATTGTCAGCGGTGTGAGCGAAAGGGAACTCAAAGCCGCCGAGCGCGGCACGGTGCAGGATGGCGAGATGGTCTATCAGCTTGATGGCAAAACCTACCGCACGCCGATCAAGACCCTGCGCGGCGACTACCGGCTGCCCGATGGATCAACTGCCAACCGCCTGCGCCGCTGGGAGAAAACCGATTTCAAGCCCCGGCCGGACGACATCTTCCAGGAGCGGCTCTACTGCATCCAGTGGATCATGCGGGGCGGACAGGCGGAGGGCCATCCGCCCGCTGCCCGGCAGGAAACCTTCTTTGCCGCGCCGACCGAGGCTGATCTGGAGCGCGAGCGCCGCGTGGAAGCCATCGTGGCTGAGAACCTTGCGCGCTGGCAGTCGGAAGGACTCGTGCCCGACATGCCCATCGAGCCGGGGGCCAAGACCGATGAACCAATCCGTACGCGCGGCTGGACGTATTGGCATCATTTGTTCAATGCGCGGCAGCTACTTACGCACAGTCTCTTCAGAAGTTATTCAAAAAATCCTGCAAGTTTCACACTAGCTCCGCGAGGTATTGACTACTGTTCTCGTTTATGTCGCTGGGATGCAGGACACCAGGGTTCAAGCCCTCAGTCCATGGGCACGTTTACGAATCAAGCACTGAATACCCTCTACAACTACGGAGTAAAGGCTGCTTTCCATCTTTGCTCTTTGGTTAGAGTGCCTGCCCAGCATTATCCGCTCAAAGTGGAAGCGAAGCTTTGCACCTTACCTGCAGAGCAGGTAGCTTTTCATAGTCACTTGTGGATCACCGACCCGCCCTACGCCGACGCCATCAACTACCACGAGATCACCGAATTCTTCATTGCCTGGCTGAGGAAGAACCCGCCCAAGCCCTTCGACGAATGGGTGTGGGATTCGCGCCGGGCGCTCGCCA
>Ga0272446_1006643_pt1 | contig 11935 bp, 4 predicted proteins | sample YNPCB0061_FD_194587 | JGI IMG/M metagenome (GOLD analysis project Ga0272446, IMG submission 194587) | Hot spring microbial mat communities from Yellowstone National Park, WY, United States - YNP-CB-006-1 | ecosystem: Environmental > Aquatic > Thermal springs > Hot (42-90C) > Sediment | place... | reverse complement strand
AAGGACTTAAAAAGGATGCAACTTCCATAGAATTTATGGTAATGCATAATGGTCACGTAGATGTAAGAAGTGGATTGATAAAGGTAGTAGTTAAATAATTAAATGAAAATTTTTAGTTTTTTAATTATAATATTATCTGCTATAAATTTATACTCCGAAAATTATTTAAAAGGAGCAGTAGTAGATAGTATTAGTAATTTACCTTTAAAAGGTGCTAAAATACATTTAATTGAAATAGACCATCATTGCTTTACAGGCAATGATGGTTCTTTTGAAATTTTTTTTGATACGTTAAATAATGCTACTATTATAGTAGAATTGCTGGGCTATCATACAGAAATAATTAATTATAAAATTAGTAATTATAATAATATTATAATAAAACTAAAACCAACACCAAATTCTACTGATGAAGTAATTGTTGAAGATAATAAATTTAAACACAATAACTATGAAATTTATGGTATAGCATACGAAAAAATAAAAAAAACATCATTAGCCGAAACTTTAAGCGAATTTAGTGGTTTTAATGTAAGAAATATGGGCGGAACCACCACAAGACCAATTTATCGCTCATTTAGTAATTATAGAATTAATATTCTTCAAAATGGTATGGATATGGGTGATTTGTCTGCAACGTCAAATGATCATTCAATTTCTAAAAATTTTCATTCTATCAATAAAATTGAAATTTCTAAAGGTGTTAACAATTTTAAATATACTAATAATATTAATATTCCTGTGATAAACTTATATACAATAGATATTAATGAAATTGAAAAAAATTCTACTGATATAAATCTTCTATACGAAACTAATGCCAATGCATATTCTTTAGGAATGAAGCATATACGAGAAGTTTTCGAGCATAATATAGGTTTTGATTACTCTTTTCTTAAAACTGATGATAGCTATTCTGGTAAGGAAATAGTTAAAAATTCTTCTACATTAAATCACGATTTTACTGCTTTTTCAATTTTAAAATATAATAATTTAATTTTAAATCTTAATTTTAATAAGTTTTATTCTGATTATAATATACCAGGTGGATTTATAGGTGCTCATCCAAATGGTGTAAATATTAAGTTAGAAAAATATGCATTAAATTTTAATTTAAAATATAATTCATATCATAAGTTTTTAGATGAAATTAATTTAAAAGGTTCGTTTAATTATTACGAACATTTAGAATACGAAAGTATAGATATAATAGGAGCTGCATTTTATCAAAATACCACAAATTTAATTCTTGATATTAATTCCAAAAATGATAATAAATATGGTAATTTTGGGCTTAATTTTTTATTTAAAGATTATAAAGTAGGAGCATATGCATTTACTCCATTTACAGAAAGATATGAATATGCCTTTTTTTATAATAATCAATTTAGTTTCGATAATTTATTATTAAATTTTGGACTTAGATTAGAAAAAATAGATAATTTTCCATATTCAAATTTTTCGCATTACAAAGAACAAAAACAACGCAGTTTTTTGTCCTTATCCTATGGTTTAGAAGTCAATTACTTTGATAATAATAAAAGTTTAAATATCCTATTATCTAAAGCTAATAGAGCTCCTTCTATAGAAGAACTTTATTCTCGTGGTCCACATTTAGCTGCATATACTTACGAAATTGGAAATCAAGAATTAATTCTTGAAAATAGCTACAATATAAATTTAGATTTTTTATTTAATATTTATGATTTTAGTTTTAAAAATTCTCTATTTGTAAATTATTACGAAAATTATATTACATTTAGAAATAGTGGTGATACAAATTGGGCTAAATTATTACCAATTTTTAAAACAAATGGTGTAGAAGCAATTATTTATGGATATGAATTATTATTAAACTATAAAATAGCAAATAATTTATCCTCTACTTATACTTTTAATATTACAATTGGTAATGATTTGACTAATAAATCAAATTTACCTGCTATACCACCAATTAATGGCAAAATAGAATTTAATTATCAATTAGAAAATTTTTTAGTTAAATTAGCTTCTAAATACACTTTAAAACAGAATAAGGTTGATGATTTTGAATTACCTACAGATGGTTATATAATATTCAATTTAGCATTGCAATATAATTATCTTATTAATAGTTCATTAAATATAATAACTTTAGAAGTTGAAAATTTGTTTAATACTATTTATTATAATCATTTATCACGAATAAAAAGTGTATATCCCGAAAAAGGTTTTAATTTAATTTTAAAGTATAAATTTAGTATATAAAATAGGGGCTATCTCAAAAGTCCGAATTGATGTCATTCCCGAGTAATCGGGGATTCATAATTCTTCTCCCAAACTGAATTCCTGATTTCGCAGGAATGACAAATTATTTAAATTTGCAAGTTATGAGACAGCCCACTTTTCGTAATTATTCTACAATAAACTTTTCAACTGAATAAGAATTATTTATTCTTAGTTTTATAAAATATAAGCCTTTTGAAATATTATTTAAACTTAAATTAAAAATATTTAAGTTATTAGAAATATTTAATTTATTGGAAGATATTAATTGTCCATCAATAGTATAAATGTAGTATTCTGCATTTTCATAATTATTAACAGAATTAATAACTAAGTTTAAATTTGACTTGTTAGATACTACATTAGGGTATAAGCTAAAAGTAGAAATTATTTCGTTATTTTCTTTAATAATAGAAGTGGTTAATTGCTGCTTTTCAAAAAATATTTTACCTGTTGATGAACCTTCAAATCCAGTGAAAATAAGCCTAAATATAGTTGGATTTGGCTCTGATATTGGACTTGGAGAAACAAAATATACCCAATCTTTTTTGAGCTCATATTCAAATTTTTCATTATTAAATGTTTTCCAATCTGAACCAATTTTAGTAATTTTAGTAGAATAATTAGCTTCGTTCCAATCGGGACTATCGGCTGAGTATGGATCTACACCTGTTAATTTAGCAACTCTAACGTTCTTATTACTTCTAACACCTGTAACTACATAAGGCATTACTGTAGTAGGACCTGTTGGAATTAATATCTCGTATTTCGAAAAGTTTAAATGCCAATCATTTGTCATTGGCTCTCTATCAAGAGCAACAGCATTAGAAAAAGAAAAGTAAGCAAAATTTTTGCCTTTGTAATCTGTTTTTTTAATCGTAAATATAGCTTCATCGGAACCATCTAAATTAGCATAGGTAAACGAATACTCTTGATTAGCCAATGCTTCGATATAGAATTTTTTATATGTAGAATTATTTAACTTAACTACAAATAGTCTTTTTCCAACAACTGCGTGAGTAGTAAGATCATAATTACCCCATCCGAAATCTCCGTCTGTTTCGTAGCCATCTAAATTCAAATTAAATGCACCTACAGACCAAGAATCAGGAGAATTAACATAATATTTCCAATTTTCAGACATTCCTAATGTGTCTTTTGCTGTAAATTTGTTAAAATCATCAGGAGTTTTATCGGGCACTACCCAAACTCTGATACCTTTTGAACCATTTGCGTGTATTCCTGCTCTTTGTCCCGTTTCGAAAGCTATATCCCAATTATTAATATCTGATTCTTTGACGACACCTGTTATCATATTATACCATACTTCATTTTTATAGGATGCTCCCATTACTACACTATCTTGTACTAAATTACCTTTATCACTGGCAATCAAAAAATCTATATTTAATAATACTATTGCTAATAGTAATAAATAATATTTCATAATATCTCCAAAAATCATTCTAAATAAAATGCAAATTAACAAAATTTAATGAATTTTTAAAATTTAATAAATAATATCTACGCCATTCCAATTTTTACAATAGTTTGGAAGTAATTTATTTTTATCAATTATTCTATATTTCAAAGTTTTTAAATTTTCAGTAAAAAGTGAATACATAAATTGATTTAGATCTACTCTTCCATCATAATTAATATCTTTATATTTAGTTATTTCTGTCACTTTTTTATATTTTTTATTTTTAATCATAGAATATAAATCTTTAGGAAATAATTCTTTCATACATTTAATATTATTATCCCATCTCCAATAACAATCCAAACAATCTAATTCTTCTTTTCGAATATAATAAAATCCTTTTGTAATATTGCCTGATAGAAATGGATTTGTTGGTCCAACTATCACAATTGTTGGTTTATCATAAATATTATGTCCTATATGAAAAAAAGCACTATCTATTGTAATAAATTCATCGCACAATGATGCAATTAAAATTTGTTCTCTTAAGGTATAATTTTCTGCTGCACAATCTAAAAATTTTTCATCTTTAATACCTATTGGAGTAGTTCCAAAATTTATTATGAAAATATCTTTTTCATTTTTTAAGAATTCTTTAATTAAATCACGCGGATATGGATAAGTTCTTTTAATATCTTTATCAGAAATTAAATGAAATCCTTTTAGATTATAGTTGTATTTAATTTGATTTTTTATTAGATTAACAAACTCATTATCTTTATCATTTAAAAAAATCTGATAATTTCTATTTTCTAATTTAATTCCTGCAATATTGCCAAAAATATCAAGATATCCTATTCCATTGTAATATTCAGGTAATTGATTAATAATACTTAAATAATCAATAAATTCTACATTTTCTTTATCTTCGGATAATATTATTTCATCTATACTATTTATTTCAATTATATTATCAACGAAATGATTATTCTCGAATATAGTCTTTAATTTATCTGAAATTGATACAATAATCGAAAGTTCAGGATAAATTTCTTTTAAGTTATTTATTACTGAAGTAATTGCAAGATTGTCTCCTATTGCATTAGGTGCTTTTATTAAAACTTTCTTTTTATTTATATAATCTCTTTCCCAAAATATATTCGAAAAAGATGTTAAATTTTTAAATTTACTATATGTGTAATATTTAGGATTTTCTTTATAAAATTTAATTAATCCTTGCGTATGGGGCAATCTTGGTATTTTGTTTATTGCTCTATTCTTTTCAGATTGTGATATTATAACTCCGCCCATTCCTAAATAGCAATCCCAAAAAATTTGTTCAGTTATTTCAGATAATTTAATTGAATAATTTTTATCTAAATATAAGCTTTGAGTTTTTCTTGCTTCATTTATAAGAGGATTATCAAACATTGCTAATTGAAAATATCTAGGAGATGGTTTACGATTGTAAAATGGATGATTTATATCATTTTCCATTTTTTCCATCATTTGTAAATTAATACTTGAAATTTCAAAATCCTTATTAAAATTTAATAATTCTTTAGCTTTTATCTTATTTCCCGAAACATAGCTAATTACAGCTATATTATTAATAAACATTTTATTAATTATATTTTTAATTTTGTTATTTTCTGCAATTCTGTTACATTTTTCAAAACAATACATAGCTAACTCAAAATCAGGATAGGGACTTAGTGTACACAAACAACCAAAATCCCATGTAGCAACAAAAAATTTGTTTATATCATTTGGATTATCTTTGAGAAATGAGTAAATTTCGCTAATATATTCGTATTTTCTATGTTTTTTAAGAGTTGTGTATGTTTCATTAATCATAATATCAAAATTGTTGCTACTACTCAGGTTATGTTCACCTGAATAAAATAATCCTAATGTTTCCCTAAAATGAATGGCACCATATTTTCTTGCTATTCTTAAAAAAAACTCATAATCTCCGCCAATTTTATAATTTTCATCAAAATATCCTACATCATTATGAACTTTTCTTCTCCATAATGGCTGTGCACCAAAAATAGAATTAGACAATGCAACTCCAAGATTGAAGTCAGGGAAATCATATCTTTCTGTAGCTGAGTTATTATTAAATGTTTCGTTTGCATTTTTAGTAATTAACAAATCGGGATAAACTAAATTAAAATTTGAAAATTTATCTAAAGCATTTGATAAAATTTCTAAAGCATCATCTCTATGTCTATCATCAATATTTGCACTAGTTAGATATTCACCTTCGGATAATTCTATAGCTCTATTCCAAGCTTTATACAAAGTTTCTCTTTCTAATGTTCTTTGATATTTAATATTTGGATAATCCTTCAAATATTTATCAATTATTAATTTCTCATTTTCTGGAGAAGCGCTATCTATAAGAACAATTTCTAATCCGCCTTGCTTATATAAAGTTTGGGAAATAAGGTCATTCAATAATCCATCTATAAATTTCTCAGATTTATAAATTGATACTAATGCCGAACATTTATATTTATAATTATTAACTGATATACTTTTAATTTGAGTTGCAGTATAATTTTTTTCTATAAAATTTATTTTAATTGTTTTAGAAATGTAATTTTCTATAATTTGTTTACAATCGAAATTAAAATGTTTCTTTTCGTAGTAGCAAGTTAATTGATTAGTTTTACCATTTAATCTATCATTTACAGCATCGGCAATTAATTCTGGCTTAATTTCGGAAATACAAAAAGGTTTATTAAATTTACATATCCAATTACAATTGTAACAATCGAGTGGATTAACGATAATTGATGATAAATTTGAGTATGGGAAAAAACGCCCAAAGTGTCCACCTCCTAATATTATTACATTTTCAGTGTCAGTAGCACAAGCAATATGAGAGAATGAAGTTTCTGTACCAATTGCTAATCTTGAAAAATATACAAAAGTGGATGCTTCAAGAATATCTGTTTTACCAGCTAAATTAATAATCATTGCATTAGAGTTTTTCTTAATATCTTCAATTAAATTATATTCACGATCAGTTCCTAAACATACAAACGTATATTGTTCTTTATTTTCAATTAATTCTATTACTTTATGAAAAATGAAATAGTCTCTTATACTATATTGACCTCCAGGAAAAACCGTAATTAAGTATTTTTTGTCAATATTTTTAGAAATTAAAAAATTTTCAACTTTATCTATTATATCATTATTTAGCCAAAGCCAAGGCTCAGATTTATAATCATCAAATTCTAAAGCCGACATAAATTTAGAGTATTTTTCTAATTCATTGATATTTTTATTATCCAAATCAATAAGATAATTATATTTTTGGTCAGATTTTATTTTATCTTCTGATTTTATATTAGATAAATCTCCATTAAAAGCAATTTTATATTTAATATTATCAGTTGTTGATAATAAATCTATTAAAACATCTCTACTATAAATTGAATTTATACAAATATCAAAATTGTTTTTTAAATAATTGTTTAAAAAATTGTTCCTATATTCTATATTTTGATAAAATTTATCTTTATTTATAGTAATTATATTATCTACATAAGGGCAATTTTCATAAATTGCTTTTATGTGGTCTTGACATAATACTGTAATTTTACAATTATCAATTTTCTCTTTGATATGTTTAATCATACCAATAGACAAAATTGTATCTCCAATTGAATCTATTCTAATCCAAAGTATATTTTTATTTCTTAAATCTATTTTTGTTTTATTATCGATTTCTTTAAATGGATCAAAATAGGCAATTGCAAAACCAAATTTTTCATCTTCATAATAAAGAATTTTAAATCTATTGTCTTTTTTAATAAATTGAAAACTTTTATAATGTTTTATATGATTTACATCATCAAGAGCAATTACACAAGGAGATTTCAATTTAGAGATTAAATACTTAAATTCTATAAATCCTATATGACCTGCACTATCTAACAATGCAAAATCTAATTTATAATCAAAACTTTCTAATACTTTACCAATTACATCATCTACTACATTATCAAAATTTGTTTCTTGGTAATATTTTTGTGCTCTTTCAAATTCGTGATGGTCTATAATAATATTATCATATTCTATTTCATCTACAGTATATTTTTTTATCTCATCATAAGTAGGTAAGATATTTTTCGGTACCGATAATCCATTTAAAATCTTTACATATTTATTGAGACCCCTTTTAGATAAATTAATAAAAGCTTTTTCTGCTTTAGATCTATCTACTTCTATTGAATAAAAAATAAACTGTTCAATATTAGCCTTAATTATAGATTCAATTATTATCCTTGTAGTTCCTTCACCTAAGTATGTACCAGTTTCAAGAATTTTTTTTGGCTTAAATTCTAAAAATACATTCTCGATAGCTTGCTTGAATAAAGATTGATTATCAACTTGAGTTAAATCTTTATCTTTCATTAAATCTGCAGCTATAATAATATTTTTTTTCATCCTATTTCTAAATTTTATAATTTAAAAGCATATCAAATTTAAAAAATTTTTTATTCGAAAAATCACTTAACATAAAATTAACAAAATATTTATTTACTATTCATTGTAAAATGAAACTTTTGTTTTATGGGATTAATTAAAAATAAAAAAACTTTCTTAAAATCTGGAGGATTTGTGTCTAATATTTTCTTTAAAATGGCTCTTTTGTTTTTTCTTTTTACCACCTTTTCATACTCACAAAACGTAATAATCGGTAAAATAATTGATGGCGAGAATGGAGAACCAATGCGTGGAGCTACAATTTTACTTGTAGGAACAAAATTGGGAGCATATTCTGATGTAAAAGGTGAATTTAAAATTAAAAATGTTCCTGATGGAGAGTATTCTTGTAAGATTTCTTTTGTTGGTTACGATGCTAAAGAAATTACAAAAATATCACTAAAAAGAAACCAAACCTATAATTTAGGTAATATTGTGTTATCGATGCAAAAAAAATTACAAGAAGAAATTGTAATTGAAGCTACTCGTGTAAATGATAATCAAGCAGCAATATTAGCTGCTCGCAAAAATGCAGCAGTAGTTAGTGACGGTATGTCACAAGAAGAAATTTCTAGAACACCCGATAGCGATGCTGGACAATCTTTAAAAAGAGTTTCAGGCGTTACTTTAGTAGATAATAAATTCTTATTTGTAAGAGGTGTATCAGAAAGATATAGCAATACTACACTAAATGGTGCTGCTCTAACAAGTACTGAAGCTGACAAAAAAGCTTTTGCTTTTGATATGTTCCCGTCAGAATTTCTTCAGAATGTTCAGATTTCTAAGTCATTTACACCTGATTTACCAGGTAATTTTGCTGGTGGATTAGTTCAATTAAATACAGTTGATTTTCCTTCATCTTCTGCTCTTAAAATTTCATATTCTACCACATATAATTCTAATACAAATTTCAAAGAAAATGTTTACTTTTACTCAAAAGGTGGATCTACAGATTGGTTAGGAATCGATGATGGTACTCGAAAATTACCCGATATTACTCCTGCAACTCGAAGAGAAATAGATGAATTGAGAACAAAATCATACGATCCTTATGATAATACAGGTGCTAAAGATAAATATCAAAAATTTATTCAATCATTTAATGACCAAAATTTAAAATTAAACAAAGAAACTGTTAGTCCAATATCTAATTCTGGTATAGGACTTTCATATTCTGATATTTTTAATCTAGCTAATAATGATTTAGGCTTAATAGCATCAATAAATTATTCTAATTCTTACCAAGTTAATACTATAGAAAGAAATGCTTTGATGTCAACAGGACAGAATTTCTTTGTTTCTAATGGTTCTCAAGCAACTCGTAACATTAATTGGGGTGCGTTATTAAACATTTCATACAAAATTGGAAGTAATTCATCAATTAGTTTAAGAAATGTGTATAATAGAAATACTGATGATGAATCTAGTATAGTATTTGGTCAAGATTCTGCCTACCAATTTAGAGATTATAAAAATTATAGTGCTGCTTGGATAGAGAAATCATTAGTTTCATCTCAATTAGTAGGGGAGCATAATTTAAAATTTTTAAATAACTCTTTATTAAATTGGAGATTTGGCTATTCTCGATCATCAAGATATGAACCTGATTATAGAAGATTAAAATTCGATAGAGATTTATTCGAAATACAATATAATCCAAACTTACCTTATGAACCTTTATTAGTATTTACAGAATTCGGTGATCCCAATAGGTTAGGAAGATATTATTCTGATCTTACAGATAATGCAGCTACTGGTAGTTTTGATTTAACAATACCAACAATCAACAATATTAAAATTAAGGTAGGAACTCTTTATGAATATAGAGATAGAGACTTTAGTGCACGTTCATTTTCTATCGTACCGCCAGCATTAGGTTATGATTTTGGAGAAGATATAAATAATGTAATCCATAATTCTCAAAATCCCGATGAGATTTTTGCAAAAAAACATTTTAGAGTAGAAGATGGATTTAGAATAAGCGAAGCATCAAGGTTATCTGATACATACGATGCTGATGAAAATTTATGGGCTGGATATTTTATGCTGGATATTCCATTTGAATTTTTATCACAAGAATTTAGATTTATTGGTGGAGTAAGATACGAAGATAATAAACAAGTTCTAAGAAGTTATGAAATAAATGATCAACCAATTACAATTAATAATCCAACACAAGATTTTCTACCATCTATAAATTTGATTTACAAAGTAACAAATAATAGTAACTTACGATTGGCAGCAACACAAACTCTTACAAGACCATCTTTAAGAGAATTTGCTCCATATGCATTTTATGATTTTATAAACCAAATTTTAATTACTGGAAATAAAGATTTAAGAAGAACTTTGATCCAAAACTATGATATAAGATACGAAATTTTTCCAAATCCAGGAGAAGTCTTATCAGTTAGTTTATTTGCAAAAACATTTGAAAACGCTATAGAAGAAACAATTTATCCACAGCAAAGTGAATTAACCAAATCTTTTGCTAATTCAAGCGGCACAGCTAAAAATTTAGGTGTTGAATTTGAAATTAGAAAAGGATTAGGATTTATTACTGAATATTTAAATAATTTTGCTGTAAACATAAACTTATCTTTAATAAATACAGAAATTCAAGTATCTCAAGGTGGAACAACTGTAGATACAAGACAAATGTGGGGACAATCACCATATTCATTTAATCTTGGATTATATTATTTTAATCCAAATACTAATACATCAGTAAACTTTGCTTATAATACTTATGGTAAAAGAATTATCCAAGTGGCATTAGTAGGTGTATATCAATTTGCTGATCCGCATATTTACGAACTACCACGTAATTTAATCGATTTATCTATAAATCAAGTTATAACAGGTAATTTAGAAGCTAAACTTGCAATTAAAGATTTATTAAATGAACCATTAGTTTGGGAACAAGGAAATAGAAAAGTAGCTTCTACTTTAAGAGGAACAAATATTTCACTAGGAATATCATATAAGATTTTTTAATTTTTTTAGGAGTTTTTTATGCAAAAATTATTACAAACCATATCACTTATATTTTTTATAAGTGTTAGCTTATTTTCTCAAACTGTAACTAAAGTTAAATTGCTCTATCCAAATGGTGGTGAAGATTTTAGAGCAGGTACTTCTGTAGATATTCGTTGGGATACTACAGGAACGCTTAGTGCCAGATGGAATTTCCAATTTGCAACATCACCAAATGGTCCTTGGACAGATTTACCAGGTGCAACAAATATTTTAGATAGTGCAGCACGTCGTGGTGTTTATGCAGGTGGATTTAGAGTTCCTGCTGTAAAAACTACAACAGGCTATATAAGAATAATTTTAAGAAAATCAGATGGAACACTAGATCCTAACGTATCTGATATTAATGATGCACCTTTTACTATCGAACAGCCAGAACCTGTAAAAGTAGACTCAGTTTTAAAAAATCCAATTTCATCAAAAGTTAAACTATCAGCTTCTAAAATTTATGGTTTAGATGGATATGTATATGTAGATGATGGTGGAGAATTACATATTGATGCTGGAACTATAATAGTAGGTGATACAGTAGGACAAAATTCTGCTATATGTGTAAATCGTGGCGGTAAGATTTTTGCAATAGGAACTAAAGAAAAACCTATTATTATGACAAGCTCCGCTACTGTAGGTCAACGTAGAGGTGGAGATTGGGGTGGTTTGTTGCTTTGTGGTAAAGCAACAACTAATCATCCTGGTGGAGAAGCA
>Ga0272446_1006642_pt1 | contig 11936 bp, 7 predicted proteins | sample YNPCB0061_FD_194587 | JGI IMG/M metagenome (GOLD analysis project Ga0272446, IMG submission 194587) | Hot spring microbial mat communities from Yellowstone National Park, WY, United States - YNP-CB-006-1 | ecosystem: Environmental > Aquatic > Thermal springs > Hot (42-90C) > Sediment | place... | reverse complement strand
GTTCATCCCGTCGGTGCGCGGCGCAGCCGCATGGACGGCTAACGTGAACATAGGCTGCTCACCTACGCGCATGCGGCGCTGAACCCCCCTCCTAACCTCCCCCCGCCGGGGGGAGGAGCCGGACTCCCTCCCCCCAGCGGGGGGAGGGCTGGGGAGGGGGGCCGTCACCTTGCCCGCGGAGACGCGACGCGGGCGGGCCGCCCGCGCTCCCAGGCGATGTTCATCGGGCGTTGTGCGCGAATCGCATGGACGGCTGACATGAAAAAATGGGGGAACCAGGTTCCCCCATACCCCCGCCCGGCCCACCGGCGCCTGACGCAGGATTACCGCGACGCGACGTCGGTGACCGCCTGCGGCGCCGGCTGTTCGCGCAGCAGGGCCACGATGTCGCGCTCGATGTACTCCGGCGTGTCGGTGGGCGCGTAGCGCCGGCGCGCGTGACCGTTGCGGTCCACCAGGAACTTGGTGAAGTTCCACTTGATCGTCGGGAGGCCCAGGAAACCGGGCTGCTCGGCCTTGAGATAGGCGTAGAGCGGGTGGGTCCATGGCCCGTTCACGTCAATCTTGGCGAACATGGGGAAGGTGACATCGTAGTTCAGGCTGCAGAACTGCTGGATCTCGGCCTCGTTCCCCGGCTCCTGGAAGCCGAACTGGTTGCAGGGGAAGCCGAGCACGACGAAGCCCTCGTCCTTGTAGCGACGGTAGAGCGCCTCCAGCCCGGCGTACTGCGGCGCGAAGCCGCAGCGGCTGGCGACATTGACGATCAACGCCACCTTGCCCCGGTAAGCGTCGAGCGGCCGGGGCGTTCCGTCTATCAGGTTGGCCGTATAGTCATAGATGGTCATTGGTCTGGTCCTTAGAATTGTGCAAAAGCTGTACAAGGGTAGTATACCCCAGGCGGGGCGGGAGGGCAACCGGTCCCCGTGGCGCGGGTGGATGTGCGGGGCGTTGCTCTCCCAAAGTAAGTGTTCACATTTCTCCTAACGTGAAAATAGGCCCCAGGGGCGTGGGGAAACCGGGTTTCCCCATACCTCAGCGGACGCGGGCCGGAGGCCCGCGCACCCAGGCCCCCGCCTGCGGGAGGGTTTGGGAGGGCGAAGCCCTCCCAAAAACAACCTTATTTTCATTGCGGTGTTGTGCGGCGGAGCCGCATGGACGGCTGGGAGCGCGGGCAGCTTGCCCGCGGAGACGCGACGCGGGCGGGACGCCCTCGCTCGCAGGCGCGTGGGTTACCCCAGGTGCGAACAGTTACGTTGTTCGTCCCCGGATTGGAGCAGGGGGCTGGGGAAACCGGGTTTCCCCAGCCCCCTGCGGATGCGGGCCGGAGGCCCGCGCACCCAGGCAGAACCTATTTTCATCCCACGGGGTATCCCACGGGGTGTGAGAAAACCGGGTTTCCCCACACCCCCGCCCGCGAGAGGTTTGGGCGGTCGCAGCCCTCAAGCAGGGGTAGGGGAAACCTGGTTTCCCCTACCCCTCACCCGGTAGGGCGCGCGGCGTAGCCGCGTGGGGCCTAACTACTAAAGAGGATCAGGGCGAATAAAGCGAGCATAAGGAAGATGAACAAGCATCCTGAGCCGCCATCCTCCTCACGCTGAACCGGTGACGGAACGTAAATCACTTCTGGAGGGCGATAGGTGGCGCGCAGCAGGGTCGCGATGATGAATGCCGTGATGACCGCCGTTCCCACAATCACCAACAGCAGGTCGCCGGGCGTATCCATAGCAGGCTCCTTGGGTGTGCTCATCTTCAGTTCGGATGAACACAGTATAAGGAGCCATCAGCCGACGGCGCCTGGCACAGATAAGGGGCATATGCGCCCCAGAGTACTGCCGTCGCGGTGCGCGCCAGGTGATATGTCCCTGGTGGGCATCCGACAACACGGCCCGCCACACCGACACGCACCGACAGCGTGATTAGCGGGAGGACATTCGCTCATGCTAACGTGAACATAGGCTGCTGGAGCAGGGGTGTGGGGAAACCGGGTTTCCCCACGCCCCCGCCCCGCAGGGGAATGGGGAAACCCGGTTTCCCCATTCCCCCCACCCGCGGGAGGGTTTGGGAGGGCTGCGCCCTCCCAGGAAAGTATGTTCATCCCGTCGGTGTGCGGCGCAGCCGCATGGACGGCTGATGCAACGCCAGCAGGCGTAACCCCTCCAGACGCAGCACCTCCGGATAGAGCGCCTGATAGATACGACAGTTGGGCGAACGCACATCGTAGCGCCCGGTCGCCCGATGGGTCGTCACGGCGCAGCCGCCGGCGCACCAGTAGCGCCATTCACAGGTGCGGCAGCCCTCCTTCGCTTCGACCGCCAGGTTCTGGACCCCGCTGCGGTCGGCCTGGACGAGCGCAAGAGGGTCATCTGCGGCGACGCTGGTTACCGGTTTGTCAATCAGCATCTGGCATTTGGCAACGTTGCCGTGGTGGTCAAACACCAGGTAATGCTCTCCAACGCTGCAGGCATGGCGATGGCCGACCCCGAGGTGGGTGCGGTCGAGCAGGGCGCCGAGCAAACTGTGGCGCAGCGGTCGTCCGGCAATGACGGCATACGCTGCGCGCAGCCCCTCAATGATGCGCTCCTCATCCGCGGCGCTGGTCGGGGCGCCCGCGACGGTGGGCCGCGCGAGGTTCAGGGTAAACGACACTCCCAGATCGAGCAATGCACCAAGAAGCGCGGGTAGGCCCGCGACGCTCCGGGGCGTGACGGTAATCGAAACCGTGGGCTTGAGACCGCAGGCGAGGGCGCGACGCAGACCATCCAGCGCGGCAGCCGCCGAAGCGCCGCCGCGCAGCGATGGGCGTTGTGCATCGTGATCGGCGCCAAGCCCATCGAGAGACACCATCAATCCAATGTCCAGTTCGGCGAGCAGCGCCAGGCGCCGGGGGGTGAGGGTCGTGCCATTGCTCAGGATGCGACCGCGGACCTGCAAGCCGTGGTCGGCGCCCTGCGCGATAGCGTAGCGATGCAGTTCGGCGACCCGGCCCAATTGCAGGGGCGCCTCGCCACCCGCGTACTTGAACTCGACGCGCCGGTAGCCCGCCGCCAGCGCCGAACGAAAGGTTGCGTCAATGGCCGCGCGGCCAACCACAGACGACATGCTCTCGCCGCTTTTCTCCAGGTAACAGTAGGTGCAACGCAGATTACAGGCATTGGTGACATGGAGCCAGGCCAGCAGCGTCTCGGCCCGCGCAGGAGCGAGGCATGTCTCGCCATCGGCGATCATCAGACCGAGGTGATAGGCAGTTGCCAGGATGTCTGCCGTGGCGGCGTTGCACGGGCGCGATGCCGGCGGCGCATGCAGCGCCTCCCAGGTGGCCTGGTTAAGCACCGCAACGCGGCTGAACGACGGCACGAAAGCTACCCAGGCCCGATCCGAGAGCGCAATGCGCCGCAGGTCGGGATGCGGGGAAAGCGGTGCGGAGGGTGGCGCCGGATTGGCGAGCGGCGGCAGCGCGACCGGACAGGCGCAGTCGCAGTCGGTGACGGCTTCGCTTGTGTCTATGCCATTTTCATAGTCGAAGAGAAGGATGAACTCACTTGCGGATTGCATGCCAGCAGCGCACCGTTGCTATCCCAACCTGGACAGTTGGATTTCGAGCTCATTTTGCAAAAACTGACGTTCTTCGTTCCAGATCCCGGGCCATTGTTCTTCGTACTGTTGGGACGTCTTCGGATCGAGCGGCCCGACCATCAGCGCGGGTGGAAGGGCCGGCAATTCCTGGTCGGCATGGTCGAGGATGGCCTGCGCGCGATCCAGGAAATCCTGAGGGTAGGTGCTCAAGTCGCCCCGAATGATCTGCCAGAAACGCAGATAGGTGCGATCATTGCGCGCGTAGATGCGGCAATGGACCAGTGCTACCAGGAGCTGGCGCAGGAACGCCTGGAACTGGCGTTCCTCGGCCTCGTGCCAGGCGCGCTCGAAGGCGATCGTCGCGCTCACGAGGAGCGCGCGGCGAGGGAGGGGATTGCTCCGAATAAGCTCTTCAGCCCGCTCAAGAGCGCTCAATGCTTCACGACCCTTGTGTTGCAAGCGCTCGATGTAGGCGCGTTCAACGATGATCTCTACCGCGGGCAGGGTCACATGCTCGGCGGATCCAGCGCCGCTCACCGCCTCGTCAGCCTGGTTGAGCGCATGGACCGCGCGATCCAGCCAGTTGTTCATCCGGATGCGATCAGGATTGCGTTTGCGGCTTTCATTGTGCGCCAGCGTGCGCAGATAGCGCGCGTAGTTGAGGAGGACCTCACACAGGCTCGTGCGCTCATTGGCCCCGCGGAAGAACTCGGCCGCGGCGCAGAAGTACTCCTCAGCCGAGGGGTCGACCGGGTAGGGCGGATGTTTCAGCAGTTCGTGCGAGGCGATGCCCAGTTGCTCATTCACCTGCGCCAGCACACGCTCATTGCCGGTGCCGGCGACCAGGCTGCGGGCGCGCCTGGCGAAGGCCTCGGCCGCCTCGGGCCGGTTGCGTTGGATTTCGAGGATGGAACTGACGTTGAAGATCAGCGCCTGGCGCACCGGCGAGATACGGCCGTGGCGGATGGCCGTTCGCAGTTCGATGAGCAGTCGTTCTGCCTCCTCAAACTGGCCCATATGGGCCAGGACATACACCTGATTGATGCGGATCTGCGCCATCTCGTCGCTGACGGGCAGGTAGAGGGTGACCCGCTCGGACTCACCCCGGAAATCCTCGAAGTTCTGATAGGCCACCTGATACTCGGCGTAGGCCCGCTCAAACTCCTGCAGCGTGCGATACATATAGCCGAGCAACGTCCGGGTCTGTCCGAGGAAGTACTTGATATAGGCGCGAAAGAAGCGCCGCCGCGGCAATCCAGTCGCTTCTTCCGGCGCGCGTTCGGCCATCTGGAGCTCGCCCTCCTGCTGGGCGAGATGAGCGGGGTGCATAGCCGGTTCTTCCAGCATGCGCTCGGCTATCTGCAAGGCCTCGTGAAAGTATCCATCGGCGCCGGTATAGAGCACCTCCTGATTGTGGTAGAGCGTCAGCGCGTGAGCGACGGTGTGTTTGAGATGGTAGTGAAAGTAGGCGTCATCGCTGTACTGAGGCAGGAAATCCGACAGCGCCTGACGGCCCAGCGCGACCACCTTCTGGTTCTCGTTGCGGGCCAGGTCGTGGCGCAACAGCCAGAGGAGATCATCGGCGAGCAAGTGCCTCAGGTGCAACTGGGAGGGAGGAGCATCGGCCAACTGATCGCGCCGTGGCTGGTAACTGCGACCTGGGGTCTCGGAATTGGTGGCGCGCAGGTTGATCCAGCGCCAGAACTCATCGCGCAGCAGGAGGGGCAGTTCATACTCGCGATTGTTGAAGAGACGGAGCTGGGCCAGCAGGTACTCCAGGTAGCCCGTCGAGAGGTCGAGTTCAAGTTCGTAAAAAATGCGGTTGCTGATTGCCACCAGCAACGCCGCTCGTTCCGCCGGTGCGCTGGCGCGCTCGCGCAGACGGTTTTCGTGTTCCCTGACGGCCAGATCGCGCAGGTAGCGGAGCGTTTCACCCCGCAGCCCCATGCGGTCGGCGATCTGCCACTCATCAATCATGCGGTGCACCTCGTCGTGGAGGTACAGCAACCCGCTCTGGGGGCGTTCCTTCACCAGAGCCACCTCGCCCAGGCGGGCGATCAGATCAGCATACTGTTGGCGTTCCTCGTCGGTAAAGCTCTCATGTGGGGCCGGCAGGTTGTGGTGGGCGAGGAAGGCGCCGAGTTGCTCGCGGGTCAGACCACGGCGGGCATAGGCCAGGACGTAGAGGCAGTAGGCGAGGACCTTGATGGGGAAGCTCGCCCAGGGCATGACCGGGTTGAGCACCCGGGTGATCAGATGGCGTTCGAAGCTGCTTTGATTGTCGGAGGTAAACCTGGGCTGCCGGCTGGTCATATGTAACCAGACATAGCTGGCAACCAGCAGCGGCGCGCCGCCGCTCACCCGGTGCGCTTCGTCGATCTGGCCTGGCTTGACCTCCGGCAGGGCCTCGGCGAGGTACTCCGCGATCTCTTGCTTATTGAGTGGATGCAGGGTCAATGGTTGCATCGCTACCTGCGCCAGGCGCGCGCAGCGTCCCCGGAGGGTTGCGTCGGGCCAATCTTCAGGCGCCGGGCGCCCGCAGATCAACACCAGCGCGCGCCGAAGCCGCGGGATAACGGTGCTGAACCAGGCAAAGAAGAGATCGAGGGCCGAGGGAAAGCGCAGTTCGATACCGGCAGCGTTCTGGGCGCTGGCGAGCAGGGCCTGCAGTTCAGGTTCTGGCGGCTCTCCGGTCAGCGATTCGGCCGTGTCGAAGCGCAGAATCACCGGGCGTTGCAGAGCGATCTGGTTCAGGGCCTCGGCAAAGGCGACGCGCACCTCGGCCCAGCGGGCATCGAAGGCGGCGCCGACCAGGCGATCGCGATCGCGTTCCAGTTGCTCGCGCAACTTATAGTAACCGGCGAACGCCGACGCTAACGCATCGGGCGCGGGCTGGTCGGGCCGATCCGCACTGGCGCCGAGACCATCAATGATCGCTTGCTCCAGGAACGCGCCGTTGCGGTTCTCGGTGTCGGCCAGGTCAATGATCCGCGCGATGAACGCCGGTTGCTGATCGATCAGGGATGGCACCTGGCGCAGGAAAAAGGTCTTGCCCTGACCACCGCCGGCCTCCAGGTAGAGCACGTGGCAATGCTCTTCATCCACCCTGGCGCGTTCGAGCGCGGCGTGCAGGGCCTCAATCGTCGGCTGCTGGCCGATGTAACGTTCAGCAATCGGGATCGGTATCGCCACCTTCGGTCTCCTTATCCTTCCAGGTCGTCAGCACCTGCTTGAGCCAGGGTTCCACCACAAAGCCCTTAGCCTGTTCGTCATGGATAACGACATAGCTCGTGGTCAGGCGTTCAAGGCGTTCCATGGCTTCGGAGAGCGGGACAACCGCACTGGAGCGGTCGCTGCGTTGTTTGCTGATGACCTCGCGAACTTCGGCGACGCCAAACGACTCATAGGCTCCCAGTTCGCGCACGAGGGCAATGTCTTCATCACCGAGCGGCGTTTCACCGCCTCTGATGCGTTGCTGGCGCAGGTGTTCCAGGATGCGTGGATACAATTCAGCGCGGCGCTCACGCTGATCGGGCACGAAGCGAATAATTGCTGCGGCCCGCTGCTGGCAATCACGCGCGGCGAGCAACGCTTGCAGCGCGGCGTCCTCAAAGAGCAGTTGCGCGCGTCGTGAGGAACCGACGCGCCACCAGAGCCAGCGAAACTGCTCGGCCCACTGCGCGCGGGCCGCGGGATCGGGGGGCAGGGCGCTGAGACTGTGGAACATCCACTCATTAATTAAAAAGCCATAACGTTGAGGATTGGCTTTCAGTTCCCCGGCATACCAGTCTGCGAAGCGCTGATGGAGTTCAGCCCGCGTGTCGGCGTCCAGTTCGCGTTCGGACAGAGCGGCGAGCGCCGGGGCCAGTTCGCTGCGCCACAGGTAGCGCAGCGGCGCGCTGCCGTGCTCCGTCACCAGATCCGCGGCCAGGTAGTCGGCCAGGGCGCTATGCAGATCAGCCAGGCGCAGGGTGGGCAACCCGGCCACCTGTTGCGTGGCGGTTAGCAGCGCCTCGAGATCGAGACTGCGCAGCAGCGCGGCCACCGGGAGCAATCTTCGCGATGCTGGCGCGAGGGGCTTGATCCGGTCGTCTATATCGGCGACGACTGGTGGTGGAACGTTCTCGGCTCTCAGTGAGAGGGCGGTTGCTGCGTCTGCTGCCGCAAGCTGCTCCTGGGCCTGGCGAAAAAGATGCTCCGCGAGGTAGGGGTGCCCGTGCGTAAGCATATACACCTCATCTGCGAGGGGATCAAGTTCATAGTGTCGGGCCAGCTCGCGTATATCGCGCGGGGTCAGGCCAGGCAACGGTTGTTCGTGCACCACGCGGGCCAGTTCAAAGTAGCGCCAGACCAACTGGCCCTGCCCGGTGGTGAAGCAGAGCACCTTGCCGGTCAGGTACAGGGGGCGCAAAAGGTGCGTTTGCAGGGCTTCCCAGAGGGCCTGGGCATCCACATGCATCCGTTGTTCCAACTGGTCGAGGCCGTCGAGAAACACCACCAGATGGTCGGGGTGCTGTGGCGCATCTTCACCGGCGGGGAGGATCACTTCGACTGAGACATCGCCGGCGATCCGCCCAAGTTGCGCGCTATGTCCACTCTCAAGACCGGACCGGCGCAACAGGTGGTCGCAAAGGTCGGCAAGGGCCATTGATCGGGTCGTGAGCGCAGCCAGGAGCGGACGTGGCTGGTATCCCAGCGTCCAGGAGAGCCAGGCGGGCGGGGTGGGGAAAGGGGGCTGTTCGGCAGCCGGGGCGAAGCTGATCCAGCACGTGGCGCTGAGTCGCCCCTCACGCAGGGCGAGGAAGAGCATCCAGATCAGCCAGGTCTTTCCCATCCCGGTGAGCGCGTAGATGTGAAAAAAGTAATCTCTATTACGATTTTGTAAGAAACTAAGAATATGTCGAAAGTAGTCGAAGAGGAGACTCCTTCGTCCAAAAAATGTTCTGGAAACATGTGTGTCTATGTGTTCCAAGGAAATAACTCCGCAAAGGAACTGTCATGCCTGTACCATACCACTCTAAATACAAGAGTCTACCATCCAGTCTTCCGAATGTTACATCCTTTTCTGCGGAGCGAAGGGGTAGAGTATCCTGACGGATATCTGACAGGAAACCGACAATCTTCCGACTCCCCACCCGGTGGGAGGGTGTGGGAGGGCGCAGCCCTCCCAAGAAGTATGTTCATTCCTGTCGGTGCGCGGCGCGAGCCGCATGGACCGCTAACGTGAACATAGGCTCTCGAAGAGGGGTGTGGGGAAACCGGGTTTCCCCACACCCCCGCCCCGCAGGGGAATGGGGAAACCGGGTTTCCCCATTCCCCCACCCGCGGGAGGGTCTGGGAGGGCGCAGCCCTCCCAAGAACAACCGTATGTTCATTGCGGCGTTGTGCGGCGGAGCCGCATGGATGGCGGGAGTGATTACCTGTCGGGATCGTAGTTGATCAGGCGGTATCCGCCCTGGCGCACATAATCAATATATTTGCAGCGCTCTTCCGGTATGTTCCTCAGGGCGGCGAGTTTGTGGCGCAGACGTTTGATGGCTTTTTCCAGCGCTTCGATGTCGTTTGGTTCACTCTTATGATAAATCTTCCTTGTCAGTTCACGCTTGTCAATCAGTCTGCCGCGATGGTTCCAGAGTTCGGTCAGGATCTTGCGCTCCAACTCCGTCAACTGCACCGTCTCGTCGCGCTGGCCATTGAAGCACACAAAGCCCTCCTCATCAAGGGAGAGCAGCGGCAGCGGTTCGGGAATGACCCGTTCGAGCAATCTGCGGGGGATTCTAGTTTCGTAGTCGTCGATCAGCGCACAATGTTGCTCGACCAGTTCGCGGGCAAGCTGGATCATGCGGCGAGGAGAACCGGCGGCGGCCCGCGCCAACCGCGCGTCAGCGTCGCCGCCGGGTTCGCAGAGGTCCTGGAAACGATTGACGCGCGCGGCGCGCGTCATCCTGCCCGCCGGCTGGCTGTAGGCCTGCAAGCGGCGCGCCAGCATCGCCAGCAGGTCGTGTTCGCGCCAGCGCAGCAGATAACTGGGCGGGCGCTCGCCAACCCGCCCGATGCGGCGCTCGGCGAACAGGGACTCGAGCGCGTCGGGAAGAAAGAACTTGAAGGCGTAGCCCGGATGTTCAATCACCGGCAGATCGCTGATCAGGGGCTGCAGGCGCTCCAGCACTGCCATGGGATTGTGGATCGTCCGCTGATCCTCGTCGGTGCGATCCAGGAGGATGTAGAGGCTGACAAAGCCCCCGAGGCGCGCGAGTTCCAGCAGTTCTGTTTGCAGGTCGCTGTCAGTAAGGCCCTCGTAATACCCGGCGAACTGCTCAACCAGCGTCTGGGCATCACAGGTTGTGGCAGGGAGGCGCAATGCGCGGGCCAGTTCCGCGATCGTTTCCGGCGCCAGGGCTGGCTCAGGCAAGCGTATGCGGTACGGCGGCGGAGCGGCCCAGTAGCGCAGCGCGTGCAGCCGCAGCAGGGCGTCGGGTTGGGCCTGGAAGCGCTGGCGCGGCTCCGGGTCGCTCTGGCAGCGCTCCCAGAGTTGCCGGCAGGCATGGTCGGCGATGTGACGAAGGTAATCGCGCGCGGTCAGCGCGCGCAGATCCGCCGGCAGCCATTTGTAATCGGTGATCTGCACGACCAGCGCCGGCGGCTGCGCTTCGAGGCCGCAGAGACGGGCAATCTGCAACCGCTGGCTGGTCTTGCCATAGCCGCGGGGAGCAAACAGCACCGCGCTGGCCGGTTGGCGCGGATCGCCCCGCAATGCTTCGAACCATTCCGGCTCAACGAAGTAACTGGCAAGCAGTTCTTCGCGATCAGCCTCATAGTATTCGAAGGGATTACGTTCGAACCCCTGAATTTCCAGCCAGCGTCGGATCTGCACAGGCATTCAGCACCTCCGTAACTGGTAAGGGGTACGTGCCAGGCCGCGCAGCGAAACTATCATAAGCATGGCCGGCACCATGCTGCTGAAGGTAGTGATGATGCTCCAACGCTCGCTGGAGAGCGGTTGTTCGCTCTGATCTCCCGGCGCTCCTGAGTGACAGGCAAAACAACTGAAGAGCCAGATCGGGCAATTCTGAGCGAGCGTGCTCAGTTCGAGGGCGCTTAGCAAGCCATCATCGAACTGGAGCGCGCTTACGGGCTTTCCGGGATCGTTGGGCCGAAAGACGCCATGCCCGAAGTAATGCAGCGCCGCTGGCGAGTGCTGGTGGATCGCCTCGCCTACGTCGGACCGCTCGACGCCGCTTTGTGGTTCAGGGCAGTCGCACCAGACCAGTTCCTGAAAGTGCCGCTCGGGCGCATAAGGTCGCGCCCGAAGCTCGGCGTTGCGGATGGGATCGGATATGCCCTTGCGCGGCAGCAGGGTCAGCATTGGCAACGGCTGCTCCAGGTCCAGATCTAGCGGTTGTTGATACGGGTCTGCCGCGACAGTGCGAACGATGACTATCGGGCGTTCAATCTGCAGTGGCAAAGGGTGCTCAGGTTCAGTGAGCGCTTCCCAGGGGAGGAGGAGCAGGGCATCATACCAGACGTTGCGCACCCTGAGCAGGGAGAGATTGATCAGTATGCATCCCAGGCGAGGGGCTGCGGAGGCTGGAGCAGGGGGATGATCGTCAAGAAAGGTCTGGAAGAGTCCCTGCGCCGACGGTCGTCCTTCAGGGGATTTTGTATCAGCGAGGCGCCTGAAGAGATTGGCGCCCACGAAGCGCGCCGGTTCCTTCAGCGCGCCAGTGGGCCATGGAGAAACGCTGTTCATTACTCCCTCGGTCAGGCCAAGGGTACGCAGCGCCTCCCGGTTCGCTTCGTCTTGCGCCAGATCCCAGTATACCCGTCCGGTCTGCGTATCGTCGAAGAGATCCCTCAGTACCTTGACGATGCGCGGCGTGGGGAGCCGGCAACATCCGCTGGTTTCTGCCGTGAGTACGCTCTGCTGATGATCCGGGGTCAGCCGTTCTCTACGGATCAAGAGCGGCAGGTCAGCTTCAGGGGCGTTCTCGGGAGGGGCAACACATTTTGGTAAAAAAATAATTGAAAGAATGTCCACCGACGCGACCGATTACCGATTGAGAAAAGCTTGCTGGTATGTAGTATTGTTAGTGTACGGGATGGCAGATGTGATGTCAATATGAAACTCGTGGCTATGGTTCATCCCTAATGTTAATCTAACGTGAACATAGGCTGCTGGAGCAGGGTGTGGGGAAACCGGGTTTCCCCACGCCCCCGCCCCGCAGGGGAATGGGGAAACCCGGTTTCCCCATCCCCCCGCCCGCGGGAGGGTGTGGGCGGGCGCAGCCCTCGGAGAGGGGGGTGGGGGAACCGGGTTCCCCCATCTCCCCGCCCGCAGGAGGGCCTGGCGCTCACGCAGGGGT
>Ga0272446_1006640_pt1 | contig 11938 bp, 7 predicted proteins | sample YNPCB0061_FD_194587 | JGI IMG/M metagenome (GOLD analysis project Ga0272446, IMG submission 194587) | Hot spring microbial mat communities from Yellowstone National Park, WY, United States - YNP-CB-006-1 | ecosystem: Environmental > Aquatic > Thermal springs > Hot (42-90C) > Sediment | place... | reverse complement strand
GAACGCCCTGGCTATCCGCCGGGACCCGATCACCCCTGGCGGCGAGGCCTCCTTCGGAGCGCACCGAGCCGCCGACTGACAGAATCACGGAGCAGATGAACTGACAGAATCACGGAGCAGCAACAGCCAGATTGTAGCCGGGGCTCAGGCTGTGCTAGACTCTCCCGGCCCTCGGGCAGGACAGCTGAAGACCCGGGCGAGACCAGGCCGGACGACGTAAGGAGGGGACCGCGGCGGACCACCACGGACCTTGACGACGGGCGGACGGCCTGGGCGTGGCCCAGGCCGTCGTTCTGTTCCGTGGAGTACGACGAACAGGAGAACGAACACCCTTGACCGACGATCTGCAGGGCGCACCGATGGCCGAGCCCGGCTCGGACGCCCGAACGACCGCGGCGGCCAGCGAAGCCATTCCAGCGGCGACCGTCGCTCTCGATCCCGAGCCGGAGGCACCCGCTACCGATCCGGCCACCCCGCCCGTCGCCGAGCCGAGCGCCGAGTCCCCCTCGGCCGCCGGCGAGACCGTCGCCGCCGTCAGCGCCGACGGTCCGGCCGACCCCCCGTTCACCGCCCAGGTAGAGGGCACGGAGAGCGCCGCAGCCGAGGCGCCGGCCGACGCCGTCGCCGCCCGAGCGGAGCCCGAGCGCCCCGAGCCAGCGACGATGGAGGAGCTCCTGGCCGAGGAGAACGCCGAGATCCGGTCGCTCCGTCACGGCGACGTCGTCGAGGGGACGGTAGTCCGGATCGATCGCGACGAGATCCTCGTCGACATCGGCGCCAAGAGCGAGGGTGTCGTCAGCAACCGGGAGCTCTACGGCCGCCACGCCGACGGCCAGCCGCAGCTCAACGTCGGCGATACCGTCCTCGTCTACGTCCTTCAGCCCGAGTCGCCCGAGGGCCATGCCGTCCTGTCCCTCCGTCGGGCCGGTCTCGAGCGGAAGTGGCGGGCGATGCAGGAGCTCTACGAAGCCGGGACGATCATCGAGGCACCCGTCATCGATCACAACAAGGGTGGGCTCATCGTCGACTGCGGTATCCGCGGCTTCGTGCCGATCAGTCAGATCGTCGACTTCCCACGGCGCCCGCAGAACGACCAGCCGAGGGACGCCGCCCAGGAGATCGCCGAGAAGCTCCAGCCCTACGTCGGGCGAAAGCTCCGGCTCAAGATCCTGGAGGTCAATCGGAAGGCGAACCGGCTCATCCTCTCCGAGAAGGTGGCCCTCTACGAGGAGCGCCGCGAGAAGCGGGACGAGCTGTTCAGCAGCCTCCAGGTCGGGCAGCGCGTCAGCGGGACGGTGCGGAGCATCGCCCCCTTCGGCGTCTTCGTCGACCTGGGCGGGATCGACGGGCTCGTCCACAAGACCGAGCTGTCGTGGAACAAGGTCAACAACCCAGAGGCCGGCTACAAGGTCGGTGATCGGGTCGAGGCCGAGGTCATCGACATCAACCACGAGCGCGGCCGGATCAGCCTCTCCATCCGCCGTCTGCAGCCCGATCCGTGGCAGGCTGCCGTTGCCGACCTGAAGGTCGGCGACATCGTCGAGGGCACGGTGACGAAGCTCGTGAACTTCGGTGCCTTCGTCCGGGTTCGGGACGGCCTCGAGGGCCTCATCCACATCAGCGAGCTCTCCCACCAGCGGGTCAGCCACCCCGGCGAGGTGGTCCACGAGGGCCAGCAGCTCCGGATGAAGGTCGTCAGCCTCGACTCGGAGCGCCATCGACTCGGGCTCAGCCTGAAGCAGGCCGAGGAGCCCCCGGCCCGGCCGGCACCGGCGCCGCGGACCGAGCGCCGGCGGGAGCGGGGGCGCGATCGCGGTTGGTCGCCGAGCGACGCGGTCCAGGAGCCGGAGGGCGGCATCGACAACACGCTCGCCGCAGCCTTCGCTCAGGTGCGGGAGCAGGTCGCGGCGGCCGAGGCGGCGGCGGCCACCCAGGAGCCGGTCGAGGCTGGCGTCGCGGCGACCGTGGACGAGGCCGAGGTCGAGGTTCCGGGCGCGGCGGAGGCCGTCGCTCCGGTGGGGGTCGAGCTCGCCGACGAACCGACGCCCGACGTGGCGAGCGCCGCCGCGGCGGTCGCCGACGTCAGTGTGGAGCCGGCGGAGCCCGAGCCGGCGGAGCCCGAGCCGAGGGACGCGGCCGCGGTCGCCACCGATGCCGAGGCGCCGGCCGACGAGCCGGCGGCGAGCTGACCGCCGGAGGCTCATCCATCGCCGGTCGTCGACCGTATCTCTCAGGAGAGGGCGCGAACCCGGCGAGGGCCGGCTCCCGGACGGGTCTTGCCGGTCGGAGAGGGGTTCGTGCTAGCATGAGTTCCGTGCCGCCCCGGCACGGAGAAGGGAACAGGCGTTCGGTTCGATGGACCGGTTCGACAAGTTCACCGACCGCGCTCGCAAGGTCCTGACCCTGGCGCAGGACGAAGCGCAGCGCTTCAACCACAACTACATCGGGACCGAGCACCTCCTCCTCGGCCTCGTCCGGGAAGGGGAGGGCGTGGCTGCCCGCGTCCTCGAGAACATGAACGTCGAGCTGGCAAAGGTCCGGACGGCCGTCGAGTTCATCATCGGCCGCGGCGACCGGCCGGTCGTCGGTGAAGTCGGGCTGACGCCGCGGGCGAAGCGGGTCATCGAGCTCGCCATCGACGAGGCGCGGCGACTCGGCCACAACTACATCGGGACCGAGCACCTCCTCCTCGGCCTCGTCCGGGAAGGGGAGGGGATCGCCGCCGGCGTCCTCGAGTCCCTCGGCGTCAACCTCGACAAGGTTCGCCACGAGGTCATCCGGGTCCTCTCCCAGAGCTCGTCGGCGGGGCCGGCCCAGGAGACGAAGCGGGCCAGCAAGACGCCGACCGTGGACGCCCTCGGGATCAACCTGACCGAAGCGGCCCGGGCCGGCAAGCTCGATCCCGTCATCGGCCGGGAGAAGGAGATCGAGCGGGTCATCCAGATCCTGTCGCGCCGAACGAAGAACAACCCCGCCCTGATCGGTGAACCGGGCGTCGGCAAGACGGCCATCGCCGAGGGGCTCGCCCACCGGATCGTCGCCGGCGACGTTCCGGAGACCCTGGCGAACAAGCGGGTCCTGACCCTCGACATCGGCTCCCTCGTCGCCGGAACGAAGTACCGCGGCGAGTTCGAGGAGCGCCTCAAGAAGATCATCGAGGAGCTCCGGAACACGAACGACGCCATCCTCTTCATCGACGAGCTCCATACCCTCGTCGGGGCCGGTGCGGCCGAGGGCGCCATCGACGCGGCGAACATCCTCAAGCCGCCCCTCGCCCGCGGCGAACTCCAGTGCATCGGGGCGACGACCCTCGACGAGTACCGGAAGTACATCGAGCGGGATGCCGCCCTCGAGCGGCGCTTCCAGCCGGTCATGGTCGAGGAGCCGACCCTCGAGCAGACCATCGACATCCTTCTCGGCATCCGCGAGCGGTACGAGCAGCACCACAAGGTCCAGATCACCGACGAGGCGGTGCGGGCGGCGGCCGATCTCTCGATCCGCTACATCACCGACCGCCACCTGCCCGACAAGGCGATCGACCTCATCGACGAGGCGGCGAGCCGGGTCCGGCTGCGCCACTCGTCGGCGCCGCCCGAACTCCGGGCGGCCCAGAAGGAGCTGGACCGGATCACGAAGGAGAAGGACGCCGCCATCAACGCCCAGGAGTACGAGGAGGCGGCTCGGCTCCGGGAGGCGGAGACCGAAGCCCGGGAGCGGGTCGAGCGGCTCCGGGCCGAGTGGCAGGCCCAGCTCGCCTCCGAGGTCCCGAAGGTCGACGAAGAAGAGATCGCCCAGGTCGTCGCCATGTGGACCGGGATCCCGGTGACCAGGATCGCCGAAGAAGAGTCGGCCCGGCTCCTCCACATGGAAGAGGAGCTCCACAAGCGGGTCGTCGGCCAGGACGAGGCCATCGAGATCGTGTCGAAGGCGGTCCGCCGGGCCCGGGCCGGGCTCAAGGACCCGAAGCGGCCGATCGGCTCGTTCATCTTCCTCGGGCCGACCGGGGTGGGCAAGACCGAGCTCGCCAAGGCGCTCGCCGAGTTCATGTTCGGCTCCGAGGACGCGCTCATCAAGATCGACATGAGCGAGTTCATGGAGCGCCACAACGTGAGCCGCCTCGTCGGTGCCCCGCCCGGCTACGTCGGCTTCGACGAGGGTGGCCAGCTGACCGAGGCCGTCCGCCGGAAGAGCTACGCCGTCGTCCTCCTCGATGAGGTCGAGAAGGCGCATCCGGAGGTCTTCAACATCCTCCTCCAGATCCTCGAGGACGGCCACCTGACCGACGCCAAGGGTCGGCGGGTCGACTTCCGGAACACGATCATCATCATGACGAGCAACCTCGGCGCTCGCCAGCTCCAGTCGAACGCCGCCCTCGGCTTCCGACCCATCGGCCAGACCGAGGCAGCTCGGGCCCAGTCGAGCTACGAGCTCATCAAGGAGAAGGTCCAGGCCGAGCTCAAGCAGGCCTTCCGACCGGAGTTCCTGAACCGGATCGACGCGACGGTCGTCTTCCGACCGCTCTCCGTCGAGGAGATCCGCCAGATCGTCGACCTCATGCTCCGGCGGGTCCGCGAGCAGCTCAAGGCCCAGGGGATGACCCTCGAGGTGACCCAGGCTGCCAAGGACCACATCATCAAGCTCGGCTACGACCCGGCCTACGGTGCCCGGCCGCTCCGGCGGGTCATCCAGAACATGGTCGAGGACGTCCTCGCCGAGCACCTCCTCCTCGGCAAGTACGAGCCCGGGACGACGATCGTCGTCGACCGGGATCCGGAGGCCGGGCTGCGGATCGCAGCCGCCGAGGAACCGAAGACGCCCGTCGAAGCGCGCTGAGGCCCGGCGTGGCCCGGGCGGCGAGTCGCTTCGCCTGCAGCGCCTGCGGGGCCATCTCCCTCCGCTGGGAGGGGCAGTGCCGGAGCTGCGGCGCCTGGAACACCCTCGTCGAGACCGTCGTACGGGCCGAACCGCGTCGCCGCTCTGAGGGGCGGGCCGGGTCGGCGCTGCCACGCCCGGAGCCTCTCGGCGGCGAGGCAGCCGGCGAGCCGGTGGCGCGCTGGCCGAGCGGTTGCGGCGAGTTCGACCGGGTTCTCGGGGGCGGTCTCGTCGCCGGCGCCGTCGTCCTCTTGGGCGGCGAGCCCGGGATCGGGAAGTCGACCCTCGTCCTCCAGACGGCCGAGGGGCTCGTCCGGACCGGCGGCCGCCGGCTGCTCATCGCCTCGGGCGAGGAGTCCGCGGGGCAGATCCGGCTCCGCGCCCGACGCCTCGGGCTCGGCAAGGGGGAGGTGGGCCGGGCGATCGAGGTCGTCGCCGAGGCGAGCGTCGATCGGATCGTCGAGCTGGCCGAGGCGACGCACCCCGACGCCCTCATCGTCGACTCCATCCAGACGGTGACCGTCGACGCCTCCGACGGGCCGGCCGGCAGCGTCGGTCAGGTCCGGGAGGCGACGCTCCGCTTCGTCGAGTGGGCGAAGGGGTCGGGGCGGCCGGTCCTCCTCATCGGGCACGTCACCAAGGACGGATCGCTGGCGGGACCGAAGGCCCTCGAACACCTCGTCGACGTCGTCCTCGTCCTGGAGGGCGAGCGAACGAGCGGGCTGCGCCTCCTTCGAGCCCAGAAGAACCGCTTCGGGCCGACCGACGAGATCGGGGTCTTCGAGATGGCCGAGGAGGGGCTCCGCGAGGTCGCCGATCCCGGTCGGGCCTTTCTCGTCGACCACCCCGAGCCGGCACCCGGGGCCATCGTCGCTCCGACCCTCGAGGGTTCGCGGCCGATCCTCGTCGAGGTCCAGGCCCTCGTCGCCCCGGCCTCGGGGATGGGCCCGCCACGACGGGCGGTGAGCGGGCTCGATCCGAACCGTCTCGCCCTGCTCCTCGCCGTCCTCGCCCGCCGGGCCGGTGTCGGCCTCGGCGGGCACGATGTCTACGCCAGCCTGGCGGGTGGGATGGCGGTGACTGAGCCGGCCATCGATCTCCCCCTCGCCGTCGCCCTCGCCTCGTCCCTCCGGGACCGGCCCGTGGCGCCGGGAACGGTCGCCGTCGGCGAGGTCGGCCTGCTCGGCGAGCTCCGACCGGTGGCCGGGCTCGAGCGGCGGCTCCGCGAGGCGGCGCGACTCGGCTTCGAGCGAGCGGTCGTCCCGGCCGGCGGCGGGTCGGTCCTCGGCAACCGGGTCGCCGGCCTCTCCGTCGTCGCCGTCGGGACCCTCGTCGAGGCCCTCGCCGCCGTCCTGGGGGCCCGGCCCGGCCGGGCGTATCCCCGGCCAGCGCCGGCTGGGGGCACCGGCGGAGGGTCGGCCGACGGTGGTAGGCTCATCGGCCGGGGGGATCGGGAGCCGGCCCCGCCGGCCGACCGTTCGACGGGACGAGGCGAGACCAGGTGATTCGGAACATTCGGCTTCTCGGCGCGGCCCTCGGCGGGATCGTCGGCCTGGGCCTGGCCGCCGGCGGCCTCTTCGAGCGGCTCGAGTACGCCGGCGCCCTCCTCGTCCTCTGGGTCCTCGCCTGGGTCGCCGTCGGCTTCGCCCTCCTGCCGTATTTGACCGTCGTCCCCGCCCAGTGGCTCGTCCGCCAGGTCCAGGCGCTCTCGACGGCGGAGTTCGTGACGGCCGTCGTCGGCCTCCTCCTCGGCCTCCTCATGGGCCTCCTCCTCGGGGTCCCCCTCTCGGCGCTGCCGGGCCCCGCCGGTCAGGTCCTGCCCGTCGGGGTCTCCCTCGCCCTCGGGCTGGGGATGGTCGGGCTGACCGTCGCCAAGCGCCACGACCTCATCGTCGCCGCCGAAGCCATCGGCCTCTTCCGGCGCCCGGAGCCGCCGTCGGCGCAGGCCGGCCTGCCGGAGATCGTCGTCGACACCTCGGCCATCATCGACGGCCGGATCGCCGACATCGCCGAGTCGGGCTTCATCTACGGGACGCTCGTCGTCCCGCGCTTCGTCCTCGGCGAGCTCCAGCAGATCGCCGACAGCCCCGATCCGCTCCGCCGGCAGCGGGGGCGTCGGGGCCTCGAGATCCTGGCGCGACTCCAGCGGGAGGGGCGGACGCCGGTCGTCATCGTCGAGGACGAGCCCCGTGACGCCGGCGGGGTGGACGAGAAGCTCGTCGCCCTGGCCAAGGCCCGGAGCGGGATCATCCTGACGAACGACTTCAACCTCAACCGGGTCGCCGAGGTCCAGGGCCTTCGGGTCATGAACATCAACTCCTTGGCGAACGCCGTGAAGCCGGCCATCCTGCCGGGCGAGGAGCTCCGGGTCCGGATCATCCAGGAGGGGAAGGAGCCGGGCCAGGGCGTCGGCTTCCTCGACGACGGGACGATGATCGTCGTCGAGGGCGGTGCCCGTCACCTCGACGCCGAACTCGACGTCGTCGCGACCCGGGTCCTCCAGACCGTCGCCGGGCGGATGATCTTCGCCCAGCCACGCCCGCAGTGAGCGGCGAGCCGACCGATCCCCTCGATGGGCCGCTTCGGGCCGACGCCGTCGTCGTCGCCGGGGGCCGGAGCAGCCGGATGGGCGGCCTCGACAAGCTCGAGGTCGAGCTCGCCGGGCGCCCCCTCCTGGCGCGGACCCTCGAGGCGATGGCCGCCGCCCGAAGCGTCGAGCGGATCGTCCTCGTCGGCCGCCCCGAGCGGGTGGCCGCCCTGGCGGAGGCGCCGTGGCTGCCCCGCCAGACCGTCGCCGTGGTCCCGGGCGGCGAGCGACGGCAGGAGTCGGTGGCCGCCGGCGTCGCGGCCCTCGATCGGATCGACGGCGACGACCCGCGGGCGGCCGAGCGGGTCGTCCTCATCCACGACGGCGCCCGGCCCTTCCTCGAACCGGCCCTCGTCGATGCCGTCGCCCAGGCCGCCGCGCTCCACGGCGCGGCGATCCCGGTCGTGCCCGTCGCCGACACGGTGAAGCGGGTGCGCGGGTCGCTGGTCGTCGAGACCGTCGACCGCTCGGAGCTGGCCGTCGCCCAGACACCCCAGGGCGTCCGCCGCGGCCTCCTCGCCGACGCCTATCGGCGTCACCCGCCGACGGGGGCTTGGACGTGGACGGACGAGGCCGCCCTCCTCGAGGCGGTTAGAATTCCGGTCCATGCCGTCCCCGGTGATCCCCGCAACCGAAAGGTAACCGTGCCCGCCGATCTCGACTGGGCCGCGGAACGCCTCGCCGCCCCGGCCCCGCCCTGCCGCCACAGCGTCGGCCTCGGCGCGGATCGCCATCCCTTCGGGCCGGAGGCCCCCCTCGTCCTCGGCGGGGTGCGGATCGAGGGTGCCCCTCGTCTCCACGGCCATTCCGACGGCGACGTGGCGCTCCACGCCGTCGCCGACGCGCTCCTCGGTGGCGCCGGGCTCGGCGACCTGGGGCGGCTCTTTCCGGCCGGCCCGGCGACGCCGCGGGGGATCGCCTCGGGCGAGCTCGTGACGGAGGTCGTCCGTCGGGTCCGCGCGGCCGGCTACGGGATCCGCTGGCTGGACCTGACGATCGTCGGTCGCCGGCCACGGCTCGAGCCGCACCTGGCGGCGATGCGGAGCGCCATCGCCGGGCTCTGCGGCCTCTCGGTCGAGCAGGTGAGCGTCAAGGCGTCGACGGGCAACCTGGACGCGATGGAGGGCGCTGGCCGGGGGATCTCGGCCCTCGCCATCGCTCTCCTCGAGCGCGACGAGCGATGACGATCCGCCTCCACGACACCCTCTCCGGCGGGCTCCGGCCCCTCGAGCCCATCGAGCCGGGCCACGTCCGGATGTACAGCTGTGGCCCGACGGTCTACGGGCCGGCCCACATCGGCAACTTCCGGTCGTTCCTCTTCGCCGACCTCCTCGTCCGCCACCTCCGAGCCCGGGGCCTCCGGGTCACCTGGGTCATGAACGTCACCGACATCGACGACAAGATCATCCGCGGGGCGGCCGAGGCGGGCTGCTCGACCGCCGAGCTGGCCGAGCGCTGGCTCGGCCAGTTCCTCGCCGATGCGCGCGCCCTCCGGATGACGCCGCCCGACGTCATGCCCCGGGCGACCGAGCACATCCCGGACATGGTCGCCCTCATCGAGGCCCTCCTCGCCCGCGGCCACGCCTACCGGACGCCCGACGGTTCGATCTTCTTCCGGGTCGCCTCGTGGCCCAGCTACGGCAAGCTCTCGAAGCTCGACCCGTCGCAGCTCCGGGTCGGGGAGCGGGTCGAGGCCGACGACTATGCCAAGGACGACGTCCGCGACTTCGCCCTCTGGAAGGCGCCGAAGCCGGGCGAGCCGGTTTGGGAGACCTCCATCGGCCCGGGCCGGCCGGGTTGGCACATCGAGTGCTCGGCGATGAGCATGCGCCACCTCGGCTCGCCCTTCGACATCCACACCGGCGGGATCGACCTCATCTTCCCCCACCACGAGGACGAGATCGCCCAGAGCGAGGCGGCGACGGGCCGCGAGTTCGTTCGCCTCTGGGTCCACTGCGCCCACCTCCAGATGGGGGGCGCGAAGATGGCAAAGTCGACCGGCAACATCGCTCGGGTGGCCGATCTGCTCGGCGCCGGCGTCTCGGCGCGGGCCCTCCGCTACGCCCTCATCTCCGTCCACTACCGAGTCCCGCTCAACTACAGCGAGGAGTCGCTCGCCGCCGCCGCGGCGGCGGTCGATCGGCTCGACGCCCTCGTCGCCGCCCTCGAGACCTACCGCGAGGAGCGCCCGGACAGCCCCGACCTGCCCGATCTCCTCGCGCGAGCGCGAGCCGACTTCGACGCCGCCCTCGACGACGACCTGGCGATCTCGTCGGCCCTGGGGATCCTCTTCGAGCTCGTCCGCGAGCTGAACCGCCGAGTCGACGCTCGCCTCCTCTCGACGGCCGACGCAGCTCGGGCCTTGGCAGCGCTGCGGGGCTTCGACGCCGTCCTGGGGGTCCTGCCGGCGGCGGAGGAGCGAGCCCTGGAGCCCGAGCTGGCCGCCCTCCTCGAGGCCCGGGCCGCGGCCCGGCGGGCGCGGGACTGGGCGACCTCGGACCGGCTTCGGGACGAGCTCGCCCGGCGCGGGATCCTCGTCGAAGACACCCGCGACGGCCAGCGGTGGCGGTGGGCCCACGATGCGGTTCGGACCTGATCCGAAGCGCCGGCCCGGCCGCCCGAGTCGACCAGCTGGCCCGGAGGCGCGGCGGTCGGGGCCCGACCGGGCGCCCGAGGGCGGTGCGTCCCCGGCGCCGCGTCCGTCGGGTCGAGACCGAGCCCGGCCCGGCCTCCGACTCGGCGCTCGGCCGCTCGGCGGTGAGCCCCGGCCAGCTCGGCCGCCGAGTCGCCCGGGCGCCCCGCGCGCCGGCTTCGATCGGCGCCGTCTGGCCGACCTCGTCGGCCCCGACGACGAGGTCGTGGCCGGCCGATGGCCGGTCCAGGAGGCGTTCGTCGCGGGCCGTCCGGCGCGCCGGCTCCTCGTCGTTCCCCACCGGCGCAAGGCCCTCGAGGACCTCGTCCTCCACGCCGTCCGGCTCCGGATCCCGATCGTCGAGGTGGAGGGTGGGATCCTGACCGCCGTCGCCGGTTTCGACGGGCACCAGGGGATCGCCCTCGTCGTCGCCCCGAGGCGGCCGGCCGACCTCGACGAGATCCTGGCCCGGGCCCTCGAGCGCCGCGAGGCGCCGTTCCTCCTCGTCCTCGACTCCCTCGAGGATCCGCAGAACGTCGGGACGCTCTTGCGGAGCGCCGAGGCGGCCGGCGTCCACGGCGTCGTCGTCCCGCGCCGGCGCCAAGCGCCCCTCACCCCGGCCGCGGTCAAGGCCTCGGCCGGAGCGACCGAGCACCTCCTGATCGCCCCGGTCGACGACCTGGCGGGAGCCCTCGCCGACCTCCACGTCCGGGGTCTTCGGGTCGTGGCGGCCGACGCTGCGGCGCCGCTCTCCTATCGCGAGGCGGACCTGCGCGGTCCGCTCGCCCTCGTCGTCGGGAGCGAGGGCCGCGGGCTCTCGGCGGCCGTCCGGCGGCGGTGCGACCTCGTCGTTCGGATCCCGCTTCACGGGGCCGTCGGCTCGCTGAACGCGGCGGTCGCCGGATCGATCCTCCTCTTCGAGGCACGAGCCCAGCGCGGCACCGCCCCGGCGGGGTCGACGGACGTGGCGGCGCCGAAGGGGCCGGCGGCGACCCGGGGGAGCGTCGCGGCCGAGCGGGCCGGTTCGTCCGCCACCGGGGAGCGCCCGCCCGCCACCGGGGAGCGCCCGCCCGCCACCGAGGGGTGGCAGCCGGCCAGCGAGGCGGAGCCGCCCGCCAGCGGTCCGCGGCCGCTCGGGGCACCGCCGGCGGCTGCCCCGTCCCCGGGCGCGGCGGCCGACGCGCTCCTGCCCGGCGAGCTCGTCGGCCCGGCCGGCGGCGATGAGGCAGGCTCCGCGGGCGAGACGTCCCCTTCCGCGCCGTCCGCGAGCGACGCTGCGGCAGATCCCGGCCCGGCGCCGGCGTCGACCGCTTGACCGGGCCGACCGGTCGGCCATATCATTCCGCCGCGCTATCGGGTCCCTGCGGGACGATCCTGCGCGCCGACGTAGCTCAATTGGTAGAGCAGCGGTTTTGTAAACCGCGGGTTCCGGGTTCGAGTCCCGTCGTCGGCTCCAAGACGAACCATCGCGCCCGGCATCGGTAGCCGGAGCCGCAGCTCCGGCGCTGGCGCGGATCGAGCAGCTCGCACGAGCGCCATCGTCGAGCCCACATAGCTCAGTCGGCAGAGCACTTCCTTGGTAAGGAAGAGGTCATCGGTTCGAGTCCGATTGTGGGCTCCAGCCCCGCCGAAGGGTCTTACCCCGCCCACCCGTCGCCCTCGCCCCGGTGTGCCGCAGCGGCGGCCCCGCGGCCCAAGCCAATGGAGTAGACACCACCCGTGGCCAAGAAGAAGTTCGAGCGCACGAAGCCGCACGTCAACGTCGGGACGATCGGCCACATCGACCACGGCAAGACGAGCCTCACGGCGGCGATCACGAAGTACCTCGCCCTCAAGGGCGAGGCCGA
>Ga0272446_1006638_pt1 | contig 11939 bp, 12 predicted proteins | sample YNPCB0061_FD_194587 | JGI IMG/M metagenome (GOLD analysis project Ga0272446, IMG submission 194587) | Hot spring microbial mat communities from Yellowstone National Park, WY, United States - YNP-CB-006-1 | ecosystem: Environmental > Aquatic > Thermal springs > Hot (42-90C) > Sediment | place... | reverse complement strand
CAAAAACCTTATATTGTTAAAATAAATGATTTAATTTCTAAAGTTGAAATGTTTGGTTTTAAAGATAATATTAATTTAATTTCTTTAAAACAAATGAATTTAATTCCTTCAAATTATAAAGGAGAAGTTAAACTTATTGGCTCATCAGAAAAAATCTTGCCATTAACAATTGAGAAAATATTAATTTCTCAAAAATTAAAAGAAAAAATTATAAAAGCTGGAGGAAAGGTTTTATAAAAAGCATTATATGTTATAATTAAAATATGGAAAAAATTATTGAAATTTTTAAATTAAAAGATTTAAGAAAAAAAATATTTACAGTTTTAGGAATAATTGTTGCTTATAGATTGCTTTCGGTTATTCCAATTCCTAAAGTTGATATAATTAAACTTCAGGAATTTTTTTCTCAAAATCAAATTTTTGGATTTTTAAATCTTTTATCAGGAGGCGGTTTATCTAATTTATCTATTGTGATGCTTGGTGTTGGGCCTTATATTACAGCTACAATTATTATGCAGCTTTTAACAATAGTTTTTCCAAGAATAAAAGAAATATATTATGAAGAAGGAGCGCGCGGACAAGCTAAATTTAATCAATGGGCAAGAATATTAACTGTTCCTTTGGCAGCTTTGCAAGGCTATGGATTTTTATCATTACTTGCTTCGCAAGGAGTTATTGATAAACCTGCAGGTTTAGAAGCTATTTTAAATATTATTGTTATTGTAACAGGATCAATGCTTGCTTTATGGTTTGGTGAATTAATTAGTGAACAAAAAATAGGTAATGGTGTTTCTTTGATTATTTTAGCTGGTATTTTAAGTCAATTACCAAATGCTTTTAAACAAGCTATTTTAGTTTATGATTCTTCTCTTTTGTTATCTTATATTCTTTTTATAACAATATTTTTGTTAATCATTTTAGGAGTTGTTTATTTAAACGAAGGAGAACGCAAAATTCCGGTAACTTATGCTCGTAGAGTAAGAGGAATGAAAATGTATGGAGGCGTGCAAAGTTATTTACCATTAAAAGTTAATCAAGCTGGCATGATTCCTTTGATTTTTGCAATATCAGTTTTGCTTTTCCCGCAATTTATTGCTCAAACAACAATGATTTTTTCAAAAGATTTAGGATTGAAATTAGTTGATTTAGTTAATAAATTTTTAGCAAATCAATTATTATACGGCATTGTTTATTTTATATTAGTTTTTGTTTTTACTTATTTTTATAGTGCTATTACTTTTAATCCGGAAGAAATTGCAAAGAATTTACAACGTTCTGGTGGGTTTGTTCCGGGGATAAGGCCTGGAGAAAATACTTCTCAGTTTTTTTCTAAATTAATGAATAAAACAACATTTTTTGGAGCTTTGTTTTTAGGGCTTGTGGCTGTTCTTCCTTTAATTATTCAAAAAATAACAGGTATTTCAGCTTTACATATTTCAGGAACATCACTTTTAATTGTTGTAGCTGTAATTTTAGATACAGTAAGACAAATTAATAGTCAAATTACAATGCGTGAATACGAATAAAAATGACTTTTTCAAATTTTGAACCTTTTTTAAAAGGAAAAAAAGTTCAACCCGGTGAACTTGGCGGTTATGCTTCTATATTTGAAGCTAAAAAAGATCCTAATATTTATATAAAAGAAATAAACGAAGAAAATATTCAAAAAGTAATTGATGAATATAATTTTTTAAAACAAAATTTTGGAGATTTTTTTCCAAAAAGTCAATTAGTTATTGCTGGAAAAGATAAAGATAATGCCCGCGCTTATATTTTAATGGAAAAAGTAAATGCAGAAACAATTACAAAAGAAAATAAAAACATTTTTTTAAAATCTTTATTTGAATTTTTAGAAAAAATAATTAATTTTTATATAAAAAATTCTTCTTTTAATGAAAAACATAATGAAATAATGGGAGAAGTTATAGATTTTTATCCGCGTAATTTAATTTTTGGAAAAACAAAAGGGGATAAACAGCCGCATCTTTATTGTATTGATAATTACCCTTCTTTATATATTAATAAAAAACAATTAATAGAAATTTTAAGCGAAGTAGATAAATATTTTCATATTTCTGAAACTCAATATGGCCCTAGATTATTAAATTTAATTTTAAAAGTCCAACAATTATAAATTTATGACAATTTTTGATTCAATATTATTTGGTATAGTAGAAGGATTAACAGAATTTTTACCGATTTCATCAACGGCTCATTTAATTATAACTTCAAAATTTTTAAATATCCCTTCAAATGATTTTATTAAATTTTTTGAAATATTTATTCAAACAGGCGCAATTCTTTCTGTTATTGTTTTGTATTTTAAATATATTTTAAAAAATAAAGATTTAATAATTAAAATAATAATTTCTTTTATATTTACATCTTTAATAGCCTTACCTTTATATAAGATTATTAAAAATATTTTTTTTGAAAGTATGTCTTTAATAATTTTTAATATGATTTTTTTAGGGATAATTATAATTATTTTAGAAATTTTAATTAAAAAAAATAAAATTTTTATAAACAAAGATTTACAAAGCTTAACTATTAAAGATGCTATTTTAATAGGAATAGCGCAAGCTTTATCAGTAATGCCAGGAGTTTCAAGAGCAGGAGCAGTTATTTTAATAATGTTTCTTTTAAAGTATAAAAGAAAAGAAGCTGTTTTATATTCTTTTTTGCTTTCCGTGCCAACAATTATTTCAGCTGGTCTTTTTGATTTATATAAGATGGGGTTTGATAAAATATTTCTTTCAGCGCAAAACTTGAATATTGTAATTTTTGGATTTTTATCTTCTTTTATATCCGCATTAATAGTAATAAAATTATTTATTATGTATTTGCAAAGAAATGATTTAAAAATATTTGGTTATTATAGGATAATTTTAGGAATAATATTGTATTTTATATTTTTTTTAATATAATTTTTAATATAAGAGTCGAAATTAAATAAATTAATAAAATGTTTAATTTTGAAAAATTAGGTAAAATAGGTAAAAATTTTTCTGAAAATAAACCAGAAGATAAAACTGAATTTTTTAAAAAAGAATCAGAAAAAGCTCAAAAAATTTTATCTAATGCGCAAAATTTTGAACAACTTTTCCTAGCAATTAAAAGAGTAGGAAATTTATATGGATCAGATGGTACTAAATATAATTTTCAAGAATTAATACAAAGAATTAATAGTGTAAGACAAAGCAAAGAAAGTTTAAATATTATTACTAGAAGCGGGGGATTAAGAGAAAAAGTTCAAGAATTATTAATTTCGGAAAGAGTTGATAGGAAAATTGAAGACCTTGAAAAAATATTAAAAGATGTTGAAGGTTTTGGTGGAGGTTATGGTGGAGGAGATGCGGTTATGCCCTCTATAAATTTTGCTAAGCAAGCACAAGAAGTTTTTAATATGATTTTTTTAATAAAAAATGAAGCATTAAAAAATAATCAAAACAAAAAATTTAAATACTTATTAGAAAGAGCTAAAAAAGTTTTTAAATTTAAAAGAATTGCTGTTAATGCTTTAATGTCAATAGAAGATTTATATAAAAAATTATAAAATTTATTTTTAAAAAATAGAAAATTATATTATAAAAAATTAAAATATAGGAAATAAGATTGTTTTTTAATATAATCAAAACCCCGCATATATGCGGGGTTTTGATTATAATGATAATTTGTGCGTCTTATCGCGCACTGGATGTTTTTGGTATAGAAACATCTCTTACAATTGATGCGGTAATAGTTCCATTATCATTTGTGCCCCAGACTCTAACATTATCTCCATCTTTAATATCAGAAACTTTTATATTAAGCCAATTACGATTAACAACTTTTGCTCCTGAAGTAACATTTACAGTATTAGCTACGCCATTTATAGTTAAAGTAAATGAATTATCACTTACATTATTTTTTAAAATTAAGATTAAAATAAAGCTAAAATTTAGATTTTTAACAGTATGATTCCAAAACTTTTTTATTCTATTAATGAGTTGGATAAATTACTTTCCCTAATATATCTGATTGCTTATAAAGATATACTGATAAATCTATTCCTTTTACGCATTTTTTATCCTCTCCTTCTTTTTTGTTCGAGATAAAACCATTTTCACAATAACATAAAAATTTATTCTGGACATCACCTTCACCCGCTATTGAATGAGGCCCATATAATAATAAACAAGCCTCATCGTAAGTTATACATTTCGTTCTTTCTTCATTAAAAACATATCCTTCTTTGCAATAACATGAATTATCTTTGGGATTGAAATAAGAATTTTCATAAGGACAAAGACTATTAGAGGTCGTTTGATGTTTTTGTATTTTTCGCTCATTATTAGGAAGTTTTTCATTTGTCTTTTGTTCATTATCAGCAAATTTTTCTTCTAATAAAGTTGGTATTCCAAAGAAAGAATCAGGTGATACAATAATAAAATAATTTCCAGTATTATTATCTACGCCATAAACATGATAAAAGTTATAAGAAACGTTCTTTATGGGCTCTCCATTAACGAAAAATGTTCCATCTTTCAACTCAATTTTATCGCCCGGCAATCCAATTACTAAAGAAACTATAAAATCATTTTTAGTTCTAGTCATTACAATATCTCCTTTCTTTATAGATTTGTTGAATTTTTCAAGCAAAAGGTACAAAAGGTAATCGCCTTTATGTAAATATGGCTTGAGCCCTTCATTGCCTATAAAAGAAATTTGAATAACAAAATGAATGAACAACGATAAAATAATTAAAAGAGAAAAAATTGATAGAAAGACTTTTGCTGTTTTTCTTCCAACTTTTTTAGAAATAATTTTCTTAGAAATAATGAAAATTATTACTACACCACCTATTGTTACTAATCCCCCTAAACTAAAACCAATCCAATTAAACTCCCAACTAGGATTAATAAGTACAAAAATCCCATTGATTAAAATAGTGATAATAAAACAAATTAATAACGCTCCAATTATCCATAAAACCTTTTTAAGAATTTTTTTTGTTTTACTTTCAGATTTTGTGACTTCAATAACTGGCTCATAAATTGATTTAAGAAAACTAACTATTGAAATTATGCCCAAAAAAAGCGCTGAAAAAAGAAATAGAAAATCTCCTAATTTATCAATTAATATAATTGAGGGATATTTAATTACAACTATACTTCCTAAAATAACGGCTAAAAATGATAATATTATCCCCAAAATTGAAAGAGTTTTTCTTGGTTTAAATAAATTTAATATAGAAAAGACAAGTAGATAAATAACCGCAAGAAAAAGTGTAATAGCAGCCCATGAATCAAAAGTACTCAATTCTTCATTTCCTGAATTAGACACTATTGCAGAAAGTATTAAAGCGCTTACCGAAAGGGCAATTCCGATAATTGAGAGTGTTTTTAAATTTATTTTCTTAATTATTTTTTCCATAAATTTATTTATTAAATTTATTTATTTTTTTATTTCTATATTATTGAAAGTTTTTCTCTTTATTCATAAATTTTACTTTGTGTAATTACAGCTATAGAAGATTCAAGATTATTTTTAAGTTTTTAAAGCCCTGTGTCATGTAGGCATTTTTTATAATAAAAATCGTATATCTCACCTTTTCTAGCTGGTGTATAATTTTCGTCATCGGCAGTGTCTAATAATGCTCGACTGGAACAATCGCTTTTTATTAAAGATACTCTTATATCATACCAATAAAAAAGAAAACCTAAAATTATAATTGCTAATATAATTATCCCTATGTATTGTTTTTATTCATAATGTTAATTTATTTATTTTTTCATTTCTAATTTTTTTAATTTTATCTTCTAATTCTTTTAAAAAATAATCTATATTTTCTTTCTCTAATAATTTTAAAATGTGATTTATCTTTTCTTCTAAAATAATAATTTTATCGGTTATTATTGCGTCTATATTATTTATATACCAAAATAGAACAACAAAATTAATACTCAATAGAAAAAATAACCATCCATCGTTAATTTATCAAAAATTAATAAAATGCACGAAATTATAAATAATCCTGTTATTCCAATCATTACCTTAGTTAATGTTTTACCAAATTTATGCAAATCTATATCTAATTTTGCCCCAGCTTCAGTAAATGGTGAATAATCAATGTTTATTTTTTCTCTTTTAACCTTGTGCTTTCTATAATTTATTATAAATAAAATAATACCTACTATAAATAAGATATATTCAAAAAGTTCTTTCATAATTTTTTAATAGATTTCTATTTAAAATCACAAAGCTTATCGCCAGTTTTATGATTTTTACGAACCGTATACTTTTTGCTCCGGGAGCAGGATTCGAACCTGCGACATCCTCCTTAACAGGGAGGCGTTCTACCACTGAACTATCCCGGAATATTTTTAATTATAGTAAAATTATAAAAAAAATTCAAATGATAGAAGATGAATTATGAATTATAAAAATTCTCCTCCAGGGGAGGATCCTCCTTCGGAGGAAAAATGTAAAAATCAAAATCCAAAATTTAGGATGCTCAGCAAAAATTTCTAAAAGAAATTTTTGCTGAGCTACAATCATTTTCCCGCCGAAGGCGGATCCTCTTTTAGAGGAGATTTTGACTTTTGCCCCGCCCTTTTGTTAACATAAAATTTGAATTTATAAAAAAATTTTTATGCAATTTAAAATTTAATTTGTTATATTTATGTAATTATTAACAAAAGGGCGGGGTGAGTTTTTATTCATCTTCATCTTCTAACTTAGAAAATCCATCTTCTTCTTTAGCTATACTCTTTAAAAGTTCGTCTGCCATATCTGCGATCCATTTATCTGGTAGGGGAGCATTATATTTATTAGCTATTTTTTTAAAATGAATGTCAGCAAATTTATACTTTTTTAAATTTTTAATAATTTCATCAACTCTTCTTTCATTATATAGATTTTCAAGATCTTTCATTATAGCTTCCCATTCTTTGTAAGCGTCTTCATACTCTTCAATATTTTTTTTATGTTCAAATTTTTCTGTCATTTTTTTATTTTTTTATTTTATTTTGACTTTTTATTAATAATAAAAATTGAATTATCCGCATCTTGAGTAGCCGCAATTTTTGCAGCTAACGCATCCTTCAGCTAAAACTAAAGGAGCTCCGCATTCCGGGCATCCCGGAGCATAGCCTAAATCAGCAATTGATTTTGGTCCAAAATTTAAAATTTCATCTTCTGAATTATTTTTTGAATTTTCAACTAAAATTTCTACTTTTGGATTTTGATTAAAATTTAAAACTTCACCTTTTGCTTCAGGAAGCTCTGCTTTTTCATTGTTTTTTAATTCATTACTTGAATTATGATTATGATTATGATTATGATTTTTTCCATTAGTTGATTTAACATGTTCTTCTAAAATTTTACCAATAGCATCAGGTAAAGATAAAATTGTTCCTTTTTCTGTTATTGTTGGCATTGGTCCGCGAATACCTTTTAAATTATCAATTATTTCTTCAATTTTCACTCCTGCTCTTAATGAAAGAGAAATTAATCTACAAATTCCTTCGCTTTGCTCTTGGAAAAATCCTCCGGATTTTCCAATTGTTGCGAAAACTTCAAAAGGCACTCCGTTTTCATCATTATTAATTGTAATATAAAGATTTCCATAACCAGTTTTTACTTTATAAGTTTTTCCTGACATTACTTCCGGTCTTTTACGTGGTTCAATTCTGTTTTTATCCATTTTAAGATTTAATTCTTCTTTTTTTGGTTCTTCTTTTATTTCGCTTTTTGCTTCAACATTTTTTGTTTCAGTTTTTTTGCCAAGTTCTGTTGGAGATTTAATATTTTCTCCTGTGCCTACATTTAAAATTTGGACTTCGCGGCTTCCATTTCTATAAACAGTTGTACTCTTGCATTTTAATTTCCAAGCCAAAATAAATCCTTTTTTAACATCTTCCATTGTAGCTTCAAATGGGAAGTTAATTGTTTTTGAAATAGAATTATCTACGTGTTTTTGAAAAGCAGCTTGCATTCTAATATGATCTTCTGCAGAAATATCCAAAGCAACAACAAAAGTTTTCTTTAATTCTTCTGGAATATTTTCTAAATGTTGAATTGTTCCTTTTTTAATTACTTCGTCTTTAATTTTTTGAATTTCTTCATCGCTAAATTTGTAATCTTTTAATGCTTTTTCAAAATAAGGGTTGAAATAATGATATTGATGGCCGTCTTTATCTTGTTTGATATAAGAAAGAGCAAAGTTTGGTTCAATCCCAGAAGAAGTATCAAACATCATTGAAATTGATCCTGTTGGCGCAACAGTTGTTAAGGCAGCATTGCGAATTTTAATTCCTTTGTCTTTGTAAATTGATAAATGCCAATTAGGAAAAATGCCTTTTTCTTCTGCTAATTCTTGAGACATTTGATGCGCTGTTTCATTTATTGTGCTCATTATTTTTTCAGCTAAATCAATTCCTTCTTTTGAGTTATATCCAATATTTAATTGATAAAGCATATCAGCAAAACCCATTAATCCAAGCCCAATTCTTCTGTTCCCTTGAGCCATTTCTTCAAGTTTTTTAACAGGGAATTCAAAAATATCAATAACATTGTCCATTAAACGTACAGCTGTTCTTGTAACATGTTTTAATCTTTCCCAATCAACTTTTTTATCTTTTACAAAAGCGGCTAAGTTAATTGATCCTAAATTGCAATTATCATAATGATGCAAAAATTGTTCGCCACATGGATTTGAACAATCTATTGGCCCAAGTCCGGGTAGGGGATTTGTGCGATTTACTTCATCAATAAAAACAATTCCTGGTTCACCGTTTAACCATGCATATTTTACAATTTCATCAAAAAGTTCTTTTACAGTAATATCAATTTCTTCATAGCCAATAACAGCACCATTAGGAGCTCTTAAAATTTTGTGCGGTTTTGTTTTTTGTCCATTCCACTCACAATACCATTGAGTGTCTGGTCTTTCTATTAATGCTTTCATAAATTCATCAGTAACTTTTACTGAGATATTAAAATTACGAATTTCACCTTCAACTTCTTTTGCGCGAATAAAATCTAAAACATCTGGATGATCAATTTGCATCATTGCCATATTTGCGCCGTGTCTTCCTTGTTGTTTAATTGTTCCAAATGCTTCATTATAAACTTTTAGAAAGCTAACAGGTCCGCTTGAAACTCCTTTTGTTCTTTTTGTTGGAGTCATTGCAGGTCTTAAATGTGAAAAATCAAAACCAAGACCTGATCCTAATTGTTGGAGAAGAGCAGCTTCTTTTAATGTTTGAAAAATACTTTCCATTGAATCAAAAACAGGTAAAACAATACAATTAGGAACAACAGGAGTTTCTCCTCCGGCGTTAGTTACGGTTCTTCCAGCAGGAGTAAATTCTTTTTTGGACATTATTTCAAAAAATTCTTTTTCTGTTTGTCTTATAAAATCTTCATCTTTATTATATTGTCTTTCAACTTCTGCTAAGGAATGAGCAATTCTATGAAACATTTCAGCTGGAGTTTCTTGTGAGCCATCTTCTTTTTGTTGAAGATATCTCTTTTTCATCATTTTTAAGGCATTTTCTGAAAAAGAGTTGTTAATGCGTTCAGCTTCGACTTTTGATATAATATGATCTAATTTATCTTTTACTATTTTTGGCATATTTTTATTTTTTTATAGCGGACCTTTTTAAGTATCTATATTTTAGCATTAAACATAGATATAAAATCAAGAGGGACTTTTCCACAAAAAACCAATTTATAAAATAAAAATAATAAAAAGACAAGATTAGATTTTAAGTAAAAGAAAAACGTAGGTTTTTTATAAGAAAAATTGGAAAATTAATTTTAATATTTTTCAAAAAGCCTATTTTTTTATACTTTTAGACTAAATTTTTAATAAAAAAAGACATTTTTTGTTTAAAAAGTCAATAGAATAAACATAAATAATTAAAACTCAAAACTCAAAAGTCAAAAATTAACCATAATCCGAATTATCCGAATATGTCCGAATTTACGAATAATACGAATGATAAGAATTAAAAAGTATGAAGTATGAATAAATTTTTCCTCCAGAGGAGGATCCCCTCCAGAGGAGGGCAGGCGTCTCTGACGGACAATTTTCAATTATTAATTTTCAAATAATTTTTCCTTCAAAGAAGCCTGCCTGCCGCCTGCCTGCCGGTAGGTAGGGTAGGCAGGGATCCTCCTTCGGAGGACAATTTTAGAATTTTCAAACATTTAATGAGGTGTCATTGTGAGGAGTGGAACGACGAAGCAATCCCTTTAAAGAATTATAAATTAGGAATTATGTGTAATTTTGAATTTTTAATTTTGAATAAAATTCTAATTTTGAATTTTAAAACGTTTCTAATTTAAATCATTCAAAATTTATTCAAAATTCAAAATTAAAAATTAAAAATTCTTCACTTTTAAGTTTTAAGTTAAAGTTTTTCCTCCGAAGGAGGATCCGCCTCCGGCGGAGACTTTTGAGCTTTGAACTTTAAAGTTGAACTTCAATAGAATTATTTAAAGATAAAAATTGTAAAATTTAAAATTCAATAAAAAATTATAATTTTAATTTTACTATCCTATTTTTGCGATCGCTAAAATAGGATAGTAATAATAAAAAACAAATTTTTAAATTGTAATTTGTATTTTAATTTTTTAGTTTAATTTTTTTATTTTACTAAAATTAAAATGGCCGTCTTTTTAATTTTAGTAGATATAATTTTTTAAATTTTAATTTGTATTTTTTAAATTGTTATCTAGAGAATGATCTTCTCCAGAGAAGAGCAAGTCTGCATGCCGCCTGCCTGCCCTGTCTGCCGACAGGCAGGCGGTAGGCAGGTTCAAAATTCAAAATTTTTAACTTTTAAGTTTCAAGCTGAAGTTTTTCCTCCGAAGGAGGATCCGCCTCCGGCGGAGACTTTTGAGCTTTGAGTTTTGAGTTTTAATTTATTTATTATTTGAATTTAAATTTTAATTATGTTAATATAATATTATGATTACTTTTCAGGATGTATCAAAGGTATATAATCATCATTCAGTTGCTTTAGAAGATGTTAGTTTTAAAATAAATCCGAATGAATTTGTTTCTATTGTTGGTCGTTCTGGCGCTGGGAAATCTACAATAATTAAACTTTTAATAGGAGAAGAAAAACCAACCAAAGGAAGAATTTTTTTTGGACAATATGAAGTTAATAAATTAAAAAATTCAGAATTGCCGGCTTTGCGTCGTCATATTGGAATTGTTTTTCAAGATTTTAGATTATTACCAAATAAAACAGCTTATGAAAATGTTGCTTTTGCTTTAGAAGTTGCTGGTCGTCCATCAAGTGAAATAAGAGATTTAGTTCCTCAGGTTTTAGATATGGTTGGATTGGCTGATAAAGCTAAAAATTTTCCTCATGAACTTTCAGGTGGAGAAAAGCAAAGAGTGGCCATTGCGCGCGCAATGATTCATCGTCCAGAAGTTATTATTGCTGATGAGCCAACAGGGAATTTAGATCCGTTTCATACAGCTGAAATTATAAATCTTTTGTTAAAAATTAATGATTTAGGTACAACTGTTATTTTAGCAACGCATGACAAGGAAATAATTAATTCTTTAGAAAAAAGAGTAATTACATTAGATCATGGCAGAATTATTCGCGATGAAGAAAAGGGACGTTTTATTTTAGTTTAAAAAAATGCTTACAGTAATTTGGAGAATAATTTATTACGGTTTTAAAAATTTTTGGAGAAATACATGGCCATCAATTGCAACTGTTGGTACAATGGTTATTGCTTTGTCTGTTTTTTTGGGATTGATTTTATTTAATGCAATGACATCTAAAGCCATAGAATTAATTCAGGATAAAATCGATATTAGTGTCTATTTTAAAAATACAACATCAGAAGATGATATTTTAAACATTAAACAATCTTTAGAAACATTGCCCGAAGTAAAAGAGGTTCAATATGTTTCAAAAGACAAAGCA
>Ga0272446_1006637_pt1 | contig 11941 bp, 14 predicted proteins | sample YNPCB0061_FD_194587 | JGI IMG/M metagenome (GOLD analysis project Ga0272446, IMG submission 194587) | Hot spring microbial mat communities from Yellowstone National Park, WY, United States - YNP-CB-006-1 | ecosystem: Environmental > Aquatic > Thermal springs > Hot (42-90C) > Sediment | place... | reverse complement strand
ATGGAACGTCGCGGCTCAGACGCCGCATGGTCCTGCTGAGGACGGCGACGCTCGGGGTGGCGGCCCCGACGCTGGCCGGCTGCGTCGTGGCGCCGCCGGGCACCAGCGTCGTCTATGCGCCCGGGCCGGCGCGCACGGGCATCAGCGACGCCGACCCCTCCGACGCCCCGGGCCACGGCCGCGGCGGATATGTCGGCAATCGCGTCCGCACCGGCCTGACCGACGCCGACCCCAGCGACGCCCCGGGCTACGGCCGCGGCGGATATGTCGGCAATCGCGTCCGCACCGGCCTGACCGACGCCGACCCCAGCGACGCCCCGGGCTACGGCCGCGGCGGATATCGCGGCGTGCGCCGCGTCACCGACACCGACCCCTCCGACGCGCCGGGACGCGGCCGCGGCTGGTAGGCCCCTGCCCACCCGCCGCGCTGCGACGTGAAGCCGTTCAGGGCCCGACGCCCCGCCACCCTTGCCGAGGCCCCCGGAACGGCGCGACACTCCGGCGGGGATCGGGGAGAGCGCCGCCGATGACGGACGAACCGGCCAACGCCAGGACCGCGAGCGCGGCCGAGGACGAGAGCAGGGAGAGGCCGCGGCTCGCGCGCCGCGTGCTGGTGCTGCGCGCGGCACTTGGCGCCGCCGGGGCCTCCGCCAGCGCAGCGACGGCCGCGGCGCTGGAGCCGACCCCGGTCCAGTACCGCACCGGCATCACCGATTCGGACCCGAGCGACGGCCCCGGCTACGGCCGCGGCTATCGCGGCCGCCCCTACACGGGCCTCACCGACGCCGACCCGAGCGACGGGCCGGGCCATGGCCGTGGCGGGGTGAGGCGCGGGCGGCCCTACACCGGCATCAACGACGGCGATCCCGGCGACCCGTCCGGCTATGGCACGGGCTGGCGGCTGCGGGCGCAGCCCTATACCGGCTTGACGGATTCCGACCCGAGCGATGGCGCCGGACATGGGCGCGGCGGCGCCCGACCGCGCGGCGTGACCGACAACGACCCCTCCGACGCCCCCGGCCGCGGCCGCGGCTGGCGCTGAGGGGCCGAGGCCGCATCCTCCCCCCCCCGGCGGGCCGAGTGCGCAGGACACCATGACGACCACACTCGCCGAGGAAGCCTGGACCCTCGCCTTCGGCGCCATGCCCTTCGAGGACGGGATGGCGCTCCGCGAGGGGACGGCCTGGCGGCTGATGCCGGGCAACGACCCCGGCCGCTTCGCCGGGCTGGTCTCGATCGCCGATCTCGACGCCTTCCTGCGCAGCGATGCGGCGCGCATCCCGCGCGTCTCGATGGCCGACGGCGCGCGCAAGGGCAGCGCCGCCGTCCCGCCGGAGGACTTCACCGAGGAGGGCGGCGACCGCGTGGACCTGCCGCGCCTCCTCGCCTGCCACGACGCCGGGGCGAGCCTCGTCGTCTCCCAGTTCCACGAGATCCATCCCCCTCTCGCCCGCTTCTGCCGCGGGCTCGAGAAGGCGTTCCTGCACGCCGTGCAGGCGAACATCTACCTCACGCCGCCCGGCGCGCAGGGCTTCCGCGTGCATTTCGACACGCATGACGTGCTCGTGCTGCAGGTCTCGGGGCGCAAGGCATGGCGGGTGTGGGACGCGATCCCCTTCCCCGCGCCGACGCGCCACACCCCCTGGCGCAACGACGTCGCGCCCGAGGGCGCGCCGCATGACCTGACCATGGCGCCGGGCGATGCGCTCTACCTGCCGCGCGGCGTCATGCACGAGGCGATGGTCCAGGCCGGGGCGGAGCCTTCGCTGCACATCACCGTCGGCTTCCTCGAGCCCACGCTCGGGGAGATGCTGCGCGGGCTGGTCGCGGAACTTGAGGCGGAGGAGCCGGCGCTGCGCGCGGCGGTCCCGACCTGGCGGCTGGCGGAGGCCGACGGCATCGCCCGGCTGCGCGCGCGGCTCGAGGCGGCGCTTGCGGTGCTGCGGCGGGCGGATGCGGCGGACCGGCTCGCGGTCGCGGCGCTCGACCGGCTCGCGCGGGAGCGCATGGCGCTGCCCGGACGGGGCCTGCACACGCCCCCCCCGGGGCTGCAGGACCGGCTGCGCCTCAGCGAGACGATGCACCACGCCCTGGTGCCGATCGAGGGCGGGGGGGCGAGCCTGCGCTGGTATGGCGGGGCGGAGAAACTCACCGCGGTGGAACTCGCCTGGATGGCGGCGCTGGAGCAGGGCGCCACGCCGGCGGAACTCGGCGAGGGGGCGCTCGCCTTCTGCCGGCGGCTGGCGGCGGCCGGGCTGCTCGAGCGCGCCTGAGGCGCGGCGGCCGCGCCTTGCCGCCCCCTGCAGCCCGCCATCCTCCCCGGCCTTCGCAGGGGGCAGCCGCCGCATGAGCACCGACATCCTCGCCGAACTCGCCCCGCATGGCGTGCTGCGCGCGGGCATCAACCTCTCGAACTTCCTGCTCGTCACCGGCCGTGACGAGCACGGCAGCCCGACCGGCGTCGCCCCGGACATGGCGCGCGCCCTCGCCGATCGCCTCGGCGTGCCGCTCAGGCTCGTCCCCTATGCGCGGCCGGGGCTCCTCGCCGATGCCTGCGGCACCGACGCCTGGGACATCGGCCTGATCGGGGCCGAGCCGCAGCGCGCCGAGACCATCGCCTTCAGCCCCGCCTATGCCGAGATCGAGGCGACCTGCCTCGTGCCGGCGGGCTCGCCCATCGCCTCGCTCGCCGCGCTCGACGCCCCGGGGATCAGCATCGCGAGCACCGCACGCGCGGCCTATGACCTCTGGCTCGAGCGCAACATCCGCCACGCCACCGTCCTCCGCGCCGAGAGCATCGACGGCGCCTTCGCCCTGTTCCGCGACCGGCGCCTCGATGCGCTGGCCGGGCTGCGGCCGCGGCTAATCAGGGACCAGGCGGCCCTGCCCGGCTCGCGCCTCCTCGACGGGTCCTTCATGACCGTGCAGCAGGCGATCGGCACGGCGCGGGCGAATGCGAAGGGTGCGGCCTTCCTCCGCGACTTCGTGGAGGAAGCGAAGCGCACCGGCCTCGTCGCCGCGCTGATCGCGCGGCACGGGGTCGAGGGCCTCTCCGTCGCGCCGCCGGCGTGAGGCCCGCCCTACGGCCCGGGCGGGACGGTGCGCGCCATTGGCGGCAGGTGCGAGACGCGGGCATACCAGGCCTCGAGCCGCGGATGGCCCGGCCGCCAGGGCTCGTTCGGGAAGCGGAAGTCGAGATAGCCGAGCGCGCAGGCGATCGCGATCTCCCCGATGGTGGCGAGATCGCCGAGGCCGGCCGCCTCGGCCTCGAGAGCGTCGAGCGCGCGCGCGACCTTGCCCTGCTGCAGCGCGATATAGGCGCGCCGCCCCTCGTCCTGCGGCAGGGCCACCTCGCGCCGGCGCGGCTGCGTGGCGTCCAGGATGCCATCGGCGAGCGCGGCCTGCCGCAGCGCCTTCCACCGCGCCGGCCCGCGCGCGGGGAAGAGGCGCGGCCCGTCGCCGAGGCTGTCGAGGTATTCGCAGATCACCGGGCTGTCGTAGAGCACCTCACCCTCGTCGGTGACGAGCGTCGGCAGCTTCGCGAGCGGATTGAGGGCGGCAAGCGCGGGGTCGGTCGTCGCCATGGTCCAGAGCTCGATGCGGTCCTCGATGCCGCGCCGGATGGCGAGCGCCCAGCACTTCCGCACATAGGGCGAGTTGGGCGAATGGGCGAGCCTCATCCCGCGTCTCCTCCGGTGGTTCGCGCAGCCTCCCCCGCCCAGCGCCATCCGTCCATCCGCGCCCGGCAGGAGCGCGCCCCGGCCCGGCCCGCCGCGTCACGCGCCCGCGCCCTGCGCCCCTGACCTGGGCGGTTCCGGCGCTGACCGGGCGGTGGTGATGCCCGCCGCCGCGGCCGCTGACCGCCGCCCCCTCAGCCTTCCGGCCGCAGGCCGAGGCGGCGGATGATGCCGCCCCAGCGTTCGATGTCGCTGCGCAGCAGGGCCTGGAAGGCGGCCGGGTCGCTGCCCACCACCACGAAGCCCGCGCGCTCGAGCGCCTGGCGCTGCTCGGGCGCGGCGAGCGCGCGGCCGACCTCGGCGGCAAGCCGCGCGATGCGGTCCTCGGGCGTGCCCGCCGGGGCGAAGAGGCCGATCCAGGCCACCGCCGGGGCCTGATCCACGCCGCTCTCGCGCATGGTCGGCACCTCCGGCAGCGCGGGGAAGCGCTCCGGGCTGGTCACCGCGAGCGCGCGCACCTGCCCCTCCCGCACCTGGCCGAGCACGCCGCCCGAGGCGGCGAAGAAGGCCTGGATGCGCCCGGCGACGAGGTCGAGCACCGCCTGCCCGACGGCGCGGTAGGGCACGTGCACCGCCTCGAAGCCCTGGCTCGCCGCAAGGTCCTCCATCACGAGGTGCGACAGCGTCCCCGGCCCGGTCGAGGCGTAGGAGATCCGGCCCGGATTCGCCTTGGCGTAGGCGACGAACTCGGCCGCCGTCCTCGCCGGCACGGACGGGTGCACGACCAGCACGAAGGGCAGCCGCGCCAGCAGCGAGACCGGCATCAGGTCCTTCTCGGGGTCGTAGCCGAGCGCGGGGTTGAGGATCTTCGCCGTGCTGCCGGGGCCGCCGATGGTCACGCCGAAGGTGTGCCCGTCGGTGGCGCGCGCGATCGCCTCGGTGCCGATATGGCCGCCGCCGCCGGCGCGGTTCTCCACCACCACGGGCTGGCCGAGCACCTGCTGCAGGTGCGGGGCGATGGCGCGGGCCGCGAGATCGGGGGTCGAGCCGCCGGGGAAGGCGACGATGAGGCGCACCGGCCTCTCGGGCCAGGCGCCCTGGGCGCGGGCGGCGGCGGCCAGGGCAAGGGCGGGCAGCGCGGCGAGGCCGCGGCGGGTGATCGTCATGGCGTCTCCTCAGGCGTCGGGGCGGCGCTCCCTCGGGGCCGCATGACCGGCGTTGCAGCATGAGGACGGGGCCCGCGTCCAGCGGCGGGCGGGGGGTCAGCGCGCCTCGGCCATCAGCCGGCCGCCATGGATGAAGCCGTAGGTCGGATAGACGCTGCGCCCGAGGCCGTTGAGCGGCGGATACCACACCCGCACCAGCGACCAGTCGTTGCCCGGCGAGACATCCACCACCGGCTGGTCGCGCGCGATCCGGCCGCGGTCCCGCCCGCTCGCCCAGTTGGCGTGGTCCACCCGGATCTCGCGCGGCGAGACCACGCGCGTGACGACGGAAAGGTGCCCGTTGCGGTTGCGCGCCGTGCGCATGAAGACGAGCACCGAACCGACCCGCGGGCTGCGCGAGCGGTCGTAGCGGCCGGACCGGGCCGCCGCCTCCCACCACTGCCAGGCATCGCCCTGCAGGGTGATGCCCGAACGCGCCCGCGCATAGGGCACGCAGGACATCTCGCCCCCCGCATAGCCCGGCACGCCGGCGCTCTCGCGCCCGCCGCCACAGGCGGCAAGACCCAGCGCGGCCAGCAGCGCGATCATGCGAAGCATGACGCGGAACCCCCTGATTTCCCCCGATCAACACCCTATCACGAAGGCCCCCGGCGGTGCAGCATCCGCGCGCTGGCCGGAGGGGGCGCGATGACGGGGGAGGCGGGCCGGGACGCAGCGGCCGCGGCGCGCCGCCGCCTGCTCGGGCCGCCGGCGCGGAGGGGCCGGGGAAGGTCGCCGCTTCCCGCCCCGCCCCGCTCGGCCCCCGGGGCCCTCGTCTCACTCCGCCGGGACCGGCGTGTCCTTCCGGGTCTTCCACAGCGAGTAGAAGATGCCGCCCAGGATCATCGCCAGCGTCACGCCGAGCGAGATGGCCGGATCGACCTTCCCCATGATCTGGTTCCAGAAGATCTTGCCCCCGATGAACACCAGCACCAGCGCCAGCGCGTATTTCAGGTAGTGGAAGCGGTGCACCATGGCGGCCAGCGCGAAGTAGAGCGCGCGCAGGCCCAGGATGGCCATGATGTTCGCCGTGTAGACGATGAAGGTGTCGGTGGTGATAGCGAAGATCGCGGGCACGGAATCCACCGCGAAGATCAGGTCGGCGATGTTGATCACGACCAGCGCGAGGAAGAGCGGTGTGGCGACGCGCACCATCCGCCCCGTCCGCGCATCCCGCTCGCGCACGAAGAACCTCTGGCCGTGCAGCGCATCGGAGACGCGCATGTGCCGGCGCATGAACTTCACGACCGGGTTCCGGGAGATGTCCTGCTCCCCTTCCGGCACCACCAGCATCTTGATGCCGGTGACGATGAGGAAGGCGCCGAAGAGGTAGAGCACCCAGGCATACTGCTGCACCAGCGCCGCGCCGAGGCCGATCATCAGCCCGCGCAGCACGATGACGCCGATGATGCCCCAGACCAGCGCGCGGTACTGGTATTTCCGGGGGATCGCGAAGGAGCTGAAGATCAGGCTGATGACGAAGACGTTGTCGATGGACAGCGCCTTCTCGATGAAGAAGCCGGTGAAATAGGCGATGCCCGCATGGGTGCCGTCGCTGGTGGTGAGATCGCCGCTCTCATAGGCCCACCAGATCCCGCCGCCATAGAGGCAGGCGAAGCCGATGTAGAAGGCGGAGAGCCAGAGGCTCTGCGCGATCCCCATCTCCTTGTCCTTGCGGTTCAGCACGCCGAGGTCGAAGGCGAGCAGCACCACGACGACGGCGAGGAAGCCCTTCCACATCCACAAGGGCTTGCCGAGCCATTCGGCCGAAAGGAATTCCATCCCCCACGATCTCCTCTCTGGCGCAACCACGGAACGCAGAGAGGGCCGTGATCGCGCGACTTCCCACGCGATCCGACATCGCGGTCGCCGCCCCGCAGCGGGGCCGGCGGCCGCCGGGGGGTCCGGATCGGGGGGCAGATGGTCCTCCCCGCCCCGCCCGTCAAGCCCGGTTGCGGCGGAGGCGCCGATGGCCCATCTGGATTTGCGCGGGCGCCTCCGGGCCACTAGGTTGCGCCCCGTTCAGACGGTTTGGGCCGCCCCGGGGGGCGCCCGCAACGGGATCGAGGCGTCGTCATGGGTTCGTTCAGCATCTGGCACTGGCTGGTCGTCCTGCTGATCATCCTGCTGCTCTTCGGCAGCGGCAAGATCAGCGGCCTGATGGGTGACCTCGCCAAGGGCATCAAGTCGTTCAAGCAGAACATCAAGGACGACGAGAAGGACGCCTCGATGGAGGCGCAGGCCGCGCCGCAGCCGCCGGCGGGGTCCATCCCGGGGCCCCAGCAGGGCCAGGCCGCGGCCACCCAGGCCGAGCCGCAGCCGGGCAACCGCCCCGCGGCCTGACGCCCTCCTTCCGGCCTCTGGCGGGCCTCGCCGCGCGGCCGCGCGGGGGGGGCGCCATGACCTCTGCCGAACCGGGACGCCATGACCTTCGAGCAGGCCGCCGCCGCCATCATCGCGGCCGGGCGCCGCATGGACCGGATGGGCTGGGTGCCGGCCACCGCCGGCAACCTCTCGGTCCGGCTCAGCCCCGACCGCATCGCCATCACCCGCTCGGGCCGCCACAAGGGGGCGCTGACGGCGGCCGACGTGATGGAGGTGGACGCCGCCGGCGCCGCGGTCGCGCCGGGCGCCAGGCCCTCCTACGAGACCCCGCTCCATTGCGGCATCTACCGCCGCTTCCCCGCGGCGGGGGCGGTGCTGCACGGGCATTCGCCGGCCGCCACCGTGCTCTCCCGCCGCGCGGGTGGCGAGATTCGGCTCGCCGGCTACGAACTGCTCAAGGCCTTCCCGGGCGGACCGACGCATGAGGCCGCGGTGGCGGTCCCGGTGCTCGACAACGACCAGGACATCCCGCGCCTGCAGGCCGCGCTCGAGCGCCTGTGGGACGCCGCGCCGGACGCGCCGCCGGGCTATCTCATCCGCGGCCACGGCGTCTATGTATGGGGCGCGGACATGGAGGCCGCGATGACCCGGCTCGAGGCGCTGGAGTTCATGCTGCTCTGTCACCTGGAAGAAGGGAGGCACCCGCGATGAGCCTGCTCACGATCCGCGACGCCGCCACCGGCGCCGAGATGCTCAGGACCGACGATCCCGAGAGGATCGCCGCGGCGCTGAAGGAGATCGGCGTCCGCTTCGAGCGCTGGCCGGTCGCCGACCTGCCCGCGGGCGCCGAGCCCGAGGCCGTGCTCGAGGCCTATCGCCCCCATCTCGACGCCTTCCTGAAGGAGACGAAGGCCGGCAGCGCCGACGTCATCCGCCTCACCGCCGACCATCCGCAGAAGGAGGCGATCCGCGCCAAGTTCCTGGCCGAACACATCCACACCGAGGACGAGGTCCGCTTCTTCCACGAGGGCGCGGGGAACTTCGTGATGCATGTGGAGGGCAGGATCTACGACGCGCACTGCACGCGGGGCGACCTGATCTCGGTCCCGGCCAACACCAGGCACTGGTTCGACGCCGGCGAGACGCCCCATGTCACGGCGCTGCGCGTCTTCACCGACAGCTCGGGCTGGACGCCGCACTACACCGGCAGCGACATCGCCGCGCGCATTCCCGTCACCGTCGGCTGAGCGTGCCGCCCGCCGGCATCCTGACCGACATCGAGGGCACGACGAGCGCCATCGCCTTCGTCAAGGAGACGCTGTTCCCCTTCGCGGCGGCGGAACTCGACGCCTTCCTCGACGCCCATGGCGCGGAGCCGGAGGTCGCGGCCATCCTCGCCGAGGTCGCCGCCGCCGCCCCGGGCGAGAGCCCGCGCGCCGCGCTCCGCCGCTGGATGGCCGAGGACGCCAAAATCACGCCGCTCAAGACCCTGCAGGGGCTGATCTGGCGGGCGGGCTATGCCGATGGCCGGCTCAGGGGGCATCTCTGGCCCGATGTCGCGCCCTGCCTGAGCGCCTGGGCGGCGGCGGGGCTCCGCCTCGCGGTCTATTCCTCGGGCTCGGTCGAGGCGCAGAAGCTGCTGTTTGGCCACAGCGTGGCGGGCGACCTGACGCCGCTCTTCGCCGGCTTCTTCGACACGCGGATGGGCGGCAAGCGGGAGGCCGCCTCCTACGCCGCCATCGCGCGGGCCCTCGAGCTGCCCGCGGGCGCGATCCTCTTCCTCTCGGACGTGGCGGAGGAGCTCGACGCCGCCGCGTCGGCGGGCATGGCGACCTGCCAGATCGTGCGCGCGGCCGACGGCACCATGGCCTGCGGGCGCCATCCGGCGGAGGCGGATTTTCCGGGCGTCGCCCGCCGATTCGGGCTGCCCGCCCCTGCCTGCCGGGGGGTGGCGCAATCCCCTCCCCTTGGCTAGATAGCCGCTCACACCCAGCCCACACCCGGACAAGGAGGCCGCCGCCATGCTGACGACCTGGTCGGTCGAGGACGGGCGCTGCCTGGTGCTCAAGGGCGGCATCTCGGAGGTCACGGCCGCGCTGCCCGAGGAGGCGCGCGTCGCGGCCGCGGCGGTGTGCGAGCCCGCGAGCCTGCGCCGCGCCGTCTGGTTCGACCTCCTGAACCCCACGCCCGAGGAGGTGCGCGCGGTGCAGGCCGCGCTCTCCATCGAGATCCCGACCCGCGAGGAGATGCAGGAGATCGAGAGCTCCTCCCGCCTCTATCGCGAGGGGGAGGCGCTGTTCCTCACCGCGAACTTCCTGCACGGGGTGGATCAGGGGGATTTCGGCTCGACGCCGATCACCTTCGTCCTGACCGCGGCGGCGCTGGTGACCATCCGCTACGCGACGCCGCGCGCCTTCACCGTCTTCGCCGCCCGCGCGCAGCGCCAGCCGTGCCTGCTCCTCGGCTCCCCCGACGGGGTGATGCTGCACCTCTTCGAGCAGGTGGTGGACCGCCTCGCCGACATCCTCGAGCGCATCGGCGCCGACATGGACCGCGCCAGCCAGCGCACCTTCCGCGCCGCGCGCGGCGGCGCCCATGCCGGCCAGCGCACCGACCAGCTCAAGGACACGCTGCTGATCCTCGGCCAGGTCGGGGAGGTGACGACCCGCACCGCCGAGACGCTGCTCGGCCTCAACCGCATCCTCGCCTTCGTGGGGGCGGAGAAGGCGACGCTGGTACGCAAGGAGAACCAGGTCATCCTCAAGACCCTGGTGCGCGACGTCCGCTCCCTCATCGACCACGGCAATACGCTGAACGGCAAGGCGCAGTTCCTGCTCGACGCCGTGCTCGGCATCATCAATGTCGAGCAGAACACCATCATCAAGACCTTCACCGTCGCCTCGGTGGCGCTGATGCCGCCCACCCTGGTCGCCTCGATCTACGGCATGAACTTCGAGCACATGCCGGAACTGAGATGGGAGATCGGCTATCCGCTCTCGATCCTGCTCATGATCGTCAGCGCGCTGCTGCCGATCTGGTATTTCCGCCGCAAGGGCTGGCTGTAGGAACCCCGCGCATGTCCGAACCGATCCGCGTCCCCGCCACGCCTGCCACCTGCCGCTGGGGCGCCTTCGACGCCTCCTTCCCGCCCGTGGCCTCGATCAAGCCGGGGGAGGTGGTGATCCTCGAATGCCTCTCGGGCGGGCCCGAGGTCATGCCGCCGCAGGAGAAGATGATGGAGATCCCCGCCATGCTGCGGGAGATCCACCGCACCCTGCCCCGCCTCGGCGCGCACATCATCACCGGGCCCGTCGAGGTGAAGGGGGCGGAGCCGGGCGACGCGCTGCGCGTGGACATCGAGAAGATCGAGCTCGGCGCCGACTGGGGCTTCTGCGGCTTCCGCCCGCTCTTCGGCACGCTGCCGGAGGACTTCCCCTACCGCCGCACCCTGCACATCCCGGTGGACCGGGCGCGGAAGACCTGCCGCCTGCCCTTCGGCCCCTCCGAGGCCGGGCTCGAACTGCCGCTCGCGCCCTTCTTCGGCGTCATGGGCGTCGCCCCGCCGCCTGAATGGGGCATGATCAACACCAAAGAACCGCGCGCGATCGGCGGCAACCTCGACAACAAGGAACTGACCGAGGGCACCACGCTGTTCCTGCCGGTGTTCAACGAGGGCGCGCTGTTCTCCGCCGGCGACGGCCACGGCGTGCAGGGCGACGGCGAGGTCTGCATCAACGCGCTCGAGATGTGCCTGACGGGGCATTTCCGCCTCTCGCTGATCAAGGGCGGGGGGGCGCGCGACCCCGTGCTGAAGTGGCCGCGGGCCGAGACGAAGACGCACTACATCACCATGGGCATGCACGAGGATCTCGACCTCGCGATGAAGCAGGCGCTCCGGGAGATGATCGCCTTCATCTGCTCGCGCACCAACCTCTCGGACGCGGATGCCTACCAGTTCTGCTCGCTGGCGGTGGATTTCCGCGTCACCCAGACCGTGAACGGCGAGAAGGGGGTGCATGGGATGCTGCGGAAGGGCCTGCTGTTCTGAGCGCGGCGCGCGCCGCCGGGGCGACCGCCGAAGGGCAGGGCCGGGCGCGGTCAGTGGCGCGGGCCGGGGCGCACCAGGATCCCGGATGGCGGCAGCCACTGGGGCGGCGGCGTGATGCCCGGTTCCGGCGGACAGGGCGGGCGCAGCGCGCCGCAATCCCAGGCGAAGCGGTCGCCTCGGCCGGTGAGTTGGCCGCCGCGTTCGAAGCGGCATGCGCAGAGCTTGCCGGCCAGGCAGGCGACCTCCCCTTCGCGCGCCGGCGTGCAGGCGGGCGGCGGCTGCGCGCCGGCGGGCGGGGCGAGGAGCGGCAGGAGGAGGAGGAGGAGGCGCATGGCAGGAGCCTGAGCCATCAGTCCTTGCCGCCCCGTTGCCGCGCCCTGCCGACAGGCTCAGGGCCCATGGGCGGAGCCGGGAGGGGATGAGGGCCGCGAGGCGGCCCATGGAAGCGGCGAAACGCCGGTGCTCCGGCCCTTGCGGAGCAAAGCGGGCAGGTCCCGGGCTGCGGAGGGAACGCGGCGGTGAGAGGCCCGGCAGGCGGGCGCTCAGGGGTCGAAGCGTCAAGCCCGCCGCGATGCAGGCGCGCGAACCCGCCGTCTCGACGCGCCGGCGTCGCGGGGAGGACCGATTGTGCGGGAGGCGACTGGAGCGGGCGAAGGGATTCGAACCCTCGACCCCGACCTTGGCAA
>Ga0272446_1006636_pt1 | contig 11942 bp, 6 predicted proteins | sample YNPCB0061_FD_194587 | JGI IMG/M metagenome (GOLD analysis project Ga0272446, IMG submission 194587) | Hot spring microbial mat communities from Yellowstone National Park, WY, United States - YNP-CB-006-1 | ecosystem: Environmental > Aquatic > Thermal springs > Hot (42-90C) > Sediment | place... | reverse complement strand
GCCTCCGGCCGCATCGGCCGCGAGATCACTGACCGTCACCTTGCTGGGCGATACCCGAAGCCGCATTTTGCCAGCCTGCGTCGCAAGATTGCGGCTGAGATCAAGCGACCCGAAAGCCAGCTCGATGTCGGCCTCCATCCCGCCGAGCGCAGCAAAATTGAAAAGTCCTTCTGACCAAAGCGGTGCGCGGGCGGCGATGGCAGCCTGAGGAGTGCCGCCTGCGCCGGCAGCGGCCCCGGCCGCGGGTTGACCGGATGGCTTGTCGGCCAAAGCTGCCATCAGGCCCACCACCGAAACCCGGTCGGCGCCGAGCTTGCCTGAGAGGCGCTGCACACCGGCGTCGGCCGTAATCTTCAGGTCCCCGCCCACGGAGGCCGTGCCAAGAGAAAGACCGCGTGCTGAAAGATCCCACACGCCATTGTCGTCTCGCACGATGTCGAGACCGCCCCGCAAGGGGACCCCGCCAGCTCCGGCCGGTAGCGAAAATCCGGCGACGGCAAGGGCGTCCGCCACGTCGTTGGCTTTGACGTCGAGCCTGCCATTGACGGCAAGCGCTCCGGTCTCTGGCCAGGTAGCTCTTCCGGAAAAGCTCATGGCAAAGCCCTGCGACGCCACCTCTGCCCGCGTAACACTCCCCTCCGCTGCACTTCCGGCCGCCATAAGGAAAGCCTGTGCCGGTGCGGCTCCGTGCTCGCCAGCCCCATGGGCATCCTGCCCCAGCGCCGTGAGCAGGACGGGCAGCGATGGAGCGTCAAGCGAGAGCACAACGCGGCTCGGTTTCGCGCGCCAGTCGCCGAAACCGCCGTCGAGCTCGACCGTCCCGCTGAAATGCGAACCGTTGACGATGCCATCAGCGCTGAGGTCCGCAGCCGATGGCATGCGCCGGCCGAGCCGAATGAGACCGGCGAGCCTCGCGCCCGTGAGACCCTTGAAACGCGCCTCCCCCACGATCCCCTCAAGCCCGGTCTTGCGGACGAGGTCTCTGATGGCTGCGGGCGTCGCACCGACAACGTCATAGGCGAGCGTGCCGACGGGTGCGCCGCGATCCGTTTTGACGCGCCCCTCGAGCCCGATCGACAATCCGTCTTCTGTCGTGAGCTTGGCCGAAGGCAACCTGATTTCACCCCCTTCGCGCTCGAACGTCACGTCAACGTCGCGCAGGCTTTCCTCACCGTCCGTCAGCCGGCCCGCGATGACGCGGAAGCGGACATCCCCTTGCAAGCTCTGAGCGCTCCCTCGATCGTCATCACCGATTGCCAGCCCCAGCGCCTTTTTGATTTCGGCGCGCAGTGCGGCAACCGTCTTTGGAAAAACCTCCCGCGTATCGAATTCCGACGCCTGCAACGTCACCTCGGCCCGCGCCCGCGCGTCCTGTGTGATGACCACATCCCCGGCGAGTGCCCGTCCCGAAATATCGCCTGAGGCATCCATCAGAGCAAAACGGTTCTGATCGATCTCGAGCTTTCCGCCAGCCGAGAACGGACCATCCGCTCTGATGTCGATGGGCACGCCCGACTTCTCCGCCCAATCCCGGAGCCGGGCGAAATTCGTGCCGCCTATGAAAGCATCCCCGGAGAAGCTCAGCCGCCCCTCCTCCGCCTCCTTGAGGTCGCCGCTGAGATCGACACGCGAGACGCCGGGAAGACTGACCTTGAGGGTCTTGAAATGCGTCGTGGTCCCGGCACGTTCGGCATTGATGCTGAGACCGCCTGCGGTCTCGCCACCGATCTTAACCTGATCGAGGTCGATCCTTGCACCTGCAGCGCCACTGCCGGAGACCGACTGCATCAACCCGATCGCAAGCCGCTGAAGTTTGGCAAATCCCGCACTTCCCGACCCGGCGCCGGCGAGCCTGTCGATATCGAGCCACTTTGAGGTCAGCGTCACATCAAGGCGTGGGGCCTCTAGCCAGGTAGCGGTCGCCGAACCGGTGATCGTTTGCGCCTCGGCCGTGGTATCGAGTGAAAGTGTAATATCGTCGAACTTGGCACCGAGTGCGTCCGCCGTGACCTCCGCTTTCAGATCGAAGACCGGAGGTTCCCCGTCCCCCTGGCCGGCATGCGTCTCCACGCCCGGAACCGCGAGCTTGCCCGACCATGTGCCCTTGAATGTCGGCCGGCGGCTGAAATCGTAGACGCGGCCATCAAGCAGATACGTGTTCGGCGACTTGTCCGCACGCGCCAACAGCCGAAGCCCGAACGAGCCGTCGGAAACCGGCCGGTCCGTGGCGAACTTGATATCGTGCGCCGCGTTGGACCAAGTGGCAGAGCCTTTGAAACGGAACGGGCCCTTGAGACCGTCCGCCGACAACTCTCCATAAATTCCTTCGAGCAGCGCGACCCGCTCGGCCACAGCATTGTAGATCGAAACGGCCCCGTCGATCAGTTTCACCGAACGCAGGGCCACATCGCGGGGAACGAACGGAAGGTCGCCGGGTTTAAGCTCGATGTTGGTCCAGTTGCCGCCGCCGGAGCTATCGGCGGCGAGAGTGAGCACCGGCTTGTTGAGCTCGATCTCGCTGGCTTCAAGGACCCCGCGCAAGAGCGCCGGACCCGATAGCCACATCGTAAAGCTTTCGACCCGCACGAACGGCTCGCCCGTCTGGCCGGTGAGGTTCGCAATGCGTACCTTTTCGAAGCGGACATAGGGGGCAGGCAGAAGCTTCAAATTGACCGTGCCGCCGACCCGCACATCGCGGCCGAGCACCTTTGAGGCCTCTTCCTCGAAGACACCGCGATACCCATTCCAGTCGATGAAATTGGGCACCGCGAAGAGCGCCGCGAGAACAACGACGAGAAGCCCGCCCAGAAAAAGAAGTCCGTTGTTCATGTCGTCTCTAGCGGCCCGCTCTCTAATGCCGGGCACTGCCGGCAAACTTTTAAATACGGGCCCTCGTGCGCATCTGTATGGCACGACATAAGTCTACTCTGAACCCGAAATTTGGCTCAATTCCAGGCATTTGACGATTTTGTGGACGATTCCGGCCATACAACGTCCGATGACTGCGGCGAAGCGCTGCGCTGGTTGTAGGATCAGCCCTGGTAGTTTAGGTCAGTTTCATGATTCCGACTCGCAAGACGAGCACTGCGCCCGGCTCCGATCTGCCGCATGACGACGAGCCGCCGTTCGATTTGCCGCAAGCACCTTTGCCAGCCATCCCCGCCACGTCAGAAGATCCGGGCGAGGCACGGGCGCCGGTTTCCGCACGTGCGATCCAGGCTGCGCGCGGCGCACCATCCTACCTTGCCGGCCTCAACCCGGAACAGCGCCAGGCGGTCGAGGCAACCGATGGCCCGGTTTTGGTCTTGGCCGGGGCCGGCACCGGCAAGACACGGGTAGTGACGACGCGCATCGCCCATATTCTAGCGACCGGCAAAGCCTACCCCTCCCAGATTCTCGCCGTCACCTTCACAAACAAAGCCGCCCGCGAAATGCGCGATCGCATCGGGGAATTGATCGGCGGCACGCTCGAGGGCATGCCCTGGCTCGGCACATTCCATTCGATCGGTGTCAAGATCCTTCGCCGCCATGCCGAGCTCGTCGGCCTCAAGTCCGGCTTCACGATCCTGGACGACGACGACCAGGTGCGCCTGCTGAAGCAGGTGCTCGAGGCCGCTGGCATTGACCGGGACCGCTGGCCCGCACGCCAGCTTGCAAGCCTGATTGACGGCTGGAAGAACCGCGGACTGACACCCAACAAAGTGCCGCAAGGAGAATCGTTTGCCTTCGCCGGCGGCAAAGGTGCGAGCCTCTACGCCGCCTATCAGGCACGCCTCAAGGATCTCAATGCCTGCGATTTCGGCGACCTTCTGCTCGAATGTCTGAGGCTCTTCCGCACCCACCCCGATGTCCTCGCCGACTATCAGCGCCGCTTCCGATACATCCTGGTGGATGAGTATCAGGACACTAACGTCGCCCAATATCTGTGGTTGCAGCTCCTCGCCCAAGGATCGCCGAACATCTGTTGCGTCGGCGACGATGATCAGTCGATCTACGGCTGGCGCGGAGCCGAGGTCGACAACATTCTCCGCTTCGAGAACGATTTTCCGGGCGCGAGAGTCATCCGCTTGGAGCGCAACTATCGCTCGACGGCAAATATCCTGGCTGCCGCGTCGGGCCTCATTGCACAGAATAAGAGCCGGCTCGGCAAGACACTTTTCACCGATGGCGAGGCCGGCGCAAAAATTGCTGTCGCGAGCTTCTGGGATGATGAAGCCGAAGCCCGCGCCATTGGCGAGGATATTGAGAAATTCCACCGTCAGGGCGAGCGTCTCAACGATATCGCAGTGCTCGTGCGGGCCTCTTCCCAGATGCGCGCCATCGAAGACCGGTTCATCACCCTGGGCCTACCCTATCGTGTGATCGGAGGCCCGCGCTTTTACGAGCGGCAGGAAATCAAGGACGCGATCGCCTACCTCGAGGTCATTGCCAATCCGGCGAACGACCTGAAATTCGAGCGTATCATCAACGTTCCAAAACGCGGACTTGGCGACACGACGATCAAGCGCATCCACGGCCTCGCGCGCTCCCGCGCCGTGCCGGTCTACCAAGCGGCGCGCGAGATTGTCGAAACCGATGAGCTTCCGGCCAAGGCTCGAAAATCGCTCGCCGATCTGGTGCTGGCCTTCGAGCGTTGGCGCGCCAACCTCGAGCATATGCGCCACACTGAGCTTGCCGAACTCGTGCTCGACGAATCTGGTTACACCGCCATGTGGCAGGCCGATAAAAGTCCTCAGGCCCAGTCGCGGCTTGAGAACCTCAAAGAGCTTGTGCGCTTCATGCATGACTTCGACACCCTGCCGGGCTTCCTTGAGCACGTCTCGCTCGTGATGGACGCCGATCAGGGAAGCGATGGCGATCGCGTCTCGCTGATGACGCTTCATGCCGCTAAGGGACTCGAGTTCGGCATCGTCTTCCTGCCGGGCTGGGAGGAGGGGCTATTTCCGCATCAGCGGTCGCTTGATGAAAATGGCAAGGCTGGGCTGGAGGAGGAGCGTCGGCTTGCCTATGTCGGCCTCACGCGCGCCAAGCGTCTGGCCAAAATTTCCTTCGCGCAGAACCGCCGCACGCATGGCCTCTATCAGTCGGCGCTTCCATCGCGCTTCGTCGATGAACTCCCCGAGACGACCGTCGACGTTGTCGAAAGCGAGATGCCCTACGGCGGACGCACCACCAACTTCAGTTATGGTGGTTTTGGCGGTCCCTTCGGGCCGAGCCGCTTCGATCGCATGGCTGGCGCCGAGCCGTTTAGCTCAAATTACAACACGCCCGGCTGGCAGCGTGCCCAACAGTCCTGGAAGAGCGGCCGCGATTCAAAAAGGAAGGCACAGCCGCCAATGACGCTTGAAGGCGAGCTGATCGCGGCATCAACCGCGAACGTCCCGTCCTTCACGAAAGGAACCCGCATCCGCCATGAAAAATTCGGTCTCGGAACGGTGACGCTCGTTGATGGCAACAAGCTGACGATCGCCTTCGATGACGGCTCGACGAAGCGTGTGGTTGCGAGCTTTGTCGAGATTGTATGATCGGTCAGCAGCGTTCGAAATGCTCGTGCGCGCAACACCCGCTGGCGCGCGTCCTTCTTCATGTCGCCGTAATCAAATGGCAAATTAACGCCAGCTCGTTGAGCGTGGGGATCATCAGCTAAGCGACTGTGGCGCAATGCCGAATTGTCGGCACAAGCTAATGCTTGTCCGGGCCGCAAGTCGTGATAATCATTTCACGCGTGAAACCTGAAGCGGGTTTCGTCGTTTGGGAGGGGTAGGGTCCTTGAAAGGAGCTATCCATGAGCACTTACCGCTTTTCGCGAAGAGGTAAGACGGGCGTCGTTGACGGGCTTGAGGGGGAAGTTGCATCGCGCCTGATCGAAGTGAAGCCTGACCCGGTGCCATCCATGCGCGGGGGCCACCTTTTGCATGACACTGAGCCGCTGACCGAGGAGCAGATCCGCAACCTTCCGGTCGCGCATCGCTACTCGTCCTAGGGCATCGGACCCTGGGAATCCTTCCGGCGCGCGCCGGAAATTGCCGAAAACCGAAACGGCATCGCTCGTCATGGCGATGCCGTTGCACTTCCGGGTTTCTCCTCAGGCGGCGGCCGCGCCACCGCTTTTCAAGATATCCCAAGCCGCATTGATCTGCTTGATCCGCTGCTCGCGATAAAGCCGGTCCGCTTCATCGCGCGCGTGGTCGGGATGCCACGACATCCGCAAGGCATCGACGACCTTCTTGACGGCCGCATACGGCGCTTCCGGATTGAGGCCAAGGACCCTGTAGGCTTCGAACACCGAGGAGGGCGTGTCGGAGGATGCCGGCTCTTCGTAGTCGCTGCGCTGCGACGCTCCGTGAACGATGCGTGCGATGCGGTCGAGATCGCGCATCATGGCGCGAATCGCAGCGCTGGCGCGCTCTGGCCCGAGCCGGCGCACACGCCGCGCCAGACCGGCCCCGCGCTGACGCAAGCTGTCGAGTTCCGATTGAAGGACCTCGCGCAGCAGAAGATCGGCTGGAAGCGTCGCGACCAGGAATTCGGTTTCCGCGATACGCGCGTGAACAAGCGCCAATGAACTTGCGATATTGGCATCGCCACCATCGCCATCCGCCGCTTTCCAGCTGTCGTAGCTGTGCCGGAAGGCAATCTTGATACGCGTAACAGTAAGCATTGCCAGATCGCGGAAGCGGCCGCCAAGCTCAGCGGCAACCCTCGGCAGGCGATCGAGATCGAATGAGAGGAGCGGAGACCGTCGCGCGACGACGATGCATCCGGCCATCAATGTCGCGAGAAGGCCGGAAATAACCCCCGCAACTTTGAAAGCTTCGGCAGAAGCCGATACATTGGTCACGGAGCTGACGACAGTGACCCATGGCGCGGATTCCGCCGCCGCACGCGGCTCGCTGACCTCGGTGACGCTGTCGGGCGAAAGAGTCTGCATCGCGACCGTTGTCATCAGATGCGTTGTTCGCCCGAACCCTGGCAGAACGATGCGCCCCTGAAGCCGTCCGACGGGGGCAAATCCCGCTGGCAGATGTCCCGGCAGTTCGACGCCGAGCGCGCGTGCGGCCGATGCCACCTTGGCCCATGCCACCCGTTGCCCGCCACAGTCGATATTGAACTTGTGCACCATCATCGTCTCGCACGTCCCGGCGGGGGATGGCCCGCAGGCGGAGAAGGCAACCTCCTCACGGGGACCGAAGATGTGGTAGACGTTAGCTTCGCTTGCCACCAATCGTGGCGCGCCATGATCCATTTCGCACGCATACGGCATAACGAGATCATCCGCCCACGCGGAAGTTGCGGCAGTGCCCGCTGCCACGACAATGCAAACGCTTATGCTAAAAAGACGCAGAGCCCTCATCAGTCACGCCCCCTACGGACAATATCCCTCCAATCCCGCTGGCTATGATCCTAGCTGAAGATCGGCGCGACTGTGGCATTTGACAAAGTTATGAACCGAAATCCTACAAGGTGAACTTGTAGTCGCGTCATCGGTATGCCGGGCCATTCATGAGTGATTCGAGCCGGCAACGCACCCGTCCGGGTCGGACATCTTTGGGTCACGGGTTTCGCAACGCTCGACAACCGATTGGCAGGATCGCTAAAACACCGTGAGCGGCACACGGCCGGCTATGGACCGGAAAACATGATTCGACGGGAGTAGCGTCAATGTCGTCGGCGGATTTCACGGCAGGCCGTTTGCGGCAAAAACAGAGTTTTTTTCAACGAATATCAGACCTTACAGACTTTGGAGCCAAGCCCGCGCCGACGCGCGAACGCGAGGCGGCCGAGCCCCTGCCCGACGTCCTGCTGCCGGACGAGAAACGCAAGCGCGAGCGCTTCATCCCGGTGACGCGCTATGCCCTCCTTGATCGCCTGACCAGGGCCTATCTCTGGCCTCCGGGGCAGGCTGCCGAGGCACGCCGTTTTTTTCGCTATCTCGATTACTGGCGCCAGCAGCAGTACTTCGCCCTTTTGCTCGATCTCGAACAAACCTACGAGACGTTCTCCCCCGACAGCGACCTACTGATGACGCGCAGCTACTCCGACGAGGAGCGTGCAACACTCCAGCACCGGGTCTTCGAGGGCGTCGAGAGTCTCCTGCAGCGGGCCAACTATGTACGGATCGACCCGACCGACGTCGAAATGATCCTGACGCGGGAAAGCCATTACGGACTTGATCTAACGGTCGACATGAAGGCGTTCGAGCGGATCGTCATTTACTATCGCGGCGCCTCCAATCAGAAGTACGAGCGTCGCAGCGTCCGCAAGTTCCTCCGCAAGGAGGAATTCGACGTGCCGATCTTTCAGCGCCTGTTCCTGATGTTCAAGCTCAAATCCTTCGAGGCGCGCGTCGAGGAAGTAATGCGCGAAATGCGCCTTTCGCGCGATGCCGCAGAAAAGTGGGTCACCAAGCGGTTTCAACATCTCCCTCCGGGAATTAGCGACAGGAATATCTATCTGAAGCTTTTTAAGAACATTCCACGCACCGACATCGAAATGGTGTTTCCGAATACGGAGGTCCGCTTCCGGTCGATGGACAAGCTTCGACTTGGCGTGACGGCCGGCGGCGGCATCGGCATGGGCGCGGTCGGTGCGGCAGGCAAGATCGCGCTGCTGACGACAAACCCCGTCGCCGCTGTCGGTGCGCTTGCAGGTCTCGGCGGCGTTGCCGCGCGCCAGGCCATGGGATTTTTCAACCAGCGCCAGCGATATATGGTTGTAATGGCGCAAAACCTTTATTTTCACACCATGGCGGACAACCGCGGCGTCATCCTGAAGATTGCCGCGCGCGGTGCCGAGGAGGACGTGAAAGAGGAGATGCTGCTCTACAGCGTCCTCGCCAAAGAAAAGGCAACGCGCGCCGACCTGCCGTCGATCGACCTTGCGATTGAATCCTATCTCTTTCGCACCTTCGGTGTGAAAATTGATTTCGAGATCGACGACGCGCTCGACCGCCTGATCCGCGACGGAATCGTCGTCGAGAAGCCCGATGGGTCCTTAGAAACGCTTCCACCTACGGCCGCCGCCAGGCATATCGACCAGAAGTGGGACCTCTTCCTCGACCATTTGCCGGATCCGATCGCCTCCGAAGGTTTCGAGTTTGAAGGCAAATCCGGAGCGGCCGCAGTCTGACATCGATGCCAAGCAGGAAATTCACGGCCCAGTTTACCGACCGTGCACGCGCTCACGCCGCCGGAAATGCCCTCCAGGATTTGCTCGAGCCGCCGCCCGGAGCCTTGACGGTTTTCGAGGATGGACCAGGGCGCTGGCGTATCGAAGCCTACTTCGAGGAGAGCGACGCCGATCGCAACCTTGCTGCCGAGCTCGAAACCATTGGGTTTGGGTCACTTCCGCCTTTCACATCCGAGATCGTACCCGATCTGAACTGGGTGGCACTTTCGCAAGCGGCTCTGCCGCCGGTTCACGCCGGACGTTTTATAGTGCATGGCAGCCACGATCTGGGCCGCATCGCCCGCGGCCCCAATCGGATCCTGATTGATGCGGGCGAAGCATTCGGCACCGCGCATCATGCGACGACGCTCGGCTGCCTGCTGGCAATCGACCGGCTGGCACGCACCAAGTCGCCGGGCTCGATGCTCGATCTCGGCTGCGGCTCGGGCGTCCTTGCCATTGCTTCGGCGAAGGCCATGCCCAAGACCCGCATCATCGCCAGCGACATGGACCCGCAATCGATTAATGTCGCTGCCTTCAACGTTCGCCGCAACGGCCTGTCCGGACGAATTCGCCTCGTCGTCGCGACGGGTCTGGAGCACCCGGAGATCCGCCGGAGAGCGCCCTTCGACCTTCTGATCGCCAACATTCTGGCAGGCCCGCTCGTCCGCCTCGCACCGGCGCTCGCTCGCGTCACTCGGCCCGGTGCGGCTCTTGTCCTTTCCGGAATTCTTGTTCCCCAGGCCCGCCAAGTCATCGCTACCTATTGCGCCCTGGGATTCGCACTTGAGCGCAATGACCGCATGGCGGGCTGGTCGACTTTGACAATGAAGCGCCGCTGAAAGATCGTTGCCGGGCTCTCACAAGCCGCCTAGAACCGCACCCATGTTTCAGACCTTCCAGGCACAATCAAATCCCGAGCACGTCGCCGAGCGCGTAAGAGCGCTGCGGGCTCTGATGGCGAAGTCGAAGCTTGATGCGGTCCTGATCCCGCGCGCCGACAGGCACCAGGGCGAGTACGTGCCCCCATCGGCCGAGCGCTTGCGGTGGTTGACGGGATTTACCGGATCGGCCGGCATCGCCGTCGTCACGAAGAAAGCGGCGGTGCTGATGGTGGACGGCCGTTACACAGTACAGGCGGCCGCCGAAACGGACACAGGCGTCTTTGAGGTCTCGCTGCTGCCACGTGCAAAACTTGCCGAGTGGCTGGCCGGCGCCCTGGCGAGGGGCCAGCTGATCGGCTTCGATCCCTGGAACCACACGGCAGGGGAGATCTCGCGTCTCAAGTTGGCGCTTGCCTCCAAGGGCATTCGCCTTAAGGCCCTTGCCAAGAATCCTATCGACACCTTGTGGGGCAAAGAGCGTCCGAAACCGCCATCGGGTCCGGTCGTCGTCCAACCGCTGGCCTTGACCGGCCGGACCGCCGCCGAAAAGATTGCTCAGGTGCAGGCACGCCTTAAAGAGGACGGTCAAGGCGCCGCCGTGCTGACGCTGCCCGACTCGATCTGCTGGCTTTTCAATATCCGCGGCACTGATGTTGCGCACAATCCGATCGTCCTCGCCTTTGCCATTGTTCCGGCAAGCGGCAAGCCCGAACTCTTCATCGATCGGGAAAGGCTCGATGTCGAAACGCGCGCCGAGGTGACGCCTGTTGCCAAGCTGTTGCCTCCCACCGCGCTCGGTGAACGCCTCAAGGCACTCAAGGCCCAAAAGAAGAAGATTCGTCTCGATCCGGAGACGGCAGCGTTCTGGTTCGAGGCGAAACTTGGATCGGCATCGATTTCTCGCGGCCAGGACCCCTGCATTCTGCCGAAGGCAATCAAGACCGCCGCCGAAATCGTAGGCGCAAGGGCCGCCCACCTTCGCGACGGGCGCGCCGTCGTCCGCTTCCTCGCCTGGCTCGACGACTGGGCCGCCGATGGAACGCTCGATGAGATCACCGCCGTCCGCAAGCTCGAGGAGTTCCGCCAAGACACCAACATGCTCCGCGATGTGAGCTTCCCGACGATCTCAGGTTCCGGCCCCAATGGCGCCATCGTGCATTATCGCGTGACCGAAGCCACAAACCGCCGGATGCAACCGGGCGAACTGTTCCTGATCGACAGCGGTGCCCAGTATCAGGACGGCACGACCGACATCACCCGCACCGTCGCCATCGGCACGCCGACCACCGATATGAAAGTGCATTTTACTGCCGTGCTCAAAGGTCATATCGCCATCGCCACGGCTCGCTTTCCGAAAGGCACACGCGGGATCGATCTCGATCCCTTCGCGCGCCGCGCCCTGTGGACGATCGGCGAGGACTTCGATCACGGCACCGGACATGGCATCGGGAGCTATCTCTCGGTCCACGAGGGTCCCCAATCGATCTCTCGCACCGGCATGGCCGTGCTTCATCCGGGTATGCTGCTCTCGAATGAGCCGGGGTATTACAAGGTCGGCGCCTATGGCATTCGCATAGAGAATGTCGTGCTTGTCACGCTGCCCGAAAAAATCGGCGAGGGTGAACGCGAGATGATGGGCTTCGAGACTCTGACATTGGCACCGATAGACCGGCGTCTCATCGTGCCGGACATGCTCGATCAGGCGGAGCGCGTCTGGCTCAACACCTACCATGCGCATGTTTTCGAAATGCTCTCACCCCATCTCGACCAGGTTGCGCGAAATTGGCTGAAGCAGGCAACTGAGCCGGTCTGAACCATCCGTTGGTGCTGTCACGCGCGTGACAGGCAAAACTCAGGTCATCCCCTAGAGCATGTTCATCATTGATTGAA
>Ga0272446_1006635_pt1 | contig 11947 bp, 9 predicted proteins | sample YNPCB0061_FD_194587 | JGI IMG/M metagenome (GOLD analysis project Ga0272446, IMG submission 194587) | Hot spring microbial mat communities from Yellowstone National Park, WY, United States - YNP-CB-006-1 | ecosystem: Environmental > Aquatic > Thermal springs > Hot (42-90C) > Sediment | place... | reverse complement strand
GCGGCGAACAGCTTGTCCTCCTCGGCGATGAAGGCCTGCACTTCCTTCTTCACCGCGCCCTCGTTCTTCGACTTGCGGGACATGGGGCCCGTCTTCGTCCAGTCCATGGCGGCCGGGGCCGGCGCGGCGACCGCGGCAGGCGGGGGCGGGGCGGCGGTCGCGGCGGGCGGGGGCGGCGCGGCGGCCGGAGCAGGCGCGGGCGCAGCGGCGGGCGGTGGCGCCTTGGCGGCAGGTGGCGGCGGTGGAGCGCCTTTGGCGGGCGGCGGCGGCGGCGCGCCCTGGGCGAAGGCGAGGGACGAGGCGAGGGCTGCGGACAAGACGAGGCGATTCATGCGGCTTTCTCCTTCGTGAGGCGGGGTTCGAAGCGGTGCGCATCGTGCTTGACGGCGTGCCGACTCACAAGCAAACCCTTGGCCCCATGGCTGACTGTCTCTTCTGCAAGATCGTCGAAGGAACCATCCCCGCGAAGAAGGTGCACGAGGACGAGCTGTGCATCGGCTTCCTCGACATCAACCCGCAGGCGCCGACGCACGCGCTCTTCGTGCCGAAGCGCCACGTCGCCACGACGAATGACCTGACCGCCGAAGAGCGTGAGCTCGTCGGCCACCTCCACCTGTCCGCCGCGAAGTACGCGAAGCAGGTCGGCTTCGCCGACACCGGCTACCGGCTCGTGCTCAACTGCAACCGGGCCGCGGGGCAGACGGTCTTCCACCTTCACCTTCACCTCCTCGGCGGGCGCGAGTTCACCTGGCCGCCGGGGTGACACGCGAAAGGGTCTCGTGGCCCACCTCGAGCTGACGAAGAAGGAAGACATCTCCAGCTTCCGCAAGCTGGCCATCGGCACCTGGACGACGGCGTATGACCCGACGGTCTACGGCACGCTGACGGTGCGCATGGAAAAGGCGCTCGCGTACATCGAGCGCTTCCGCGAGGTGCACGGCGTGCGGCTCACCGTCACGCACCTGGTCGCGAAGGCGGTGGCCGAGGCCCTGCGGCGCTGTCCCGACGCGAACGCCATCCTGCGCTTCAACAAGATCTACCTGCGCAAGACGGTGACGTTGTCCGTCCTGGTGGTGCAGACGGACCAGGGCGACGGCAAGGTGGACCTCACCGCCGCGAAGATCGACCACGCCGACCAGAAGTCGCTGCTCGACATGGCGAAGGAGATGCAGGCGGCCATCGACAAGGTGCGCCAGCGCCAGGACAAGGCGCTCGAGGACTCGAAGGGCACGATTCGGAAGATCCCCTTCGTCTTCATGAACCTGTTCCTCAAGCTGCTGGCCTTCTTCATGTACACGTTGAACATCGACCTCTCGTTCGCGGGCATGCCGAAGGACGCGTTCGGCGGCGCGACCATCACCAACGTGGGCAGCCTGGGGCTCGACGTGGCCTACGTGCCGCTGGTGCCGTACACGCGCGTTCCCATCTTCGTGGCGCCAGGGGCGGTGGCCGACGAGCCGGTGGTGGACGACGGCAAGGTTGTGGCGGGCAAGGTGATGCGCATCAACGCGTCGTTCGACCACCGCTTCATCGACGGCATACACGCCGCGGTTCTGGCGAAGACGATGCGCGAGATGATGGAGAACCCCTTCGAGAAGTTCGACCCGCTGCCGGGGTGAGTCGGCTCAGCGCGCCTGGGACGCGAGCGCGAGCAGCTTCGTGGTGGTGTTCCAGTTGCGCACGGTGAGGTGCTGGTAGACCGGCTGCTGAGCCAGCCGGACGAGGTGGCTCTGCGCGGCCTTCGCGACGAGGCGGCGGAAGTAGAGCGCGTGCCGCCCGGCGGTGGCTTCGTCCACCCGGGGGGGCACCGGGACCTGCGCCAGCGCCTGCTTCGCCGTGAACGGCTCCATGACGAAGAGGACGTCGTAGCGGTATGTCACTGGCCGCCCGCCGAAACCCGTGGGCGCCTCGGCGACGACTTGCGTCAGCTCGTCCGCCGAGACGACGTGCACCCGCGAGCGGTACCGGAAGTCGCGGCTCAGCCGCTGCTCGATGTCCGCGATGAGCTTCGACTTCGACGCGCGCTTCGCCGTGAAGACGACGTTGCCGCTGGCGATGAGCGTCTCGACGTCGGTGAAGCCCATGCCCGCGAAGCTGGCGCGCAGGTCCGCCATCTTGATGACGTTGTGGCCACCGACGTTGATGCCGCGAAGCAGGGCGACGAAGCGCTGGCCGGCCATGCGCGCACAGCTTCGTCCGTCGTGGCCGCCGGGGCCAGCGGCTTCACAGCGACAGGCGCCACACGCGCGCGCCGGCGGTGACGGGCGACGGCCCGTAGCGCACGCGCGGGCGGCTCAGCAGCGAGCGGGGAATCGTCTCGCCTTCGTCGGGCGGGCGGCCGCGCTCGGCGATGGTGGCGAGGGCGCTGAAGAAAAAGTCGGCGGCGTCGGCGAGCTCCTTCGACGGCGCGTCGACGAGCAGCTCGGGCAACGACAGCTGCCCCATGCCGAAGCTGAGCAACGTCGAGCGCTCGCCTGGCTCCGGCGTCACGCTGACGCCCACCCACAGCGGCAACGGCACGGGCGCCTCCTGCGCCACCTCGAGGAAGAAGTCGGGCGCGTGCGTCACCGGCGCCGCGGCCCAGTGTACGCCCACCGCGTCCGACGCCTTCGTCACCGCTGCCACCAGGCGGGTGAACGTCGACAGCCGCTCGAGGGGCGTCGCCTCGCGCGTGGCGCCCGACAGCCGTGACAGGAGGCCGTCGGGCCTCGTCCGCATCGCGCCGTCCAGGGACAGGGCGAGGTGCGCCGAGTGGCTGCCCAGCCGCCAGCGGCCGTTGAGCGATGAGAGGCTCAAGAAGGCCGACGTGTCCGCCTCGCCGTGCGGCACCGGCCCGGCGATGGTCTTGAGACGCACCGTCGCGCCGTCGAGGCCCAGCGTCACGACGCCGCTGGACTCGCGCCAGTCGAGAGAACGTCCGGGGAGCAACTGCTGCGCGGCGCGCTCGAGCGCCTCGCGCGAGGGGAGCGCCGGCGCGCGCGTCAACACCGAGACCAGCGTCATGCGCCGCTCCTTCCGCGCCGGGCGGCGGGGAACTCGAGCGAGCGCAAGAGCTCGCTCACCTGCACCGGCGTCATGGCGCTGGCCGACTCGACGCGCGCCGCGGTGAGCTCCTGCTCCGGGTGGAGCGCGGGGGCGCCCAGGTACACGCCGGGCTGAAACTCGAGCTCGACGCGCCAGCCGGCGCCCCGGCGCTCGACAGTGATGTACGTGCCACCACCCACCACCGGTCCCCGCGTCCAGCCGAGGCGCTCGAGTTCGAGGATCTGCGTCGACGCGACCCGCCGGCCCATCCGCTGCTGCAGCGCCGCGGCCATGTCGGGCGAGGTGAAGACCTCGCGCTCCAGCTGCGGGAAGGCGGGCGTCATCACCAGCGCGCGCAGCGCCTCGCGCTCGGCGTCCGACAGCTCGAGCGGGTGCACGGGGCGGACCGTCATCGACTCGTCCACGGTGAAGGCGCCTCCGTCGTGCGTCCGCAAGGGCTCGGTGACGAAGAGGGCGACGCGCTGCGCGCCCCGGAACGCCGCCCACGCCACGCGGCCCGCGATGCGCGCCAGCAGCGGGTGCATCAACCACACCTCGGTGAAGTGCAGGCCCGGCAGCGCCCGGCCGTCGACCATCAACCGCTCGAGTCGCGCGGCGGACACCTTGAGCGCGCTCGCCCCCTTCTTCACCGCCGCCCACGCCGCCCGGGCGTCGTCGCTCGCGCTCGCCGGCAGGGCCTTCACCACCTGGCCCGCGCGCAGCAGCACGGGCTTGAGCTTCGCGTCGAGGTCGACCTCGACGTCGTCGGCCAGCGTGCGGCCATTTGGCAGCCCGAAGTCGGGCACGAGGCGGTCTTCCAATTCGTCCTGCGACAGGCCCGTGCGCAGCGCGGCGTCTTCAAAGGCCTGCACCGCCTTCGTCCTGAGGCCGGGGGTGCGAATCTTCGTCGACAGCCGGTGCACCTCCAGCAACGCCACGCGGCTGGCCATGCGCGAGAGCACCTCCACCGCGTCCTGCGCGCGCGTGGGGAACCCGCCCTGCGCCCAGCCGTGGCACAGCCCGCCCAGCACCCGCGCCCACCCGTCGGAGGGGAAGTGCGCGAGCAGCTGCAGCGCCCAGCGCTCCTTCGCGGGAGCGCCCGCGCACAGCCACCGGGTGAAGACGATGCCGGCAAACGCAGCCAGCGCGTCGGGCGACAGGCGGGCGGCAGCGGCCAGCAGGGGCTCGGCGTCATCCAGCGCGGAGGCCTTCGCCAGCGCCAGCAGGGTACGGCGGCCGTCGTCGTCGACTCGCGCGGTGCCGTCGCGCAGCGCGAGCCCGGGCAGGGCAGCGACGTCGGCGAAGTCGGGCAGGGCGGGCGGCTTCGCCGGCAGCGACGGCGCCTCGGCGCGCACCTCGTCCACCCACGCGCGCTGGGCCTCGTCCAGCGCCGACAGCGCAGCCGCCACGGCGTCGGGGTGTCGGGGCTCGAGCCACCGCAGCGCCAGGCGCCCGGCGCGGCGCTCGGCCTCGTCAGCCGACAACAGGCACGCGAGGACGCCTTCGGCGCCGAGGCGCGGGTGGGCGTCGAGCCACGCGCGCGCAGCTTCCTGCACCGGGCGCCGTCGCGTGCTGAGCGCGAGGGCCCAGGCCGGCGCGAGCTGGCCGTCGTCGACGAAGGCGACTGGGGGCAGCAGGCGCGGGTGGCTCTTCGCCCAGCGCGCCACGTCGGGCAGCAGCGCGGGCCCCAGCGCCTCGAGGGCCTGGGGCAGCGTCGGCTCGTCGGGTGCGCCGGCGGCCCGCCATGCGTCCCACGCGAGCTGGAAGCCTTCGCGCGGCGTGCCCGGCAGGAAGTAGACGGAGCGGCCGCGGCGCAGCGAGTCGGCGACGTGGCGCAGCGCCTCGGCGTTGGGCTCGGAGGGCGGTGGAAGCCACTGGGTCGCCCAGCGCCCCTGCGTCGTCGTCGGCGGCGTGGGAGGCTCGGCGCGGCGGCTCTTCTTCGCGCGCGGCGCGCTCCACGGGGACGTGACGGCCTGCACCGCGGGCAGGTGGGCGAGCGCGGTGCGCCGCAGCTCGTCGACGGTCGAGGCGACCGCCGGGCTGGCCGCCGACGCCTCTTCGGCCGCGCGCGGCGCGGACAGCACCCAGGACGTCGCCAGCGCACGCACCAATGTGGCCTCGAGTTCGGCCAGGGCGGCTAGCTTCGAGAGGGCGAGGGTGATGGCCTGCGCGTCCGGCGCGACGTGGCCGAGCAACGCCAGGTGGTCGTCCTCGAGGGGCGCGGCGAGCAGCGGGCCGGGCGCGGCGGCGGCCGCGTGGAACTCCCGCGCTCGGGCCAGCTTCTGGAGCGCGCGGTGGTCGCCGGCCAACGCCAGCGCCGTCTCGAGCAGGTCGGGCGGCAGCGAGCGCAGCGCGCGCGCCGGTGGCGGCCACGCGTCCACCCGGGCGGCCCAGGGCTCCGCGCGCAGCAGGCCGAAGAGGTAGAGGCGAGCCTCCACCGGGTCGAGGATGGACAACTCGCCGCGCACCTGGGCCTGGTGCTCGCTCGTCCACAGCGAGACTTCGTCGGGGACGGCGAACGCCACGGGCGCGCGCAGCCGCAGGTCCGAGAGGTCGGCCGCGAGCGCCAGCTCGCGCGCGCGGGGCTGGGCCCGGCGCGCGGGGCCGTCGAGGGCCTTCCGGAGCGCGAGCCAGAAATCGGGCTGCGGCAGGTGTGAGCTCGGCTTGCGCCTGGGCCGCTCGAGGACGCGCGCCAGCCGCCCGCCTATCAGAGCGAAGCGGAGGTGCAGGCGGCACACGCCCAGCGCCACCTCGAGGGCCCACGCCGCGTCGCGCGCCAAATACCGAAGCAGCAGCGCGTGGCCGTCGTCAGGCGCGCTCATCACCACGGCGGCGGCGGCCGCCTCGCCCGTCAGCGCGTCAAGGCGGCCCAGGCGCGCGGCGTCGAGCACGGCGCGGGTCACCGGCTGGAGCTGCGCCGGCACCTCCGCCAGTCCGACGTCCACGCCGTCCTGCAGCCCGAGCATGCGCAGGACATAGCGCGCAGTCCGCCCGCCTTCGACGGCGGTTGCGCTGCGGGCGCGGGCCGGGTGGAGTGCGGTGGTGCATCGCCTCTCCTTCACGCTTCTCGCCGTACTGTTCGCCGGGCTCGCCGCGTGCGGGCCGCTGACGCCTCCCGCGAAAGACGGCGGGAGCGGTGGAGGCGCGCAGGGCGGCGGGGCAGGAGGCGGCGTCGGAGGCGGAGGCGGCGGAGGAGGCGTCGGTGGTGGTGGCGTCGGTGGTGGTGGCTTCGGTGGCGGTGGCTTCGGTGGCGGTGGCTTCGGTGGCGGTGGCTTCGGTGGCGGTGGCTTCGGTGGCGGTGGCTTCGGTGGCGGTGGCTTCGGTGGCGGGGCGTGCAGCGCGTGTACGCCGCCGTCGAACGCGGTGGCGGTGTGTGCCGACGGCGGGTGTGACTTCGCCTGCAACGCCGGCTTCCACCGCTGCGGTGCGGGCTGTGCGCGCGACGACGACGCGACGCAGTGCGGTTCGCAGTGCCTCGCGTGCCCGGCCAACGGCGGCACCGCGACGTGCGTGTCCGACGCGTGCGACGTGACGTGTGGCTCCGGGACGCTGAAGTGCAACGGCGCGTGCGTCGTGGAGTCGGCCTCGGCCTGCGGCGCGTCGTGCGCGGTGTGCACCGGTTCGCAGGTGTGCCTGGGCGGCGCCTGCCGGGCGCCGTGCAGCGCCGACGAGGTCTTTGCCGGCGGTGGCTGCGTGCGCGTGGGGCGGCGCATCGCCAGCGGCAATTTCCACACCTGCGTCCTGCACGACGGCGGCGTCGCCTGCTGGGGCCCGGGCTCGTCCGGCATGCTGGGGAGCGGGCCCTACGACGGAGGCCGGCTGCCGCGGTACGTCGTGGGCCTGGCCTCACCCGTGGCCGTGGCGGCGGGCGACAACTTCTCCTGCGCGCTGGTGGCTGACGGAGGCGTGCGCTGCTGGGGCACCAACATGATGGGCCAGCTGGGTGACAACACCACCGGTGACGCCTTCGCGCCCGTCGTCACCGCGCTCGCCGAGCCGGCGGTCGAGCTGCAGGCGGGCGCCAACCACGCCTGCGCGCGGCTGGGCGACGGCGGCGCCTGGTGCTGGGGCTCCAACATCCTCGGGCAGGTGGGCGTCGGCTCCACGACGCAGTCCGTCTACCGCGTGCCGGCCCCGGCGCTGCTGCCCGGGCCCGTCGCGCGCGTCTTCGCCGGCAGCAACCAGTCCTTCGCGTTGCGCGGCGACGCGGGCCTGCTGCGCTGGGGCGAGGACCTGCTGGACGTGCTGTCCGCGACGCCCAACCCGCTGCCCTGGCTGGACGGCGGCGCGCTGGCGCTCGAGCGTGCGTTGACGCACGGCTGCGTCGTGCACTTTGACGGCCGTGTCTCGTGTTGGGGGCGCGGCGTCGAGGGCCAGCTGGGCTACCCGGTGTCGGTGTCCGCGGTGCAGCCCGCGGCGTACGTGCCCGGCATCGACTCGGCGCGCGGCGTGTGCGTGGGCGATCGCTTCACCTGCGTGGCGCTCGCCGACGCGGGCGCGTCCTGCTTCGGCGACAACACCTTCGGCCAGCTGGGCCGCGGCAACTTCGTCGGTGGACCCACGCCGTCGGCCGTCGTCGACCTGCCGCCCATCGTCGAGCTGTCGTGTCACTACCGGAGCGTCTGCGCCGCCACCGCGGCGCGCGGCGTCACCTGCTGGGGCGACAACACGCTGGGGCAGCTGGGGGCGCCGTCACCGCCGTCGTCGTCCCGGCCGCTCGACGTCACCTTGCCGTAGAAAAAAGAAGGCGGCCCGGTTCAGCTTCGAACCGGACCGCGGGACTTCTCATCAACGCCGAGCCAACGAGCCAGGTGGGGGGATGACTGACTCGTCGGTTGCTGCAACGTTGCGCGGGGCGGTTTAGCGAAGCGCGTGCCAGCCCTTCGCCTCGTCCTGCCGCGCACTTGGCGGGTGTCATCGGTGCAGATCTGAAAGGCGCTTGCAGATCTGCCATTGCAGACCTGAAAGCCGCTACAAATCGAAACGCACCGGCTGGCCACCCGGCTGTCCGACGAGCGCGCCGTCGCGCATCACCACGCGGCCGCGCACCACCGTCGCGATGGGCCAGCCCGTCACCGCCAGGCCGTCGAAGGGCGTCCACCCGCAGCGCGACTTCGACCAGTCGTTGGTGATGGTGCGCTTCGCCGCGAGGTCCACCAGGGTGAAGTCGCCGTCGTACCCGAGCGCGATGCGGCCCTTCCTCCGCGCGCGGAACACCCGCGCCGGGCCCGCGCAGGACATGTCGACGAAGCGCTCCAGCGTCAGCCGGCCTTCGTGCACGTGGTTCAGCATGAGCGGCACCAGCGTCTGCACGCCGGGCATGCCCGACGGCGACGATGGCCAGGGCTTCGCCTTCTCCTCCAGGGTGTGCGGCGCGTGGTCGCTGCCGAGGCAGTCGACCAGCCCGCTGCGCACCGCTTCCCACAGGGCGTCGCGGTGTCGCGCGTCGCGAATGGGCGGGTTCATCTGCGCCTTCGTGCCCAGTTTCTCGTAGCAGTCGGGCGCTGCCAGCGTGAGGTGCTGTGGCGGCACCTCTACCGTGGCCACGTCGCGGTACGCCTCGAGCAGCGGCAGCTCGCCCGCGCTGGTGACGTGCAGCACGTGCAGCGGCCGGTTCGTCTCGCGGGCCAGCGCGAGGATGGCGCGCGTCGACTTCACCGCGCACTCCTCGTCGCGCCACTCGGGGTGGGCCTCGACGCCGCGGCCGGCGAACAGCGCCTTGCGCTCCTTGAGCCGCGCCTCGTCTTCGCTGTGCACCGCCACGCGCCGCCGGCCCGACGCCAGCACCGTGCGCTGCACCGCCGGGTCGTCCACCAGGAGCGTGCCCGTCGAGCTGCCCAGGAACATCTTCACGCCGGCGCAGCCCTCGAGCTGCTCCAGCGCACCCAGCTGCGAGGCGTTCTCGTTGGTGGCGCCCACGAAGAAGGCGAAGTCCACCCAGCTCGTCTCGCGGGCCCGCTGCACCTTCCACGCGAGCCGCTCGGCGGAGTCCGTCGACGGCAGGGTGTTGGGCATCTCGAAGAAGGCGGTGACGCCGCCCAGCGCCGCCGACGCGCTGCCGCTGCCGAGGTCTTCCTTGTGGGTGAGGCCGGGCTCGCGGAAGTGCACCTGCGGGTCGATGACGCCGGGCAGCACGTGCAGGCCCGTGGCGTCGAAGTCTTCCTTCGCCTGTCCCGGGGGAATCGCGCCCAGCGCCGCGACGCGCCCGTCGCGCACGCCCACGTCCAGCTGCGCGCGACCGGAAGGGGTGACGCACGTGCCGCCGCGAATGACGAGGTCGAACATGCCGCTGACTTACCCGCGCGCGGGCCCGGCAGGGCAGGGGATTCGTCATTGAGTTCGCCCCGCGTCGGGGGAGGTAATCGCCGCGCGCGAGCTTCGTCGGGGCGGGGGCGCCAGGGAGGCGGGATGTCGAGCCGGTGGACCAGCGCGGCGGTGCTGTTCCTCGCGGGCGCGGTGTGCGCGCAGGCCAACACGCCGGCCTTCTTCGACCCGCCGAAGGGCGAGGCGCGGAAGGCGCTGCGCACCGTAAAGCTCAAGGCGCCCCCGTCCATCGACGGCGACCTGTCCGACGATGCGTGGCTGGGCGTGCCGTCGGCCGGGCCCTTCGTGCAGGTCGAGCCCACCCAGGGCGCGCCGCCCACGCACGCCTCCGACGTGAAGGTGGCCTTCGACGACGACGCGCTCTACGTCGCCGCGCGCCTCGAGCAGCCCGGCGGGTGGAAGGCCTTCAACCAGCGCGACCTGCGCCGCGACTTCCCCGGCAACGAGTCCGACTCCTTCGCCGTCATCCTCGACACCTTTGGCGACGGGCGGAACGCCTTCAGCTTCCAGGTGAACCCGTGGGGCGCGCAGCGCGACATGCAGGTGCTCGACGACAGCCTCTTCGAGGACAAGTGGGACACGGTGTGGCGCTCGGCGACGCGGCGCGACGACGCCGGTTGGACGGTGGAGCTGGCCATTCCCTGGAAGAGCCTGCGGTACGGCCCGAAGGGCACCGCGTGGGGCGTGCAGTTCTACCGGCGCGAGCGCGGCCTCAACGAGGACACCGCGTGGAGCCATTACCCGCGCACGCTGTCGCCCTGGCGCACGCCGTACGCGGGCGTGCTGGTGGGCCTCGAGCCGCCGCCGCCGCGGCTGCTGTCGCTGCAGGTGCGGCCGTACGGAATCGTCCGCGGCGAGAAGGTGGGCACCGACGCGCCCACCGTGCGGCCCACCGCCGGTGGCGAGGTGACGTGGACGCCGCTGGAGTCGACGGTGGTGGACCTCACCATCAACACCGACTTCGCGGAGACCGACGTCGACCGCCGCGTCGTCAACCTGAGCCGCTTCTCCGTTTTCTTCCCGGAGCGCCGGCAGTTCTTCCTCGAGTCGGCGGGCGTCTTCGCGGCCGGCGTCGACGGCTTCCTCCAGCCCTTCTTCAGCCGCACCATCGGGCTCGCCGACGACGGCAGCCCCGTGCCCATCGCGGTGGGCCTGCGCGGGGTGTACCGGACGCCCGAGCGCAGCGCGGGCGCTCTCTTCGTGCACAGCCTGGCGAACGAGCAGGCGCAGGCGTCGGTGTTCGGCGTGGGCCGCTCCTCGCACCACCTGGGAGACCAGTCGCGCGTGGGGGCGATGCTGGTGATGCTGCACGACCTCGTGGGCCCGCTGGGCGAGGCCACCACCAACGTGGTGCCGGTGGTGGACGGGCTGTGGCGCGCGGGGCCGCTGTCGGTGGGCGGCTCGGGCATGTTCTCGTCGACGGCCACGTCGTCGGCGTCCGCCACCTTCTGAGGCGCGGGGCACGTCGCGGCGACGCTGCAGGGCAACTGGGGCTGGCTGGCGGTGGTGGGCATGGGCATCAGCCCGCAGTTCGAGGCGCGCACCGGCTTCGTCGCGCGGCCCGACATCATCGGCGCGTCGGTCAACGCGGGCCTCGACTACCGGCCGGCGTGGCTGCCGTCGCTGGTGCGCAGCTTCGGCCCCATCGTCGACGGCTACGCGCTGTGGGGCGCGGGCGATCGCCGCTTCCAGGAGGCGAACGTGTGGTTTGCGCCGCTGTGGGTGCTGTTCCGCGGCGGCGACGAGGCGTGGGCGTACGTGGAGCAGACGGCGCAGGCGCTGAAGGACGCCTTCGCGCCGGTGCCGAAGGTGGCGTTCGCGCCCGGCGACTACGACTACCAGCGCTACGGCGCGGCCTTCCTGACGCAGGCCAGCCGCAAGGTGTCGGTCACGGGCGACGTGTCGGCGGGCCGGTACTACTCGGCCGAGGCCTTCCGCGGCTCGGCGCGCCTGTCGGTGCAGCCGATTCCGCACGTCAGCGTGGCGGCGTCGTACGGCTACAACCGCTTCTGGGGCGAGGGCGTGACGGGCGACTTCGCCGACGTGCACCTCCTGCTGGTGGAAGGGCGGCTGGCGCTCAACCCGAGGCTGCAGCTCATCGGCAGCTACCAGCGCGACACCGCCGGCAACGCGATGGAGACGAACGCGCGCCTGGCCTGGGAGTTCCTCCCGCTGTCCTTCCTCTACGTCGTCTTCGCCGACACGCGCGGGGCCTACGCTGCGCCCGACGCGCCCCTCCCCGAGCAGAAGCTGGTGGTGAAGGCCACGTACACCTGGCGCCCGTGAGGCCGGCCGTCAGAAGGGGTTGTCCTCGAGGCCTTCGCCCGGCGGCGGCGGGCTGGGCCGCGTCTTCGGGCGGGCCAGCTTCTCCAGCGCGACGGGCACCGTGGTGTCGGACTCGAAGCGCAGCTTGCGGGTCAACGGCGCGTGGCCCCTGGCCTCGAAGCGCAGCGACGTCACCGAGCCCTGGGCGCGCGTCAGCGTCAGCGGCGTGGTGCCCAGCAGCACGTCGTCTTCGAAGACCTCGACGCGCTCCGGGTTGGACGTGAAGGTCAACTTCACCTGCGGCGCCGGCGGCGGTGGCGCTGGCTGGACCGCG
>Ga0272446_1006634_pt1 | contig 11947 bp, 12 predicted proteins | sample YNPCB0061_FD_194587 | JGI IMG/M metagenome (GOLD analysis project Ga0272446, IMG submission 194587) | Hot spring microbial mat communities from Yellowstone National Park, WY, United States - YNP-CB-006-1 | ecosystem: Environmental > Aquatic > Thermal springs > Hot (42-90C) > Sediment | place... | reverse complement strand
AGAAAGGATTTTACTGGAGATGTGATTTAACTCAGCCAATTTACAAAATCAATGAAGCTCTAACTGATTGGCTTATTGAATACAACATCCAAAGACCTCATGAAACTCTGGATATGAGACCGCCGATCGCTGTATATTTCAATTTGTTCTACAAACCCCGCTTCGACAAGGGGGTGCACTTGAAACTATGGAACCGAACAATTGGTTTTCTCTGGGTGTTTTTAATGATAAAATTGGTCAGGTGATGGAGTTTCATCTTGAGGCATGAAAGCGTTTTATAATCTTGGTAATGCTTGACGCTTACGCTAAAAACAGGCAACTGGTAACCGAAGGCCTTGTCCGGCTTGAAGAAGCGGCTGAAAGTCCCAATGTTAAAGCTGCGTCAAGCGCTCTGCGTGAAAAGTTGGTAGCGAATGAGTTTTCGTTGGTGGTAGTTGGGCAGTTTAAACGGGGCAAAACTACTTTTATCAATGCTTTGCTAGGTCGGGACCTGTTGCCGGTGGCCATTATTCCTTTGACTTCTATTATCACGATTATTGGTTATGGGGAAGAACTGCGGATCAAGGTTTTTTTTAACGATGGATCTGGCAAAGAAATCAAACCGGAAGACTTGTCTTTATACGTAACTGAAAAGCATAATCCTAAAAACAAGCGAGGGGTTGACCGTGTTGAAGTGAGTTTCCCTTCTCCTTATCTGAAAAATGGGGTGCGGATCATTGATACTCCCGGGGTTGCTTCAGTTCATGAACATAACACAAGAATAACTTATGATTATCTGCCCCGTGCTGACGCCGCGATATTCCTGATGGGGGTTGATCCGCCGCTGACAAAAGCTGAGCTTAATTTTTTGCGTGATTTGAAGAAGATTGTAAGCAGGATGTTTTTTGTTCAGAACAAGATTGATTCCATTAACGCGGTTGATCGTAGGGAGTCTCTTGAATTCAGCAAAAAAATTATCATGGAGGATGCGGGATTCGGCGATATTGCAATTTTTCCTCTTTCCGCTAAAGAAGCGTTGGAAGCCAAAAAAAATGGTGATAAGCGGAAGCTGGAAGAAAGTGGTTTGGCTGAGTTTGAGCGTTCTCTTGAGCGGTTTTTATTGGAAGAAAAAGGCAACGTACTTGTAAAGTCAACAATCGCGAAAATGGACAGCTTGGTGAATGAGGAGCTGTTCATTGCTGGTATTGAGCGTAAGTCGCTTCAAATGCCGGTGAGTGAATTGGAAGAAAAAATATCCGCGTTCCGAAAATTCATGATTGAAAGCGAACAGGAAAAAAAAGACAGCCTCAGACTGTTTTCCGAAGAAATCAGGGAGCTTGAAAATGGGACGTTGGTTGAGGATCTTGAAAAACTGAAAAAAGAAGAGACCGCGCGAATTGTCGCATGGATTTTGGAATTTTCGTCCGCACATAAGGCTGATGGTAACGCCAAATTCGCGGAGCTTATGAATGATCTTATTGCTAAGCAGATTATGGATCTTTTCGCGGTTTGGCGTGTTAAGGAGGAAAAAGCATTGAACGATGAGCTTAAAGTTATTCTTGGGCGGTTTGCTGATCGCATGGACGAAGTTCTTGGAAATATTACCCGTTTTTCGGCGGAGCTTTTTGGAATCGCAGGGGTATCAGTGCGGGTGAAAGGAATTCTGCCGCCGGAGATTGAGTTTAGGGTTGGAATAAGCGATGAACGAGGTATGCTTGGTCTTACGCTGGATCTTGCTAAAAAGGCTTTGCCAAAGGTGTTGGCACACAAACTTATCGCAAGGGAAGCGCGCAAAAAAGCGGAAGAGATGCTGGATGGTTTTTGCGGCAAAGCAAGGTATGATTTTTCACGGCGGCTGGATCAGCTTGTGCGAAATTATCGCCAAGACATCACAGGAATAGTTGAGGAAGCGCAAAAAAATGTCTTGCAAGCGTTGGAAACGGCGCTCGCGGCAAAGAGCGAAACGGTCTCCCTCGCGGCGGCAAGGGCAAAGAAGATTGAGGCAAGAATCGCGGTTTTGGAGGAAATTAAGGTGTCGTTGGGCGGCATCATGTAGCGGTATTATTTTCCGCGGAAATCTTGACGCTGATCTGCGATGCCGCGCCTCATTAAAAAAATGGTTCCGTACCCTGAATGAAATCCGAACGCATTTTCAGCAAACCCCCGACGAATGAAGCCGCCCCGCCGCCGCTCGCTAACGCTCGCCAGCCAGCAAAAAAGTTTTCTTTTCCTTTTAAAAGAAAAAATCCGGCGCGCGCAAAATCAGAAAAGCAGAGAAAACTTTTTTGCTGGCCTCTGCTCCTAACAGAGCAGGCTGGCGGGGCTGGCCTCTATTTTTTGCAAGAACACGGCGGAATTCTCCCACACCCCCCTTCCGCTGTGCCCTCGCTTGGGATGGTGGATTTTTTGGCTCACTTTTGAATTACAACTCCGACTCCTCGTGCTTTTTAAGGAATCCGCTTTATCGGATTTCTTTATAACTTCCGGCCATATGTCTTTGACCTCTTGCGGCATTTTGTCTACACTCGTGTTTTTCTCAAAAAATGACCGCACCCAACTTTTTGTCATTCGCCGCGCTAGTATATTTGATGACTCTATCCAGTCCTCGGGAAACTCGGGAAGTGGGGGGGGCTGCAAAAGATATTTTATTTTGTATGCTTTATAGCCATATTTGCTTGTATGCCCTTCAACTATTTCAGCCAAGTCAGTCCAAACAGTAAGCACGAGGTCTCCGACTTCAAGTTCTTTTCTAAACTTAGCGATGTTTTTTGATGCCTCGGATCTCTCAAAATTTTCACCCATGATTCTCGTTATGTCTTCTGGATTATTGATATCCGCAAGTTTATATGCAAGATGCATGATGTGCATACAGATTATAGAAAGGTATGAGAAGTTTTTGATATGTTTTGTATCGTTGTCGTCCCTCCCGTAGTCGTGACTTCCAATCAATGGATGAATAGATTGGATTGTGCGCGAATAGCCACGACCGTAAGAAATACCGAGCGCGACACGCTCGTCTGCATTCGCAACCAATAGAGCTGCAAGAAAAAGTTTTTTCTTGCTCTCAAAAACACTCGGCTTCAAGTTTTTTATCTGTCCTTATGTAAAAACCATAACTTCTGCACGCCAAGCTTTTTTAGATCGTCCTGTATGCGTTTTGCGCAGTCATCTATTGAATGTTGAGTATTGGAAATTGTGCCCTTCTCGTAGAGTTCACAAAAATCTTCTTGCCTCGCCAGAGCTAAATCTAGGTTTTCTGCGGAAAGAAAAATGCGATACTCCTCGTCTCGTTTGGTATTCCTATCAAAAAGAATAAGCAAACTTAACAGCTCCACCATTTTTCGTATACGATAGGTCTGTGCATCCGTTATACTACCAGTAATAACTTTTTCTATGCGGTCAGGCTACCTTTCTTTGTGATTAGGAACTTCCTGCAAAAACTCTTTATCATTTGTTAGCCCAATGCATGATTTGATGACCTCTTTACATACGCCGTACAAAAAAAGTTTTTTAGCATCATTTTCGCCAACCCATGCATAGGTCGCCGTCTCATAAAAATGGTCATCTCTATATAACTGTTTAATAAGCGATCTGCTGAACGCAAGGGCGCAGTAATGAAGAAATCGAGCTTTTTATTCTGCTTGTCGGTTATTTGGATATTGACCGGTTTTTGCTCTGCTGTTTTGTCGTCTTTTGTGTCCATTGTGGATAACTACTGTTTGTATACTTTCTAATTATTTTCTATAATAGCATTATGATTACCAAAAAGCAAAAGCAGGTCCTCGATTTTGTAAAGACTTATCAAGCCAAACATGATTACGCACCTTCCCTTGATGAGATCAAGCGCAAATTTCGGCTTGCTTCTGTTTCTACGGCTCACTACCACATCAAAAAACTGCAAGAAGCCGGACAGCTCAAGAAAGAATTTAATCAACCACGTGCGGTTTTAGTCGCTAGCAAGAAACAAACTATCGAAATACCGATTGTGGGGGCAATAACTGCCGGACAACCCATTGAGGCGATTGAGGTACCGGATGAAACCATAACCATTACAAAAGATGAGATAAGCAAAGACGGCAAACATTATGCCTTACGAGTACAGGGCAACAGTATGATCCAAGAAGGTATTTTTGACGGAGACATTGTTGTTATTCGCAAGCAAGAAGCAGCAGACAACGGGCAAATGGTGGTCGCAATAATTGACGACAACGAAGCAACCCTCAAAAAATTATATCGGGAGAAAGATAGGTTCCGTCTTCAACCAGCCAATCCAACACTTTTTCCTATTTATCGCGACGAAGTAGAAATTCGCGGCGTTGTAGTAAAAATAATTCGCAATCTTGAATCGCAGATAGATAAAGCACATTCAAAAGAAAAATATGCCCGCCGCATAGATTATTCGTGGGATTATCGCGGGGAAAATACCAAAACATATACTCATGGGATACATACTTACCCAGCAATGTTTATTCCACAAGTAGCCCGCAGATTGTTAGAAACTTACAGCAAGGCGGGCGATACGATTTGCGATATTTTTTGCGGCTCAGGCACAGCCCTAGTGGAGAGTAAAGTTTTAGGTAGAAATGCCTATGGAATTGATCTAAACCCCTTAGCAATCTTTCTTGCAAAAGCAAAAACTACGCCGATTAACCCTCAAAAACTGACAAAGGAGTATTTTGTATTATTGAACAGATTAGAAAAAATCAAAGATAGTGAAATTAAAAAACCGAATTTCAAAAATCTTGATTTTTGGTTCAAAGAGAAAGCAATAATTAAGTTGGCAAAACTCAAAAAGGCAATTCAAGAAATCAAGGATAAAGCTATACGAGATTTTCTGATGGTTGCTTTCAGCGAAACTGTTCGCTATGCCTCAAATACCAAAACTGGCGAGTTTAAGTTGGTTAGGATAAAAGGTGAGAAATTAGAAAAGCATGACCCCGATGTTTTTGGTATTTTTCGCAAAAAAGCAGAAGTAAACATTGCGGGCGTTGGTGAGTTTTACAAAGAAGCAAAAAGAGGTGTTTGGACAAAAATTATCTTTGGAGATTCCTCAAAGGATAATGGCATCAAAGAAAATTCCATAGATTGTATTATCACTTCACCGCCTTATGGTGATAGCCGAACAACCGTTGCTTACGGCCAATTTTCTCGTCTCTCGGCGCAATGGATTGATATTTTTAATGACCCAAACGAAGCCTCCAACGTTGATAACAAATTGCTTGGCGGCAGAGCAACCAAAACACTTGCTCATGCGTTGTCGTCAGAATATCTGAACGATTCGCTCAATAAAATTGCGAAACAAGACGAGAGCCGTGCAAGAGACGTTTTGAGTTTTTATATAGGATTAAATGATTGCTTAACGAGGGCGCACAAAATTCTGAAACCTAAAAAATATTTCTGCCTCGTTATTGGTAATCGGCTTGTAAAGCAAGTGCGCATTCCAACAGATTTTATTATCGCCGAATTAGGCGAGAAAATTGGCTTTACTTGCGAGGATATTTTTGTCAGAAACATCCCTGGCAAAAGAATGCCAATCAAAAATTCTCCAACCAATATCGTTGGCGCATTAGAAGAAACGATGAATAAGGAAAGTATAGTTGTCCTGCGGAAAAACTAAATGAGTTTTTCCTTCGTCTCAAAACAATTATAGAGCTGGTTTATTTTTACCCTAAAACCGGTGCCGTGATTGCGCACTGATCCATTTGGGCGATAGTACATTCTAAAATCCACGACAATCGCATCCTTTTTGACCATCTTTTTGAATTGTTCAAAATCAAATCCCTCTAAAAAATACGCTTCATTGAAATGAAAAAATTCGTTGCCGTTCTTTATTTTTGTCTCGGCTACAACATATACAAGGGCTGGCAATTTTGCCTCAAACTTTTTCTCTAAATCTTCCATCGGCCAGAATATATTCAACCTCTTCCCTCGTCCTACTACACGAACTTTGTCTTTTTCTACTTTGAGCCTTAAACCTTGATTGTTAAATCTCTTATTTGAAAGGGTACTATGCAATTCTTTTGGTCGTCCATTTTGTCTTCTTGAATATCCAAAATTATCAAGGAGTGTTCTATCCCGGTCACCACCTTTTGGTAGTGGTTCTAAAGTAAAAAGAGTGAGCATGGACAACGCGCTTTTTCTGTATGCCTTAATTTCTGCCACTTCTCCGATATCGGGAAGCGGTATATTGTTTTCTTTAATCTCCAGTAAATCCTCAAGTGTTTTACCAATGCCAGTATCCCCAACACGATGGCTTTTTACAAAGCCAAGCTCCTTTATTGCTTTTAGTTTCTTTTTGAGTTCAGCAAGCGTCATATTATTTAAAAAAATAATCCATTGGCTTTTTGTAAATGCGGGCAAATTCTTTGAGTGCGACAATATCAATTCGCCTTTGTCCGGCCTCAATTTTGGAAACATGAGATTGAGTTTTGCCAAGCAATTTAGCCACCTCAACCTGGGCCAAACCGGACTCTTGACGGGCCTTTTTCAATTGCTCAACTGTGTATTTATGGTCCTTTGAGTAAATTGATTTGGTCATATTAATGTTAATATAATAGTATTCCATTGTGTTATATTCCAAATTGTCATATACTAATTTAGGGAGTTCCTATGTCTTGTCCGCGTACGGGAGGGGCGTGGCAAGGGCAAGAATAAAAATCTGTACCGCCAAAAAATCAGCCATCCAAGCGAGGGCGCGGCGGAGGGGGGGGGGCGTGGGAGAAATTCTGCCGCGCCCGAGCATAAAACAGAGGTCAGCCCCGCCAGCCTGCTCTGTTAGGAGCAGAGGCCGGCAAAAAAGTTTGCTTTTCCTTTTGGAAGAAAAAATCCGGCGCGCGCAAAATCAGAAAAGCAGAGAAAACTTTTTTGCTGGCTGGCGAGCGTTAGCGAGCGGCGGCGGGGCGGCTTAATTCGTCGGGGGTTTCTCGAAAATGCGTTCGAATTTCGTTCAGGGTATGAAGCCAGACAGGATGACACGAGTTCACCGCCTCGGGGCTTCGCCCCTCGGCGGACAAATCGTATAATCCAATTTGGCTCCCCCGACTGGGCTCGAACCAGTGACCTACCGGTTAACAGCCGGTTGCTCTACCACTGAGCTACAGGGGAATACCTGTTTGATACGTTCGCCATGATTGTTGACGAACATGTACGTGCCGCTGATTGAAGCGCGGACTTAAGAACGCACAAAGTAATATAAACAAGCGCGTTGCTTTTTTCAATACATTTTATTGACAGCGGCTTGCTTATGAATATGATAAACGGGCTTGTAATATTTAATTATGATGACAGGTGAACCGTATTTTAGCTCTTTGGAGCAACCAGTGACTCAAGCTCAACTTGAGGGGGCGGCGAATGGAATTTGCAAGATGTCCGATATGACCAAAGATTTTCCGGAGCTTCATCAGAAGATCATGGTGTTGAGGGCGTTATTGGCCGAAGCCGCTGATGCTTTCGCGCGGGGAGATATAGGCGAAAGTACTAGGATTTATAGGAAACTTAATGAAAAGCGTGCGGGAATGGTTTGTGGAGATGGCGCTATGCCATTGCGTAGCAATAAACATGGTGCTTAATTTAAAAGCATGCTGGTGTGGTTGTGGAGATGCCGCGCGGGACATATCCGAGCGGCTGATATCTTTATTTAAAAATACGCCGGAATGGTTTGTGGGGCGCTGATTATGCCCTGCGATCTGGCAGGGCTTAATTTAAAAACACGCCGGAATGGTTTGTGTAGAGTAGCTAATTGTCTTGTGTTGTTTAAAATGTTTTTTATACGCTGGCTATTGTTAGTTTGAGCTGTGTTGATGGTTAACAAATTGGCGCCACTATTGCCTTTGCTTGCTATGGCTAGTGTTGAGCTGTGTCGCGGGGTTGGTTTTTCTAGCCGTGTACAATTTGTAATCCGCTACTTAGCTTGATTGTCGCGGGTCTGTTATTTTTTTCTGAAAATGAAGATTTCCCGGCCCACAATTTGGTCAGGGCGGTCGTAAAGAAGGCTTGAGCGCGGTGTATTGCGCAGGCCGAATTTAGCGCAAAGTTCCCAAGGAATCGGATCTTCAATATCAAAACCGCGTGCGGTTATTGTTTCGGCGATCTCGGGGATAAAGTGAAATTTATGTTTGTCTCGGTAAAAAGGGATGCAGATAGTTACAGGAGTATTTTGTCGTATAAGCGGATGGATTGCCGTAAAGAATCCTGAGACGATTTTTTTGACATTGGTGAAGGTTTTTCGCATCTCGGACGGCTGGGGGACGCGGCTTACTGGCGGTCCAAGATATGATTCTGTGACGATGAGGTCGGGTGGCGATGGCAGGTCGTTTTTGTTCAAGCTGGCGGCGTTGCGAGTGAAAAGTCTTATTGGAGCTGATAGTTGCGGGTGGCTCTTTTCCAGCCAGTTCATGTTTGTTGCGCATTTTGCTATGATATTAGGTGCAATGTCCGAACCGATGGCGCTGTATCCCATAAGTCGCGCTTCAGTCAACACAGTGCCGATGCCGCAGAATGGGTCGTAAACGATCTTTGTTGATTTATTTATGTCATGGGAATTTTTAGTGGTCGTGGTTGTGGTGTTGGTGTTAATTTTTGAAAAGCCGCAAAGGTTAATCATGATCTGGCAGAGTTTTGGCGGGAGCATGCCTAGGCGGGGGTCTCGTTCTGGGCGGTTGAAGTCGCGGCGGCTGTAGTTTTCAAAATCTTGCAGGGCAATGGTGTGTCCAATAAAGATCTTGCCTGAGCCTTGCATGGCGACGATTTCTGCTCCTTTGCTCAGCAGTTTTTCTCCGTTGATGGCTGCGTTTTGGGGATTGTGGAAGTTTTTGTTAATGAAGCGGCTTTTAAGTTTCTGTGCCGCCAGCTCTGTTTTGATCTTATGCAAAGATTTGCGCAAGATTTGTTCGGGCTTATGTCTGAATCCGTATAGACTTAAGGCGTAAGAGAATTTTGTTGTGTTTCCTAAAAACTTATCTTTAAGGAATTTGGCGGCGGTTTCGGCTATCTGTGCTGGTGAAAGTAGTTTTTCATTGAAGATTTCAACGATTTTGATTGTGCCGCCTAGTCTGTTGAGGGACTTTTGCGCCTCAATAATTGGTTCTTCAAAAGCAACTACCATGAATTCTGCGGTAACATCTATAATTCTGGTTGTTTTTGGGATTACGCGGCAAAGCTCGGCCACGGAGAGCAGGTGTTTTCGTCCAAGTATGAAGGAGTATAATTGCATCGCGTGTAATATATTTCCATCTTTGTTCTTTAAAAAGCAATGGAAATTCAATGTTTTAAAAAGTGGTGGCAATTAAGTCCGCGGTTTGGTATGTTGCCTCTGCTTATGTATTATTTTTTATTTTTTAAATTTAATTATTATGGCAATGTCTTTAAATAGAGCTCAACTGATTGGCAATCTTACCCGTGATCCGGAACTTAGGCAGATACCGGGTGGTTCCACTGTTGCTTCTTTTAGCATCGCGACCAATTTTAGTTGGACTGACGCGAGTGGACAAAAACATGACCGCGCTGAATATCATAACATTGTGGCTTGGAGAAAGTTGGCGGAAATATGTGGCCAATATTTGCGCAAGGGCAGTAAGGTTTTTATCGAAGGACGCATTCAGACTCGCGATTGGGAGGGGGAGGATGGTGTAAAGCGTTATAGAACTGAAATTATTGCCGAAAACATGATTATGCTGGATCGGAAAGGCGCGCCAATTGGGGGTGATGAGATGGTGTCCTACGCAGGAAGTCAGTCTCCTCACGCTGGTATTAGCAAAACTGCGCCGGATCAGGTTACGGAAGGGGTTTTGGGAGAGGTAAACGCGCCTATTAAAGAAGAAGAGGTTACAATTGACGATTTGCCCTTTTAAAGCTTTGATAAAAGTAAATTGGGGTCGGACCTATTTCACTTGCTGGACCGTGATGATTTGGTACAGAGCAGAGGTGGGTCCGACGCCCAATGATGGCTCCCTGATCATATCCTATCTGCAGCGCTTTGTTACATGTGCGCAGAGGATAATCTGGATCAAAGAGCGGTGGGTAGCAGGAATCCGACTATTTTTCCTGGTACCGTTTCCCGCTTGTCATTAGCGTGATTAGCGCGCTTATGATTCGCGGTAAAACTTGTTTCTCCCTACCGTTCTTTGGTGATTTGTTTTTTGACGCTGTTACACCTCCGTCTTTTTTGATTTTTGTGTTTTGGTGTTTCTCTTCCGTTGTTAGGCGGAAGAAGAGAACGTTTTTGTTTGGTTTGTTTTTGTTTGAACCGTCCGGAGCCGCTGATTTTTTTGCAATCAGTCAATATCCGGAGGCTACTTTAGGATAGGCGGTAGTCGGCCGCCTGGATCGAAAAGTAGGGAGGAGAAAATCGTGAAGTGATTGTGTCTGTCAATTAACAAAATTCCGTGGCTTCACTCTTTTCTATTCGCTACTTTTCGTTTTGCCTGTCGTGTTTTTTCTTGTTGTCGCGTTCAGGCTTTGTTTTTGTTTTCAAAGAACATGTTATCTTGGTATTTTAGCATTTTTTGCAGTTCTTCACAATTCTCTTTTGCTTTAAATTCCATCTGTGTTTTTTTTGGTCATGCTCAGCTATAATGTTTAGGGGTCGTGGAGATATCGTAATATCATAAAACAATTATAAATCAATGTCAATGCCTTTAAAGGGAATATTGTTTATTATCTCTGGTCCTTCGGGTGTTGGCAAAGGGACGGTCATTGCCGCGCTTAAAAAAGATTTTCCTAAGTTTGTTTTTCCTATTTCTCATACCACTCGCGCGATTCGTCCGGGCGAGAAAGATGGAGAAACATATCATTTTATTACTGTGGAAAGGTTTAGTGAGGGGATTGCCAAAGGTGAATTTTTGGAATGGGCGCTGGTACATCAAGAGAACTATTATGGCACGCTAAAAAAGCCGATCATGGATGCTTTGGAAGAGGGCAAGATAGTGGTACGGGAGGTTGATGTTCAAGGGTTTCGTTCAATTAAAGCTGTTGTGCCGTCAGCAAATCTGGTGTCTATCTTTCTTAAGGCCGGAAGCAAGCAAGAGTTGCTTGAAAGGATCAAAAAAAGGGGCAAGTTGCCTGAAGAAGAGATGAAAAGACGCATGGAGAGTATGGAAAAGGAGCTGGCAATCGCGCCTGAGTTTGATTATCAGGTCTGGAGTTTGGAAAATCAGGTAGATAGGTGCGTTGGTGCCGTGGAGGAGATTATCAGGGCTGAGGCTGAAAAAGCCGGCTTGAAGATTTGAAGATGGTGGGGTAAAATTGGCCGCGCTCGTGTGAAAGCGCGTGATGATGTTGGGGAGTCGCCAAGCGGTAAGGCACCGCCCTCTGGAGGCGGCATGCGAAGGTTCGAATCCTTCCTCCCCAGCCAAGTTTGACGGAACGAACTCGGAATTTGGAGACGAGATGGTTCGCTCGCCCAGCCCCGCAATTGGCGGGGCTGGGTTTCGCTCCGCAGCGGCTTCGCCGCCGCACGAAACCAAATTGAAGTGGATTTTAATGCTTTCGGAGGAATAAAAAATGTTTGAAAGAAATCTTTTGGCAAAAAGATTTCTTTCAATTACTTTGGTGGTTTTGAGTCCGGCAAGGAAAAATTTTAGAGTGTCCGAAATGCTTTCGGTGGAAAATTTAGGCGACAAATCAGTTAGTTCGTGTCCATCTCGCCACCCAAAACTGAACAAAAAATACAGTCCACCAAAAAGGAAACTATCGAAGAAAAAACCAAAGAGGATTTAGCAAGGGGTACTTCGACAACCTCTCTATCTATAGAATCTGTGGCAAAAGTTGAAAAAACTGAAAAGGGATTTTTCGCTAAAGTATTTAGATCAATCAAGAATTTCTTTACAGGATTGTTTAGGTAAATCTAACTACGTAGTTTCACGAATCTCAAGTGCACCCCTATCAAGAAGAGGGATGTAGAATAGGTATGATTATTAAATATCTAACCCTACATCCCTATGAAACTATACCACCCAACAAAAGGATTGAA
>Ga0272446_1006633_pt1 | contig 11948 bp, 8 predicted proteins | sample YNPCB0061_FD_194587 | JGI IMG/M metagenome (GOLD analysis project Ga0272446, IMG submission 194587) | Hot spring microbial mat communities from Yellowstone National Park, WY, United States - YNP-CB-006-1 | ecosystem: Environmental > Aquatic > Thermal springs > Hot (42-90C) > Sediment | place... | reverse complement strand
CGGCGCGCTACCGACGAGCCGGCCGGATGATGCGACGAGCTCGTCGCGCGAACCGGGCGCCGGTCCCCTGCCCCTGATTCCTTCTTCAATCGCCCGCCAAGTCGCGCGACAACCAGCAATCCACGAATGCGACCTTGCAGGCGGAGCCTGTCGCTCGTGCTGCCAAGGCGGCCCTTGGCGGTGTTCGGCGTTGACAGCCTACCGCTGTTGCGTGGCTGAAAGGCTGGCGACGCCCGGCTCGTGTCGCGCGTTGGAAATCCTCTCCAATGCGCTCGATGCTGGCGCTCGCACGAAGCCGGCTCGGGCTTCTCCACGAAACGAGATCTGCCGGCGCGGCGGCAAGGGACGGCCGCCAGGCCCGGCGCGGTGCCGGCGATTCAGCTTGCACGGTGCGCCGGGACGTGGTTCGATCATTGAATGCCGGTCTCTGCGTTGAGGCGTAGGGGGCAGACACGCCGCGTTGGCTGAAAGGAGCGGAAGGATGAAGGTCACGTGGAAGAGGATTGTCGGAGTGGGGTGGGTCGCCGCAAGCCTCGCCACCGCGAGCGATCTTCGCGCGGAGAGCCGCGCGTTTCCTTCCGGCAGCCTGATCATCCCGATGGATCTTGCCTATCAGGACCACGGGATGCTGCAGGCGTACGGCCTCGTGTTCCAGCTCCTCCGCCACAACGTGAACGTCTACTGGGTTATCGACCCGAGCAAGACGTGGCATGCGCGGCCCTGCGACACGCCTGGAGACGAGTGTGCCTGGGACTGCGCCGAGGAGGGCTCCGGCGTGCGCTGCCCCTATCCGACGGCGAGCCCCGACTTCTTCGTCGGGTCGCGCGTGCTTTGGGACGACGCGGGCGTGCTCGCGCCGGGAACGGTTGTCGGCTCCCACGGTTACAGGGGTGGGCCGTTCGTGGTCGATGCCGCGGATCGCGATCGGGCCCTTGCGATCGTGGACGCTTGGAACAACAAGGCTGCGTGGGCAGGGCAGCCCTGGGCCCAGCGCACGGTATTTCAGGTCGTGTCGGTACACGAGGCCACGGCGGAGTTCACGGGCTACGTGCGCAAGAAGATGGTCGCCGCGCCCACTATCGCGGTATTCTCCGATGGCAACGAGGACATCGCGACGTCGTACCTCCGGGCCGCCGGAATCCCTCAAAGCAACGGAGCCGAGTTCCCGGCGGGCCGGTGCGGCGCGAACGACTGCGGCGCGGGCACGGCCAACCCGGACATGCTGACGGTGCCGTCGGTGGCGGGCGATCTCGGCACGTGCGACGCGCCGAACATGAATCACCGCAACGGGCAGCTCTTCGCGGGTGGCGTGCCGGCATACTGCCAGATCATGAGCATGCATTGGGACGTCAAGGACCGGGAGAGGGTGCAATGCGGCGGTGGTGCGTGCGGTGCGGACCAGGCTAGCTGCGGTGGCAAGCCGATCACGTATCACGGGCATGAGGTGGTGGCGGAGGTTCGCGCCTTCCTCGAGTTCCCCGTGCATTTCTTCGCGGAATGCCAGGCTGTCAATGCGTACGAGAACACGACGCCGAACCCCGCTTGGCCTTTTCTGGACGACGACGGCCGGGACGGGCACTTTCTCACGACGCAGGGCACGCCACCACCTTGCGGGGGAGGCCAGACCTGCACGGATCCGGACTTTGCGTGCACGCCGCAAGGGTGCAATGGCGGCACGCAAGATTGCTGCTTGCCCAAGGATATCAAGGAGAAGGGGGCCGGCTACCTGATCGCGACGCAGCCGGCGTCGGACTCGATCCAGATTCTGCGCCAGGACACGCCCTACAACCAACTCGACGGCGCGTTTGCGACCGTAGGCGGCAGCGAGCCGGCCTACAACCTTTCGACCTATTTGGGGACCCAATACAAGAACGACCGCGAGGTCACGTTCATCACGGGCCCCGCAGGACCAGGCGTGCAGGACGTCTGGATGACAGGGTACCTCGACGGCGAATGCGCCATCGATGTGCCTGTCGTCAAGGATCTGGCCGACGGCGGCGTTCCGCCCGTATGCGGCGGCAAGGTTAGTTACCTGGGCGGGCACAAGTACGACACGAAGGTGCCCATTTCGGTGAACCCCACGACGCAGGGAACGCGGTTGTTCTTGAACGCGCTGTTCGAGGCGGATTGCGTGACGAGCGAAGGCCAGCCCAAGCTGTCGGTGTATCTGACGGGCGATACGCAGGTGCCCGTATCGGCGCCGCAGGGCAATTACACCATCCGCTTCGACAATGGCGGGCTGGGCACCGCGCTCGACGGCGAGCTGCGCGTGGATTTGCCCGCCGGCGTGTCGGTCGCCGACGCAGGCGGGGGCGTGGTCGGCGGATCGTTCGTGACCTATCCGGTTGGCGGGATTGGTCCTCAGGGATCCACCTCACCGCCGTCGGGGGCGTCGCGCTCACTGCGGCTCGAGTTTCCGGGCGAGGGAGCGTACACGCTCAGCGGACAGCTCAGCTACCGAGTCGGCGCGACGAGCCTGATTGCGGGTCCGGTCACGCTCGGCGTCGGCGTGGGTGTCGCGCCCCCCGGGGTCGACGGCGGGGCGGGAGACGGCGGGCCGGCAAGCGGAGGCGCCGCGGGCGGGCCGGCTGGGGCGAACGACTCGGGCGGCTGCGGCTGCCACACCGAGCCGGTCGGAACATCAGCCGGGTGGTTGCTCGTGGTGGCTGGCGCGTGGGCGATCATCCGGCGGCGAAAAGGCTGACGCGGGGGCGGACCGGCCCCACCGAACCGAGGCGCGCCGCTGGTTGCCACGTGGCCGAGACGGTGCGGATCGACTATGTTCGAGTCGTCCTCCGCGCACCCGACCGCGAAGGGTGCGCGCCAAGGTGACCCCGGCACATGAGCGTCTCCCGAAAGCATCCTCGAGCATCGTCGGCCTCTCGCAGGCACTTCCTCGGCATCACGCTCGCTGCTGCCGCGGGGATGGTCGCGCCGGGTTGCAAGAGCGACCGCAACGTGGTGGAGGTGGACCCATCGAAGACCTTGCCGGACGCCGATCCGGATGCGGGGCCGGACCTGCACTTGGCGGTGGGAACGATGCTGTCGCCGAGGGAGACGCTGTCGTCGTACGGGCAGCTCACGGCCTGGCTGGGGCGGCGGATCGGGCGGCGCGTGCTGCTAATCCAGCGCAAGAGCTACGGCGAGACCAACGATCTTCTGCTTCGAGGCGACGCGGACGTGGCGTTCGTGTGCACGGGGGCGTTCGGAGCGATCCGCAAGCACGGGGCGCGGATCCTGGCGGTGCCGGTGGTGCAGGGCAAGACGACGTACCGGTCGCTGATCGTGGTGAGGCGAGACGATCCGGCGAAGGTATTCGAGGATCTTCGGGGGAGCCCGGTGGCGTTCGTGGATCTGCTGTCGCTGACGGGGAGGATCTACCCGGAGGCGCTTGCGGCGCGGGCGTCGTGCGACGGCGGCAAGTTTTTCGGGCCGACGGTCTACTCGCACTCTCACACGGATTCGATGGCGATGGTTCGCGACGGCCGGGTGCGGGTTGCGGGAGTCGACAGCCTGATCTTCGAATCCATGAGCCGGAAGGATCCCGAGAAGACGGCGCCGCTGCGCATCCTGGCGGAATCGGAGCCGTTCGGCATCCCGCCGTTCGTGGGGCGCCCGGGGCTCGAGCCGGGGTTGCGGGATGCGGTTCGGGCTGCGCTCTTGACGATGCACGAGGACCGAGAGGGAGCGGACGCGCTGGCTGCGCTGGGGTTCGATCGATTCGTGGAGGGCGACGAGTCGGCGTACGACGGCGCAATGGAAATCGTGGAGCGCGCTGCGGAGATGGGCATCAATCCATGAGGCTCGGAGGGCTGCGCGGCAAGATCCTGCTGGTGATGCTGGCGCCTCTCGCGGCGTTCGCGCCGGCGACCGTGCTGGTCATTCATGATGCGGTCGGGCGCGTGGTTGCGCAGGAGATCGACACGCGGGGGGAGGTGCTCGCGCGGGACGCAGCGATCTCGGTGGTGGACGATCTGCTGACCGGAGACCGTGTAGCGGCCGAGAAGAAGCTTTCGGAGATGGTGGAGCGTAGCCCTGGGACGTTGTACATCTTCGCGCTGGACGGTCAGGGGCGGGTGGCGGCGCACACCTTTCGGGGCGGATTCCCGGCGGATCTGCTTGCAGTTTGCGGGCAGGCTCCCACGCCCGGGGAGCCGTGGACCGTAGCGATTGCGGGCAAGACGGTGCACGACCGTGCGGCACCGATCCTGGACGGGATGGGGGGCGAGGTGCATGTGGGCATGGAGGTGGACGCGGCGCGGTCGACGCCTCGGCAGGTGCTGTTTCGCCTGTCGATCATCGGGCTGGCCGTGGTGCTGAGCGGCATCGTGCTGACGTTACTCATGTCGGAGCGTATGATTCGGCGGCTCGGCGCGATCGCGTCGGTCGCGGACGCCATCGGTGAGGAACGGGACGTGCGGCTCATCGGCGACCAACGCGGCGACGAGATCGGCCGGGTCGCGAGGGCGGTGGACCAGATGTCCAAGCGGCTGGAGCGTGCCAGAAAGGATCGCGAGCAAACGATCCTGCGGATGGCCCAGGCCGAGAAGCTGGTGGCCGTGGGACGTCTTGCGGCGGGGGTAGCGCACGAGATCAACAATCCGCTTTCCGGCGTGCTGCACTGTCTGGACAACCTGGACGACGGCAAGCTGGACGAGAACCGTGCGTCGACGTATCGCGAGCTGATGCGGGACGGGATTGGCAGAGCGCAGCGAGTGGTCAGGAGGCTGCTGGACTATGCGAAGGAGCATGAGATGGAGACGGCCGAGGTGCAGGTTCCTGCGGTGCTGGGGCGCTCGCTGGCGTTGCTCCAACCGTCAATCGAGCGGGCTCATGTGCGTGTCGTGCAGCGGGTTGAGCCCGGCCTACGGCCGATCCAGGCCGACCCTCATCTGATCGAGCAGGTGCTGACGAATCTGGTGCTGAACGGGATCGAGGCGATGCCGGAGGGGGGATTGCTCGAGATCGAGTGCTCGACGGCGGGCGCGGGGGTGCGAATCGCGGTTCGGGACCACGGCACCGGCATTCCCGCGTCAATTCTTCCCAGCATTTTCGATCCGTTTTTCACGACGAAGGGAGGCAGCAAGGGGTCGGGCCTGGGGTTATCGGTGAGTCTGGGAATTGTGGAGCGGCACGGCGGGAAGATAGATGTGAAGACGAGCGTGCCGGGAGGGACGACGTTCCTGGTGTACTTGCCGTTCGAGCCGCCGCGCGAGCGCAAGGGCCTGGGCGTACGGAGGGAGCCGTGAGCGGGCGTGCAACAATATTGCTGGTGGACGACGAGCCGTTGATGCGTATTCCGCTGGAAGATCGGCTCCGGGCGACGGGCTACGAGGTCGTGTCGGTGGCGTCGGGAGAGGAAGCGCTCGAGGCGGTGCGAGGGCGGAGCTTCGACGTGGCCGTGGTGGACTTGAAGCTTCCTGGCATCGACGGGCTGGACGTGCTGCGGGGGATGAAGCAAGCGGGAAGCGACGCAGACGCGATCGTGATCACGGCCTACGGGACAATCGACGCGGCGGTGGAGGCGATGAAGCTGGGGGCGCGAGACTTCCTGACGAAGCCGTTCGAGACGGGCGCGCTACTGGCGGCGGTCGAGCGCTGCGTGCAAGTGCGGGAGGCGAATCGGGGACCGGTGTCGCTGGCGGAGCAGCCGACGCAGACCTACGGGATGGTCGGGCGGTCCGCGCCGATGCAGCGCGTGTTCCGCCTCATCGGCGCCGTGGCGCAGACGAGCGCGACCATCATCATCCAGGGCGAGACCGGGACAGGCAAGGAGCTGGTGGCCAACGCCATTCACGCGTGCAGCCAGCGACGGGACCGGCCCCTGATCAAGGTGAACTGCGCGGCGATGCCCGAGGCTCTGGTCGAATCGGAGCTGTTCGGAGCGGAGCGCGGCGCGTTCACGGGGGCCGATCGCCGTCGCAAGGGGCGTTTCGAGCTAGCGCACGGCGGCACACTTTTTCTCGACGAGGTAGACGAGATGCCGCTGCTGCCCCAGGCGAAGGTGCTGCGGGCGATCCAGGAGGGGGAGTTCGAGCGCCTGGGAGGATCGGAGACCTTGCACGTCGACGTGAGGATCATCGCGGCGACCAAGGTGGATCTGCGCAAGAAGGTGGATGCGGGAACGTTCCGCGAGGATCTCTACTATCGCTTGAACGTGCTGCCGATTGCGGTTCCTCCTCTGCGCGAGCGCGGCGACGACGTGATCCTGCTGACGGAGCATTTTCTGTCGATGCTCTGTGAGGAATACGGACGTTCACCGAAGGTGCTGGCGCCGTCGACGGCGATGTGGCTGCGGGCGCACACCTTCCCCGGCAACGTTCGTGAGCTGAAGAACCTGGTGGCGAGGGCGGTGACGTTATGCGAGGGAGACGTGGTGTGTCTGGAGCATTTGGGCGCGGCGGAAGGAGGGGCGGGGCCGGCCGGTGACCTGGCAGCGGCGAGGCGGGACGCGGAGGACCGGCGGATCGAGCAAGCGCTCGAGGCAGCCGGGGGAAACAAGACGCTGGCGGCGCAGATGCTGGGGATCAGCCGCAAGACCTTGTGGGAGAAGCTCACGCGGCGTCGTCGGTAACACCGCCGGGGTAACACCGTTACGATTGGGTAACATCGCTGCGCAGTGGACGCGGACGGGAATCCGCGACAGCATGCCGCAAGGCAACGTCCGCCAAACGTAACGCGTCGCGGCTCCCGCCTTTCATGCGGCCTGGGGAACACGGCCTGGACGGTCCTGGCCCGTCCTTTGCTGTAGGCCGGGGCGCCGTGCCCAGCACGCGGAGGAATGCTACCCATGAAACGCACCAGCTTTGGAACGTGCGCCCTGCTCGCCGCGGTCGTGTTCAGCCCATTGGAGACGGGATGTACCGGCGATACAGGGCCTCGAGGTGACAACGGCGCCCCGGGGGCCTCGGGTCCGACGGGGCCCGCGGGTCAACCGGGCGCCACCGGCGCAACCGGATCCCCCGGCGCGACCGGGCCTGAAGGACCAACGGGGCCGACAGGCGCAGCGGGACCGACCGGGTCCGCAGGGCCGACGGGGTCGACCGGCGCAACGGGCCCGACTGGACCGTCTGGCGTGGACATGTCGAAGCTCAATCTGGTCGCGCTGCACAAGGCGACGTCACCACGATACGACAGGGACTGCCTCAAGTGCCACGCGGATGTGCTGACGCGCAAGACGCTCGATCCGCAATTCGCGGAGGTACACACGGCCATGCTACCGTACACACCCGGATACGATCCGGTGGTGGGCGTGCGAAACACCAATTGCATCTGGTGCCACGCCACCGTGGATCTGTCGCCCAACCGGTCGGCCGGTGCGATTCGCCGGCAGGTGGATCCCGAGAAATGCCGGATGTGTCACGGCCCCGGCAGCTCCAAGCCCTTCTACCAGTGATACTGAGGTAGCGAAGATGGATACCAAGCAGAACGACAAGAAGGAGCACCCGATGTCCACGGAGATGGCTCGGCGGAGCTTTTTGAAGGTAGCAGGTACGGTGGGGGCAGCGGCAGCCGCGGCGCCGGTGCTGTTCCACAGCGACAACGCGCTGGCGGCGCCGAACGGGCAGAACGATCCGGATCCGACCGACGACGACGCGGACGTGGTGTTCATCCACAGCTCCTGTCAGATGTGCCACGGTCGGTGCGGGCTGAAGGCCAAGGTCAAGAACGGCATTCTCCTGAAGATCGACGGCAATCCATGGCACCCGAACAACATGGGTGACGACGAGCGGCTGACCTACGCCACCACGCCGGCGGCGGCGCGCAGCGTGCGCGGCCGGATGTGCCCGAAGGGCCAGGCGGGGATTCAGACGCTGTACGACCCGTACCGTATCCAGCACCCGCTCAAGCGAGTAGGCGCCCGGGGCTCGGGCCAGTGGGAGGTCATCACCTGGCAGCAGGCGTTCCAGGAGATCGCCGCCAAGATCAACGCGCTCATCCCGTTTGCGTCGCGAACAACCAACAAGATCGATCCGTCCAATCCGGACATTGGACCGCTCGCGAATCAACTGCTGTACTCGCCGGGACGAAGCATCGAGAAGGAGGTATCCGAGCGGATCTTCAAGTCGGGATACGGCACGGCCAACTACGGTCTCGACCACACCTCGATTTGCGAGGTCAGCCACCACGTGGGCAACGAGCTCATCACCCGGGACACGATCAACGGCGTGGGTGGCAAGAACCATTTCAAACCCGACTTCGAAAAAGCGCTGTACACGATTGTCTTCGGCGCCAACCCGGTCGAGGCGAACTTCCCGATGGTGGCGCTCAGCCGCAAGATGGCAGACATGCAGGCCGCGGGAGGCAAGGTCGTGGTCGTCGATCCGCGCCTGTCGAACAGCGCGGCGAAGGCGGACCTGTGGATTCCAGTCCGTCCGGGAGGCGACGCGGCGCTGGCGATGGGGATCGCGCGCGTGATGATCGAGGGCAACCTCCACAACGCCGCCTATTTGAGGAACGCGAACAAGGCCGCTGCCACCGCCGCCGGGGAGCCGACCTACACCGACTCGACCTGGCTCGTCATCGTGCAAGCCGGGCACCCGAACGAGCGCAAGTTCCTCACCACGGCCGACGCTGGCCTGACCTCTGCGCTGGACCCAAAGAACCCGGTTTGCATCGACGCCTCCAGCGGCAATCCCGTCGAGGCCGCCGTCAAGGGTGCTTCGCCCCCGGCGGTCGTCGGGGAACTGCTGCCCGGCCAGGTGGTGGTCAATGGCATCGCGTGCAAGACCGCGTTCGAGCTCTACTACGAGAGCGTGATGTCGCGGTCTCTGCATGACTATGCCGTGCTCTGCGGCGTCGCGGAGGACACCATCACGCAGGTCGCCAACGAATTCGCTGCTGCCGGTCGGAAGGCTTCGGCGTGGACCTATCGCGGCGTCGTGCAGCACGTGAACGGGACGTACAACCAAGTGGCGGTCATGGCGCTCAACGCGCTCGTCGGCAACTACGACTATGCCGGCGGGATGTCGAAGGGCGGCGCCGGCTATGACCAGAAAAACGGCGTGGTCAACGTCGCGACGGTCCCCAACGGCGTCTCGCCCTCCGGCGTACGGATGGACAGGGCCAAGGGCAACGCCTACGTGCCCGGCAAGTCGTACTTCAAGGGGTACCCAGCCAGGCGTCCCTGGTTCCCCCTCGGAATCGAAGGCAACTACCAGGAGATCATCCCGTCGATCCAGGACGGGTACCCCTATCCGGCCAAGGTGCTCATCACCTACTGGAACGCCTGGCCGTACTCGGTTCCCGGTGGGAAGGCGATCTGGGAGCAAACGGTGTCCGACGAGGTGCGTTTGCCTCTGTTCGTGGCGATCAGCCCGGTGATGGGGGAGGTACCGGCGTGGGCCGACTACATCCTGCCCGACTCCACCTATCTTGAGAAATGGGCTTTCGCGGGCGGCACGCCGACCATCCTGACCGCGTTCGCACCCATCCAGCAGCCCGTGGTGGGTAAGTACGACGGTGTCACGATCGGAGGCACCGGAACCTGGACCTTCGATCCCAACGCGACGAACGAATATACGCCGTTCCTGCCCGACACCAAGCAGATGGCGGACATCCTCATCGGGCTCGCCAAGGCGATCTCGCCGTCGTTCCCTGGCGTGGGAGCCAACGCCTTCGCCGATGGAGGCTCGTGCGATCGTGCATGGGACGTGTTCCGCCGTGAGTTCGCGAATCTTGCGCAAAACACGGGCAAGACGGTGGCTGAGATCCTCGATCGCGGTGGCGTGTTCGAGGACCCGGGCAATGCCTATGACCCGGCCAATGCGAATCTCCTGAAGTACAAGCACGGCGGCGTGATTCACCTCTATCTGGAGCCGGTCGCCACGACGCGCGACTCCATCACGGGCGAGTACTACTCCGGCACGCCCATCGTCGGCGGCATCCACCACAGCGACGGGACGCCCGTCGACGACGCCGCGTTCCCTTACCAGCTCGTCACTTACCACAGTGTCTTCCATGCGCAAGCCCGCACGGCCGTCAATCCGTGGCTGATGGCAATCATGCCCGAGAATGGCGTAGAGATCAGCACGTCAGACGCACACGCTCTGGGAATCGAGACCGGAGATCGCGTGCGCGTCTGGTCCGCGTCCAACCCGGCCGGAATCATCGGCAAGGCGCGCGTGCTCGAAGGGCTGCGTCCGGGGGTCATCGCCGTGTCGCACTCCTACGGTCACTGGGAGCTCAATTCACGTCCGTATCTGGTCAACGGGCAGCCGTCTCCCCACGATCCGTCGCGGGGCGCGGGGATCACGGCCAACCCTATCATGAGGCTCGACGACGCCACCGGGAATTCTCCGCTTCAAGACCCGATAGGCGCCAGCGCCAGCTTCAACGACACACGGGTCCAGGTAGCGCTGGTGGACGGATGACGGCCAAGGGCTCGGGCTGGCGCGCGGTCAGCGCCATCCGGGTTCGGGCAAGAAGGTGAGCGACGCTATGGCACAGTTTGGATGGAACCTGAATCTCAAACGCTGCGTTGGCTGCCATGCATGCATGGTCGCCTGCAAGGCTGAGAACAACACCGAGCCGCAGCAGAGCCCGCTGACGGTTCACTACGGGCGGGCGGTGGCGGTCAACTATCGTTTCGTGCACACGGTGGATGGCGGTGCGTACCCCAAGCCGACTCGCACGTTCGTGACGATGGCGTGTAATCACTGCGCCAACCCCGCCTGCCTGGCATCCTGTCCTGTCGGGGCGATCTCGAAGAACGCCACCACGGGGCTGGTGCAGATCGATCAGGCGCAGTGCATCGGGTGCCGCTACTGCGAATGGGCGTGCCCCTATGGCGCACCGCAGTTCAACGCGGCCACGCAGAAGGTCGAAAAGTGCACCGGCTGCGCCCATCGTCTGGCGAAGGGCCTGGCGCCAGCGTGCGTCACGACCTGCCCGGCAAAGGCGCTGACGTACACCAGCTCGTTTGACCAGGCGGGCGGCAACGGTACACCGCCTGAAGGCTTCGCCGATCCTGCAGCAACCCACCCGTCCATCAAGTTCACGTCATGATGACCGAAGCGCTTTCCCCCGACGCCGCGGCATGCGACCTCGCCGAGGCCCGCTTCCGGCGCGATCTATACGTGCTCGTGGCCGCCGTCCTGGCAGCCCCACCATCCGCCGCGATCGCGGCCGCCCTCACCAGCAGCGACATGGTCGAAGCGGTGCGGGCTCTCGGCCTGTCTGCCGCGGCGGACAGGCTCGCCATCTGCCTGTCGCGCGATCCGGTCGTCTCGGCGGACACCGATCGCCAGGAGTACTTCGCGCTCCTGGCGGTGCCCACCGGCCGTTACCTCACGCCTTTCGAGGCTGTGCACTGTGACGAGCGGGTCGTCGACGACCAGGTCGTTCGTGGCCTGTTGATGGGGCCGTCGACCCGCGCCGTCGAGGCGGACTACGAGCGTGCGGGCTTCAAGCTCGCCGTGGCGGAGTTGCCCGATCATGTCGCCTGCGAGGTCGGGTTCGTGGCGGAGCTGTGGAGGCGGGAGGTCGCGGCCGTCGAGTCTGGGGACCAGCAGGCGGCGCGGGCATGGCGCGAATTCCGCGTCGCCTTCGTGCGGAAACACCCGAGCCGTTGGATTCCGGCCCTGTGCGAACGGCTCGAGCGCGACACATCCAGCGCTCTCTACGCGGCTGTCGCCGTGCTCCTTCGCGGGCTCCTCTCCCAGGAGCTCCCCTCCCCCGGCTCATGAGCGTCGTCGGGTCGATCGTCACCGGGTCGGTCGATGCCTTGATGGACGTGCGGCCGACGGCCCATCCCTCGCGGTGCAGCAGAGCTGCCAGCCCGCGCTCCCGGTGCGCGCTGTGCGCCCGATACTGCCCTTCCCAGAGCGTTTCGATCACTGCGAGCGGCCCTAGCCTCCACACGACATGCACGGGATGCGACATCTGCCTGGCAGTCTGTCCCGACGCTGTCTTCTCGCGGCCCGGACTGACGGACGAAGCGCTGCTCA
>Ga0272446_1006632_pt1 | contig 11949 bp, 8 predicted proteins | sample YNPCB0061_FD_194587 | JGI IMG/M metagenome (GOLD analysis project Ga0272446, IMG submission 194587) | Hot spring microbial mat communities from Yellowstone National Park, WY, United States - YNP-CB-006-1 | ecosystem: Environmental > Aquatic > Thermal springs > Hot (42-90C) > Sediment | place... | reverse complement strand
GGCTCAATGCCCGGGCAGACGGTTCCGCCCCGGGTACGCAGGCTTTGCGGCAGGTGAGCCAGGTACGCCTCACACAGCCGATCCTGATTGGCCGGGGACGGCTCGATCGCGTGAACACGCAAGAGATCCCGGGCGATGGCCCGGTCGGTCCGGCCGGAGTAGGGGACCACGTCGCGGATCGTGGCCACGCCGAACGTGTCCCGCAGCGCCGCTTCCATCGCCGCCTTGCCGGCACCACCGGTGCGAATCAGCGTGCCGTCGATGTCGAAAAGCAGTATTGGCATCCGGATGTTATACTGAATTTGTCAGCGGAGCCTGCCATGCGACAACTGGCGATCGGCGATATCCACGGCTGCCTGGAACCATTGAACCAGCTCCTCGACTGGGTTGCACCAACCACGGCCGATCAGCTCATTTTCCTGGGCGATTATGTCGATCGGGGCCCCGATAGCCGCGGTGTGCTGGACCGCCTCATCGAACTTCGCCACCACTTGCCGGTGATCTACCTGCGGGGCAACCATGAACAGATGATGGTGGAAGCCTACCACGGGGGTCACTCGGAGAAAAAAATGTGGCTTTCGGTGGGCGGGGCACAAACCCTGGGTTCGTATGGCCAGCTCCCCGGTCGCTCCGGCACGCTCAGCGACGTGCCGGCCGCGCACTGGGAATTCCTCGAGTGCCACCTCGTCGATTATTATGAGACGGACCAGTTGATCTTCACCCATGCCAGTGTGGTCTGCGACCGACCCATGTCGGAGCAACCGGAAGACGCCCTCCGCTGGGACTTCCTGCCCGAGTCCCTGTGCCATTACTCGGGCAAGCGAGTGATTTGCGGCCACACCTCGCAGAAAAGCGGCCTGCCCAAGGTTGTGCCGGGGGCCGTGTGCATCGACACCTTCGCCCACGGCGGCGGCTGGCTGACCTGCCTGGACGCCTTGACGGGGCAGTACTGGCAAACCAACCTGCTGGGCCACCGCCGGGAAGGTCACTTGCTCGACCGCGACCAATCGACGTAACAGCTCCCAGCCTGGGGCGATCTGCCGATCAGTCAGAGCGGGCACATCGCTTCCAATCAAAAGCGCGATCGTCTAAACCGATCGCCGCCGCCATCCGATGGCACCCACTGCCATTACTGCCACGACCATCAAGGTCGCTGGTTCCGGGATGACCGTTTGTAGACCCCGAACCCCAAGCGAAAAATCGAACGTTTGTGATTGATAATAGTTAACGAAGGTATTTGAAAAATTAAAGGTCAGGAACGATTGACCATCATTACCAGGAGGCACACCGATTGCGTTCGCCCCATAGGTTATGGCTTGGGACATCACGGGTATTGCATTGGTCGTGATGGGTTGGAGATCGAGCCAGTAGGTTCCTGGATTGAGAACAACGTTCAGGCCACTTAACTCAATTCGATACTCGAGGTAATTCAGCGGAGCATTGGGATTGCCGGTCGGGGTCTTGGTAATGGAACCCATGCCACTGGCGACCAATACACCGGGGTTCCCATCCGACATTCCCGAACGGATCTGCCAATTGGCCTGCGTGATATACATGATGCTTTGATCGTTGAGGTAGGCTTTATGGGCAAAGATTTCTTGGACCGTCCAGATCTGGCCAGCAGGAACAATGAAGTTGTCATACGCCTCGCTATAAAACGGGAGGGTTGGTGAATGATAGAAGCTTGGCCAACCGACAAAGCCATTAGGATAAACCGGGTCGCCGTTGTACCACAGAATCGGCGCGGCGGAGCAGGGCGATGCGAAGACCGCACCAACAAGACAGATGAAGGACACTTGCAGACGTGTCATGGGCGAACTCCTTGCAAAAACTAAACGAACAATAAGAAATGAGAAACCCACCGAATGTATAGAATGTTTTACTATTTTTGATTTTGTCAATATTCATGCACATCAATTTTCACTCAATTTTTGTCTGAGCGAAAGTGATCGTTAAAGTTTTGTTCTGGGCAAAATCGATCGCCCGCCTCGCCCTGAAAGGCGACCAAGTTTGCAAGTGAACGTGCGTTCGGCTTCGGTTGCAGAACCCGCACCGGGTAATCGGTCGGTTCGCTCAACGCCATTTTGTACAAGTGGTGTACAAGTGTCAAGTATCATTTCGGATTTTTCCCGACCACATGGTTGGGCCACTGCGTGTGCTGATTAGCTTCGACCGTAGGCCTGGCGTTCAAACCAGTTGTCGAAGTAGAAGTGGCCGCCGCGTCGCCAGGCCAGGAAGCTCGACACGAAATAGGCAGGCAGGAAGAACGGCCCCCAGCATTCACACTGGCGAACATGGACGTGTTCGTGGTCGCGGGAGTAATCCAGGCAAACCTGGTCCTGGCCAAGGATGACATGCCCCAGACACAGGGCCGAGGCCTCCACCAACAAGCAATGCCGCAGGAAGAACCGGGCGAAGCCGCCGTGCAGTTCCACCACGCCACGTTCCAGGCGGACCTTGCCGCCCGTCAGCAGCACCGGGGCCAGGAACAGCAGCCCGATCAGGCTATTCGGTGCCGCCCACAGGTAACCGAGTGCGTGACGGAGGGAACGCGTCATGGCGGACGATCGGTCGGTGAGGGAAGTGCGAATATTCCCTATGATAGTCGTGCAGCTTCGGGACAGAAAGGCGTTCGGCAAGCGGAGCGGCCGGATTCCTTCCGACCGCTCGTTGCTGGTCACGGTTGTTTAAGCGTTTTTGCCATCCCGGGGTGGCTCCTTGAAGTCGAGGTAGATGCGAGCGTTGGCGTTGCGGCCCAACTCGCGGAGCGTAGTCAACTCCTCGAGCCGCACCAGCACCGGATGGGTGACGAAGACCGCGGCTGTCTTGCTGCGTTCCTCGGCGGCAAGGCGTTCCGCCTGCACCTGGAGCCGTAGCGCCTCGGCCTTGGCCTCCGCTTTGAGTCGAACGCTCTCAGCGTCGGCGACGGCTTGCAGCCGGGCTGCCTCGGCCTGGGTCTGCGCGTCGATGCGCTGCACCTCGGCACGGGTCCGGGCCTCGACCAGCTGCGCCTGACTGGTGCGTTCGGCGGCCAGCACCTTGTTCATGATCTCCTGCAAGTTGCCAGGGAACACCAAGTCCTTCACGTCGGCTCGGACGATGGCCACACCGTAGCCGGCTGCCGCTTCCTTGACCTCGCGCAGAATGTCATCACTGAGCCGGGTCCGGTTGGTCAGGATGTCTTCAAGGGTCATCGCGGCCAGGCTGCGGCGAGCGGCCAGTTGCACGTCGCTGTACAGGCGATCCTCGTAATTGGCGACAACGTGAACCGCGGCCTTCGGGTCGGTGACCGCGAACTGCACCAGAATGCTGACGCGGATAGCCACCTTGTCGGCCGTGAGGATTTCCTGGCCCTTGATGGTCAGGTCGCGATTGCGCAAGTCCACCAGGATGATTTCCACGGTTGGCAAGCGCCGGACCAGGCGGAGCACGAGCCGCACCAAACCCCAGCGGGGCACCAGCCGATGGCGACCGGCACCGAGCACCTCTGTCAACACGCCATCGACATACTTCAAGCCGCGGTGGGTGTCCTTGATCAGGATTTCCTTCGATGTACTCATGGGCCGTCTCTCCCGTTCGTCGTCGGCCGGTGCAACTTCCGGCAGTGGCGGGTATGCGGTGGGGAGGCCACGAAGGCGGATCGATTCGAACGATCGGCGGCTTCCGATGGGACAGGTCGGAGCTGATTGACGGAGTCCGGATCAGCGCTATCCGTAGGCCGCGTGTGCCCAGAACGCCTGCGGCCTCCCTGCCAAAGATGAGCCCGGTGGGAGCGCGAAGGTTCGCAGAAAAGCGGAATCAGGCACCGCGTTGGCGAGCGGCGGCGTGGAGCATCTCGGCGGCTTCTTGGCGGGTGGTCGCCGAGCGGGATTCGCCCCGCAGCATGAGGGCCAGCTCCTCGACGCGGGCCTCCTCGGTGGTAAGCGGCGTGATGGTTGTCGTGGTGCGTTTGCCGGTAGTCGTTTTGCGGATGGTCCACTGATGGGAGGCAAAACTGGCTACCTGGGGCAAGTGCGTCACGCACAGGACCTGATGGGTGCGGCCGAGCACGGCGAGTTTCTGGCCGAGCACGTCGCCCAGGCGACCACCGACGTTGGCATCGATTTCGTCGAAGACCACCAGGGTGCGGACGGGATCATGGGCGGCCAGCACCGTCTTGAGCGCCAGCATAGTGCGCGAAAGCTCGCCACCGCTGGCGACCTTCCGCAGCGGCCGCGCCGGTTCCCCGGGGTTGGCAGTCAGCATCAATTCCAAATGATCGATCCCCACCGCGGGGATCTCGCCGGTCAGCGGGTCGTCGGGTAAGGGCACGACTTCGAGGACGGCTTCGAGTTTTGCCCGGCTCATCTGAAGATCGGCCAGGTGTTTTTGGGCATCGGCTGCCAGCTTGCGGGCGACCTTGCCGCGCGCCTTGCTGAGCACGGCGGCCGCCTCGCGGAGTTCGGCATAGGCGTTATTCAGTTCGCTCCGGACGCTGCCCAACTGGTTCTCGTCGTACTGCAGGCTGGCCTCCCGCTGATCGAGGGTAGCCCGGTAAGCGATCAGCTCGTCGGGGGTTTGCCCATAGCGGGCTTGCAGTTTCTTGAGCAAGCCGATGCGCTGTTCCACCTGTTCAAGGCGAGCGGGATCGGCCTCGAATCGTTCGGCCAGATCACGGCAGGTCGCGGCCAGGTCCTGCACTTCGGGCCGCAAGGCCTCCAGTCGCTCGGCGACGGCTTGCAACTGCGGGTCGAGTGCGGCCCAGCGGTTGGCCTCCTTCACCAGGCGGCCGAGTACGACATCCACGGCGTAATCGTCGTCGGTCAAGCGGGCTGCCACCGTACCGGTAAACTGGGTGAGGCTCTGGGCATGAATCAGGGTCTCACGCTCGGCGGTTAATCGGGCCAGCTCGCCCGGCTCGAGCCGGGCCTGGTCCAGCTCTTCCCGTTCGAAGCGAATCAGAGCCAGTTCGCGCTGACGAGCCTGGCGGGCATCGCTGAGGGCCTGATACTGGCGGCGCAAGTCACGGACCCGGCGGGCGGCCTGCTCGTAGCGGTTCCGCTGCTCGGTCAGCTTGCCGAAGGCATCGAGCAAGTCCAGCTGATAAGCCGGTTGCAACAACGAATAGCTTTCGCGCTGACCGTGGACATCGACAAGCATCTCACCGAGTCGTCGCAGGGTGGCCACAGCGACCGGCAGATCGTTGACCAGCGCCGAACTTCGCCCGGAACGAGTCAGCCGGCGGGTGAGAATCAGCTCATCTTCCGCGCTGGCGGTTTGCAGAATCGCGGCGGCCTGGGCCCGTTGTTCGGCGCGGGTGAGTTCGAATCGGCCACTGACACGCAATTCCTCGGCCCCGGCGCGGATCAGGTCGGCGTGGCCCCGCTCACCCAGCAGCAGGCCCAAGGCACCGAGCAAGAGCGATTTACCGGCCCCGGTTTCCCCCGTCCAGACGCAGAAGCCCGGGTGCAGTTCGACTCGCACATCCTCGATCAACGCCAGGTTTTGCACAGCCAATTCACGGAGCATACCGCAATGGTACGCCGTCGAAGCGATCGGGTGAAGGTAAGCTGTGCGGCAGCGGTCAACCGGAGCGGTTAACCGTCGGGTAACTTGGGCAAGGCCGGCAAGCCCCCCGGCCCCAGCGGCGAGTCGGAGCTGCTCTTGGGTGGCGGCGAGGTCGGCGTTTCTGGAGGGGTATTGCCCCCCTTGGCCCGAATGATACCCGCCGAGGGTTGTTCGAGATCGACGATCACTTCCTGGGGCCAGATGTGTTCGCCCGTGTTGGATGCCTTGTCCACGGCACGGGCGCGCACCCAGAACTTCCAGAGCTTCTCATCCGGCACTTCCCAAGTGTACCGCCCCATGGTGCTGTTGGGAAGGTTGCTCAAGCGGTACTTGATTTCGTTCCACTTAACGGCGTCCTTGTCCGTGGACCACTCCAGGCTGACGGGTTGAGGCATCAGGTTGGGATCAGCCGCTTCCCAGGTGATTTCGACGAGCGGCCCGCGGGTTCCGCCTTTCTTGACTTGTACGCCGGTGATTTTGATGTAGGGGGCAGTGGTATCGACCACGACATAGAGCATCGGTTGGTCGTCGCGCTTGGGATCCGGTGCCCGGTTGCCGGCCCCGCTTTCCGGTATGATGTAAAACCCGTATGTACCCTCTTCCTTGGCCTTAAAGGGCAAAGAAAGCGGCCGGTCTTCCTCGCCGGGCAACACGCGGGTTTCAAAGCGTTTGACGAGTTCCCAGCTCCCCTGATTGCGGAGCACGAACAGGTGGGCGGCCTGGATTCCGGACCGCCCCATCCGCTGGATGGAGTAATCGACCTGGAAATCCAGGGTGTTGACATAGTCGATTCGGGGTTGAGGTAAGTTGGACGGCGGCCCGCCCACCCAGCTCGGGTTACCGCCGCTGCTTGGCCGGGGGAACCCCGCTCCGCTGGCCCCATCCGGAGGAACCCGCACCACCGACGAGACCCCCTCGTTTCCCGCTCGATCCCGCACCACGACCCGCACTTCGAGCACCTTCCCCGGTGGCAGTTTCCAGGCATATTGATCCGTCGTACGAAAGGCCCGATCGGTGACCTTGGTCCACTCGCGACTCGTCGGCCACTTGCATTCGAGACTGACCTCGCGGGGATCCAGGTTCTCGTCGGAGGCCGACCACTCCACCCCCGTGAGCGTGGGATAGACGCGCACCAACGGGGGAGTGGTATCGATCACCACGCGCCGCTGGGGGCTGAGTTCATCCGTCTTCGGACTGACCGATCCGTCGGGATAGATAAATTGCACGGTGAACTCGAAATCGCCATCCCGCTCGGCCGTAAAGAGAAAGCCTTCCTTGCCGCCATCAAGCGGATGCAAGCGGCTCAGGCTCAACCGGGGGCCTTTTTGGAAGGCTCCGCGATTAACGGCGTAGTACAGCTGCAACTCGGAGGGGCGGTTTGGCAGGCGATTGATTTGTTCGACGGAAACGGGAATCCCGACGGTGCGTTGCGGCCAGTAGTAGGCCGTACCATCGTCTTGTGGCCACGCCGCCAACGTGAAGGCAAGCACGGCGAAGATGCTGCAGGCCAGAACCCAGGCGTGCTTGCCGTGCACCGTCGCGCCTCCTCTCGCGGTTCGGGCCGGGGGACGGATGGTCCCCCGTCGCTAAGATCGGCCCGGCAGGGTGAGGAGCTTGAATCGAACTGGGATGGATTACCGGCGGGCAACCGGGGATCGAGGCGCACCCGAGGCGCTACTGAGCGATTCCCGGCTGGGCGGTCGCCGATCGGGGAACAAGCGGCGGGCCAACAACCCACGCAGACCCGGAATCCACAACGCCCACCGAAGGGCCGACAATAGCCGAATGTGCTGGAACAGCAGGGCGACTCCCTCGGGACCCGTGACCGGTTCCCCGTCGCCGACCGCGATTGTCGTAGTGACCACGTCCGGGTCGTGCTGCAAGGCAATTTGATTGTCGGCATCCAGCGCCAACACCAGCGCCGCCGCCCGCGCCTGGGCTGGGTTTCGCGTGTTCACGGTAAACCGCAGCCGGGGCAGACCCGGACCGGCCCGGAAGCGATCCCGAATCACCCGATCCGGCAGGAACGCCAGCAACATGACGATCATCAGCAGTTCAAACAGGTTCAGCCCCATCAGCACACCAATGAGCGCGTGCATGGCCGTGGCCAGGAACACCACAAACCAGCGCAGGCGAGTCCAGACCAGGAAGGGCAAACCGATTTCGATGAACAAGGTGAACCAGACGGCCGTGATCGTCGTGAAATAGAACAGGGGCTTGATCGACGCCAGGCCGCGGACCATGGACTCATACCACGGGTACAACATCAGGGTGAACTCGGGGTTCACCACGACATCCCAGAACGCCATGCCGTTCCACCACGCCGCCCCTTTGAGCTTGGAAAGCCCGGCAGCGGTGTAAATGAAACAGAAATGGACCTGGATTAGCCGCAAGGTGAAATTGGTCAGCACCGACGGTGGCGGATACGCCAGGAACGCCCGGGTGGGGGCGTCGATCACCCCGGAGCGGTTGAGGCTGGCTCGGGCCGCTCGATACCGCGCGAGAAGCCGATCGACCGACAACGCCGCTCCGCTGTTCCCGATCATCAGGTAAAACAGCAAAATGTTCATCATCGTATCCATGCCGAACAGCACATGCTGCGTGCGGTGGATGTAGCTGATGCACGCCAGCCAGGTCAGCACGGAGGTGACGCGCGTAAAGACCCCCAGCGTAAAGAGCAGGATCAGAACCAGCACACCAACGTGGATCAGGGCCATCTGGGTCGGGTCGGTGACGTGGAACCAGATGGAGAAAATCGGGTAGCCGATCCGGAGAGCCTGCCGCGGGTCGCTGTTCCAGTACTCGAGGTAATTCAGCAGTTTTTCCCGCTCCGCCGCATCGGTTGGCAACGTGGCAATGTATTGGATCAGGGCGTGCCGCGACTCAGCGGCCACTTCCGTAAAGTGATTAAAGACATAGTTGCGATCGCGGTCGGGATCGGCCCATTTGATTTGACCGAGTAGAGTCCAGAAGGCGCGGATTTCGCCGGCGATTTTTTCGCGTTCCTCCTGGGGCAAGTCCCGGAAAAAGGTGGGAATCGCCCGGCGATAGGCCAGGGTTCGTTCCGGGGGGGTCAACTGACCACCCGTTAAGACGGTCAGATTGTTGTCCAGCTCCTCGGGGCGGCTGCCCATGCGCTGAACGTAGACCAAGGCGACTCGAAAATCGTCGGGGTTCTGATAGGTGTTGATGCGATTCAGGAAAGCCATCGCAGCGGCGCGGTCGATCTCGTTGACCGGCAGCCCCCGCAAGAAGGTCATCAGCGCTTCCCGGCGATGTGGGAAATCGGAGAGTTGGGCGCTCATGCGGCCCTCGTCGTAGCCGCCCCAAAAGGGCGAAACGAACGCCGGCGATTCCTTGCGTTCCCGGTCGATGAACGAAGCGGCATACCAGCCGTGTTTGCCGAAGAACGCTTGCAAGTCGAGGCTGTAGGCCAGATGGATGTACAACACCAGCAAGCCGGTGCAGATTCGGATGAATCCGAGCGTGGTGGGGTCGGCCGTGGAGAACCAGAAGTCCTTCCACCGCTGCCAAGGGGACCGCTCGTCACCCGGCGCGGTCAGCGAGGGGCGCATCGTGCTCATTTCAACTGGCTCCAGTTAAAGACACGGCCGGCTTTCTCGTCCGCTGCCAGCACCTCATTGGGCGATAACTCCAAGGCATGGACCGACATGTAGTCCAGATAGGGCTTCTTGTAAGGATTCAGTTGCTTATCGTTGGGGTCGGCGGGCAAAATCGGAATCAGCCAGTACAACAAGTCCTCCTGCGGATTCAGCAAGGTCCCGTGGACATCGAATTCGCCCAGGAAAAAGGGGCGATAGGTCACGGGGTTATAAGGACTCTGGTAACCGCCATCGGCTAGCCGGCGGGTGAACTGGTCCGGCGGCATGGTGCGATGCTCCAGGCGGTAGACCTTGACGGTGGTTTTGGCGGCGGTCTGCTTGTCGGGTGTGTGCTCCAGGATCACATGCGAAGCGTAGGACGGCAGCAGGTAACGCGTGACATCCGGGTTAGGCAGGCGATACTGAATATTCACATTGTCGGCCGGGTGAAAGGGAATCACCTCACGCTGGTTATACCGGCGATACCACATTTCGGTCTTTTCGAATTGATCGGTGGGTACGGCCAGACCCGGGCTGCCCCGAGCCAGTTGCTCGGTCAGCGAGAGCCGACGGTAATAGCCCAAACCCAAGGGATCGCGCAGATCGGCGGGGCGGGTGGGCAGCACCACCCACTGGTACTTGTACTCGGGTTCGCCGGTGGCCGTGGTGCCCACTTCCGTTTTCAGGAAAAAGGCCAACAAGCTCGCCGGCCCGGGTTCGGGGGAGTAAAAGTGATAGGCGTTGCGCAGGTAAACCAACTGCAAATACGGGTTGTAGATGTGGCGGAACACCTGCTCGGTGAGCCAAGGGGTCGGCGGCGGTGAAGTCGTGGCCATGAAGATGCCGGTGAAATGGAACAGCACCAGAGCCGAGACCAAAACCGTTCGCCAGAATGGCGTACAGCTTGTCAGAATGACACCGCCCCCAGCCACTCCAGCCAATACGAGGGTCAACAACCGGAACGAATCCCAATACTCCGGCAAGCCGGGCCACGTCAGGAGCGCCGCCGCTGCCCCCAAGGCCCACGCCCACCACACCCCCGGCCGCATCGAAATCGCTGCGCCGACGGTGATCATGCCGATAAACACCAGACACAGGCGGGCGAAGTTGATCGCTGGCTGCACCGAATCGGGTAGCAGTGTGGCGACACCGCTCAACCCCGCTGCGAGTGCGGTCAGGCCCACCCCGACGAAACCCGTAATGCGGACCGTTTCAAGGGCAAATGGCGGAACAGCATCGGCAGGGCAACGGGGAGCAGCAAGTGCAGGGGCGTCACGCTCCATGACGGTCTCTCGTGGTGAACGATGGCGGTCATGCCGCTGAATAGCATATCGGATCGGCGGCGTCCTCTGGAAGGCATAACTGCAAATCGGGGTGTTGTGTTGGTCCTGGTTGCGAAGAGCACGCGCAGTCGCTAGGATAATTAGGATACAAAAGTCCGGATTAACGAACCAAGCGAAGTCCGGTGAAAGCGATTGTGATGCCCCCTCATCCTGGCCAAACTACCCAATTTCTGTTGACGCACTCGTTTACCTGGCTTACCATCCATCGTGTGAGAACGCCCACGACACGCACGTTTAAGTTCGGTTTCCGTGCCCTAACCACCGTGTTGACCGAAGCACCTCGGAGGTGCCAAGGGGCGTTGTTGTACACTGCGGGTTAGGGCGAACACCCAGAGGGAGCATCGCGATGTACGGGATGGTGTTGATGGCGGCGATCACCGGGGCACCCGACGCAACTGCCTTCGGTGGCCGTAACAAGGGTTGCGATGGTGGCGCTTATGTCGTCTCGGCTGGCTGTGTGGGTACCACCGCGGGCTGCACCGGGGCCTATGCCGGTTGCACGGGCACGGTGGCTTCTGCCGGCTGCCACGGCGGCGGCTTGTTTGGCAAGCGGAACGGCTGTGATGGCGGCGGCTTGTTTGGCAAGCGGAACGGCTGCGACGGCGGCGGCTTGTTCAACCGCAAGCATGGTTGCAACGGCGGCTGCATCGGCTCCGGCGGCTGCACCGGTATGGTCGTGAACGGCGGCTGCACGGGCGTGGTCGTCCACTCTACTCCGGTGGTCACCCCGGCTCCCGCTGCCTGCTGCGATCCCTGCGCCACCACCGCTCGCCGGGGACTGTTCGGCAAGAAGGGTGGCAGCGTGTCCTACGTGGCTTCCACGGCCTGCTGCGGCACCACCACGAGTGCAGCCCCAATGCCGGCCACCGAAACCCCGAAGAAGGATACGCCCAAGCCCATGGAACCCAAGAAGAACGACTGATGCCGTAACTGAACCCAGGCATTGCACGACGGGAGCCACACCAGGCTCCCGTTTTTGTTTTCGGGGAATCGGCTAAAATCTCTGAGGTGTTCGAGTTCGTGCTCAAGGAACTTTGCTGATGGGTGCCCCGTTCGTCCGTCCCAAGGTGGCGGACATGGTCTTTCGACTTTACGATCGGCCGCTCCATCCGGAGCTGTTCGATGTGCTGGCCTGTCGCGTGCTGAAGCGGGATGGCTATACCCTGTCCGTGCGACTAACCCCAACGGGCCATGTACTGACTTGGACCGACGGCCGGGTTCTTCTCGAGGAAGTGACGGTGACGGCCGATGCCGAGTTACCCGAAGTGGGCCGCCGACTGGCACACCGCTTCGATGCGGGGCAGCGGGGCCGAGTTGAGCTTGGCGGGAGTGTCCAGTATCAAGTCAGTTCGCAACTGGAGATGCTGCCGCCCGAGCAGTTCCTGCACATGCACGAGGAACTGGCAATCGACGGAGCGAAGAAGGGTCTCGTCTTCCATTGCAAGAGCAGCAACCGC
>Ga0272446_1006631_pt1 | contig 11952 bp, 10 predicted proteins | sample YNPCB0061_FD_194587 | JGI IMG/M metagenome (GOLD analysis project Ga0272446, IMG submission 194587) | Hot spring microbial mat communities from Yellowstone National Park, WY, United States - YNP-CB-006-1 | ecosystem: Environmental > Aquatic > Thermal springs > Hot (42-90C) > Sediment | place... | reverse complement strand
ACCGCGGCGCCCGACGGCACGCTCGTCACCACCACGCGCGCGGGCGTGGGGCCCAGCGGCAGGCGATGGCGCAGCGCCCACGTCGCGGGCGCGGCCACGGCGAGCACCGCGAGGACGATGGCCCAGGCGGGGAAGCGGCCGGGCGCGGCGGCCGCCTCGGTGGTTGCGCGGCGCGCGGGCGGAGGCGGCGCCCCGGTGGCAGGCGTGGGCGGCGCGGCGTCGGGCTCGAAGCGGGTCGCCCACTGCCGGGTGGCCACGTCGTCGTCTGGGTCTCCCAGCGCGGGCGGCGGCGCGGGCCGCGGCTCGGCGGCGGGCGTGCCGAGCTCGGGCAGCCAGCGCTCGAGGGGCCTCGGCCCGGGCGGCCGCGGCGGCGCGAGGCGCTCGACCCAGGCGCCCAGCATGCCGGTGGTGATGGGCGCCCCGGCGGACGCCACGAAGCGGTCCAGCGCGAGCGCCAGTTCGTGACAGTCGGGCATGCGCCGCGCGACGTCGACGGCGAGGCACGCGTCGACGATGGAGACGAGCGCGGGCGGGCAGTCGGGCCGCAGCGCCGTCACGGTGGGGCGCTCTCCGCGGGCGATGGCCGACACCGTCTGGCCGTCGTTCTCCTCTGGGAAGGGGCGCTGGCCGGTGAGCGCCTCGAAGAGGCAGACGCCCAGCGCCCACACGTCTACCGCCAGCGTCGGCGCGTGGCCCAAGAGCTGCTCCGGCGCGAGGTACCGCAATTTCCCTCGCATGGTGTCGGGGCGCGTGGTGCCCGCCTGCGTCATGGCGCGCGCGATGCCGAAGTCCGACACCTTCACCGCCCCGTGGCGGGAGACGAGGAGGTTGTCGGGGCTCACGTCGCGGTGCACCAGCTGCAGCGGCTGCCGCGTCTGCGGGTCCACCAGGGCGTGCGCCGCGGCCAGCCCCTCCGCCGCGCGGGCGATGACGTGGGCGACGAGGCGGGCGTCGGTCTGCTCGCCGCGCGCGGCCGACTCGCGCAGCAGCGTGCGGAGGCTGGCGCCGTCCATGTACTCCATCGCCAGCCACGGGCGCCCGTCGGCGTCGTGGCCGAAGTCGAGCACCTGCGCGACGTTGGGGTGCTCGATGAGGGCCGCGTAGCGGGCCTCGAGCTCGAAGAGGCGCGTGAATTCCTGCTCGGTGGCGAGGCCGGGCAGCACGCGCTTGATGACCAGGCGGCGCTCGAAGTCCGCCGGACCCCGCACGCGTGCGAGGAAGACTTCGGCCATGCCGCCGGTCGCCAGCTTCTCCAGGAGCTCGTACTTGCCGGTTTGCCGCTCGGTCATCGCGTCGGCAGGTGAGACTAGCCCGGGCCGGAGGGCCTTCGCGGGTTACTTCGCCGCGACGGACTTGCGCGCGCTGGCCTTCGGCGGCGTCGCCTGCAGCGCTGTCCACAGCGCCTTGAGCTCGGTCTCGCTCAGCTTGGCCGCCTCGGGCCAGTCGGGAGGCCCGCCGGGAATCGGGCCGCCGGCGAGGTCGACGCCATGGCACCCGGTGCACACCTGCAGGAGGTGCTGGCCGAACTCCGCCGTCACCGCCGCCGCGGGCGCCTGGGCGGCGTGCGGCTTCTCGTGCGGGTCCTCCTCGGCGTTGATGCGGATCTTCCCGGCGGCCATCAGCAGGGTGCCTACGGGCCCGTAGGTGGGGCGCGGCACCTCCCGGTCCACCGGCGGCACCGAGCGGATGTACGCGACGATGTCCGAGAGCTCCTGGTCGCTCATCGCGGCGAAGTCCCCGGCCGGCATCACGGTGGGCTTGCCCGTCGGCAGCACGCCGTGGCGCACGGTGCGGTCCCAGTCGGCGGCGGTGTACGTCGCCACCACGCCGCCTTTCCCTCTGGTGAGGTTCACACCGAGGATCTTGCCGATGGCCGGGTCGTCGACCATCGTGCCGCCGCCGAAGTCCTTCCCGTGGCACTCGATGCATGGGTAGAGCGACTCGACGAGGTGCTTGCCGCGCGCCTGCGCCCGCTCGAGCGCCACGGCCTTCAAGTCCACGCCGGCCAGCACGTCGGCGTTGGGGTCCGCTTCGGCGGGCAGCGCCTTCGCCTTCTCGGCGCGCAGCTCGGCGACCTCGGCGTCGGTCAACGGGAACGGAATCGGAAAGTCGACCAGGTGCGTCGTGTGCTGCTTCTCCATGCGCGACGACGCGGTCGACTTCGCCCACGCGTACGCCAGGCCCGCAGCCAACAGCACGAGCGCGACGAGCGCGCCCAACACCTTCAGAACGGTTTTCATGAAGCCCCCCGGGAAGTACAGCGGGGGGACTATTGATATAAATCAACGCCGAGAACACCCCCCTGCCGCTGGGGCGTCACGTGGCGGGGCGGCTCACCAGGACTCGGGCTTCTGGTTGGCGATCTTCTGGAACAGCTCCTTCGCCGAGTTGAGCGCGAAGTCGATGGTGCTCTTGAGCGCCATGCGGCCCATCACCGCGTCCTGCAGTGGCTTGAGCTCTTCCTTGCTGAACTGCCCGGAGTCGCGGGCCGCCACGAAGGCGCCCAGCGCCTTCTCGAGGTCCTTGTTGCTGGGGTACGGCTTCTCAAAGAAGGTCTTGAGCGCGTCCTTCACCTCGCCGTCCGGCAGCTTGTCGGCGACGAACTTCTTCCCGGCCTCGACGCGGTCCTTGAAGCTGCTCTTCTGGGGCGCGGGCTGGAAGCTGCTCGCCTCGGAGTAGCCCGTGGCGGCGGTCTGCGAGGAAGCGGTCGGCTGCGCAGCGGGGGCGGTGGGCTGCGAGCTGGTGGGGGCGACGCGGGGCGCACCGGAACGGATGGTCGTCATGGGTGGATTCTCGCACGCCGAGAGGCGGCAGTTGTGCGGCAAGCGGGCAAGGAATCTCAATGGGTTACAGGGACATCACATAGGCGAGGAGGTCGTTTCGCTCCTCGGGGGACAGGCGATCGGCTCGGCCATGTGTCGGCGCCCAGGCCTCGACGGCCCGGCGGAGCGGGAAGCGGGTGGCGACGCCGACGCTCTCGTCGGGCCGCACCTCGAGGCCCGCGGTGCCGGTATTCAGCAGCGGGAAGACGTCCCAGTTGCCGAGGAGCGACGGCGGCGCGAAGCCCTGGAAGGTGGCGTCCTGCATCGCCTCGCGCAGCGGCAGCAGGCGCGGCGTGCCGACGTCGAGGTACCGGCCGCGCGTCTCCGCGTCCTGGTCCGTCGTGAAGTGCGGCGCGGGGTGGCACTCGGCGCAGCCGGCCTTGCCTTCGAAGAGGGCGAGCCCGCTCCGCGGGTGGCCCACGGCGCCGTCGGGCAGCGTCATCGTCTCGAGCGGCGCGCCGTCGTCGCCCACGAAGGGGTTGGGCAGCGTCGGCAACAGCGCGGTGTAGAGCGCCAGCGCGTCGACCTCCTGCGGCGTCGGGTCCGGGTTGTGGAAGCGGTTGCGCGCGCCGACGAAGTCCGCCGTCTCGCCCAGGGACTTCGTGGAGGCGGGCGTGAAGTACGGCGGCGTCTCTCGGCTGCCGCGCACGGTGGGCGAGCGGTAGACGCGCATGGGCGTCGTCTTCTCGAACAGGACGCCCTCGGTGTGGCCGTCGAGGTGGCACGCGTCGCAGCTCATCGCGGTGCGGCCCACGTCGGCGAAGTACAGCACCTGGCCCTGGCGGCGGGCGCGTTGGCCCAGCACGTCCACGAGCGTGAGCTGCTCCTTCCACGCGGCCTTCTTCTGCGCGGCGTGGGTGACGTCGACGAAGGCCAGTGTGCCGGTGAAGCGGTTGAGCACGTAGAGCGTCTTCCGGTCCTTCGACAGCGCGGCCGCGCGCGGCCCGCTGTGCACCGATGGGCCGGCGCGGTTGTTGACGTTGAAGTCCTGGGCGCGGCGCACCAGCGGGAAGTCCTTCGGGGCGGGCAGGGCGAGCTCCTGCAGCAGGGCCTGCCGCGCGCCGTCGTCGGACTTCGCCAGCCTCCGCGCGTCCAGCACCCGCACCAGCCCCAGCGAGACGTCGGTGGCGTAGAGGAGGCCGGCCGCGTCGTCGAGGACGAGCGCCTCGGTGACGCCCGCGCCGAAGCCCAGGTGCCGCTGCCAGCCCTTCACCGGGTCCACCACGCCCACGCCGCCATTCATCGACACCTCCATCCGGTCCGGGTTGGGGCCGACGTTGGGGCCGATGCTGGAGACGAACAGCGCTTTCGCGCGCGCGGAGAAGGCGAGGCCACGCACGGCCTTCCCACCCATGACGTACTTCCCGTACTTCTCGGTGCCGCCGCCGATGATGTGCACGCCGGGGAGCGGCTGCTGCGCGGACCTCGGGGCGCCGGTCGCCTCGTCGAGCCACTCCACCAGGCCCGTCTGCTGCGAGCCGACCGCGAGGCCTGAGGGCGTGAGGCACAGCTCGCGCGGGTTGGGCGCTACCGGCGTGCGCCACAGCTCGCGGCGCTCGACGAGGGACAGCGCTGCCACCGTGTCGCGCGCGTGCTCGGCCACGAAGGCCACGCCCCGCTCGGACACCTGGAGGCCTACCGCGAAGGCCGGCGCGGGCACGTCTACCGTCTCATCACCCGCCACCGCGAACAGGCGCAGCGTGGGGGAGAAGCGATGCGCCACCACCCACCACTCGCGGCCGGCCGCGTCCACCCAGCTGGCCACGGCGGTGGGGCCGTCGGCCGTGGGCCGGGCGCGGACTTCCTTCGTTGCGAGGTCGACGACGTACAGCGTGTCATTTGTCTGCGAGGCGGTCGCGGCGTGGGTGTCCTTCGCCGACAGCGCGAGGCCGACCAGGTCCGGGAAGCCGGTGTCGTTGGCGAAGGCAAGCTCGGCCTGGCCGCTGGGTTGCGGCCCCGTCGGCGCGCGCAGCGTCACCGGGACGCGCACCTCGGCCGCGTCGCCCAGCGCGAGGGCCCCCGGCAGCCGCGCGTACGCGTGGCGCTCGTCGAGGACGGTGAGCGGCACGTCGAGCTCCACGGGCGCTCCGAGGCGCAGCCGGAGGTCGGGCGTCAGCCGCTCGCCCACCACCGTGAGCGGCTGCGACGTCTGGTTGGAGAGGGTGCGCGGGCCGACGGCGAGGAGGCGCGGGCCCACCCTTGCGGGCGCGGACGCCGCGGCGTCGGACGTCGACGCGGGCTTCTGGCAGGCGACGAGCGCGAAGGCGACGAGGAAGGAGAGGCGGGGCACGGCGGACACCATAGCGGCGAGGCCGCGCGGGCGCTTCGCTCTACAGCGCGACGCGGCGCAGGCGCAGCGCGTTGCTGATGACGGACACCGACGAGAGGCTCATCGCCGCGGCGGCCAGCATGGGGCTGAGGAGGAGGCCGAGAAACGGGAAGAGGACGCCCGCCGCCACCGGCACGCCGATGGTGTTGTAGCCGAAGGCCCAGCCGAGGTTCTGGCGGATGTTGCGCACCGTCGCGCGCCCCAGCCGCCGCGCGCGCACGATGCCGCGCAGGTCGCCCCGCACCAGCGTCACCGGCGCCGTCTCGCGCGCCACGTCGGTGCCCGCGCCCATGGCGATGCCCACCGAGGCGCCCGCCAGCGCCGGCGCGTCGTTGACGCCGTCGCCCGCCATGGCCACCACGCGGCCCTGCGCCTCGAGGGCCTGCACCACCGCCAGCTTGCCTTCGGGCGTCACGCCGGCGTGCACCTCGTCGAGGCCGAGCCGCTTCGCCACCGCCTCCGCCGTGGCCGGCGCGTCGCCGGTCAGCATCACCACGCGCACACCGTCGGCCTTGAGCGCCGCCAGCGCCTCGGGAGTGGTGGGCTTCACCGGGTCCTCCACGCCGAGGAGGCCGAGCAGCTTCCCCGCGCGGGCGACGAAGACGACGGTGCGGCCGGCCGCGCGCCACTCGGCCGCGGGGCCCTCGCCGGCCGACACGTCCACGCCCGCCGCGCGCAGGAAGCCTTCGTGGCCCACGCGCACTTCGGCGCCGGCCACCGTCGCGGCGAGGCCCTGGCCCGCGGTGGACACGAAGTCCGTCACCTCCACGGGGGCGACGCCCCGTGCCTTCGCGCCCGCGACGATGGCGTCGGCCAGCGGGTGCGCGCTGGAGCGCTCGACGGAAGCGGCGGCCTCGAGCAGCGCGGCCTCGTCGCCGTCCACCGCGCGCACCGCCGTCAGCGTCGGCCGGCCTTCCGTCAGCGTGCCCGTCTTGTCGACGACGACGGTGTCGACGCGGGCGAGGCGCTCGAGCGCCTCCGCGTCTCGGATGAGCACGCCCAGCCGCGCGCCGCGGCCCACCGCCACCATCACCGAGATGGGCGTGGCCAGGCCCAGCGCGCACGGGCACGCGATGATGAGGACGGCCACCGCGTTCACCAGCGCGTGCGCCAGTCGGGGCTCCGGGCCGAAGGCGAGCCACGCCAGCGCGGTGACGAGCGACACCGAGACGACGGTGGGCACGAAGACGGCGGCCACGCGGTCCGCCAGCTTCTGCAGCGGCGCGCGGCTGCGCTGCGCCTCGGCCACGCGCGCGACGATGTGCGCCAGCAGCGTGTCGCGGCCCACCTTCTCGGCGCGCATCACGAAGGTGCCCGGGCCGTTGACGGTGCCGCCCACCACCCGCGCGCCCACCGCCTTCTCCACCGGGACGCTCTCCCCCGTCACCATTGACTCGTCGACGGCGCTCGCCCCGTCCAGCACCACGCCGTCCACCGGCACCTTGTCCCCGGGGCGCACGCGCAGCGCGTCGCCCGGGTGCACCGTCTCCAACGGCACGTCTTCGTCGTCGGCGCCGGGACGGACTCGCCGCGCGCGCGCGGGGGCCAGCTGCATCAACGCCTCGAGCGCCTTCGACGTCTGCGCGCGCGCGCGCAGCTCCAGCACCTGCCCCAGCGCCACCAGCGTGAGGATGACGGCAGACGACTCGAAGTACACCGCCGGCCGGCCGCCGTGCCCGTGCGTCGACGCCGGCAGCAGCCCGGGAGCGAGGAGCGCCACGAGGCTGAAGGCGAACGCCACCGCCGTGCCAAGCCCGATGAGGGTGAACATGTTGAAGCGCCGCGACACGACGCTGCGCCACGCGCGCTGGAAGAAGGGCGCGCCCACGTAGACGACGACGGGCAGGCACAGCGCCAGCTGCACCCACGGGCTACACGCCGCCGACGCCAGCGCGTGGCCAACCGCGCCCGGCAGCATCTCGCCCATCGACAGCGCCACCAGCGGCACGGCGAAGACGAGGCCCACGGTGAAGCGGCGCTGCATGTCGACGAGCTCGGGGTTGGGGCCGGCGGACAGCGTCGGCGTCTCGGGCTCGAGCGCCATGCCGCACACCGGGCAGGGGACGGGCTTCGTCTCCCGCACCTCGGGGCACATGGGGCAAATCCACACCGTGCCGGCGGGCGCGGGCGGCGGGGCGGCGGCGGCGCGGGCCTTCTCGATGAAGGCGGCGGGCGCGGCCGAGAAGCGCTGGGCGCACGCGTCGCTGCAGAAGAAGTAGGTGTGCTTGCCGTGCGGCACCGTCGCGGCGGGCGCGCGCTTGTCGACGCGCAGGCCGCACACCGCGTCCTTCGCCTCGAAGTAGTCGCCCGGCCTCGCGCTGAACTTGTCGCGGCACTTCGGGTTGCAGAACCACCACTCGACGCCGTCGTGGACGTGCGCGCCGCCCTTCGCCTGGCCGCGCACCACCGTCATGTTGCACACCGGGTCCCAGGTGGGGCCGGGGGAAGCGGCGACCGGGCCTGGCGTCGGGGCGTCCATGCGCCTGGTGTAGCGCTCCTGGGAGCCGGCGGCACGCGTGGGTGATTCACGACACCCGCTGGCGGAGGCGGGAAGTTTCCGTGCGCGCGCGTTCCACGCCATGCTGCCGCCTCGGGGAAGACACATGGAGAAGCGGCGCGCGCGTCGCCACGGGCGGCGCCTCAAGGTGCGGTACGGCGAGAAGGGCAAGGGCTTCTCCGGCACCGGGTTGACCAACGACGTGTCGGCGACGGGCCTGTTCGTGCTGTCCAGCTCCAGCCCCCGGCCGGGCACGCGCGTGCACCTCGAGGTGACGCTGCCCGGCGATGTGCTCATGTTCATCGAGGGCGTCGTGGCGCGGCAGGTGGTGGTGCCGCCCGAGCTGCGGCAGGTGGTGAAGGCGGGCTTCGGGGTGCGCTTCCTGTTGGGCACCGAGCTGATGGCCGAGCTGGTGCCGCAGCTGCGCGACGCCCCGAAGAAGGACGACCCCTTCACGCTCGTCTTCGAAGACGCCACGGCCTGGCGCACCGCGTGGGACAAGGAGTTCAGCCGCGGCGGCGTTTTCGTGTGGAGCCCGAAGGCGCTCACGCCCAACAGCACGGTGATGCTGACGTTCGACCTGCGCTTCGCGGGCCGCGAGCTGGCCTTCGAGGCGCGCGTGGTGCACGTCATGCCCGGGGCCGACGGGCGCTTCGGCGTCGCGCTCATGTTCACCGACGTGGCCGGCGCCACCGCCGCGCTGTCCGCCACGATCGGGCGCTGAAGCGTCAGTGCGGGCCCGCCGGGGCGCGGCCGACGACGTCAAGTAGTCGCCGCCGGCACGCGGGGCACAGGACGCCGCTCGCCTCGAAGTGCACCTGCGCCTCGAGCTCGGCGGCGTCGGCGGCCTCGAGCGCGGCGAACAAGCGCGCCAGCGTCTCGCGGGTGTCCTGCGCCGGGGCCTCATCGACCGCCTGCTGCTCGCCCTCGAGCGCGAGGGCGAAGCGGTAGTGCAGCGCCGTGGCCGGCAGGTCCGTTCCACAGCCGGAGCAGGTGAGGGTGGGCACGGGACGGAGGATGCCCCGGCCGGCGGGCCGATGGGGAGGGGAGATCGTTTCCCGGCCCCGTGCGTTCCACGCCGCACTCACCGCTGTCGCCATCCAGGAGAAGCCCATGCATCGTCTCGCCCGTGCCGTCGTCGCCGTCGTCGCGCTGTCCAGCCTGTCCGCCTTCGCCACGGAGCCGGACGCGGTGCCCCTGAAGGAGGCGAAGCCCGTGGAGCAGCTGAAGGCCGACGGGCGCCCGGTGCTGGAGGTGGCCTTCGTGCTGGACACCACCGGCTCGATGGGCGGGCTGCTCGAGGGCGCGAAGCAGAAGATCTGGTCCATCGCTTCGCGCATGGCGAGCGGCAAGCCGACGCCGCGCATCCGCGTGGGGTTGGTGGCGTACCGCGACCGCACCGACGAGTACGTGACGAAGACGTTCGACCTCTCGGAGGACCTCGACGCGGTCTACGCGAACCTGCGCGGCTTCCAGGCCGGCGGTGGCGGCGACACGCCCGAGCACGTCGGCAAGGGCCTCGCGGACGCGGTGGACAAGATGAGCTGGACGACGCAGGGCCGCGTGGCGCGCATGATCTTCCTCGTCGGGGACGCGCCCAGTCAGCACTACAACGACGGCTTCGACGCCCCGACCTGGGCGAAGAAGGCCATCGAGAGAGGCATCGTCGTCAACACCATCCGCTGCGGCGGCGATCCCAACACCGAGCGCGAGTTCCTGGCGCTCGCGCACATGGCCGACGGCACCTACGCGTCCATCGGGCAGACCGGAGGCATGGTGGCGGTCGCCACGCCCTACGACGCGGAGATGGCGAAGCTGAACGCGAAGCTGGCCGATGCGTCGATGTACGCCGGCGGGCGCGCCGCCCGTGACGAGGGCCGCGCGGCCGCTCTCGAGTTGAAGGCCATGCCCGCGCCAGCGGCGGCCGACCGCATCGCCTTCGCGTCGAAGACGGGCGCCGCGATGGGCGCGCTGGGCGGCGGGGGCCGCGCCGGAGGTGGGCTGTTCGACCTCGCCGCCGAGCCCGCGCGCCTCGACTCGCTGAAGAAGGAAGAGCTGCCCGACGAGCTGCAGAAGCTGTCGCCCGAGGAGCGCCGGGCCGCGGTGGAGAAGGTGGCGAAGGAGCGCAAGGCCCTCGAGGCGCAGCTGGCGAAGCTGGCGAAGGAGCGCGACGGCTGGCTGGCGAAGAACGCCGAGACCAAGAAGGACAGCTTCGACGAGAAGGTCTTCGACTCGGTGAAGGCCCGCGCGAAGACGGCCGGTGTCGCCTACTGACCTGCCCGCACGCGCGCGAAATCGTGCACGAGCGGCGCAGCAGGGCGCCTAGACTTCTAGTCCGCGTCACGCCACCGGCATCTCGTCGGGGGCGTTCTCGCCTCCTCCGGGGGCTCACCACATGAAGCGCTTCTTCGGAGTCTTCTCCTTCGCGTTCAACGGGCTGGGGATGGCGAAGTCGAACACCACGCTGCTCAAGCCCATCGCCTACAACCTGGCCATCGCCACGCCCATCAGCATCGTGCTCGCAGTGGTGTACGGCCTCGTCGAGAGCCCGGCAGTGGACTTCGCGGTGCTGGCCCTGGGCGTGGCCTCGCTCTACTTCACCGACTACTTCTGCAACGGCATGACGGTGTCGCTCATCTACCAGCAGGTGACGACGGGCCAGGCGTCGATGGAGGAGGCGCTGGAGCAGACGAAGAAGTCGGCGGGCGGCATCGCGCTGCCTTCCGCCGCTCGAAGGAGCTCATGAAGAACGACCCGACGCAGGTGGGCTCGGGCGTGCTGGACCGGGTGCACTCCATCCTCGGCGGCTTCTTCTTCTTCGTCGTCTTCAACGCCGCGTGGGCGCTCACCGGGTACCTCAAGACGACGTACTTCACCTGCTTCTACCTGTGGGCGAAGGAGTGCGAGACGCAGGGCTCTCCCGACTCGAGCCTGGCGCCGAAGCCGTTGGCCGACGCGCTCGCCTGACGTAAGGCGGAGCCGTGGCACGGGTCGTCATCGCAGGAGGCACCGGCGCGCTGGGCACCGCGCTCACGCGTCGGCTGTCGGGCGCGCACGACGTCCTGGCGCTGGCGCCGCCGGGCCTGGGCCAGCTGCCCCCGACGGAGCGCTCGGGCCAGCAGTGGCCGGTCGACCTGACCAACATCCCCGACACCGAGGTGGCGCTCGCCGGGGCCGAGACGGTGGTGGTGCTGGCGCAGGCGCGCCGTCCACCCGCCCACCTCACGCGCGCCGCGCTGGACGACCTCGACCGCCTCATCGCCGACTCGCTGGCCCGCGCGGCGCAGCGCTGCGGGGTGAAGCGCGTCGTCCTCTTCTCGTGCGGGCCCGACGACGTGCGCGCGCCGCTGCTCGCGAAGAGCGGCGTGCCGGTGTCGGTGCTGTCGGGTGGAGGGCCCGACCCGGTGACGGCGCTGGCCGAGCTGGTGGACGCGCCACCGGGCACGTCGCGCGAGGGCCCGGCGTGGACCGGCGAGGCCCCGACGCCTGGCGTTGCCCGCCTGCGCGTCTGCTCGGTGCAGCGCTACCCGCGTCCCGAAGGCTGGAGCGCCGAGGCGCTGGCGCGCGCGTACTTCGGCTGGCTGCCGGGCGCGGCGGTGGCCACCCGCGTCGAGGAGCACGGCGGCGCCTTCACCATCTACGCCTTCGGCGCGCGCGGCCTCGTGCTGCGGCACCTGCCCGGCCGCTCGGAGCCCGACAGCTGCGTGCTGCAGGTGGCCGACGGCGCGCTGGTGCACCGCGCGCGAGGTCCCGGCCGCCTCGAGTTCCGCGTGCTGCTCGACGGCGTCACCGCGCTCACGGCGCTCACCGGCTTCGAGCCGCGGCTGCCGTGGCTCATCTACCGCTTCTCGCAGGCGGTGATGCATGAGCGCGTGATGCGTCGCTTCGGCGACTTCCTCGCGCACCAGGCCGCGGCGCCCCCGGGCTGATGAGGCCTCGCCGGTGGTGCGCCGCGTTCGCTTCCAGAAAGCACGACGCGGCCCGGGACGAGCGCCCCGGACCGCGCGGCGTGACGAGCCTGCAGCGCCGGGCTACTTCGCCGCGGGCGGCGGCGGGGCCTTCGACGCAGGAGGAGGCGGCGGCGCCTTGGCCGGGGCGGGCGCAGGCGCAGCGGCGGGCGGCGGACCACCGGCCATGTCGCCCCAGCCGGCCTCCACCATCGTCTTCACCTTCCACGCGCCGTTCACCTTCATGACGGTCATCGAGTTCTTCCCCGTCACTTTCTGCTTGCCCATGGTCATCGTGAAGTCGTCGACGATGACGGCCAGCGAGTCGGACAGCACCGTGATGGTCGGCTCGCTGGC
>Ga0272446_1006630_pt1 | contig 11955 bp, 10 predicted proteins | sample YNPCB0061_FD_194587 | JGI IMG/M metagenome (GOLD analysis project Ga0272446, IMG submission 194587) | Hot spring microbial mat communities from Yellowstone National Park, WY, United States - YNP-CB-006-1 | ecosystem: Environmental > Aquatic > Thermal springs > Hot (42-90C) > Sediment | place... | reverse complement strand
TGTCAAGACTGTTCAGGATAGGCGCTTTTTATGCCACGCCTGGGGTATAGTAATCCCCAACCTTAGTTTATGCATTGACCATGTCCGCCCCCTTGAAAACTGCATTTTCACTAGGTTTATTCGTGATTCTGACAACACTCCTCTTTGGTGGTTGGAGTGGGGCTGTGATGGGAGGGCTGCTGGCAGCGGCGGCGGTTTACTTGACCAGTTCCCATGGCGTGACCACCCGCAAGCAAGGCACCACCCTCGGTACCCAAGTGGGCGTGGTCGTGGGCGGCATGGCAGCTTTGGGATCCCTGCTGCAAGCGTGGGGGATCCAACCTCTGGCAGGCTACTCAGGGCTGCCCCTCCCCGAAGTCCTGGGGTATGCCGTGGGAGCATTGGTGGTCAGTATCTTGGGGGGGATGCTGATGGGCTATTTTCAAGTGCCATCCCCCCATCTCCGGCGCACCAATTTGATCCTGTTGGGGGCTTTTGTGCTCTTATTTCCCTTCATTGATCAGATTTCCCAGTTGAACTGGATTTCCACAGTCATTTATATCCTCATTTTTGCTCTCTTGGCTTTGGGCTTGAATATCACTGTTGGTTATGCTGGTCTGCTGGACTTGGGCTATGCGGCTTTTTTTGCCATTGGCGCCTATGCCACAGGCATTCTCACCACACCGCAAATGGGTTGGGAGTGGAATTTTTGGCTGGTTTTGTGGATTGCTGCTGCCATTGCTGCCATTGCTGGAGTGATTTTAGGCACCCCAACCTTGCCCTTAGTTGGGGATTACTTAGCGATTGTCACCCTTGGTTTTGGGCAAATTGTGCCAATTCTCTTTCGTAATCTCACCCGTGTCATCCTCTACGAACCGATTTCCAAACTGATTGCTGATGCCACCAACCAACCAGAATTAGCCCTCTGTTTACTGGGATGTGAACGCCCAATCAATCTCACCAATGGGGAAGCCGGGATCAATCCCGTTGGCCGTCCTTGGATCCCGATTGTTGGTTTTTTTGCCTCAGATAATTATTGGGCTTGGTACTATCTGATCTTGGCTTTGGTTGTGGGGGCCGTGATTGCCATTAGTCGCCTGCGGGATAGCCGTCTGGGGCGAGCGTGGAATGCCATGCGGGAAGATGAACTGGCTGCGAGCACCATGGGGATCAACTTGGTACAAACAAAGCTACTCGCCTTTTCCATGGGAGCGACATTTTCTGGGTTTGCTGGTGCTTTTTATGCCGCTTTTATTAGTGCGATTTTCCCCTCTGTCTTTGATTTTTCCATTTCGGTTATTATTCTGTGTATAGTTATTTTGGGGGGTATGGGCAACTTAGCTGGGGTGATCCTGGGCTGTGTGATTATCATGGGAGCGGATCGTCTTTTTCTAGAGCAATTAGCCCAAGTCCTCAAAGATATTCTCAATACCAGTCTCTTGCCTGCCATCACTGATCAAGGGATGCGAGAATTGATTAGCGTCACTGTCGATCCCTTGCAGATGCGGATGCTGTTATTTGGGATTACCCTCGTGATTGTGATGATTGTGCGCCCGGAAGGTTTGATCCCCCGCTCCCAAGGGGTACAAGCGGTAGCCCCCTCGCCAGTGGCAGCCCCAAGCCAGCCTACCGTTGTTTCCAGTCAGTCCTAGGGATCCCCTATGCCTCTGCTTGAATCTATTGAATTAACGAAACAATTTGGCGGTCTCATTGCAGTCAACCGCGTGAGTTTTGCCATTGAACCAGGAATGATCGCCAGTGTGATCGGGCCGAATGGCGCTGGCAAAACTACTTTTTTTAATATGATTACTGGGGTCTATACCCCCACTGCTGGCAAACTGATTTTTGATGGTCAAGATATTACGGGAGCCAAGCCCCATCGCCTCACCCATTTGGGTATTGCTCGGACGTTCCAAAATATTCGTCTTTTCAGCAAATTATCCAGCCTTGAAAACATTCTCATCGGTATGCACAGCCGTCTCCACAGTGGCTTGATTGGGGCGATTATGCGTTTCCCGGCTACCCGTCAGGAGGAACAGCGGGCCAAAGCCAGAGCCTTGGAGCTTCTGGATTTTGTTGGCTTAGGGCAGCACAAAAGTGAGGAACTGGCCAAAAACCTGTCCTACGGGGATCAACGCCGTCTGGAAGTGGCCCGGGCCCTTGCTGCGGATCCCAAATTGCTGCTTTTGGACGAACCCACTGCGGGGATGAACCCCCAGGAAACCCAGGCGATGACCCGGTTTATTGACCGTCTCCGCCGCGAACTCGACCTTACGATCCTCTTGATTGAACACGACATGAAAGTGGTGATGGGGATTTCTGACCGGGTGAGTGTGATGGAATATGGCAGCAAAATTGCTGAAGGTACCCCAGCAGAGGTACAGCGGGACCCCAAGGTGATTGAAGCCTATTTGGGACGGGATGAGGATCACGGCTAGATTGCACCATCGCTCAAGCGCGCCGCTATTGGGAGCACCCCTGGCTCCTCTTGGAAAGCGGGCAAGGAGAGTTTGGAATGTCAAGAACCCTGTGACAGCATATATTATAACTGGTGCGTCACCATGAATTCAATGTAGTCACTCATAAAAAAGTAGGTCATCATCACTCCCCCCGCCGCTAGCCCCACCAGCAAACCTGCCAGCATCCGGGAAAATTCTCGCAGCCGATATGCCTGCTCCATGAGGTGCAGAGACCACCACACCAGGACAATAATAATCAGCAGGATTGTAACTAGCATATTAAGGATTGTAACACGGAATTAAGGTGCGTTACAATCCTAGGGTAGCGGGGATCCCGCCCAACGTCACGGACTTTCTAGAATAATTCCAGATTGGTGCGGTTGAGGTGGAGGTCGGGGTAGTCGCGGGCGGATTCGCCGCAGGTGCGGGGGGTAGGAAAGATCTTGTCAGGATTGGCAATCCCCTTGGGATCCACAGCACGTCTGACCCAGAGCATGGTCTCAATATCTGTTGGCGTAAACATGGCGCTCATGGCGCAGCGTTTGTCTGCGCCAATGCCGTGTTCCCCAGAAATGCTCCCGCCCACTTGTACACACAGTTTCAAGATTTCCCCCCCCAAGGCTTCCACCTGTGCAAGGGATCCCGGCTTCTTCAAGTCATAGAGAATCAAGGGGTGTAAATTCCCGTCACCAGCATGAAACACATTCGCCACCGGATAGCCAAAGGCCTGACTGAGTTTGTGAATTTCTCCTAACACAAAGCTCAACTGGCTGCGAGGAATCACCCCATCCTGAACATAATAATTGGGGCTGAGCTTACCCATGGCCGCAAAAGCAGCCTTGCGCCCTTTCCAAATCCTCAGGCGCTCTTCGGGATCCGTGGCACTGAGGATCTGTCGGGATCCCTGAGCCTTCAAAATGGCTTTAACCTGTTCACTGCTGGCGGCGACTTCCGCTGTTGTCCCGTCTAGTTCTACTAACAAAACAGCGCCTGCATCCCGGGGATAACACTGCGTTGCCACCACATCTTCCACAGCATTAATGCTGAAATTATCCATAATTTCCATCCCAGCCGGGAGAATACCCGCCCCAATGATCTCAGAGACAGCTTCCCCAGCCTGTTCAATGTGGGCAAAATCTGCCAGTAACACCTGAATGTTTTCCGGAGCCTTGACAATACGTAAGGTGATTTCCGTGGCAATCCCCAAGGTCCCCTCGGATCCCGCAAACACCCCCACCCAATCCAACCCTGGCATCTCCGGGATCCCCCCTCCCCAATCCACCACGTCCCCGGTGGGCAGAACAACTTTGAGACCCAGGACATGGTTACTGGTCACCCCATATTTGAGGCAGTGCACCCCCCCAGAATTTTCGGCGACATTCCCGCCAATGGAGCAAACACTCTGGCTTGAGGGATCCGGGGCATAAAAGTAGCCTTCTGCTTGTACGGCTTGGGTCACCCAGGTATTGATCACGCCGGGCTGGACTGTCACGGTTTGGTTGGCAATATCCACCGCGAGAATGTGCTTCATTAGGGTAGTGGCGATCACCACTGTATTTTCCACGGGCAAAGCTCCCCCAGAAAGCCCTGTCCCCGACCCTCTGGCAATAAATCCCACCCCGTAGTCATGGCAGAGTTTGACCACGGCTGCTACTTCCGCCGTCGTTTTGGGGAGTACCACCAATTTGGGCATTTGCCGGTAACTGGTCAGCCCATCACATTCATAGACCTTGAGTTCCGCAGCTTTGTTAATGACTCGCCGCGGTTCCAGAACCCGGGTTAAGTCCGCTGTCAAGCGCGGCCAGAGGTCAGTCACGGCTAGGGTCATACTCTATCTCATCATTAACTGGGCAGAGAACCTGAGCCAGCACCCAAAAATATGGCATTTGGAATATTCGGTGCTTGGTTGGTTTCTTTTCTCATCTTAAGCCGGATTCGAAGCTGAATCGGTCAAGCTCCCTGCCGAAAAACTTTCCAAAAGAGTTCCAAAATAGGGCAACCCTATCTGATTAGCCAGGTGAAACTCTATGGGATCCCGATAAGCAAAGAAAGCGAGCGAAGCAATGATTGACCAACAATAAAACTCTTAGAAGCTCTTAAGCGCTGAAAACCTAAAAGTTCTAGATCTTTGCATGCCCAAGGTGACCACCAGACCACCCCTAGCCACATCGCTTTAATTATTTTTACTAATCTAAGTAGTAGAGTCTGCCAGATTCATTTTCACGCGAATCGGTTTGTCACCTGCAGCGGCTTCTTCTTCGGTGATTTTGTAAAATTCAATGTGATTGAAAAGGGTTGTCACAAAAGCAAATAGAAGAAAGGGCAAAGAAATCACGAGGATCAAAGCCACAGTGAGCAGCGCAAAAATAGGATTACTCATCAACGAAAGGGCTGCGGCTAAAGTCGCAAAGAGAATAATCAACCAGACAATGATCTGCCCGTAAATGTCTCCGTAGGAAAGAGTACATCTCAGCCGATAGCGATTCAGAGATTCCATACTATCCCCCTACAGAAACCAAACAACACCATTGGTTTTATCCTAACGATTTTCCCCAGTCTGGATCAGGCTGATCAAAAAAAGAAATAGTTCGCAATATTTCGCAAAAAATGATTTGACTCCTACCTGAGCAACTCGATACACAGGTTTTACTGCGGTTTTGGGATCGGCCTAGGAAAGTTCTGTTGCAGTCACTGGTGAGGGCTTTGGGATGGTGGCACTCAAGGTCAGTCCCGCTTGCCCAATTGGTGGCCCAATTAGGTTGAGCACCCAGGATGAAGTTGGGTGTGTCTTTATAATCTCTCGATCTTCTCGATCTGGAGAGATCTGGAGAGACGAGAGCTTCTGTTTTGCCATCATAGATAAAGAGAACACCTTGGGTTGGGGACATGACTCCCGATTGGCAGCGCTTGCAAAAAGCCCTTGCCCTGGAAGCAGAAACTGGCTTTGGGGATCTGCAAGGGAAACGGCAGCGCTTCTCGGAGTTTGTGGCTCTGACTTTGACTGGGGATCCCCCTGCTGACTTGGATCGGGAGGGACGGCATAAATGGCGGGAGTTGGGTTGCCGTTATGGGGAGTATTCCCAGTTACCGCTGAGTGAACGGCAGCACTTGGTGGCAGAAACCCGCCGTTGGCTCCAGCAGATTGACCAGAGCCAAAGGGCTTCGTCCCCCTTGCCCAAACCCAAAACTGAGCCAATTTTGCAGCGTCCTCTGCAGGTTCTCAAAGGGGTTGGCCCCCGCTCGGCTGCACAGCTGGCGAAACTGGGGCTGCACACCCTGGGGGATCTCCTCCATTACTTCCCCCGGGATTATGTCAATTACAGTCAACAAACCCTGATCCGCCATGCTCAGGTGGGCCATTCCATCACGATTGTGGCCATGATCAAATCTGCCTCTTGTTTTACCAGTCCTAAAAACAAAAACCTGACGATTTTCAATTTGCGAGTGGCGGATGTTTCTGGTTGGATGATTCTGAGTCGCTTTTTTTCTGGCAGACAATTTACTCAGAAAGGCTGGCAGGAAAATCTCTTGCGCCAATACCCTAGGGGAGCGACGATTGCTGCCAGTGGCATTGTTAAAAAATCCCGCCAGGGGATCACTTTAGATAATCCTCAAATTGAAGTGTTGGAATCAGAAGGGAGTGATATTCGCTCTCTCAAAATCGGTAAGGTCCTCCCTCTCTATCCCCTCACGGAAGGGGTGACTGCTGACTTGGTTCGCAGAGCGGTTCACCTGGCCCTGGAGCATGTTCAGGCTGTTTCTGATCCTTTGCCGAAAGAACTGAAGCGGTTGCATCAGCTTATGGATCGCTCTTTGGCCATCCAGCAGATTCATTTTCCTGACAGTGCTGAATCTTTGCAAGCTGCCCGCCGCCGCCTTGTTTTTGATGAGTTTTTTTTGCTCCAACTCGGTCTTTTACAACGTCGCTGGCGCTACCGCCACCACCATCAAGATGCGCCTCGTTTTTTTCCCCAGCAGGGTTCTTTGGTGGCGACATTTTATCAGCGCTTACCCTTTCGACTTACGGAAGCCCAACAACGGGTGATCAACGAGATTTTGGCGGATATGCAGTCTCCCCAACCGATGAATCGTCTTGTGCAAGGGGATGTGGGATCGGGGAAAACGGTGGTGGGTGTGGTGGCGTTGTTGGCAGTAATTCAGGCGGGTTGGCAAGGGGCGCTGATGGCACCGACGGAGGTGCTGGCGGAGCAGCATTACCGCAAGTTGGTGGAATGGCTGACGCCTCTGCATGTGCCGGTGGAACTGTTGACGGGGTCGGTAACCGGGAAGAAACGACAGGAAATTCTCCGCCAATTAGCCACGGGGGAACTGCCTTTGGTGGTGGGAACTCATGCTCTGATTCAACCGGGAGTGGTGTTCTCTCGTCTGGGACTGGTGATTATTGATGAGCAGCACCGCTTCGGGGTTGGACAGCGCACGGCCCTTTTCCATAAGGGGCAACAGCCTCATGTGTTGAGTATGACTGCTACCCCGATTCCCCGCACTCTGACCCTGACCCTCCATGGGGATTTGGATGTCAGCCAGATCGACCAACTCCCGCCGGGTCGTAAACCGGTTCGCACCACGGTTGTCAGCCCTAGGGATCGCCCCCAAGTCTATGCGCTCATGGAGCGGGAAATTGCTCAGGGCCGACAGGTGTATATTGTCCTGCCTTTGGTGGAAGAATCGGAAAAGGTGGATTTGAGGTCTGCCATCGCTGAACATGAGCGCTTGCAAACGAAGGTTTTTCCCCATTTCTCCATCGGGTTGCTCCACGGACGCATGACCGCGGCGGAAAAAGAGGAGGTGATCCAAGCCTTTCGCCAGGGCTCTGTGCATATCTTAGTGGCGACTACGGTTGTGGAGGTGGGGGTGGATGTCCCCAATGCCTCGGTGATGCTCATTGAACATGCGGAGCGGTTTGGGTTGTCGCAGTTGCATCAGTTGCGGGGGCGGGTGGGGCGGGGGGCAGAGCAGTCTTACTGTCTGTTGATGACGGCATCGAAGTCTGAGGATGCACGGCAGCGCTTGGCGGTGATGGAGCAGTCCCATGATGGCTTTTTCATTGCCGAAATGGATCTGCGCTTTCGTGGCCCCGGCGAGGTGTTAGGAACCCGCCAGTCTGGTCTGCCGGATTTTGCCCTGGCCAGCTTGGTGGAAGACCAGGGGATCTTAGAACTGGCCCGGGAGAGCGCGGAAGCCCTGATCCAACGGGATCCCGAACTCCACCATGAACCTGCTTTGCGGCAGCAGTTGCAAGCTTATGTACAAAAACTCTCGGGGGTGAGTCTGGTTTGATAAGGTTTGTTCAGGGGACAGATCTTTCAAGACTCTTTCAAGTCCGCCTGCTCCTGCCCCCACTGTTTCGGGATCCCGGGTCTACATTCCTAAATTCCAAACACACCGATGCCATAACGACAGGGAGAATCAGAACACCTTGGCATGATCACGCGGATGCGGTACTGCCCCGTGCTGGTGGGTGTTGCTGTCAAGGTGGGGACATCATCGGGATCGGTGTCTTGGGCAACGAGCCGCCCCTTGGAATCATACAATTCCAGATCCAAATCCAGGCAATCTGAGTCACAAACCCCAAGGATCACATAGTTCATTCCTGATCTCAAGGTGAGGGTAATATCCTCTCTGGTGTTGTGGGGCAGACTACCCAACACAGGATCATGGGTTAGTTCAAACCCCATTGAGATGGCAGCCGTACCGGCGAATAGCAACTGAGCGCGAACTTGATCTTCCCAAACATCTGCTTGCGCAGGGCTGGGAGCAATCACCCCACTGCCCAGCGCCAACCCTACTCCTGCACCCATCAGCCATTTCATGATCTCATCCTCACTAACGGTCTCTGCTGATCACCTCTTCTGACACTCCTCGTTCCCTGTTTCACGGTTTCAAAAAGTATGTGCTTTATGGTTTTTCTTGAGTGATTTGATTGCAGCTAGGTTATCAAGTTTTGAGTGCCTCCGTCAAATCAGTAGGATTACGGAGATTTTTAGGGATCCAGGGTGTGAGACGATCAAACCCTTGCTTGAGGGTGATGGATTGACCTGGAGGTTCTTCCCGTGGGTGGGGATGAGATCATCTTGGTATGATGCCTGGGTAAGGATTGATTACAAAAGGTGAAGGGTCTTGACCAACCCAGGTCAGCTGTTTTTGGTGGCTACTCCCATTGGCAATCTGGCCGACATCACTCTGCGTGCCCTAGAAACCCTGAAAAGAGTGGATCTGATTGCTGCTGAAGATACCCGCCATTCTCGCATTCTCTGTCAGCATTACCAAATCACAACGCCTCTTGTCAGCTATCACCAGCACAACGCCAGTCAGCGCCTCTCTTTTCTGCTTGAGCACTTGCAAGGGGGGAAGAGTCTCGCCTTGATCAGTGATGCCGGTATGCCTGGCATTGCCGACCCAGGCACAGAACTGGTGCAAGAATGTATCACTTTCGGGATCCCGGTGGTGCCGATTCCAGGGGTGAGTGCTTGTTTGACGGCTCTGGTGGCTTCCGGGTTGAGTACGGAGCAGTTTATTTTTGAAGGGTTTCTCCCCCCTACGGAGCAAGGGCGGCAAGCGTCTATCCAGCGGTGGCAGCAGGAACAACGCACGATTATTTGCTATGAAGCCCCCCATCGACTGCTTGCTACCCTCAAAGCTTTGGCAGAGGGGTTATCGGGATCCCGGAAGCTGGTGATTGCCCGGGAGCTGACCAAAGTCCATGAAACCTTTTGGCGGGGAACTCTAGGGGAAGCGGTGCAGGCATGGCAGGAGCAGATCCCCAAAGGGGAGTTTACCCTGGTGATTGGGGGTGTGACGGAAGGGGTAGTGACTCGGTCTCCCCAGGAATTGGCCATTGAAGTGCAGCAGCTCCTCGACCAGGGGTTGTCCCTATCTCAAGCCTGTCGGCAAGTGGCCCAGATCTGGCACCTCTCTCGCCAACAGGTCTATCAGTGGTATTTGCAGGAATCTCAAGAAGCTGAGGACTAAGCATCAACAGTGCGGCCTTTTTCAGGGAACAGACCCGCTGGCCTGTACTGCAAGAAGGTCACAATCAAGATAAACACCATCACCTTGGCCATGCTGGTCGTGGCAAAGAAATTAAAGAATTCCACCAATGCCGGGGCAAAGTTTAACCAAATGGCCAATAAACCAGAACCAATCACATAATTCAGGATCCCGATTCCCAACGCGGCTACGATACTACCTGCGAGTTTTCCCACCCCACCCACGACCACCACCATAAAGGTGTCCACAATGTAGTTTTGTCCCGTATTGGGGCCCACGGATCCCAAGAGGGTGACGGCACAGCCAGCTACTCCTGCCAGCCCCGATCCCAGGGCAAAGGTCAGAGCATCCACCGTATCCGTGGGGATCCCCACACAAGCGCTCATGGGACGATTTTGGGTCACCGCCCGAATCCGCAGACCCCAACGGGTTTTTTGTAAGAACCAATAGACCGCCGCAACACAGAAAACCGTGAGGACAATGATAAACAAGCGAGCACTGGGTAGAAACAACCCCCCAACAGGGATCCCCCCTTGTAGCCAACTTGGGGCAGAGACATCCTGGTTTTGGGCACCGAACCAGGGCTTCGTGATGGGCAATCCGTAGGTACTGGCTAGAAAGCGCCCCAAAACGATCATGATCCCCAGGGAGATTCCCCCCACGACCGTCAGGATCCAGCCTTTATGCTGTGGCCAATCCCGCCGCCGGGCCAAAACCACCCAAGCCGTGAAAAAAAGGACACAAAACACCGTGATCCGAATCGTCAGTCCCCAACTGATGCTGCGGACAAACTGCTGCAAAATCAAGCTTACCCCCCATGTTGCCAAGAGGGTTTCCAGGGGCCGCCCATAGAGAAAACGGATTACCCCCCGCTCCAGAAGCAACCCCACCCCCGCTGTCACCCAAAAAGCTGCTAGCAGAGCTGGGAAAATGTAAATCGGCAGAGCATCGGGGAGGAAAGCCTTGAAAGCATTCTGTACCAGGAGCGTCGTGTAGGCCCCCAGCATCATCAACTCCCCGTGGGCCATGTTGATCACACCCATTAAGCCAAACACAATCGCCAGCCCCAAAGCGGCCATGAGCAGCACCGCCCCAATGCTGACCCCATTAAACAAACTCTCCAACAGCGATAACACCAGGGATCCCTCCAGAGAAAACCCCCTCTAGCCTACAGAGGGGGTCAGGCATAATCACCTCAACTAGACTTTGAAACGGCCGCCTTTGGCAGGATCGGACCAATCGCAAGCAAAGCCCTTAGTTTCCGCCACAAACTGGTTCCAGGGCAAAGGTGCAACCGCATCCGTCGAAAAGATCACATCAAACAACCCATCCCCCCGCACCTGGCCAATGCGCACATACTTGGTCAAGTGGTGGTTGGTATTCATAGTCACCATCCCTTCAGGAGCATCAAAGGTCTGACCATAGGCAGCCTTAGTCACAGCAGGAATGTCAAAAGTACCGGCTTTTTCGGCGGCTTGCTTCCAGATGTAGACCATGATGTAGGCAGCTTCCATGGGGTCATTCACCACCCGGTTGGCGCCGTACTTCGCCTTAAAGGATTCCACAAACTTCTTGCTAGCAGGGGTATCCACAGTTTGGAAGTAATTCCAGGCAGCAAAATGCCCCTTGAGGAAATCCACCCCAATCGCCTGTACTTCTTCCTCGGCAATACTCACCGACATGGAAGGATATTTATCAGGAGTTAAGCCTGCCCCTTTCAACTGCTTGAAAAAGGCCACATTGCTATCTCCATTCAAACTGTTGTAAATGATCCCACCGTTGGGCAGGGCAGCCCGAATCTTGGAGATGATCGGGGTGACTTCGGTGTTGCCCAAGGGGAGATAATCCTCACCGACCACTTTCCCACCCAAAGCAGCGAGTTGCGCCTTAATGATGGTATTGGCAGTGCGGGGGAAGACATAGTCCGAACCAACTAAGAAAAACTCCTTACCTTTATTTTTGAGGAGCCATTCTACAGAAGGCTCAATTTGTTGGTTGGGGGCAGCCCCGGTGTAGAAAATGTGCTGAGAACACTCCTGTCCTTCATATTGGACGGGATACCAGAGCAAATGTTTTTTGCTCTCAAACACAGGTAGAACCGCCTTGCGACTCGCAGAAGTCCAGCAGCCAAACACCGTCGCCACTTTGTCGGCATCAATCAATTTGGTTGCCTTTTCCGCAAAAGTCGGCCAATCCGAAGCCCCATCCTCGGTAATCGGCTCAATTTGCCGACCCAAAACCCCGCCGGCTTTGTTAATTTCTTCGATGGCCATCAATTCTGCATCCACCACACTCTTTTCAGAGATGGCCATGGTACCGCTGAGGGAATGCAAGATCCCTACCCGAACCGTGGATCCCTGAGCATAGGCAGGCTGAGCGGAACGCACAATCAAATGGGGCCCCATGGCAACGGTGCCGGCTCCCACCGCCGCTCCCAGCTTCATAAAGTCCCGACGTTTCATAGTCATGGTGATATGTCCTCGGTTGTCCTGAAAACGTGTTTGCTAGT
>Ga0272446_1006629_pt1 | contig 11959 bp, 10 predicted proteins | sample YNPCB0061_FD_194587 | JGI IMG/M metagenome (GOLD analysis project Ga0272446, IMG submission 194587) | Hot spring microbial mat communities from Yellowstone National Park, WY, United States - YNP-CB-006-1 | ecosystem: Environmental > Aquatic > Thermal springs > Hot (42-90C) > Sediment | place... | reverse complement strand
CACCGTCCAACCGGGGTGAATCGCCTGATTGGCACGGCGTGTGCAGTAGTAAAGTTCGACCGGACCAAGCGTCGAACTCCCGGACACGCCGCCCCGACGTTTCGACGCCCCGACGTTTCGACCCGTGCCCACGCTGACCCCCTAGCAGGGCATGATCGAGGGATCCGCCGGGGATTTGGTGCTGACTCGGGCGAACGCTACCCCCGCGTTCGCCCAAGCAGGTGGGCGGTTCCCCCAACCGCCACTGGTCCGGCGAACGTCGGCGGTACGATACGGCGCGAAGGCATGGTTTGACAGACTGATCCCCCAGCCAACCTTGGCCTGATCCCCCAGCCAACGTGGCCTGATCCCCCAGCCAACCTTGGCCCCCAGATCGTCGCAGTCCCCCTCGCAAAGGCCACCCGCTCCCCCCGCGGGTGGCTTGCTGCGTTGGTGTGCCCGCTCGCTGGCCGCGTTGGTAAGCCCGGCGACGGTATCCACCGGGGGCTTGTCCGACCGTTCAGGCCGTGGAGCGTCGCCGACCAGCCAGCAGCAGAAACGCGGCCAGGGCCAGGAACACCACCAGCGCCACCAAGTCCGGCCAGCGCCCTGGCTCATCGGAGTAGATCAGCTCGCGCAGGTTGAACTGGGCGAACCACTCCGGGGCAAAGGCGGTGAAGGCGATCAGCACGCCGGCCAGGGTGCCGCCGGCGATTAGCCCCGACGCCAGCAGCACGCCGGGGGTCGTCTCCGCTTCCGCCTCCGACTGCGGGCGGGCACCCCGCCGGTCGGCCAACCAGCGCACCAGCCCACCCAGAAAGATCGGCGTCGAGGCCGACAGCGGGATGTACATCCCCACCGCGAACGGCAACGACGGCACACGGGCCAGTTCCAAGGCGAAGGCGATCATCGCGCCGATCAGCACCAGCCCCCACTCCAGCTTGCCCGTCAAGATGCCGTCGATGATCGAGGCAAACAGGCGCGGCTGGGGCGGGCTGAAGCGAGCGGGGGCGTCGCTGCCGTCGTCGAGTTTTTTCAGTTCGCCATTGATCGCCGGGTCGGTCTTGTAGCGGATGACGCCCTGGTCATCGACCAAGTAACGCCCCGCCGGCACGCCCGCCACCTGATCTTTGCGAAGGTGGACGATGTGGTAGACCGTCGGGTCCGCCGCGTCCCCCTCGTGGTACGGCCGACCGACACGCTGGGTGCCTTGCGACAATTCGGTCACGTTGGGCACCACCGCCGCCGGGACATTCTTGGTGTAGATGGTCCCCGCCTGATCCAGCGCCAAGAGCGTCAGCCCGATGACTGCCGCCGAGGTTAGCGCTCCGATGAGGATGGCGTATTGTTGCTTGTAGGGCGTCGCCCCGACCAGATAGCCGGTCTTGAGGTCTTGCGAGGTGGTGCCGCCGTTGCTCGACGCGATACAGACCACCGCCGCCACGGTCAGAGCCGTCAGTTGGGCGGCATAGTCGGTCTTGCCTAGTAGCACGAAGATCAGGCAGGTCAGCAACAGCGTGGCAATCGTCATGCCGGAGATGGGGTTGCTCGATGAGCCGATCTCGCCGGTCAGCCGCGACGAGACGGTGACAAAGAGGAAGCCGAACAGCAGGATCATCGCCCCGCCCAGCAAGCCCTGCAAGCTCAGCCCCAGCCCCAGGGCGGGGACCGCCGCGAGGGTAGCGACCATGCCGATACTGCCGAAGAGGACCACGGCCAGGGGCAAGTCGCGTTCGGTGCGTCGTGGCCCGGCCGAGCCACCGCGGCCAGCCGCCCCCGTGCTGCGTAGGTCGCGTAGCCCCCCGGCCAGCGAGCCGACGATCAAGGGCAAGGCCCGCAGCATGCTCAGAATGCCGCCAGTGGCCACGGCCCCGGCCCCGATGTAGATGACGTAGTTGCGGCGGATCTGCGACGGCTCCATGTTGCCGATTAGCCCGCGGTCGATCCGCTCGACCACGACCTCCTCGCCGGTGGCGGGGTCTTTCTGCTTGACCTCCTCGATGTTGGACACCGCCGGCGACACTGGCACGGGCACCTGTTCGCCAATGGTCGCGATCAACGGCACCAGCGCCAGGTACGACAAGACCCCGCCGGCGACCATCGTGCAGGCGATCCGCGGGCCGATCAGGTAGCCGACCCCCAGCAGCTCGGGGGACAACTCGCCGCCCAACTCGCCGGCCTTCAGCCCCTGCCCCTGGCTATTGTGCAGCGACACGCTCGGTTCTTCGCTCCACAGGTTGACCAGCCTGGTCAACGCCTTGTGGATAAAGGCCACGCCAAAGCCCAGAAACACCATCTTGGCGGTGGCCCCGCCCTTCTCCCCCGCGACCAGCACCTCCGCGCAGGCGGTGCCCTCGGGGTAGGGCAGCACGCCGTGCTGTTTGACGATGAACGCCCGCCGCAGCGGAATCATCATCAAAATCCCCAGCAGCCCGCCGAGGATCGCCACCGTCATCACCCGGACCAATTCCATCTCGAAGCCCAGCAACACCAGCGTCGGCATGGTCACGCCCACCCCGAAGGCGATGGACTCGCCCGCCGAGCCAGCCGTCTGCACGACGTTGTTCTCCAGAATGGTGGTGTTGCGTACCCGCAGGGCTTTGCTTACCAGGCGGAATAGCGTGATGGATAGAACCGCGATCGGAATGGAGGCTGAGACAGTCAGACCGACTTTGAGTACCAGATACAGCGAACTGGCTCCGAAAACGATGCCCAGGACCACGCCCGCCAGGATCGGGGCCAGCGTCAACTCGGGCATATTCTGGTCATCGGGGATAAAGGGTTGATGGGTCTGCTCAGCGGGGGGTGAAGTCGCCACGAGGAATCGCTCCGCAACAAGTGCCAATACCAGCACCGCACACATAGACAGTGGGCCACCCCAGAGGCGCGTCAGTGGGGGTGGAGTGGCCGGGGCGCGGTGCAGCTCAGAACTGTTGTAGGAATCGCAGGTCGTTTTGCCAGAACTGGCGGATGTCGTCAATCGCATGCAGCAGCATGGTGATCCGCTGCGGCCCCAGGCCGAAGGCAAAGCCCGAGACGACCTGCGGATCGTAGCCGCCGTTGCGCAAGACCGTCGGATGGACCATGCCCGCGCCCATGATCTCCAGCCAGCCGGTGCCCTTGGTCAGCCGGTCGGCGTTGGGGTCATCCTTGGGCCAGTCGATGTCTACCTCGATGGACGGCTCGGTGAAGGGGAAGTAGCTGGAGCGGATGCGAATTTGCCGATCCTGCCCGAACAGGCGACGGGCGAAGGCGGTGATCGTGCCCTTCAGGTCGGTCATGGTCACGCCCGGCCCGACGACCAACCCCTCGACTTGCTGGAACATGATCTCGCTGCGGGGGGTGATCGCCTCATAGCGATAGCACATGCCCGGCAAAATCACCCGGATCGGCGCGGGGCACAGCTCACGCATGACGTGAATCTGTCCCGGCGAGGTGTGGGTACGGAGCAAGACGCCGGGGGTGGTCGTGTGGAAGGTGTCCCACATGTCGCGGGCCGGGTGCTGAGGCGGCATGTTGAGCAACTCGAAGTTGCACTGGTCGTCTTCGACATCCCGGCTGCGGTAGACCTGGAAGCCAAGGTCCGCGAAGATACCGATGATGCGCCGCATGGTGCGGGTGGCGACATGCAAGCGCCCAGGCAGCGGGCGACGCCCAGGCAGGGTCACGTCCAACGGGTTGGCCGCCAGGCTGGCTAGTAACGCTTGTTCCTTGACCCGGGCCAACGCCTCGTCGTAGCGCTGCGTCAACAGTTCCTTGATGCGGTTGGCCTCTTGGCCGTAGTCCTTGCGCTCGGTCGGCGGTAGCGTGCCGATCCGCTTCAATGCCTGCTGCACCTCGCCCTGCGTGCCGAAGTATTTGCTGTTCCAGGCTCGCAACTGTTGCTCGTCGGCACAACTGGCCAACTCGGCTTGACCGCATTCCCACAGCTCACGCAGATTCGGGTTGCGAATAGCCGGCGACCCATCGGTGCTGGCGTGCGGCGAGCCATCGGGGCTGGCGTGCGGCGGCACATCGGTCATAGCGTGCGTGACCTCGGCGAGGGCAGGCGTGGTTAGGGCTACTTGGCGGCAGGGGCGGCGGCGTTGGCGTTGGCCTGAGCATTGGCTTTGGTCTGCAACGCTTGCTTGGCGACTTCGACAATCTTGTCGAAGACGGCCGGATCGGTGATCGTCAGTTGCGCCAACGACTTGCGGTCGAGCATGACCATCGCCAGTTGCAGGCCGTGGATCAACTCGCTGTAGCGTAGCCCTCGCAGCCGAGCCGCCGCGTTGATGCGGATGATCCAGAGCTTGCGGAACTCTCGCTTGCGGGTCTTGCGGTGCCGGTAGGCAAACACTCGGCTGCGGATCAGCGTGCTGTGGGCTTGCCGATACAGATGGTGACGGCCTAGGCGAAAGCCCTTGGTGAGTTTACGCTGCCGGGCGCGTTTGCGGAGAACCGTGCTGCCACTTCGTGCGCGTACCATGATCCCGATCTACTCCCACTCCAAAATCACTGGCACCCCGGCGTGCCGTCAAGCCCCGCCCATTGCCTGGATATACTTGTTGGCCAACTTGCCGCCGAAGGTGACGGTCTGCCGCATCTGCCGCTTGGTATCACCGGACTTGTGCCCGAGCAAGTGCCGCTTGCCGCACTTGCGCCGCTTCAGCTTGCCGCTGCCGGTGATGCGAAAGCGCTTGGTCAGGCTCTTGTTGGTTTTCTGCTTTGGCATGACAACTTACCCTGCTCTGGGCTTACCCGCCCATCCGCGCGACCGCGAACCGTACACTCAGCGCCCCGTGTCAACCTGGCTGGTTGGGTCCACCCGGATGCTTGGAGGTGGGCCGGCAACACAGGCACGAGCAACGATTAGCTAAACCCCACAATCCGTCAGTAGAAGCTAGTGTATGAGCAGAGCCGGCGGTTCGACAAGGGCGCGAAGCAATTTTTCTAGCAAGTCAGCTCTTGGGAGCCAGGAGGGCTTTCATGCTCTTGCCTTCCATCATCGCCGGGCGTTCGACCTTGCCGACATCCAGGAGTTGCTCGATCATCGACTTGATGATCCGCTCCCCCTCTTCAATGTGCTGGATTTCGCGACCGCGAAACTGCACGCTCAGCAGGACTTTGTCCTTATGTTCCAGGAACTTGCGTGCTTGGTTGAGCTTGGTTTCAATGTCGTGTTCGCCGGTCTTGGGACGTACACGAATCTCTTTCTGCTTTTGCTGGTGGGTCTTGGCCTTGTGACTTTTACGCGATTGCTGATAGCGATACTTGCCATAGTCCATGATCTTGCAGACGGGCGGTCGAGAGTTGTCAGCCACCTCGACTAGATCCAGACCCGCCGCACGGGCCATTTCCAACGCTTGCGATGTTGGGACGACGCCGATTTGTTCTCCGTTCTCGCCGATCAGGCGTATCGGACTGATGCGGATTTGCTCGTTCATGCGCGGACCGCGGTCCTCACGCGGTAGCTGCGAGCGACGATCGTTGTTGATAGGCTGCCTCCTTCCGGAAACTAATGCGGTTGCATCCGAAAATCACCGTCAACGGGGTGTGCCAAGCTGAATCAACTGGTGCGTTTCCCCAATATACAGCCTGTACCGGCGTCCCGTCAACCGGGTATGTCGCAAAATCTTCATAATCACCGACGCCCTGGCTCAACGCCCTCCGACTCAGGGGGTACTGGGGATGGGGAATCGGCCACGCTGCCTACCGTGGTCAGCGCTGGTCAGCGGCGGCGGTTGCGGTAGATTTCGCTGGCACGCAGCAGGATGCTACGCTCGCTGGGCGTCAGGCTATCTTGACCGCTCTTGGCCACCTTCTCCAACACCCGGTCCAGCGCGGATTCGAGCGACTCATCGGCCACCGTGGCCGACGGCTGGGCTGATGGCTCCGACGGCGGGGACGGCAGCGTCACGGGTTCGGGCGGTGTAGTGGGCCGAGTAGGACGCGAAATCGGGGTTGGCTCGCGGTAGATGCGCAGACGCGGCTTGCGCTGGCCCAGCTTGGGCCACCAGTTCAACACTCGCCAGTCGAAATAGGCGTACAGCAAGCCGAACGCCGCCCCGCTGAGGTGCGCGGTGAACGCGACCGCTGCCCCGCCCGCCCCCAACACGCCGAACAAATCTTTGGCCACGTTGAAGACCACGAAGACCCACGCAGGCACTGGGATGATGAGGAACAGCAAAAACATCCGGTTCGGAAAGTGCATCGCGTACACCACCAGAACCGCCGTCACCGCCCCCGATGCCCCCAGCATCGGCGCTTTGCCGATCACCCCGGTCCAGACCGTTGCCAAATACCCAAAACTTGCCAACAGGGCCGCTAGCACATAAAAGGCCGCGAACTCCCGCGAGCCGTAAATCTCCTCGATCTCCCGCCCCAGCAGCCACAAGAATAGCATGTTGAACAGGATGTGGAACGGACTGAACGGCGTATGCAGGAAGGCGCAAGTCAGCAGCCGCCAGACTTGCCCATCGAGCAATTCATCCGGGTCCAGCCACAACGCCGCCGTGAACGGCCCCACCGGCGAACCGGCGGTGTTGCGGGTAGCCAACTGCACCAGATAAATCACTACATTCAGGATAATCAGCCAGGTGCAGACCGAGATCCGCCCGACCCAGGCTGGTTGCTTGTCGCGGTAGTAATCGCGTTCCAGAATACCCATAGCCGCCTCATCGCCCCACCAACAGAAGTGTGACTCTATCCGTTGTAGCAGATAACGAGAGGAAATGCACACCCAGTCTGGCCGAAATCGCAAAATCGCCCTCGCACTCGGACCAGCAAAACGCTAATGGTCTACTGCTTCGCAGCAACCCCGTTCTCTCGGAGGGTCACGCATGCACGCAGAAAACCACCAAGCGGGTCTGCCTCGTGACTGGGTCCATACCGTCGAGCAACTGGCCGATCTGATCCAGCGATTGCTCGGCGAGTCGGCCATCCGCGAGCAACAGGCCATCTTCCCCGAGGGGGACAACGGCCCCAGCCCCGACCGCACGACCTGGCAACGCACCCTCGACCGCATGCGCGAATCCCTGCTAGCCCGACAACACGCCGTCGAGCAACTGTCCCGGAAAATTGACCGTCTTTCTACTAACCTAACTGATGAGCAAAACCTGCTGAACGAACGCTTACAAACACTCGAAAAGTTGACTGTACAGATTGCCAACCGCCTAGTTGGTGGACTAGAAGTATAATAGCCACTGAAGGCACCTTGATTCTATTGAGGATGCTTCGATGCCTGACTTCGCAGTTATTCTACCAGCAGCCGGCAAGTCCACTCGCTTCGGCGGGCGGCAGAAGAAGCCCTTTGTCGAACTGGAGGGCCAACCCCTCTGGCTACGCACGGCCAACCTGTTCCGCCACCGCCCGGATGTCTGCGGGGTCTGGCTGGTGGTCGATGCCCAGGACCGCGAGTGGGTCGAACAGCGGCACGGGCCGACGCTGCACTTTCTGGGTATCCGCCTGGTCAACGGTGGTGCGGAGCGGTTCGAGTCGGTGGCCAACGCCCTGGCCGTCCTGCCAGCGGAGGCGGCCTACGTCGCGGTCCACGACGCGGTACGCCCCTTGACCTCGCCCGCCCTGATCGAGGCCGTCTTCGAGCGCACGCGCCAGACCGGGGCCGCGCTCGCTGCCGTGCCCGTCGCCGACACACTCAAACGCAGCGACGACGGCCAACTCGTCACGCAGACGATCTCCCGGCAGGGGCTGTGGCTGGCCCAGACCCCGCAGGCGGCCCGACGCGATTGGCTGGTCGCCGCCTACGCCCAACGCCAGCAGTTGCAGCAGGCCATCACCGACGATACGCAATTGCTCGAAGCGGCGGGGTATCCGGTCGCCCTGGTGCCGGGTGAGCCGAGCAATTTTAAGATCACCACCCAGCAGGATTTAACCCTGGCTCAGGCCGTGCTAAACGCTCGGCAACCGACCCAACAACCCAGCAAGATGCTTCATCCGTTCGCGGATGATGACTTAGCGAGTTAATGACGGATTCACCTTAACCAGCAGTGAGCTTCACCGATGCGTTTCTCCGATGATTTGATGCGCCACCTGATGCTGACCTGCTTCGTGGTTGGTCTGCTGACTATACCCGCCTCGCCCGCGCCAGCGCAGCCCACGCCGCCGCCGAAAGACAAAGCCTCGCCCGCGCCAGCGCAGCCCACGCCGCCGCCGAAAGACAAAGCCAACCCCAAGCGCCCCCTGCTGCAAATTCCCGGCTACCAGATTCGGGTGATCGAGGGGTTCACGACGATCATCAGCGATGAAGTGCTGCTCCAGCATCAGAACTCGACGCTGCAACGCAAACCGCTCGATGTGCTGGAGTCGGAACTCAAGACGATGATTGCGATCCTGCCCAGCAAGATCGTCAACGCCCTACGGAATGTTCTGATCTGGGTAGACTGGGATGATAAACAGGGCATGCCCAACGGCCGAGATGGCTTCGCTCTGGCGATCTACTCCGGCGGACATCAGGCCAGCCTGCTCCGCGAGGGCAGGCACCCCCTGCGGGCCAAGGCGGTGTCGATCCTGCGGATGAAATCCCTCACCGACGAGCATCAACCCGAGCGGGACAGCGGCCGTTGCGTGATCTTACACGAGATGGCCCACGCGGTCCACTTTGAAGTTTTAGGCCGTGACCACGCACTTATAAAGGCTGCCTATAAGCAAGCCCTTGAGCGCAAGCTCTACGACGCCAAAGCCTACATCACCACCAATGAAGCCGAATTCTTCGCTGAGTCGACCTGTGCCTATTTTAATCAACTACAGTATCACCCCAAAGATCGGGAAGCCTTAAAGCGGCACGACCCGGTCACCTACAAATTGATGGAGTCGATCTGGGGCAAGTCCAAGGAGGCAGCATCGGCGGTCGCCAGTGAAAAAGACGGAGCCAATCCGCTCGACTATCGCATCGAGCAACTGCCGAGTGGGCCGTTGCTCGACGGTCAGCCCTTCGACCTGAACACGCTCGCCGGCCAACCCGTGCTAGCCTACCTGTGGAACGCCAGTAACCTCGACAGCCTCACCGCCTTGCCCAAAATCAACGCCCTGCATACCGAGTTGAGCGACTTTGGCTTGGTCACGCTTGGTATTCACATGACTGGCACCGCCGAGACACCTCTGCGCGAGGAGACACGCAAGCGGCAGTTGAGCTTTCCGGTGCTGGATGCCCGGTGGAACAACCACCGGTTCATCAGCAATTTCAAGGACTTCCCGAAGACCATCGTCTTCGACCACACCGGCCAATGCCTCTACGCCGGTTCGGCCTTCGACGCCGAGCAATCGGTCCGGGAAGCGGTGGGCCGGGCCATCCTGCACGCCCTGGGCGACGCCGAAGCCCCCAAGGCGCTCGCCCCGATCACCGACGCCCTGGCCAAGGGCAAGTCCCCCAGCACCCTCCTGCCGCAACTGGCCTTCCACGCCCGCTCCCGAGACATGGAGACGGCCAACGCCGCCAAGCAATTGATCGTCAAGATCACCGAACCAGGCCAGCGTATCCTGGCCGAGGCCGAGACCCTGGCCAAGACTCAGCCGGTCGATGCCTACCTGCTAGCCGAGCGACTGCCCACGGTTTACCGCGATACCCTGGTCGCCAGCAAAGCCAACGACTTGCTCACCCGCTTGAAGCAGGACAAAGCGGTCGCCCTGGAGCTACGCGCCCGGCCATCGCTTAACCTCGTGCAGAAACTCGACACCGAGTTGCAGAGTCGGCCCGGTTCCTTCGACCCGCTCCAGCCGAAGTTCCGCATTGACAATGCCCTAGCCCTGAAGCAACTAAGCGACGCGGTCGGCTCGCTCCAGAAAAGCTACGGCAAAACCCGCGCCGCCGAGCAAGCCCGCGAGATCGCCCGCCGCTACGGCCTCAGCCAGTGAGACAGGCTCTCCCCGATCGCGGGCCGATTCGCCAAAAAATCGCCCACGCCCACTGGCCGGACTAGGCAAAGACCGCTATTTTGACTATTCTTGCACAAGAGTAGATTGCGACCTGGGAGTTCTGGACCGATGTTTGCGATTATTGAAGATGGCTCAAGACAATACCGCGTCAGTCAAGGGCAAGTGATTCGGATCGACTATCGCAGTGACTGTGCCAAGGGTAGCCGCATCGAGTTCGACCGCGTCTTGTTGATGGTAGCGGGCGACGAGGTGCAGATCGGCCAACCACGCCTGGAGGGCATGCGCGTGATCGGACGGGTGCTGGAGCATCCCTCGATTAAGTTGCAGGTCCAGAAGTTCCAACGCCGCAAGAACTACCGCCGCCTGAAGGGACATCGCCAACCGTATACCAACGTGCGCATCGAGCATATCCTCAAGCCTGGCGAAGATGTCCCGCCGTCCTCAGCGGAATCGACTACCCCGGCCACGGTGACCGCCCCAGCAGCGCCGGCACCTGCACCGGCTGCACCGCCCACGCCCGCACCCACACCCGCGGCTGAACCGACCCCGGCGACGGCGACCGCCCCAGCGGCACCGCCCGCACCGCCCACACCGCCCTCGCCGGCTGAATCGGCGGCTGCGCCGGCGGCTGAGACGGCAACCACGGCACCAGCGGTGACCACTGCCGCAGCGCCGACTTCGCCCGAGCCAGCGACTGCGGCCACGACAGAGGCATCGCTGGCACCGCCCACCCCGACTGAGTCGGCGGCTGCACCGACTGAGCCGAGTCAGCCGGCTGAGGCACCGCCCACGCCGACGGAACCGAAGGACAACGCTAGCGGCACCTAGTCAGGTGGCGCTGCGTCGAATGGATGGTTGACAATCGACGATGTTCTACGGGCAGGGAGGCTCGTTGATGCGTAAAGCGCCTGTATTGATTGCAGCAGTCGTGTTGTCGGCAAGCAGTGCCGCGTTCTCGCTGGTGTGGATGGCGGCCCAGACGCCCCCACCCCAGGCCCCCGAGGTCTTACCGCCGCTGAAGGCCAACCCACTGCCGGGGAGCGCGGGGGCACCGTCGGTTGGCCAAGCCCCCGCTAGCACGCCCCCCGCTAGCCCGCCCCCCGCTGGCACGCCCCCGCAGCCGATTGTTCCAGCCGCTGGTCAGAAGTCGGGTCAAGAGCCGGGCCTGTTGCTGCCCATGCCCAAGCTCAACGCCCTGCCAGTCAACAACAACGAGGGGGCGGTAGACTTGAGCAAGATGCCCCCGCTGGCCCGGCAAATGTACATGGCGGCCACGCGCGGCGCGGAGTGGCTGGCGCGAGTGCAATTACCCAACGGCAAGTTCCTGGGCGGCTGGTATCCGGCCGTCTGGGCACCGCTGGACGAAGACGTGTTCACCCGGCAGGCGTCGGCGGCGTTTGCCCTGGCGCGGGCAGCCAAATACCTGAAGAACGAATCCTACGCCGCCCGCGCTCGCCAAGCGGTCCTATGCCTTCGGGATGAAACCACGCTCGACCCGCAGACCAAGCAACGCTACACGCTCCAACCTCCGCTGGCAGTCAACCGCCTCTCGTCGGCCGGCTTGCTGCTCGCCTGCATCCACGAACTGCCCAACCCCGCCGCGGAATTGATCGAGCAGGGCGAGGAACTCGCCGCCTACATTCGCAGTCAGCAGCAGTCCGACGGCTCGATCGTGCTAGCCAGCATCACCCGGCCCGAAGGTGAAAATATCACCCTGCATCCGGGCGTGGCCCTGCACGGCATCGCCGCCAGCATGAGCGCTCGACCAGCCCCGTGGAAACCGGAGTTGCTGCACAAGGCGATGGGCTTCTATCGCAAGCAGTTCAAGGCCAACCCCGATCTGACGCTGGCGATCTGGCAAGGGCTGGCCTACTCGGAGGCGTACCTGGCCACCAAAGACCCGGCCTTCGCGGAGTATGTCTTTGAGCTGTGCGATTGGGTCTGCGCCCTGCAATACGACCGGCTCGATCCGCGTCAGCCGCACTGGCTGGGCGGCTTCGCCGAATCTGCCGCGGGCAAACGGCAGTCCAGCCCGCCGACGATCAACAGCGCCGCGGTGGCCGAGCTAATCGGAGCAGCTTGCCGCGTGACCCGGCAACGGCCCGAC
>Ga0272446_1006628_pt1 | contig 11960 bp, 10 predicted proteins | sample YNPCB0061_FD_194587 | JGI IMG/M metagenome (GOLD analysis project Ga0272446, IMG submission 194587) | Hot spring microbial mat communities from Yellowstone National Park, WY, United States - YNP-CB-006-1 | ecosystem: Environmental > Aquatic > Thermal springs > Hot (42-90C) > Sediment | place... | reverse complement strand
CACTTCTTTCTTTTCTTCTTTTTCCAGTTCATTTTCCACGTCCTGTTTAAACTGGGTAAGCACCTCGGCTACGGCGGTATTTAATACAGTCATCGGCACGGAAGAAATTGCCGTAGAACCCACTGCCCTGAATTCAAATTTATTTCCGGTAAATGCAAAAGGTGATGTTCTGTTACGATCTGTGTTATCCAGAATAATTTCGGGTATTTTATTGATACCTAATTTTAAATAGGCATTTTCACCTTTATCTACTTTAATGTGGGCGTTTTTCTCCAATTCTTCAATAACTGAAGTTAACTGTGCACCAAGAAAAACAGACATAATGGCCGGTGGTGCTTCATGCCCTCCCAAACGAAGATCATTACTGGCTGATGCTATACTGGCACGCAATACATCTGCGTAATCATGCACCGCCTTAATAGTACAAACCAAAAATGTAAGAAACTGAAGATTTTCTTTGGCTTTACTGGTTGGAGCCAGCAAATTTCTTCCGGTATCAGTTAGCAAAGCCCAGTTATTATGTTTACCACTTCCATTTATTCCTTTGAAAGGTTTTTCATGAAACAACACTTTAAAATGATGCTTCTCTGCCACCCGTTCCATAATATCCATTAATAATACATTATGATCTACCGCCAGGTTCACCTCTTCAAACTGCGGTGCTACTTCAAACTGCCCGGGTGCCACTTCGTTATGTCTGGTACGCACCGGTATTCCCAAACGCAGGGCTTCGGTTTCAAATTCAAGCATAAAATTGGTTACCCTACGGGGTATAGAACCAAAATAATGATCACTTAACTGCTGCCCACGTGACGGTGAGTGCCCAAAAACTGTCCTTCCACACATCACTAAATCGGGTCGTGCTAAATACAATGATTTATCTATTAGAAAGTATTCCTGCTCAGCTCCCAGCGAAACGGTTACGCGGGTTACATCTTTATCAAATAGCTGACAAACTGCCGTTGCAGCTTTATCTAACGCATGTATCGCTTTAAGAAGCGGAGCTTTGTTATCTAACGCTTCACCGGTATAGGCAACAAAAATGGTTGGAATGCATAATGTTTTTGCATTAGCTATTTCATAGATAAACGCCGGAGATGACGGATCCCAGGCTGTATATCCGCGTGCTTCAAAGGTAGAACGGATTCCGCCATGCGGAAATGAAGAAGCATCTGGCTCCTGTTGCACCAAAGCACTTCCTTTAAACCGTTCAATAGCAACACCATTTCTCAGTTCAAAAAATGAATCGTGCTTTTCGGCAGTTGTTCCACGAAGCGGATGAAACCAATGAGTAAAATGCGTTGCCCCTTTTCCTATCGCCCACGATTTCAATGCTGTAGCAACGGCATCGGCTGTATCATAATCAATTTTTTCTCCTTTTTCTATACAATTCATCAACCGCTCATACACATCCGTAGAAAGATGAGAACGCATCTGCTCTTCCCCGAACACATTTTCTCCATAATAATCTGTAATACGGGATGAAGGGCGTTCATATACCTTGTATTCCCGTTTTGCCACCTCAGAGAGTGCTTCGAACCGTTGAATTGCCATAAAAATGATGTTTTAGTTTAAAATACCTTCAATTTTAAAGCAAATTTAAACCAAAAACATATTTTTTTATAAAATAAGGCTAAATTTTAACCCCACTTTATCAACAAAGTGTATTTTTTCAGTCAGATTGGCTAAAAAAAAGGGCACAAACTAAGTTTTGTGCCCTGTCAATTGTTCGAAACTCATTCATTTAATTCAACAAAACCTCCATGGGAACCACTTTTCTTAGCGGTATAACCTGTAAAGCAGCAGCATATCCTTTTACAATCAACATGGAATATGCTTTAGTGGACGTGCGAAGTGATTGTTTTGAAACGTAAAGAGAGTTCTGAGTAAGTACTTTTTGCATAGGCAATTCAGTTTTGCCTATCAAACGCCTTCCCTTCAGTTTTAGTATTCGCAATTTCATTTTTTACTTTAATCCATTAAATGCATCTGATGTTCGTGCATAAGTTTCCTCAGATTAATCAGGGCATACCTCATTCTGCCAAGCGCGGTATTAATGCTTACCTGTGTCTGATCGGCTATTTCCTGAAAACTCATATCTGCATAATGCCGCATGTACAGTACTTCTTTCTGTTCTTTTGGCAGTTTTTCAATCAGTTTCTGCAACCGGTCATAGGTTTGTTGCTTCATAAGTTTCTCTTCCGGACTACTATCCGGAATTTTGATGAAAGAAAATACATCAAAATCTTCATCGCCACCCTTTTCCACTGAAGGCATTCGCTTGGCCCGGCGAAAATGATCAATCACCAGATTGTGTGCAATGCGCATTACCCAAGACAAAAACTTACCTTCTTCTGTATACTTCCCGGTTTTCAGGGTTTTTATGACTTTAATAAAGGTATCCTGAAAAATATCTTCTGCCACATCCTGATCTTTCACCATCAGCATAATGTATGAAAAAACCTTGGAGCGATGACGGCTTAACAGTACTTCAAAACTTAACTGGTTTCCATGAATATAATCCATTACCAGATCGTGATCATCTTTCAATTGGAGCTTATGCATACGCAGAGGTTTTAGTTGTTTGGAACGATTGAAAATAGCGTATGCGTTGTTCTATAGGCAGTTATTTTTATTTTATTTTTTACGTTTTCTGGTCGGTAATGTTACAAAATTAATCAATAAAAATCACAACACACACAAAGTGTGTTAAATAGATTTAATCAATGGTATTCATATGCTTGATGAAACGCATGGGTTGATACTTAAAAAACGTACTTTTGTTGTGTGGAAACACTGAATGAAAAAGAATTTCTGGCTTTAGTAAGCCTTTTGGATGATTCTGACCAGGATGTTTACCAGCATGTGCGGAATAGACTTTTATCTGTTGGCGAAAGAGCCATACCCATGTTGGAAGAAGCCTGGGAAAGCTCATTCAATCATATTTTGCAGCAACGTATCGAAGAATTGATTCATAACATTCAGTTTGATTCCTTGTGTTCAAAATTGAATGATTGGAAACAATCAAAAGAAAAAGACCTGCTGGAAGGATGTTTACTGATAGCCCGGTATCAGTATCCGGATATGAATGATGAGTCTGTGAGAAAAATTGTAAATAAAATCAAAAAGGATGTTTGGATAGAAATTAATTCTGGGCAAACAGCGCTGGAAAAAACTAAAATCATCAATCATGTACTTTTTGATATATACAATTTCACAAGTAACAAGGCAAATTTTCACGCCCCCCCAAACAACTATATCAATCAGGTATTTGAAACCAAAAAAGGGAATCCGCTTACATTGTGCATTGTATATATAATTATTGCACAATCTTTAGGGATACCGATATATGGAGTTAATCTTCCGGAACATTTTATTTTGGCATATACTGATGCTGAAAATATGGTGAATGAAGGCAAACAGATAGACCCAAAAAACCAAAAAGTACTGTTTTACATTAACCCCTTCAGCAAGGGAAGCATTTTCAGCAAGCAGGAAATTGATTCATTTCTTCAGCAATTGGGACTTGAAAAGAAACCTCAATTTTATTCTCCCTGCACCACAACCGATATCCTTATCAGAATGCTGAATAACCTGATGTTTTCCTATAAAAACATGGGGTATGAATACAAAGTAGTCGAATTAATGAAACTAAAAGAAATTCTTAACCCATGATAACACGATTTACGATTGCTCTTATAATAGTATTAACGACCTCAATACAATCATATACGCAAAGCGCGGCCGATTGTATAGGTGCTGTGCCTGTATGTGCAAATCCGTATGTGCTTAGTTTTATTCCCAAGGAACAAAATAATGTTACCGGAGAAATCAATCCATCCAATACCTGCCTGGCAACCGGAGATACCAAAGGCCGATGGTATCGGTTTGCTTCTACTGGTGCGGGGTCTTTGAAGTTTTCAATTATACCGCAGGATACAACCTATGATTTGGATTGGGCTTTGTTTAGCCTATATAACAGACCGTGCAGCGACATATGGAGTGATCCTTCTCTGCTGCTCTCTTGTAATTTTTATGGGATTCAGGGAAATAATGGTAGCACCGGAATTTCTGATTCACCCGGTGGACCGTTTAGCCCAACGGTAAATGTTGATTCTGTTACTTTATTTTATCTATATGTATCGCATCATTGGCTTGGAAACAACGATACGCTGGGTTATACCATTGATTTCAGCGGAACCACTTTCACCTTTCAGGACTGCAGTATTATAGGACTAAACAATCCAGATGAAATAACCGATGTGCTGGTTTATCCTAATCCATTTTCTGATGTAATTCATGTACAAGGGTTGAACCAGAAGGTCGAACTGAATTTATATAACATACAAGGTAAAGTAATATTTACGCAGATATTTCAGTATTCACCCGTTATTATCCCTGCTGAAATAAGCCACGGAGTATATATTCTGGAAATTAAAACGCCGAATAGTGTTTATCGAAAAAAACTAATTCAACACGATGATTAAGGAACAATAAAGTGTTCTTTAATAGCGCAGATCACAAGGTCTACATTGTTTTTTGCATTAAATTTTTTCATCAGGTTTTTACGATGTGTGGCTACCGTATGAGCACTGAGAAAAATCTTATCTGCAATTTCATTGTTTGTAAGCCCCTGCGAAATAAGTTCCAGAATCTCAACCTCCCGGGAGGAAAGCTTAACCGTATCTTTCAGGTTGACTGACGTTTCATACCCTGCACAATTCTCAGTATTTTCAGATTTATTAATTTTGAGCACATTGCTGCAAAAGAAATTCTTGCCTTGCATGATGGCATTCACAGCATCCAGAATTTCCTGATGATCACATTGTTTTAATATGTAACCAGGAACTCCCAACCGCAAAATAGTTACAATATCATCCGTATTTTCATTGGTATCTAATACCAATATCTTTACCTGAGGAAATTCCCGTAAGGTTTGTCTGATTACATCAATGGCATTTACCCCCTGAATATTCAAACCAATAATTACAACATCCGCCTGATACAGATTAATCAATAACGGAATCTGAATATAATCATCTGTATCATATACAATCTGGTACTTCGATGAATCTGAAAAAATGGATCGTAATCCCTGACGTATCAGATAATGCTGGTCAGCAATAATAATTTTTACTGGATTCATACTGAATATCAGATTTTTATAGAACTTAATTTAGACTAATTCTAAATAACATACAAAGTAAGCCATTTTTTAATGATAATACCAATACCCTAAAAATGGGATTTTTAAAAACCTAAAAAAATTCATCTTTTAGTTTACTTAAGCAAAATACTTTTGAACTACAATAATTAGGGGGAATCCAGTAGAAAATGCACATGTAGTAGTATGGTTATGCAGTCTGGAATCAGGTTTTATAACCGGGCAAGCAATTGTAGCAGACGGTGGTTATATTATCCAATAGATTTGAGGGCTGCAATGGTTTCTTTGGGATTTGCCGAAGAAAACACAAAATTTCCTGCAACCAGCACATCGGCTCCTGCCTGAATAAGTCGTGGTGCATTTTCATTATTAACACCACCGTCAATTTCAATCAGGCATGAAGAGCTTGTTTTTACAATCATTTCTTTTAAACGAGCCGTTTTTTCGTAGGTGCGTTCAATAAATTTTTGCCCGCCAAAACCCGGATTAACTGACATCAGGATAACCAGGTCTAAATCACCAATTATATCTTCCAGCAAAGTGACCAGTGTATGCGGATTAACAGCAACTCCGGCTTTCACTCCCATTGATTTTATTTTTTGAACGGTACGATGCAAATGAGTACATACTTCAATATGCACGCTGATCTGCCAGGCACCATGATCTTTAAATGTTTCTAAATAACGATCAGGGTCAACAATCATTAAATGCACATCCAGTGGTTTAGTGGCAACCTGTTGAATAGACTTTAATACCGGAAACCCAAACGATAAATTAGGTACAAAAAGCCCGTCCATAATATCAATATGAAACCAATCTGCCTGGCTTTCATTAATCATCACACAATCACGATGCAGGTTACCAAAGTTAGCAGAAAGTACAGAGGGGGCAATGATGGGCTTCATAACTTAAATTATGAAGCAAAGAAAAGAAAAACGGGGTGATTGTAAAAACGATTATCCCAAATATGTTTTTAACAACCGGCATCTGGAGCCTTGTTTCAGTCGGCGAATAGCTTTCTCTTTTATCTGGCGAACTCGTTCCCGGGTTAATTCAAATTTCTCTCCAATTTCTTCCAGCGTCAAGGCTGTTTCACCGTTCAATCCAAAGAACAATCGCAGTACATCTGCCTCTCGGGGAGTTAAGGTAGAAAGTGATCGTTCTATTTCCCGGCGGAGGGATTCTGTAACCAAACTATTATCCGGGCTTGGGCTTTCACTGCTTTTCAGTACATCGTACATATCTCCGTCTTCTCCCTCTTGCAGCGGCGCATCCATGGACACATGCCTTCCGGAGTTCATTAGTGATTCTTTCACATCCTGTTCGCTCATTTCAAGCACCATGGCAATTTCTTCGGCAGATGGTTCTCTTTCAAATTTCTGCTCCAGTTCAGAAAATGTACGGTTTATCTTATTGATCGAGCCTATCTTATTGAGTGGTAAACGAACGATGCGGGCCTGTTCTGCCAATGCCTGCAGGATAGACTGACGAATCCACCATACCGCATAGGAAATAAATTTAAATCCACGCGTTTCGTCAAAGCGTTGCGCAGCTTTAATCAAACCCAAATTTCCTTCATTAATTAAGTCGGGTAATGTGAGTCCTTGATTTTGATATTGTTTAGCCACCGAAACCACGAATCGCAAATTGGCTTTTACCAGCTTTTCCATGGCTTCTTGATCGCCTTCTTTAATCCGGCGGGCTAATTCTACTTCCTGGTCGGCAGTTATCAGATCGACTCTTCCTATTTCCTGTAAATATTTGTCTAAAGAAGCGGTATCGCGGTTTGTTACCAGTTTGGCTATTTTTAGTTGTCTCATACCTTGGGTTTAAACTATCAACTAGTAAACGGAATGAAACAAAAAAAGGTTGCATAATAACATACAACCTTTTTTATAAACAACTTAGCCTGATTAGTTAGATTGGCTGGCTGCCGGAGCCGGTGTACGAGGCAACAATGCCTTTCTTGAAAGTTTCATTTTGCCGGTTTTCGGGTCAATTTCAATCAACTTCACCTGAACCAGATCGCCTTCCTTCAGCACTTTTGAAATGTCTTCGGTACGCTTCCAGTCATATTCAGATACGTGTAAAAGTCCTTCTTTTTTAGGCAGTATCTCTACAAAGGCACCAAAGGGTGTAATTTTTTTTACTACTCCATTGTAAGTTTCTCCTACTTCAGCAACTGCCGTAATCATTTTAATTCGGTTCAATGCTTTTTCAAGCATTTCCTTATTGGCGCCTGCAATTTCCACTATACCAATATTGCCTACCTCTTCAATAGTAATAACTGTATTGGTTTCACGCTGCAGCTCCTGAATATGTTTTCCTCCAGGGCCAATCACAGCTCCGATGAATTCATTAGGAATTTCAATGGATACAATACGTGGTACAAAGGGCTTCAGATCCGGACGTGGTTGCGATATAGCTTCGTTCAGTTTTCCGAGAATGTGTAAGCGTCCGAGTTTAGCCTGCTCCAGTGCTTCTTCTAAAATCTCATATGACATACCATCAACCTTAATATCCATTTGGCAGGCGGTAATACCTTTTGATGTTCCGCAAACTTTAAAATCCATATCTCCCAGGTGATCTTCATCCCCCAGAATGTCAGAAAGCACTGCATATTTTCCAGTCTCACTGTCTGAAATTAAACCCATGGCAATACCGCTTACATGCTCCTTAATTTGTATACCAGCATCCATTAATGCCAATGAGCCGGCACAAACTGTGGCCATGGATGAAGAACCGTTTGATTCAAGAATGTCTGATACTATTCTTAGAGAATAAGGAAGATTATCTGGTAAAACTTGTTTTATAGCACGTAACGCTAAATTACCATGACCTATTTCACGACGTCCGGTACCTCGCATGGGTTTTACTTCACCTGTTGAGAAAGGAGGAAAGTTGTAATGTAGAAGAAAGCGGCTAGTTCCTTCAAAAACAGCACCGTCAATAATTTGTTCATCCATTTTGGTACCTAAGGTAACTGTAGTAAGCGACTGGGTTTCTCCGCGGGTAAATATAGCTGAACCATGTGTTGAAGGCAGATAATCTGTCTCACACCAGATAGGGCGGATTTCATCCAACGCTCTGCCATCCAAACGTTTACGCTCATTCAATACACAATCACGCATGGCTTTTTTCTCCACATCGTGGTAGTATTTTCCAATAAGAAATGCCTTTTCGTCTGCCTCTTCAGGAGTTATAGTAGTTATAAATTCTTCCTTAATGGCTTTAAATTTCTCAGAACGTATCTTTTTATTGGCAATGCCTTCACGGGCTACTGCATAACATTTATCGTATGCATAAGCCCAAATGGCTTTACGTAACTCTTCATCGTGTTTTTCATGGCAATATTCTCTTCGGCCTTTATTTACAGCTTCAGCGAGCTCTTTCTGAGCACGGCATTGAATTTTTATATGTTCGTGAGCAAATTTGAGGGCTTCAATCATATCCTGCTCTGAAATTTCTTTCATTTCGCCCTCTACCATGTTAATATCTTTTTCAGAAGCAGCTACCATGATATCCATATCCGACTTTTCTAATTCGGCAGCTGAAGGATTAATTTTGAATTTTCCATCAATTCTGCCTACACGAACTTCGGAAATGGGTCCATTGAAAGGAATATCTGAAACTGCCAGTGCTGAAGAAGCTGCTAATGCAGCCAATGCATCGGGCAATACCTCTTTATCAAGTGAAATCAGGTTAACAATCACTTGTGTTTCTGCATGAAAATCATCAGGGAAGAGTGGACGTAGTGCTCTGTCAATAAGTCTTGAAATCAATACTTCATAATCCGAAAGCTTAGCCTCACGGCGATGAAAGCTTCCTGGTATACGGCCTGCAGCTGCAAATTTTTCCTGATAATCTACGGTTAGCGGCATGAAATCCACATTTTCACCGGCCTCCTGCTTAGCACAAACGGTGGCTAAAAGCATGGTGTCTCCCATTCTTACTACAACAGATCCGTCAGCCTGTTTGGCTAACTTACCGGTTTCAATGGTGATGGTACGACCATCGCCAATATCAAAAGTTTTTGTTATTACGTTTAGTGACATGTTGATAATGATATATGTTAATGATATTAAATAAAAAAAGGCAACCGAGATTGCCTTTTTTACGAGGTGATATGATTACTTCCTCAGTTTTAATTTCTTGATAATGGAACGATAACGTTCAATATCTTTATTTTCGAGGTAAGAAAGCAGTTTTTTTCTTTTACCAACCAGCATTACCAGCGAACGCTCGGTATTAAAGTCTTTCGGATTATTTTTCAGGTGTTCGGTAAGATGGTTAATACGGGTAGTAAATAACGCAATCTGACCTTCAGCAGAACCTGTATCAGCTTCAGATTTTCCGTACTTTTTGAAAATTTCTTTTTTGGTTTCGGATGTCAAATACATTTCAACTATTATTTTGAATTCAAGCGGGCAAATATAGTTATTCTTATCAGATTTGCCAAATACTGCTTAAAAATATTCACACAAACCCTATTTAGAACTTGATTTTAATTTTTTGTAGCCTTCTATAAAGTCTTTGATTTGCTCCACTCCTATTTTTTTTCCAATGATCTTTTTATTCTTATCTAATACATAGATAACTGGATAGGTGGACAAGTCGTACGTATGACGGAAATTTAAGCTGGGCAAATCAGTAAGATGGATATATTTTTCGGGGTTTTTATTAATTTCGGGATTATCAGACACATTAATCCATGGCAATTTGTTTTCTACCAAGTATTTTTTCCATTCGGTGGTTTCAAGCTCACCCTCTACGGCAAAAACCGGGATGTTATTAGGTTTGAGATAAGATTCATACAATTCTTTCAATTTTGGGGTACTTTTCTTGCAATGGCCGCATGTGGCATCCCAAAAATAGAGAATCGTAAAATCAGATTGAAGCTTGTACAAATTATACCAAACCATGTTAGTATCCGGCAAGATTAGATTAGGAGCCTGCTTACCGCATAGCAAAGGCTTAAGCTTTGATGCTCGTTCTTTCATCTTATCCAGTGTTTTTTGGTCAACCCAAGTGGCCTTCCCGGTGTTGTAATATTTTTCAACCATATGAACAAATACGGCATCCATGCACATAAGTTGAGATCTTTCAAAGGTATAAGTGGTGGTGTGAACAATGTATTTAAACATTTCTGGGTTAGCACGGGCTTTTTCAATTACTTTATCTACCTCAGCTATAATGGAATCAGGTATTTGGGGAATAACTTTTTCAAGAAAATAAGTGAATTTAGGTTCGAAAATAGGTGTACGAAGGATTCGTGGATCTGAAAAATCCACGTTATCAAAAAAGTGCGATTTAAAATAACGATATTGGAAAGTAGAATCAATGGTACCATCAGGGTTTTTAGGACTTTCCGGTATTTCTATATCTTTCATTACGCGAAACAAATAGGCCATAAACGTGCCTTTATTTTTTATCATAATATCCTCGCGATACTTATTTATTTGTTCGTTAATTTCTGTCAATTTTTTATCCAACTCTTTATACCGGGCAGACTGTTTATCCAGCGAGTCTCGCTCCTTTTTAACAGGCTCAATTTCTTTTTGAATGGAACCCATCTTTTTCAAATACTCAAACCAAATTTGATTTTCAACCGACCCTTTGATTTTTGCATTACCTACCAGATCGAGCGTATCAGTCTCTATGGTAAATGTGGGTTCATTCACCACAAACTCAAACCAACGTTTATTGGGAAGTACAAACAAGTATATGCCACCCGGAATGGTATCGTTTTTCTTTTTAAATTCTACTTCTCCCTTTGAGTTGATCCGGGCTGTATCCCTTACAAACTTCTTCTCTCCGAAATGAAATCCCAGATAGCACACCGTATCTTTTAAACCGTTTATCTTAAACTTATAGGAATAATTGGTAATACCTTGTGCATTAGCTATAAATGTCAAGTTTGACAGAATAGATACGGCTATTATTATTCGTTTTATCATAAGTTGTTTTTTTAAGTGCAAAATAACAAGAATTATACCCGAATGAAAATTATCTTAACCAATCATTAACAATCAATATGGCATTTGCTTTTTTTAAGTAGGATAAATCACTTTATTTTAATGAAAGCAACGGAAGGTGAGCCGGACGTGTATGTTTCCATCTGCGATGAGACCAAAGCCAGCATGCGGGCTGATTTTGAATATCTCTTTCCAACTTGGTAACAAAACTTAACACAATGCTATTTTCAGATTCAACACTGGCATCTGCTGTAATTAATTCTCCAAACAGCCGGTACCTGCCAGGTGCTTCTTTCTTTTGAGAAACATACACTACCGGAAGTTTATATTTTCTGGCCAGCACTTCATATCCTTTAAAAAAACCTGTTTCCTGATTTAAAAAGGTTGTCCAGACTGCATGCTCAGGAGGCGGAGACTGATCGGCTATAAATGTAAAACACACAGGTTTCTGATGATTCATATGAATGACTCTGAGAGCCTGCTGCATACTGATTAAATGCATGCCTGTTCGGGTTCTAAACTTGTAAAAAAAACTGTCGAACAATTTATTTTTTAATGGCCTGTATAAAGCATACACCTGATGAGAAACCTGAGGCGGAGTAGCTAATCCGCTCCACTCCCAATTGCCGGTATGTCCCATCACCACAATAAAACTTTTTTGCTCTTTGTAAAACTGATTAAAATATTTTAGTAATGATTCATCCATCACACATCGTTCCTTTATTTCCGCAGAAGTCATTCGTTGAGCCCGGATATTTTCAACCAGTAGGTGTGACAGATGGGTGTAATAATCCTTCATCATGATTTTTATTCTATCTTCA
>Ga0272446_1006627_pt1 | contig 11963 bp, 11 predicted proteins | sample YNPCB0061_FD_194587 | JGI IMG/M metagenome (GOLD analysis project Ga0272446, IMG submission 194587) | Hot spring microbial mat communities from Yellowstone National Park, WY, United States - YNP-CB-006-1 | ecosystem: Environmental > Aquatic > Thermal springs > Hot (42-90C) > Sediment | place... | reverse complement strand
TTCTCGGGCGGCGTCTATCTGTGTAAGTCGGCGCGGTGCGGCAGATTCCATACCATGGCGGCATGAAATACACTAAAGCCAGGAACCGCCCAGCCGTTCATCAATATGGAATTTCCGCTTCTTTCCTCTTCAGGTTGATGAATTGACCCTGCTTTTGGCGGTCTATGCGGGAACCAATGGCGCCCATGGAGCTCATCTAGATGCCAGTCTTGCCGCCAGCGCCATAAGCAACTGGGTGCTAAAAGGTTAAAAAGCGGCCGGCTTTGTACGGATTTTTTTAAATCTTGCAAAAATTTGCAACAATAAGTGCTATACATATTGACTCATTTTTTTATTGTTGCTATATTTTGAAACAATGATACGAACGAGGAGGCTCTTATGAAGATACAGATTTTGGGAACCGGTTGTGCCAAGTGTCAGCTTCTGGAAAAAAATGCCCGTGAGGCAATCCAGGAATTGGGCCTTGACGCTGAAATTGTTAAGGTTACCAATGTGGATGATATTATGGCCATGGGTGTTATGATGACCCCGGCTTTGGCTATCGATGACGATGTAAAGGTTGTCGGTAAGGTTCTGACTAAAGATCATATTAAAGAAATCCTGGCGAGGTAAATTGTGGCTTCTAAAGAAATGACTCCCAATAAGGCCCTTGGTATTGTGGCCTTGGTATTCCTTGGTGCTTATTTTATTCCCTTTGATGCTCCCCGGGTCGCCGGTGCGCTCCAGGAAGCTTTTCTGATGCTGGGCGAATATGCCCGACAGCATGTGCTGCTCTGTGTAGTGCCTGCCATGTTTATTGCCGGCGCTATTACGGTGTTTTTGAACCAGCAGGCGGTTATTCGGTATTTAGGGCCTAAGGCTCCAAGAGCACTCGCCTATGGGGTTGCCTCTGTTTCCGGTGCAATCCTGGCGGTCTGCTCCTGTACGGTCCTTCCCCTTTTTAAGGGCATCTATAAAAAGGGCGCCGGCCTCGGTCCTGCGGTGTCCTTTTTGTATTCCGGTCCGGCCATCAATATTTTGGCCATTGTCATGTCCTATAAGATTTTTGGGTGGAAACTTGGTACCGCCCGAATGGTGGGGGCGATCCTTTTTGCTATTGTAATTGGTCTTCTGATGCAGTTAATTTTCCGCAAGAGCGATGAGGAACGATTGGCCGACGAGCGGATGTTTAAATATGAAAAATCTGAAGGGGAACGAACCCTGGGGCAGATGGTAATCTACATGATTTCCATGATTGGTATTTTAGTTTTTGTAAACTGGGCCAATTCTAAGGGAACCTCTGCGGTATGGGACGCCATTTATCATGCAAAATACTGGATTACCGGTGCTTTTGCACTGATGTTAGTATACAGTCTTTATAAATGGTTTACTAAAGATGATTTAGTTACCTGGGTTGTGGCAACCCGGGACTTTGCGCTCCAGATTTTACCCTACCTTTTTGGTGGTGTATTGGTGGCTGGCTTCCTGCTTGGCCGCCCCGGTCATGAAGCGCTCTTGCCGAATGAATGGGTAGCAAAGTTGGTAGGCGGCAATTCCCTTTTTGCTAACTTCTTTGCATCCATAACCGGCGCCTTTATGTACTTTGCAACCTTAACGGAAGTCCCCATTATTCAGGGGCTTTTAGGCAGTGGAATGGGCCAGGGCCCTGCTTTAGCACTCTTATTGGCCGGACCTTCGCTTTCCCTGCCTTCTATGCTGGTAATCGGTGCAGAACTGGGCTGGAAAAAAACCGTTGTATATGTGAGCCTCGTGGTCGTACTTTCTACACTGGCGGGCCTACTCTTCGGCATGATCGTATAAATTAAGGAACCGAACCATAATGGAAGATGAACATAATCACGAAGAGCATGATCATAATCATGACGAGCATGATGATCATGACAATCATGATGAACATGGCCACAGCCATACTCATGGCTTAGAGGCAATGCATGGAGCCGAAGGTTCCGGTGGCAAGCTCCTGGCTTCTATCCTTATTACCACCCTGACGCTGGTTGCAGAAGTAGTGGGGGGGATATTAACCGGAAGCCTTGCCCTCCTATCCGACGCCGCCCATGTTTTTATGGATATTTTTGCCCTGGCTTTAAGCTATGGCGCGGTGCGGCTGTCTCAAAAAGCTCCAAGTGCCCGTCACAGTTTTGGTTTCCGCCGAATGAAGGTCTTAGCGGCCTTTATTAATGGTACAACCCTTCTGGTGGTGGCCATAGAAATCTTCCGGGAAGCCTATAATCGGTTCTTTACCTCTGAACATATCCTCGCAGGCCCCATGCTGATTATAGCCGGCATTGGTTTGGTTGCAAACCTCCTGGTAGCCTTAGTGCTTGGGGGCCATGATCATGATGATCTGAATGCGAGGGCGGCCTTTCTTCATGTCCTCGGAGATGCCCTCTCTTCGGTTGGGGTCATCGTAGCGGGGCTTATTATCCTGTTTACCGGTTGGTATTGGGTCGATACCCTGGCCAGTGTTCTGATCGGCATCGTGATCCTGTCCGGAGCCTGGCGGGTTTTAAAGGAAACAATTCATATCCTCAATGAGGGTGCCCCTGAAGGTTCCTCTGCTGAGGCGGTAGAACATACAATACAAAAAATACCCGGTGTTATATCTGCCCATGATGTACATGTGTGGACCATCGAGCCAGGCTTTAGTGTTCTTAGTGCCCATGTACTTCTGGAAGATCAGTTGGTAAGCAATACTGGAATGGTACTCCAGAACATTAAAGAATCTCTAGAAAAAAACTTTGGTATTTCCCATGTCACCATACAGTTTGAATGCAATAATTGCGGCCAAGCCTGTGTGGTTTGTGAAGAGTCATCTCAATAATTGAGGCTGTCCTGTAACGTCCTAAGTTACGGGACAGCCTCAATTACCTCCTTCATTTTTATATAGACTGGTTTGGGAGCCTTATTCTTGTCAAAAGGATGGGCGCTCCCATAGCCTGCAAAAGTTCCAGGTATCCAACTGTATGCATCGGTATAACCCCATAAAACGAAGCAGGATATTTTCTCTTCCAGGGCAATTCTTAGTAGGTCTAGATACACTCTTTGCTGGGCTGCTTCTTTTTCCGGGCTAACGGGTAGCTTTATGCGTACATCTACTTCGGTAAATGAAACTGATAGGCCAAGTTCTTTAAATCGTTTAATATTTGCCCGTAGAGCTTGTTCATTGATTGGTTGTTCAGCCATCACATGGAGCTGGAATCCTACGCCATCGATGGGTATCTTACGTTCTATTAAGCCTTTTACAAGATAATAAAAAGCATCTCCCTTGGTTGTTCCTGCATATTCATTATTATAGTCGTTGAGAATAAGTTTTACTGTCGGATCTGCTGCTCTGGCAGTTTTAAAGGCTATATCAATATATTCTTTACCGATTGTTTTCATCCAAACCGAATTTCGTAACTGACCATTATCATCGATAACTTCATTGCAAACATCATACTCGTAAAATTTTTCCTTATATCGACTAAGAGTCTGGGTAATAGTGTCCTGAAGAACCATAATAGCTTTTTCTTTGTCAGTCAGGTTGTTTATAAAAGACGGATTTTGATTATGCCAGACAAAGGTATGGCCCCGCAGTTTAATATTATTTTTTTCTGCAAATTGTACCAGTCTGTCCGGATCAGACCAGTTCCAAAACGTTTCGGTAGGTCGTAGGTACTGTAATTTCATAATATTCTCTGGCACAAGAATATTGAAATTATCCTTTAATAGCTCTGAGTCATTTGAGTCAAGTAAATCACCAGGTCGCACTGCTACACCAAAAAGAAATTGCTTCTTATCTAGCACGCTCCGCATTGTATTGAAAGAACAAGAACTAGATATCCCTGCAATGCAAATAAATATAATCCAGTATTTCATTTTCATACTTTTTATCATGGCATTGATTTAAAAATCTGTAAACTAAAATTTTATTTTCTTTTCAGAAAATCCTTTGTTGACAGAATAGGGCCCTCCTTTTAGTATTTCTCTAAGGGGGGGCCTCGTTTATGAAAAAAACGCTCATTATCAATACTATTCTGTATATGATGCTTTTATCCCTTATTTCCTGTACTGACACTTCCGTTGCCGATCCAGGAACTGCCCATGTGCCGTCAGGCTATCACCTTGTATGGCAGGATGAGTTTAACTATTCCGGTGCCCCGGACCCTGAAAAATGGTCCTATTCGTTAGGCGGAAACGGCTGGGGCAATGGCGAAGCTCAGTTTTATACGGACAAACGGAGCAACTCTTTTGTAGATAAGGGAACCCTTACCATTCGGGCCCAAAATGAAAATGGGCTTTGGACTAGTGCCCGTATTAAGACCCAGTATAAGGCAGACTGGACCTATGGCTATATCGAAGTCCGGGCAAAACTTCCCAAGGGCATCGGTACCTGGCCTGCCATTTGGATGCTCCCCTCCTATGAGGCCTACGGCGGATGGCCCCGCTCCGGTGAAATTGATATCATGGAACATGTGGGCTTTGATCCTGAGGTAATCCATACCACGGTGCACACCCTGTCATATAATCACAAAATAGGGACCCAGAAAAATCATCACGAAAAAATACCCGGCACCACCGATGGGTTTCATATCTATGCAATGCTGTGGGATGAAGAGTCCATACAATGGTTTATAGATGGCAAGCCCTTTTATCAATTTAAGAACGAACATAAAACCTATGCAGAATGGCCCTTTGATAAACCCTTTTATATAATTCTTAACCTGGCAATAGGCGGTTCCTGGGGCGGCCAGAAGGGGATTGATAAAAATTTAAAGACAGCCCAATTAGAAATCGATTATGTGCGGGTCTATCAGAAACCATAGGTAATGTATAGATCTAACCCCGGCCCTTCCTGAGGGTTCGGGGGCAGGAAACTGATGGAAAGCCGATCCTGTAACAATGAGAAAAAAGCCCCCTGCCAAATCTGGTTAAGAATTTCTTCCGCTAACCGGGAACTTACGCCAGCCTGGCATCTCAGCCTTAAACGGTCCTTCTCTTTCAGGTGGTGGGCTTCTAACAGGATGGTTTCAGAAATAGTAAAGAGGCCCGCGAACATATCGGCTATACAAATGGCAGTGATCAGGGAGGTCTGGGTATCCAGGGTATGATGCATAGTCTCTTCTTCCGACTGTGTAAAAAAGTTGGTGACCCGTATACCATCTGGAGGCAGGCCAAACTCTTGGGACGATGTAATAAGGGCTAATAGGATATCATACAGGGTAATCTCAGACAGACTTGATCTCATTGAATGCAGGTGGTCATCAATATAGGTAAGTATTTTAATGCGCCGTCTCAGACTGGATCGGTCGCCCCCTGAAGCGGCATCCATATCAATAATGCTTATCAGTAATTGATTGGTACTGCGATGATGAAATTCGAGGTCCTTAAGCTGTTTTTCAAGCTCGGTAAGCTGTTTCAGCAGCCGTTTTTGCGATTCCCTGCTTTCCTGTAATTCCCGTTCTATTTTTTCTATTGGTTCCCCCATGGTTCCCCTCCCACTGGCGGCTGCACTAATCGACCACAATTAAATCATATTCCTGATTTCCCAATCCTATGCGTTCTGCATAATCTAGGCCGAGCTTCCAATTGGTATGGGGTTGGGCCAGGGTAAAGCGATCGGCCCCTTCCTGGTGTTCTCCATGGCCGATACAGCTTTCAGGATTCACCGGCGCACTGTTAACCAGGTCCACCGAAGCCCGGTCCAGGGCGACCGGATCAAAACTGGCGGCGATGCCGATATCCCCGACGATCGGTACATCGTTCATAGACCAGCAGTCACAGTTAGGGGATACATTCATAATAAAATTGATGTGAAAGGCTGGCTTGTTTTTCACCACCGCCAGGGCATATTCGGCGATCTTTTCCTGGGCACCTACCGAGTCCCATTGGGGCTGGGCCGCATCGTACATACAGACCGCAACACATTGGCCACAGCCGACACAGCGGGTATAATCAATCACCGCCTTTTTATTTTCCAGGTGAATCGCATCCTGGGCACAATTTTTCACACAGATCCCACAGCCAACACAGTGTTCCATGTTTATTTTAGGCTGGCCGTTGGAGTGCATTTCCATTTTTCCGCCAATGGAACCGGAACCCATACCAAGATTCTTTATGGCTCCGCCAAAGCCGGTAAGTTCATGACCCTTAAAGTGGTTCATCGATATGAGCACATCGCTTTCTGCAATGGCCGAGCCAATCTTGGCGGTTTTACAATGCTTCTGATTAATTTCTATTTCCCGGTACTCGGTGCCCTTAATCCCATCGGCGATAATGACCGGGCATCCTGTGGCGAAGGGATTAAAACCGTTTTCAAAGGCACTTTCGATATGATCCACCCCATTAGAGCGGCGACCCTTGTACAGGGTATTAGAGTCGGTTAGAAAGGGCAGGGCCCCTTGCTTTTTAAGAAGCTGTACGAGCCTGAGTACATAGTTTGGCCTGATATAGGCCAGGTTTCCGGGCTCGCCGAAGTGGATTTTTATAGCCGTAAGCTTTTTATCAAAATCGATGCTGAGGATTCCCGCTTTTTTAATAAGGGCTTCGAATTTATCCAGCAGATTTTTACCCGGTTTTGTTCGCAGACTGGTCAAATAGACGACCGATTTTTGTATTGATTTATTCATAGGTAAATGATAGGGGAGGGCCAGTAGTTTGTAAAGAGGTTCTGCATTTTTTTTAAAAAAATTGCTTGCATTTTTAAAAAAGTGGGTTTATAGTGTTACTAACAAGCGTTAGTAACGCATAAGGTGAACCTTTGAAGGACAAGATGCGCCGCAAGGTTCACAAAAACGAATGGAGGTACCTATGAAAAGGCTCACAATGACGATTGTCATGGCTGTCGCGGTTTTCGGTCTGGTCTATGCGGGAGGCGGAACCGAAAAGTCTGCATCCAGCACCGGTGGTCAAAAGACCATCAATTTTCTGGCCGTATGGGGCGGTCAGGAAGCGGAAGTATTTAAGGCTATGGTAAAGCCCTTCGAAGAGCGGACTGGAATTAAGGTTGAACTGGAAGCAACCCGGGACCTGGATGCGGTTATTACTACCCGGGTAGAGGCAGGAAATCCCCCCGATGTGGCCGGACTTCCTGGGCCAGGTAAACTGGTGGAACTGGCTAAGGCGGGCAAGCTGGTAGACCTTTCCCAGGTCTTGGATATGGCAGAATTTGACAAAAACTATTCCAAGGGCTGGAAAGATCTCGGAACGGTGGATGGCAAACTCTACGGCATCTTTACCAAGGCTGCTATTAAAGGCCTTGTATGGTATAACCCCAAAACCTTTAAGTCCGCTGGGGTAAATCCACCTTCAAATACCTGGACCTGGAATGACATGATGGCCTATGCCAAACAAGCCCAGGATAAGGGGCTGGCACCCTGGGCAATCGGTGTGGAAAGCGGTGCCGCTTCCGGCTGGGTAGGCACGGACTGGCTGGAAAATATTTTCCTGCGGGTAAATGGCCCCGACAAATACAAGGAATGGTATGAGGGCAAGCTGGCCTGGACCAGTCCTGAAGTTCGCAAAGCCTGGGAAATCTGGGGACAGATTATTGCGGATCCAAAAATGATTTATGGCGGTCCCAATTATGTAAACTCTACTAACTTTGGCAATGCCCATGAACCCCTCTTTACCAATCCCCCCAAGGCCCTCTTCCATCATCAGGCAAGCTTTATTCAGAGCTTCATCACCAATCAATTCCCGAACCTGAAACCGGTAGAGGACTTTGATTTTGTGGCTTTCCCCAGCATTGATCCGAAATATGCAAAGGCTGTAGAAGGCGCCGCAGATGTGATTGGAGTGTTCAAAAATACGCCAGAGGTACGGGCCTTTGTGAACTACCTGGCCAGTGCAGAAGCCCAGGCCTATTGGGCCGCCGGAACCGGTGCTCTGGCAACCAATAAGAATGTTTCCCTGGTGTTCTATCCCGATGCACTCACCAAGCGGGCTGCAGATATCATGAACAAGGCCGAAATTGTGGTCTTTGATGCATCTGATATGATGAAACCCGAAATGAACGCCGCCTTCTGGTCTGCTGTGGTCAGCTATATCGAAAATCCCAAGAACCTGGATTCCATTCTCGCTGGACTCGAAAAGGTCCGTAAGGATGCATATAAATAATAGGTAGTCATATTGATGAGCCGGAGCCGCCTGGTTCCGGCTTTTAGTTAGTCTGTAAGGCGGAATAGAATGCATAGTAATTATTTTCTGATAGCAGTCCTGGCAATAGCGATTATACCCCTTATTATTTGGGCCTATTTACTCGTGGCGGAACTGCTTGTTTCCAGGACCCCTCAAAAGGTATCTCGAAACCTTCGTCCCTGGTTGTGGCTGCTGCCAAGTCTGTCTTTGCTCTTTGTGTTTCTGGTATACCCCGCATTAAACACGGTATATCTCAGTTTCCTTGATGCAAAATCCACCAACTTTGTCGGCCTTGCAAATTATCTCTATATTTTTACCGATTCAAACATGCTCATCGTACTTCGCAATAATGTACTCTGGCTGGTGCTCTTTACGCTGTTCTGCCTCTTTTTCGGACTCTTAATTGCTCTACTGGCAGATCGGGTCCGCTATGAATCGGTAGCGAAGGCCTTTGTATTTTTACCAATGGCCATATCCTTTGTTGCTGCCGGCGTTATCTGGAAATTCATGTATGAATACCGGCCCGCAGGTTCACCCCAGATCGGCACCGTTAACGCCTTTTTTACCGCAGTGAACCCTTCCTTTGAGCCCAAGGCCTGGCTTTTCGATCGCTCAACAAACAATGTGGCCCTCATCATTGTCGGTATCTGGATGTGGACCGGTTTTGCCATGGTCATTCTTTCCGCGGGCCTTAAGGGTATCAGCGAGGACCTGCTTGAGGCGGCCCGCATTGATGGTGCAGGGGAATTTACCATCTTTTTTAAAATTATTCTTCCTTTACTGCTTCCGACCATTACGGTGGTAGCTACCACCCTCATTATAAATGTTCTGAAAGTCTTTGATATTGTATATGTCATGACCAACGGGAACCTGGGAACCGAGGTTATTGCGAACAGGATGTACAAGGAAATGTTTAATTACCGAAACTATGGCCGGGCCAGTGCCATCGCAACACTGTTGCTTTTGGCGATTATTCCGGTAATGATTATGAATATTAAACGTTTTAACGCGGAGGGTTCCCATGAGTAGATCCCTTACTTCTTTGGAGGCCCGGTACCGAAAAGCCCTGGCATCCATTCCGCTTCACCTGGTTCTTATCGTCGCCTGTGTGGTCTGGATGGTTCCCTCGGTTGGCCTATTTATCAGTTCGTTCCGGCCGAAAAACCTTATTGCCATTAGCGGCTGGTGGGAAGCCTTTAAAAGTCCCTTTTCATTTACCCTGGATAACTATATCCATGTTATTTCCCAGGGAAACATGGGTAGAAGCTTTATCAACAGCCTGCTTATTTCGGTCCCTTCTACGGTTATTCCGATTTTTATCGCCGCTGCAGCGGCCTATGCCTTTGCATGGATGCGCTTTCCCCTGCGGAAAACCCTCTTCCTGCTGGTGGTAGCTCTTATCGTGGTTCCCCTGCAGATGACCATGATTCCGGTCCTGCGGATCTTTAATAATCTGGGTTTTACCGGCAGTTTTGGCGGTATCTGGCTTGCCCACACCGCCTACGGTTTACCCTTTGCGGTATACCTCCTGCGAAATTTTATTGCCCAGCTTCCCGGATCCATGATTGAATCCGCAGAGATTGATGGTGCTTCCCATCCACTCATATTCCTTAAGCTGATTCTTCCCACATCCATACCAGCCATATCTTCTCTGGCCATCTTCCAGTTTATGTGGGTATGGAATGACCTCCTCATTGCCCTGGTCTATCTTGGCGGGACCCCCGATGTGGCCCCCATGACGGTTACCATCGGAAATCTGGTCAATTCCTACGGCGGCGGCTGGGAATACCTTACTGCAGCGGCCTTTATCTCTATGGCCTTACCCCTTGTGGTCTTCTTCGGATTACAGCAATATTTTGTAAAGGGCGTTCTGGCCGGTTCGGTCAAGGAATAGCGGTAAAAAGGACGAATGGCAGATGAAAAAACGAATGGTTTCAGCATCCGATGTGGCAAAACTTGCGGGGGTATCCAGAACAACCGTATCCTTTATTCTGAATAATACCCCGGGAAAACATATAAGCGAAGCGACCCGTCAGCGGGTTCTGCAGGCCGCCAATGCGCTGGAATATGTTCCAGACGAAGATGCGGTCAGTGTTGCCCGGAGTACCCATTTTACTATAGGTTTTTTTATCAGCCATTCAAGCTCTATCTTTACCGATGCATATATTATCAGATTGATTGATGGAATGGCCCTGGTGTTTAACAAGCACCGGTGCCGGCTGGTTTTGCAACCCCTGCGGCAGTCCCAGACTAATTATCTTGAACTGGTCCGTTCCCATTCACTGGACGGAGTTATACTCATCAACACCCATATAAATGATCCGGGTATCATGGAACTGGAACAGGCTGGCATACCTCTGGTAGTAATCGGTTCCATTCAGGGACTTCATATTCCCCAGGTTGATATTGATAATACCGCTGCGGCCCGAGAAATGGCTGAACACTTAATATCCCTGGGCCATTCCAGGATCGCCATGATTGTCCACGCGCAGGTATCTTACTATGCCGCAGCTCATCGGCTGGCAGGCTATACAGCGGCTATGGAAGCGGCAGGGCTAAAAGTGCGCCAAGAGTACATCCGCATAGCCGATTTTACTGAAGCCTCTGGCTATAGGGCTATGCGGGAACTCTTAGATCTTAAGGACCGGCCCACAGCGGTTTTTGCAGGGAACGATGTGGTTGCCTACGGCGCCATGCAGGCGATTCAGGACGCGGGTCTGTCTATTCCCGATGATATATCCCTGGCTGGCTTTGACGATGACTACCTTTCCCGTTATCTGAATCCGCCCCTTACCACGGTTACCCAGCCTGCATCTGGTTTAGGAGAGGCTGCGGCCCGCCTGGTATTACAACAAATACTTTCACCAATGAAACATACAGAGCAATTGGAAGGGCAGTCTGAACCTTCAGAGGTGCATAGAATCATATTGCCTACCGTACTGGCACTACGGGAATCTTGCAGGAGCATACATCATGAGCAACAATGAAAATCTAGAATGGAAAATAATCGAAACTTCTTGGAATAAAAAGACCCTCGGTAAGGATGAAACCCTTTTTACCCTGGCCAATGGACATCTGGGACTTCGGGGCGATTTCGATGAACCTGAACCAGCTTTTCATCGGGGGACCTATATCAACGGTTTTTTTGAAAAGGAACCAATAGTCTACGGTGAAATAGCCTACGGTTATGCAGAAAACCATGAAACCATTTTGAATCTTCCCGACCCCAAACTGGTCCGACTTTTCATCAACAATACTGAGTTCCGTCTGGATACGGCTCAGCTCAGTTATTACCGCCGCTATCTGGATATGAAAGAGGGACTGCTTGTCCGCGAGGTAGAAGCCCTTTTGCCGAATGGCTGCCGGCTTCGGTTAAAAAGCCGGCGGCTCGTTAGTTTTAGCCGGGACACCCTTGGGGCTTTGGAATATCAATGTACTGTTTTGGAAAGTCCTGAAAATAAGCCTGTTTCGGTCCGTTTAGAATGTCCCCTGGAAGCCCTCGCATCGAACCGTAAGGCTGAAAAGGACCCCCGGGTGGGATCAAAATTTAGCCGGCACCCCTACCGGGTAAGTTTCCTTAATGCAGAGGAATCGCGTGCCGCCCTGGCCCTGGAGACCCATAAAAGTGGCCTCGCAGCGGATATATTAATGCATTATCAGCTTATTCCCCAGGGGAAATTGAATGTTTCTTATAATAAAGAGGAACATTCTATTGTTCATCGCTGGGAAGGGCCAATGGCCCCCGGAGATTATTGCACCTTGTATAAATATTTTTCATATTCTACGGGGGCCGCGGGAGAAAAAGAAGCGGTACAGCTTCAGAATCAACTGGCTATACAATCTGC
>Ga0272446_1006626_pt1 | contig 11964 bp, 6 predicted proteins | sample YNPCB0061_FD_194587 | JGI IMG/M metagenome (GOLD analysis project Ga0272446, IMG submission 194587) | Hot spring microbial mat communities from Yellowstone National Park, WY, United States - YNP-CB-006-1 | ecosystem: Environmental > Aquatic > Thermal springs > Hot (42-90C) > Sediment | place... | reverse complement strand
TTGCCAACACCCTGAAATACATATTTATGGCAGTAAGCGCTAATTTCGGCAATATGTTCAGTGTTGCTGGCGCCTCCTTATTTTTACCTTTTTTGCCTTTACTCCCCAAACAAATTTTACTAATCAATTTTCTGACTGATTTCCCAGAGATGACGATTGCCAGTGATAATGTGGATGAAGTCTATATCCAAAAACCACATCGTTGGGATGTGGGGTTTATCCGTCAATTTATGTTGATCTTTGGGCCATTGAGTTCTGTATTCGATTACCTAACCTTTGCCCTTCTGATCCTTTTTTTGAGAGGAAATGAAGCACAGTTTCAAACCGGTTGGTTTGTCGAGTCGGTTCTCTCGGCTATGGTGGTAGTTTTTGCCGTGCGTACGCGTTTACCGTTCTTCCATAGTCGCCCCAGCCTCTTGATGATAGGGGTAACACTGGTCACCGCAGTGGTTGTACTGGCTCTTCCTTATTCCTCACTCGCAGGGGTGTTTGGTTTTACTCCTTTGCCTCTTTCCTATCTGCTTTTCCTATCAGGAATTGTCATTCTCTACTTCATCTCGGCAGAATTTACCAAGCGCTGGTTTTATCGACTGGCTAAAAACCGTGAGGCATGATCGGATGGCGAAAATCTTCTTCCCTTCAAAAACTCTATGAGGTTCTTCTGATGAGAATCCCGTCTTTTTCAAATCTTTTGATAAATCTCCATCTGGAGAAGTGGGGGGTTAGGGTTTCGGCAATTTTGACGTTGCTTATGGGAATTGTGAATCTAATTTCAGCGGTTCAGCCCGCCTTACTGGATCGGCTGGCGATCCTCAGAGAAATTGTTCCTCTGGAAGTTCGTGTTGGAAGCCGATTCACTTCTGCACTAGCAGGTTTTGCCCTTATCCTGCTGACAAGCAGTTTGTGGCGGCGCAAGCGTGTTGCCTGGCTCATCACGGTAGGTCTTTTACTGGTTTCTTCATTTAGCCACCTGATCAAGGGGTTGGATTTTGAGGAAGCCAGCCTTTCCCTGGGTATCCTTTTGCTCCTCATCCTGGTCCGAGATAGTTTCCATGCCGAGTCAGATCCCCCTTCGGTGAAACAAGGCATATTAGCCCTGATTGCTGCTTTTGCGTTTACTCTAATTTACGGTACCGTCGGCTTTTATCTTCTGGATCGGCATTTTAGTACTCCCTTTAACCTTTCGCAGGCACTCCGGCAAACGGTAACGATGTTCAGCGCATTTTACGACCCGGGGTTAGAACCTGTTACCGGCTTTGGGCGCTACTTTGCCGTTTCCATTTATGGTATTGGTGCCGGAACGTTGGGGTTTGCGTTCATGATGATAATACGCCCGGTTTTAGTGCGTTTTCCGGCTACTCCGGAAGAACGTAATCGGGCAGAAAACATCGTAAAACGCTTTGGACGAACTGCACTTGCGCGAGCGGCTTTGTTTGAGGATAAATCTTATTTTTTCAGCGGTGCAAATACCATGATTGCTTATGCAGTTAGCGGACGCGGTGCAATTGCTTTAGGTGATCCGATAGGTCCTGTTGAAGAAGCCGCCGAAGCGATTGTGCGCTTTCGGGATTTTTGCACGTGCAAGGATTGGACGCCTGCCTTTGTTTCCACTCTACCAGAGTACCTGGACCTGTACCGCCAGGCAGGTTTTGATGCCATTTGTATCGGTTATGAAGCCATTGTGATATTACAAGGATTCTCTTTAGAAGGTAGTCAGAACAAGAGCCTTCGCAACGCCGTCAGTCGGATGGAACGGGCAGGTTACACTGCCGAAGTCATTTCCCCCCCACTGGAAGAACCATTGCTCCACGCTTTGCATGAGATCAGCGATGCCTGGTTAACCTTGCGTCATGGGGGAGAAATGCACTTTTCCGATGGCTGGTTTGATGAGCAGTATATTCGCCATAGCCCGGTCATTGTTATTCGCGACGCAAATGGAACATTGGTTGCTTTTGCCAATCTGGTACCGGAATATCAGAAGAATGAAATAACGCTTGACCTGATGCGTCATTTTTCTGATGTGCCCAACGGTACAATGGATTTTCTCTTTGTGAAGATGCTCCAGTGGGCAAAACAACAGGGGTATGAAACATTTAGTTTGGGGCTGAGCGCTATTGTGGGGGTGGGTGAAAAGCCTGAAGACCCACGGGTGGAGCAGGCTTTGCATATTCTGGCTGGGTATGTTTCGCGTTTTTACAATTTCAAGGGATTACACACCTTTAAAGAGAAATTTCATCCTCAATGGCAACCTCGTTACCTGGTTTACCCGGGTGCAGCCAGTTTGCCGCTGGTATTATCCACTTTATTGAAAGTTCATTCGGGTAAGAATTACCTCGTCAGATTCCTTTGGAAGTAGCCTATATACCGGACTAGAATTTTTCAGATCAGAACTTCCATTTGCTTTGAATATTCTGGTATATGAGTTTCCATGAGGAGATGCTAAAAATGATACCTTTACCTGATGATAACCAGAAAGCAACAACGCCGGTTCTGGTAGGTTTGACTGCTCAGGAAGCCACCAATAGATTAAACCAATATGGCCATAACACAATAGCTGCTCAAAAGAAAAATCCTGCGCTTCTTTTCCTGAAAAAATTCTGGGGGCCGGTAGCGTGGATGCTGGAAATCACCATCGGTTTACAACTATACCTTGGCAAGGTAACCGAAGCAATTGTCATTGGGGCACTGCTGTTGTTTAATGCCATTCTCAGTTTTTTCCAAGAAAATCATGCTCAAAATGCACTGGATTTACTGCGCAAAAAACTGACCATTCAATCTCGAGTCTTGCGAGATGGAAAGTGGCAAGTTTTACCGGCGGATAACCTCGTGCCAGGCGATATTATTCATCTGCGAATGGGCGATCTGGTCGCGGCTGACGTGAAGATTCTGGATGGACAGGTACAAATAGATCAATCCAGCCTGACGGGTGAGTCGCAACCGGTAGATATAGAAAAAGGACAATACGCTTATGCTGGAACAATAATCAAGCGGGGGGAGGCAACTGGAGAAGTTGTTGCAACCGGGGCACAAACGAAATTTGGCAAAACAGCAGAGCTGGTACGCACTGCAAAAACAGGCAGTCATTTGGAAGAGATTGTTTTTAAAGTTGTAAAGTATTTAGTCATTGCGGATGTTGCCCTCGCGAGTATCGTGGCAGTTTACTCAATTTACATGAAGATTGCCTGGCATGAGATTTTGCCTTTTATCCTGATTTTGCTGGTAGCATCTGTACCGGTTGCCTTACCAGCAATGTTCACGCTGGCAACCGCATTAGGAGCTGCCGAACTGGCTCACACCGGTGTGCTGGTAACCCGCTTATCTGCTATCGAAGAAGCGGCTGCAATGGATGTTTTAGCAAGTGATAAAACAGGTACTCTCACCGATAATCGTTTGACCTTTGCGGCAGTTAAGCCTTTTCCGCCTTTTACCGAAGATGAAGTCATTCAATGGGGAGCATTGGCTTCTGATGAATCTACTCAGGATCCATTGGACCTGGCAATTCTGAGCGCTGCACATGAAAGGGGTGTGGATCTCTCCGCTGAGGTGCTTGAATTCACTCCCTTTGATCCCGCTACAAAACGATCCGAAGCACGGATTCGGCAAAACAATGGTACTTCATTGCAAGTAGTTAAAGGTGCTCCTCTCACCCTTGCCGAACTGGCAAACCATGACGCAGACATTAAGGGAGATTTACACGAACTGGCAGTTAAGGGGTTTCGGGTTATAGCTGTTGGTGTGGGAGAGCGTGATAAACCATTTCGGCTCGCAGGATTAATTGGATTACAGGATACTCCCAGAGCAGATTCGCAAATCTTAATTCGATCATTGGCCGATTTAGGAGTGCGGGTAATCATGGTTACAGGCGATGACGCCCAAACTGCACAGGCTGTTGCCCAACAAATCGGCATTCCCGGAACTGCCTGTTCAGCAGAGACTCTAAAAAATCAAACTACTCCCCCAGATTTGTCCTGCAATATTTTTGCCGGTGTCTTTCCAGAGGACAAAATTCATCTGGTACAGGCTTTGCAAAAAGCCGGTCATATTGTGGGAATGACGGGTGATGGGGTTAATGATGCCCCGGCTTTGAAGCAAGCCGAGGTTGGAATTGCGGTAGCCAGTGCTACCGATGTGGCTAAAGCGGCTGCGAGTCTGATTCTGACAACCCCAGGATTGAGCAATATTCTCAGCGCGGTAAAAACCAGCCGGGAAATTTATCAGCGCATGTTAACCTATACACTCAACAAAATCATCAAAACCTTTCAGATTGCTCTTTTCCTGAGTATTGGTTTCTTGATTTCAAGAGAATTTATCATTACCCCTTTGCAAATTGTATTACTGTTATTTGCAAATGATTTCATTACCATGTCCATTGCCACTGATCATGTCACTGCCTCTTCTAAACCGGACCGTTGGAATATCCTTTCCCTGATGAAAACAGCATTTATCATTGCTTTACCGGTACTCCTTCTGTCGTTTGGATTTTTTTATGCTGCAAAGTCCATCATTCTGCTTGCCTTACCTGAGCTACAAACCCTGATGTTTGTTATGCTTGTCTTTACCGGTCAGGCGAATGTGTATCTGGTTCGGGAAAGGCATCATTTTTGGAGGTCACTACCCAGTCGTTGGATGCTCCTTGGCACGTTGCTGGATTTTATCCTTGTCAGCGTCTTTGCGACGCAAGGAATATTGATGGCCGCTATTCCTTTTAATCTGATTCTCCTTTCAATGGCTCTTGTCGGGGTATACTTACCTGTAGCAGATTGGCTGAAAATTACCGTTTTTAGACATGCTCGTATGGATTTATGAACCTCTTTTGGAAGTTTCTGTTCAAAAAACAGCCGTTCTTAGTGGTGATGTTTTACAGATAAAGGATGGTTTTGTTTCGTTGAAGCCTGATTTGGGGTTTGTATGAGTGTCTATCTGGTTATCATTATCCTTCTTGGCCTGGTCCTTGCTCAAGCGGTAATCATTGTCTTGCTCTGGCGGCGCAGCAGGAAGGTGGATTTAGGGCTGGATGAAGTGGCGGAGGATGTGTTGAAGGCTCTTTACCATCTTTCGCGTCAAAAGTCACCAGTCAGTCGCTCTGAATTGGTGCGGGGAGCAGATATTCAACCTGCCCGCTCGCTCATTATTATAGAGGAGATGAAGCGACGAAAATGGATCACCATAGAGGGAGAGAACCTGACGATTCTCCCTGCAGGCGAACGAAGAGCCATTGAATTGATTCGTGCTCATCGTCTTTGGGAACGCTATCTGGCAGACAAAGAAGGTATGGCGCTTGGTGCCTTGCATGAAGAGGCCACCCGTCGTGAACACCTCACCAGTACTGAGGAGGCTGACCGTCTGGCGGCTGAATTGGGCAATCCAGAATTCGACCCGCATGGTGATCCGATTCCCACGCGAGAAGGTGAATTGATATCTTCCCCCATCGGGATTCCGCTCAGCCGCTGGCCGGAAAAACGAATTGGGCAGGTGATTCAAGTAGAGGATGAGCCCCCTGCGCTATTTTCCCAACTCATCCTGCTCGGTTTGACGCCGGGTGCCCAAATTGAGGTAGATGAACGGTTGCCAAACCGGATTTTAGTATGGAGTGGAAGAAGGCGATTTGCCCTTTCCCCGATTGCTGCAGAAGCTGTCTTTGTTGTTGAACCACCACCCGAACAAACGCCACTCTCTGAACTTGAAATTGGGCAGATGGGCAGAATTCTCCATGTGGGAAACACCCGGAGTATTGATGAAAGTTTATTACAGGCCGGACTGCAGGAAGGCGCAGAGATTGCTGCCATTCGCGCAGACCCGCTCGGTGACCCGATTTATTATCAGATCAACGGAAATGAGATCGCTCTACAACGAGCGCTGACAAACCAGATTCAAGTAGATACCCTGACTATTCGTGAATTTCCCCTGCCCCATAAACCGTGGCTACGAGAGGAATTCGAACATTTCAAAGAACTAACCGTGCGCTATGGAAGCCGGGCGGTGCTGAGACGTGCTTTGCTTTTCTTCGGACCCGCTTTTCTTATCAGTGTGGGCTACATGGACCCTGGTAACTGGGGCACGGATATTGAAGGGGGTGCCCGCTTTGGTTATCAGTTGCTGTGGGTCATTTTGATGGCTAACCTGATGGCAATCCTCATGCAGACTCTCTCGGCAAAACTGGGAATTGCCACCGGAAAATCTCTCCCCGAAGTCTGCCGCGACCGCTACCCCAAGTGGTTAAGCATTGCCCTTTGGGGCACAGCAGAACTGGCGGCTATTGCTACCGATCTGGCCGAATTTTTAGGTGGTGCAGTTGGTTTCTACCTGCTTTTTGGTATTCCTCTCTTCCCGGCTGCTTTGCTGACCGGTGTAGTCATTTCGCTGATTTTGCTGCTTGAGCACTACGGATTCCGCAAACTGGAGCTGGTGATCATTGGAATGATTGCCATTATTGGTTTTATGTATATGACGGAGATCTGGCTCTCCAAACCAGACTGGGCGCAAATTGCTCATGGATTGTTGATTCCGAACCTGCCTGCCGGGGCGACCCTGGTGGCGGTAGGTATCATTGGGGCGACGGTGATGCCGCACAACCTTTACCTGCACAGCGCGTTGATTCAGACCCGTTTTCGTGTAAGTGATTCGCTTAAGCGAAAGCAGTCTATTTACCGGTTGGCGGTAATGGATTCGGTAGTGGCATTAAATGGGGCTTTTTTTGTCAATGCTGCCATTCTGGCCATGTCTGCGGCAGTGTTTTCTGGAGGACGCTTGCATGAATATTCGCTTGAATCGGCTCATCAAACCCTTACCCCTCTCTTGGGACCCCTTGCCGGGACGGCCTTTGCCGTTGCTTTACTGGCATCAGGGCTGGCTTCTTCAACAACCGCAACCATGGCCGGGCAGGTCATTATGGAAGGATTCATTCATCGGCGTATCAATATCTGGCTACGGCGGGCAATAACCATGATTCCGTCATTGGTCATCATAGGCTTGGGGCTGAATCCCTTGACGATTCTTATCCTGTCTCAAGTAAGTCTTTCTTTCCAATTGCCTTTTGCCATGGTGCCATTGGTGCTATTTACCAGCAACCGCGAAATCATGGGTGAGTTCACCAACCAGCGTATTACTGCTCTGCTTGCATGGTTGACAACGGTGATCATTCTGGGTTTGAATATCCTCCTGTTGATTCAGACCTTTTCATCAGGCAATGGGGGGTAAAGAGCTTCTGGTATTTGTCGTAATATTTTCCTAATCAATAACAAATTCTCTCAACTGCGGGAAGGATAGAGTCAGGAATTGGTCCGAGGTAAGCGCTAAAAATAATTCCGATAAATCATCACACTGAAATCTTCGTCTTGACTGTGAAGTTCAGCGGGTATATAAATGAATTAGCGATGAAGATCGCTTAGTTTCACACTAACCGCCTTTCTGGGCTGATAGCTTCTATCTCTACATAAGGGAATGTATGGATAGAAGATTCTTGATTTTTTCCGATTTTATACAAGGTATGCCAATTATGTTTGCCAAATATGGCGAAACTGTGGAGGATTTCTGATGGTTCAAACTAATGACATTGCTGGAATCGAAAATTTATACCAAGATATAGGATTACACGACCCCGATATCCAGGCCAAACGAATCCAATTTGGGTATAACGAAATCCCTGAAAAGAGAGAAGGGGCATTAACAGGAATTTTAAAGCGCATGTGGGGTCCAATTCCATGGTTGCTTGAGGGTGCCATGCTTTTTGAGTTGTTTTTGGAAAAGGGCGTCCAGGCCGCAGTTGTTTTTCTGTTGCTGGTTTTTTCAGCGGTCATCGGACAAATTCAGGAGAGTCGTGCCAAGAAAGCAATTGGGTACCTGCATCAGCAGTTACAAATCAGTGTCCGAACATTGAGGGATGGAATATGGCATACCATCCCCTCTCGTGAGCTTGTCCCCGATGATATTGTGCATGTTAAAGTTGGAGATGTTGTGCCTGCGGATGTGGTAATTATCCATGGAAACGTTAGTGTTAATGAGTCTGCACTCACTGGTGAATCAATTGATGTCATCAAAAAAGAAGGTGAAACGATTTTTTCTGCATCAACGATCAGTCATGGGGAAGTTATTGCCCGCGTTTCCGCAATTGGAAAGAACAGTTCTTACGGGAAAACCGCCGAGTTAGTCCGTACCGCTGAAGCTCCAGGTCGACTGCAAACATTACTTTTCAACATCGTTCGCTATTTGGCGTACCTGGATATTTTTCTCGCTGTGATTTTGGTGATCACTGCCTTAAGTAAAGGAACACCGTGGCAAGAGTTGTTGCCATTCGTGGTGGTATTGTTTATCGCAACGATTCCAATCTCAATGCCCTCCAGTTTCATTGTGGCCAATTCGTTGGAAGCAAAAAACTTAGCCAAAGAGAACGTGCTCGTTACCGGATTGACCGGGATTCAGGAAGCGGCAAGCATGAGTATTCTGCTTGTTGATAAAACAGGAACTTTGACGAATAATCGCCCTGAAATTGCCGAACTGGTCCCATTTGGACAATTGGAAGATACCGAGTTACTGAAATTAGCGACTGCTGCCAGTGACAATACATCAAATGACACAATAAGCACTGCTATTCTTAAGGCTTTCAAAGAAAAACAATTGCCGATGCCCGAGAGAACCTCTTTTACAGCATTCGATCCCGTTCAAAAAGTATCTAGGGCTCAGATCAGCCAAAACGGGATCTATCTCAATGTAGTACTGGGTTCTCCTGTTGTTATTGCTGAGATGGCCGAAGGACCCGGCAATTTTTTCGATCAGGTTAATTTACTGAGCTCGAAAGGTTCCCGGGTTCTGGCAGTGGCGGCCGGAGAGGAGGAAAAGTTAGTTTGTCAAGGGCTGATTGCTTTCGCGGATACACCTCGAGATGACGCCAAAGAATCCTTGGCAAAAATCCAGGCCTTGGGTATCCGCATTATTATGCTAACCGGTGATACGGCTGGCACCGCCAGGGCAATTGCTGAGCAGGTGGGAATTGGTAATCGTATAGGTAGATTGAAAGATGCGCTTTCCAATCCGTTGGATTTTGATGGTTTCGCTGATGTTTATCCCGAAGATAAGTACAAGATTGTGAAGGCCCTTCAGCAGGCGGGTATGGTGGTTGGGATGACTGGGGATGGCATTAACGATGCACCGGCGCTGAAACAGGCAGATGTAGGTATTGCAGTCAGCACTGCTACAGATGTGGCAAAGTCGGCCGCCAGGGTTGTCCTAACCAGGGCAAATTTATCTGATATTACTAAATTAATTGATTCTGGACATCGTGTTTATCGGCGGATGATGACGTGGACCATCACAAAGCTGGCGCGGACCGCACAATTAGCAGCGCTTCTGACTTTTGGATTTATCTTTACCGGTTTCTTCCCGGTTTCATTAAGTCTGATTGTGTTTATCGTGGTGATGAACGATATGGTTACCCTGGCCTTAGGCACAGACCGGGCATGGCCAACCACTGTGCCCGAAAAATGGAATATACCACAACTAGCAATGATTTCCGCTATTTTTACCATCGGTTGGTTGGCGCTTGGACTGGGGCTGCTTATCTACTATTATAAAGTTCAAAATTTGAGTGCTGCCCAAATCAGTTCTTTAATGTTCTTATATCTGATTTATTCCGCGATGGTAACAATCCTCATGACGCGGACTCGTGACGCATTCTGGTCATACGCTCCCAGCCGATGGGTTATCGGGATGGTCATTATCAATATGGTTGTTGCTACACTCATGGCTACCCTGGGTTGGATTATGACCGCCATTTCCCTTCAATCAATCATCCTATTATTGATTGTTACACTCCTTACAATGTTGGTCTTAGATGGCTTAAAAATCAGATATTACAGGAGAACGGGCATTTTAGGAACAGAACGGTGTTCGTAAATTACAAAAAATATATTTAAAATTATAAATGAGCGAATGCTGGTATATCATTCATTCCATTCCGACTGGCGGAAGTGATTTGTCCGAATTTGATGGTTACGCTCATAAAATCAACCTATTTGAGTTAAATTTTTTATACCCCGATAATGATGCGTAACCAGCAACATTTAACCAGAAGGGTTAACACCACGTTGATTATCTTCTTGAGAACAATCGTTTTTTTAATTTTCTGCAAGATACGTGTCAAGTCAAAAGAAAATGTTACCGAAAGTGGATGGTGGGTTCAAATGAAAATGTTACTGTAGGGTCATGCTCCTTTTTGAGAGTTTGGAAGACATTCACGGTTGGGGCTGGCTTTTGGGTCGGTACGGCCCAGAGTTGGTCAATCCACTGTGCAATTTGCTGACGCAACTGGAGGGGATTGGTTTGGTCACGCAGGGTCTGCAAACGGTTCAATACGGTGTCGGGCAGCGTTCCGGCCTGACACAGGCGTTCAAACGGGGTTTTGGGGGTATCGAAGACCCGCCGATAGCGTCCTTCCTCCACCTTGACCTTGTGTTGGGTACGCATGACCGGCTGGAAAAAATTGTGATACAACCACAGGGCGGAATACAAGCGACGCAAGATGAACAACTGCTCCAAGCGGTCCAGCCGTCCGTGACCGACATAGGCACGCACCAAACTGTGATTGTTCTCCTCTACAAAGCGGTTGTCATTTTTGTGATACAGACGCGAACGCGAGATTTGTACAGCCTCGATTTTGTCTTTCCAAAACTGCAACAAATGGGCATTGAAGAACTCAAGCCCGTTATCGGGGTGTAGTCCGCGCACCTCAAACGGCAAACGCCGCAAAATTGCCTCGAAACCGTCACTCATGGCTAGATAACTGCGCCCATACACCGCCTCGATTTCGCTCCAGCCGGTCTTGACATCCACCATTTGGATGGTGTGAATAAACTCACCCCGGCAATCCTCATCGCAATGCAGCACCAAATCCACTTCAAAATGACCTGCCTCAGGCACATCATTGGCAATCAACCGCACCGGATAGTCCTTACGTAGATGATTGCGCTGACGGCGGGGGGCTTGCCGGTGTGCCACCCTATCCTTCGCCTTCTCCGTCCGTTTGAGTATGCGCTTGAGGGTCGAAATGCTGATCCGCTCCAATTGCTGCAGCGTCTGCCCGTCTAACCGCAGTTCACCATGCTTCATCAAATGCTGTGCCATCCAGCTGAGCTTCGATTTCAACCGTTCTGCACACGGATAGTCCATACTCCGTGCAATGACCCGCACCGCATCCTCAACCGCTGCCCCATAACTGCGTCCGCGCTCGCGGCTGCGTTTCTTGCGCGATAGCCGCCCAGTCAATATCCGAATCAACGACTTGCGGTGCATTCCTGTGACGGCTTGCATTTCGTCCAGCAGTTTTCCCTTTTCCTTGCGGCTCGCTTTGCGATACCGTTCCCACATCTTGTAGAGGTATTTTCGTCTTTCGTTGATCGTCATTGGCTCTGCTTCGAGCATGATTAGCTCCAGTAACTTTTTCTTTTGAGCTAACCATCTTACTACGGTAACATTTTATATGAGCTAATGCGAACCGTGCAGTACATTCTGGGCACTTTGTAAAATTTATTGGTTGTGAAGAAGTGGATGCCAGTCTACTGGGACTGGCCGTTCCATACCAGGTGGTTTCACCGCGGGACCCCCTCATGCGTGCCACGGTGACCCAAATCGAGCATGTGCTTCATGTGCCTAAAAAGGGTGTTCGCCGTTACGCAACCGATACCTATTATGGAAGTGGTGAATGGGTGCTTTTGGCAGGATGGTTAGGCTGGTATTATACTGAGGTCGGCGAGATCTCTCGCGCTTTGGAGTTGCTGAAGTGAATGGAATCTCAATCCGATGCGCAGGACTACCTCCCCGAACAAGTTCCGGCTTCTCTCATTGACTCAGCGTTTTACACCCCTTGGGTAGAACGATGGGGAGAAATTGCTAAAACTTTGTTATGGTCACACGCCAAGTATCTTATTCTCTACAATGCTTTGAATCCTTCACCCATCCGCAAGGAATAGATTG